>Ga0080004_1101421_pt1 | contig 314035 bp, 284 predicted proteins | sample WasSprMetagenome_FD_69207 | JGI IMG/M metagenome (GOLD analysis project Ga0080004, IMG submission 69207) | Sulfidic aquatic microbial communities from Washburn Spring, Yellowstone National Park, USA - WS (SPADES assembly) (version 2) | ecosystem: Environmental > Aquatic > Thermal springs > Hot... | reverse complement strand
AAGGCTCGCAACAGGTGACAGGTGACAATTTTGAACAGATGACAGGTGAGTTTCAATTCCTCATAGGAAGGCTCGCAACTCTTTCTACAAAGCCTGGAAGGGATGTTGCAAAAATGAGTTTCAATTCCTCATAGGAAGGCTCGCAACTGGCGCCGGCAAAAGCTACGCGGCGGCGCAGAAGGGTTTCAATTCCTCATAGGAAGGCTCGCAACGATTACGTTTCAAATGACCTTCTTACAAAACTACCTTGTTTCAATTCCTCATAGGAAGGCTCGCAACCCGTTATATTTATTATCTACTAACTAAACTGAATTTTCAAAGAACTTTTACTAATGACTTATTATTTTAGGCTTTGTTTGTTCTGTCAAGTGCTTTTGGTGTCGTCGTACCCCTGTGTTTTTTGCACTATTAAAGGTTGACGACTTTACGGTTTTAAAAGGGTTATAGAAAGACCTCATCACCGCCTTTCTTTAGTCCAATTGTTTCTCGATTGGTATACCATGAGCTCCTAAAGGTATAAATGATGACTGAGTCCTCTTCTGGTTCAATAATCTTTGATAATTCCATTTTTAATTTTTCGAGTTTAGCTGGAGATATTTCTCCTTCAAAAACAGAATTTTGAACCCAGTAGAGGTATTTACGGCAGGTTTTGAGTACCTTAGCAACCCTTTTAACGTTTACGTCGTAAACTAATATCACATTCATATCACCACCAGGCGACAAAAGGTGTGTATTCTTCTTCTCCAATAAGGTGTTTTTGTAGTTTGTATAACTCGAGTCGAATGAGTTCTCTGTAACTTACATGCCTTCCTAATTTCCTGTGTTTGATGGTCGTTTTGAGTCGTTCGTCGAATTCTTGAACGAAAAGTTGTTTGCCTTTTTCATTTAATACAATTCCGTTTAATTTTTCCTCGAAATGAGATGGTTTAATGATTCCTTTGTTTATAACACTGAATATGAGCCTGTCTCCAATTATGGGTTTGAAAATTTCTGCAACATCCAGATTGAGGGTGAATCTCCTCATGTTGGTTGAATGGAGAAAACCGATGCGGGGATCAAGATGGGTGTGATAGATTTCGCTTAAACAGACTACATAGACAAGCGAATTGGAAAAACTGATGAGGGCATTGATCATATTTTTTGGCGGCTTCCTGGTTCTCCCCTCAAAAGTGAAGTTTTCGTTTTCAATTATTATGTTGAAGGAATCATAATAGTGATCACGGATGTTTCCTTCTATTGCCATTAGGTTTTCTATGGAATTGGCTATACTAATGCTTGGTTCCAGGTTGGCTATTCTTTCAATGATCTCTTGTAGCGGTTTTCCGCGGGCAATATAATACTCAAGAACTTTAATAATGTTCTTAACGGCGCCCCAAACGAATTTTTTTGCAAGCTTTAACCTTTTAGTAGTATCAAGATAATGCTCAGCCTGTTTTAAAATCATATAACCTGAATTAAGGTGTTCTCTCGGGTAAAAGGAACCGATGTAAAATCCATAATAGTTGAAGAAGTGCACGACTATTTCGTTTTCATTTAGAAGTTCTAAAAGGCGTTTATTTAAAGAGACTTCCCCAAAGATTAAGATTTCCTGTGTGTTTTCTATCGGAACATATTTCTTACCTTCAGAAGATTCGAAGTATATGGTGTTTCCCTTTCTTTTTATTTCACCGTCTGAAAAAATGTAAAGTGTACGTTTCATGCCCAGCAAAATTCTCTATAACCGCATTTTGCACAGAATTTATTTTTTGTTGCAGGTGGAGGTGTTTCACTTTTGATGATTTGGTTTATTCTATCTATGGCCAGATTTAACTCCTCTTCCATTTCTTTCGTTAGAGATAGGGGAATTCTTCTTTTTTCCTTTGGAAAGAGTAGGATGCCTTTTGCATTTATGCCGTATTCTTTTAATTTGAACAAGTAAAAAGCTAATTGCATTGTTGCACTTTTAATAAATCGAGAACTCTTCTTCACTTCGCCAATAATAACTTCTTCATCTTGCGTTTTTATAACGTCAATTACGATATTTTCTATTTGAACTTCCTTTGTGTCTCGTTCATAAGATTCTTGAGAGATTAAACGTCCGAGCTCGATGAATGGATTTTCTTCCCAGGGTGTTAACTGTCTCGACATAAGCCACACCTCTCTTGGACAGATGTGATAGTACCAGATTAGTGTTCCGGTGATCATCTCACTTTATCACCAAATTAAGGTTTCTTGATTCATTTTGTATCCTGTCTCGTAATCATAGAAGTCAGCGAGCTGAGACCTTGGTACGTAATAGATTCCGTTTATCAGTGGAGGAAGATTTTGGGTTGAAGCGGACACTGAAATTACATAATCGTAAAAATTCCTTCGGATCTTCAAAAATTCTTTTCTCCTTTCGAAGAAATCTTTTATATTTTTTACCTTGTCAAATTCCTTCCAAACGTCTTCAGCATCTTCGTCCGTTTCGACAAAAACATCTATTTTAGGGTAATCTTCTTCAATTAGTTTAAAGCTTGAAATAGAGATGTCGTTAGAGACTTCACTGTCGTAACGCAGTTGCAAAACCGCTTCCAGAATTTCTTTAGATTCAGTTTGATCTATGTATTTTTTACAACGATTGTAGTATTCGCTTATCAATTCATAAATTTCTTGCTCTGTGAGTTCTGCTTTGTCACCTAATAGACGCTCACTTATATCGATCAAAACTGGGTCGTAAATTCGGTTTGCATAAACTCTGCCGTTATCATCCACAATTTTTTTTACTATCACCTTTCCTAACTTTTCCCGGCTATTCCTATTACATCGCCCCGCAGATTGTACGATACTGTCAAAGGGCGCAATGTCTCTAATAACAATGTCGAAGTCAATATCCACGCCTGCTTCAACAAGCTGAGTTGAAACTACTATTTGATATTTCTGTTTTTTTATTTCATCTATCCTTCTAATCCTTTCCTTTGAGACAATATGAGTACTCAAATATGTTTTGGGTACCTCTAAAGACTCTAATAATGTGTAGAATTTTTTGGCTGAAGAGATTGTGTTAAAAACGTAAAGAATTGTGTTTCCGTTCTCTATTAAGGGTAAAGTCTCGTGTTTAAGTTGTTCTAAGGTTATGGGTTTAAGCTCAGGCTTTAATATAAACCTTTTTAAACTTTTCTGGTAATTTTTTGGCTGTATTAAAGGTTTGGGCGATTCTCCAAAAATTAAAGGATCAGTCGCTGTCATAACAATAATTTTTGTATTCAACATTTGAGTGGTAGCAGTTAATATAGACTCAATTAAATTCCAGTACTTTGTTGGAATAGCTTGTACTTCATCAAGGATTATAATCGAATTTGCGAGCCTGTGAAATTTCCTAAGGGATGAATTTTTATTGCTCAACAGAGTGTGGAACAGTTGTACAAAGGTAGTCAATACTATTTCCGAGTTCCAGCCTTCAATCAAAATCTCTGCTTCATTACCTTCATATTGTTCTTCCCTAGTTTTGTAGAAGATTTCGGAGAGATGATGATGTTCTAACAAGATGTCGGAAGTGGGCGTTATGTTGTTCTTGAGCAAAACTTCTTCAAACACCTTAGCACTTTGGTCAATGATACTTAAATATGGTAAGGAATAGACAATGCGCGGTTTATTGTGTGTAGACACGTTTCTCAATTTTAAGGCAAACGATAGCCCTGTAAGAGTTTTACCAAGTCCGGTAGGAAGATTAATTGAAAATATACGCTGATTTCCTGGTATGCTGGCAGAATCTACCTCGCGGAAAGCCTTTTGCCTCAGCTCATTAATTGAATTTTTCGCAGGTTTTAATTGTAATAAATAATTTTTTACCAAATTTTCACCTTCTAAATCCGGCCTTTGGGGAACGGACTCACTTCCAATTACTGCATCGCTTTTATCAGCATCCAAAAGCAAGGAAAACAGAAGATTTAGTATAAGGTAATTTTCAATTCGGCTTGAATGTCTTAATAGCCGTTTGTAGGATTTCAATTCGTTTTTGAAATCTTTGATCCACCTTTCGATAGTCTGGATGTTAATTTCAATGGGTAATCCGTAAGGTGTCAGATTGGTTATGAGGGTTTGAAACTTTATCGGATTGATATCTTTTAATTGATTAAAGAGATTGTCTTGTTCTCTCTCATCGATCAGTGATATCTCATCTTTCACATCTATGAGGTCGTCATGGTGCCTCCTAACAACTACGTAAGCGAAGAAGGGGTATAGTTCATCAGCTGGTTTTGTTTCTTTTACGAGATAATAAGTGCAAAGTGCGGAAAATAAGCTATGCCTCGGTTTCTGAGTTGTTTGTACTTTTTCTTTTTTCAGGTATTCTTGAAATGTTTCTGTAGCTTTTCCGAGATCATGTGCGAGCCCAATAACTTTAATGGTCTTTTCAAGCTTTTGTTGAATCTCAATAGGTTTTTCTTTTAAAAAGTTAATGCACAATTTTGAGACATTGACAAGGTGTTCTTCTAATAACTTTCCTGGATGTGAAAATAGCTCAGAGGAAGATGACAGTTTCTCCATTTAAGAGTCTAAATGCCTTCTCTACTTTAGCTAAGATTGGTTTGCCCTCTGGTTCGTATATTACATCAACGTACTTTTCCACAATTCGTTCTGTAGTCATTTTACCGGGGATTTTTTCTTTGAAATACTTTTTGTTTGGTTCAAATAAAATACCTTTCTCTTTTACTTTTTCCGCTGGGATTATCGAATCAATATACAACGCCTCGTTCTCCTGGGTGATTTCTACATAATCAAAAGTTCCAACATAATTAAAGTTTGCTATGAGCTCACTCAATCCAAGGGATACAGTATAATAACTTTTGTGGTTTTCGATGAAATCTCTAAGTTTTTCGAAAATTTCAGGGTTATTGTGAACCATATATATTCTATACTTGGGATTTTTCACAAATTCTGTCCTTATTTGTGTTCGCGGTTCATGAGTTTTTGTTTTAATTAGTCTAAATGACTTATTATCTTTTGTGTTAACAAGATTTATGCCAAATCTGATTTTGGATATGGGACTTAAGATTTTTAAGGCAATTTTGCAATCTTCACCGTTAAAAAGGTTTAAGTATTCGTCTTTTGAAGCGCCATAAATTGCACCAAGTATTCCAGCAATTGTGGGAGGGGGTGGGAAAGAGAAGGTGAGAGGTGATGTTGTAGTGTAATATTTCCGAAAATGTGCGAAATCTCCATAAATGTCAAAAACTAAAACTTTCATGGCTATTTAAAAATGCAATTCCTCGACCGGGATTCCCTCAAATGCTTTATTTATCTCTACGGGATTGCCGTTATAAACCAAGTTTACTCTGTCATCCCATTTGAGACGAATTTTTTCAATTTTATTGGCATGCTTTTTAAGAGTGTCAACAAGTCCCATAATCTCTATTTTTACATCTGTTATGTCTCTAAGAGCCTCGTCCGGCTTATCGGTCTTAATTGTTACAAGTTTATCTAATTCACCCACATGGAAGTTTTGGTTTTCCTTATAGATTACCTGTAAGAGCAGCCTTGGCATTTGACCGAATTTAGAACCTGAAATTAAATTTTTTGTGCCATACCACATCGCTTCGAGCATAAGATCTACATCTTCATTTGTTAATGGAATATTTTGTGTTTTTGCTGCATTTTCATTAACGACACCATAAAAAACTATTAAAGAGTAGGGGAGTATGTATTTTTCAGTAAAAGTACCTTGTTTTCTGTCCGCCTGAGATGGCATAACGGTGGTACCTTTCACATATGTGATGTCTACCTTGTGGAGAGATCTACCAAATTTGAATTGTACAGGACCTGTTAGGGTCATTGTCTTATTTTCAACAGCTGTGGTAGCTCCAAATAATCTAATATCTATGCATTTTTCTATGATTTCTTTTGGGTCATTAAATTCCTCAAGTCTTTCTTCTTTTGTCTTTAAGTTACCATCATCTTTACGAATTTCCCTTATAAATATCTCCATACCTTTGTGCTCGAAGAGGTAATCTCTAATTGTCCTTTTTAGTCTTACATCAGTAACGATGTTAACCCCTGTTTCCTCGTCGATTCTTGGTTTGTTCTCATCAATAGGATCTCCATTAGGGTTTGCATCCTTCACATCATAGATAAAAAGAATCTCTGACCTATTTTTTACAAGGTTTGACATATTTACCCCCTTTTTTAATTTTGTTCCGTATTGTTTTCGCTATAATTTCTCGATGTATAGACAACTTCTTCTACTTTATCAGCTAAACTCATACCGCAAACAAAGTAATAGTTTATTTCGTCCACTGACATTTTCCAGTTTTCACTTGCTTCCAGAAGGTATTTTGAAGCTTCACGAGCTATAAGCTGCTTACCTCTGTCGTAGGCACCGTATTCTTCAAGCTTGTTTATCACTTGTGGAACCAAACTTTTTATATCCTTTTCATCCATTTTAAGACCTTTTAATTTTTTCATGAAGGGTTTCGATCCTCTCTCAGAATATTGTTTGTTTAAAAGCATTTGAGTTAGAGCGCCAAGCAGAAAGATTCCACGTTTAGCTGAGGTATTGAGGGATTTCCCATACTTTTCAAAGATACGTTCAAAGACCCCTTGCTCCATAAACACCTCCTCAAAATTTAGGATGCCAAGTTTTTCGAAAAAATTAACACACATAAGTGATTCTATTGCTCTTCGCGTGTATAAACCGTCTTTAGAGAATTCGGTTCTTATATTTTGCATGAAGAATTTGAGGAGAAATCCATAGTCAAGTGTCCTCCCTTTGAATACGGCGTTGACGATTTCAAGGAAATATTTATCAAGATCATTGACGTTTTTTTGCTCGTCCGATTTTTTGAAAAAAGTTCTGATCTTTCCGAAATTAAAGTCTTCACCAAATAGTTCATCGATCGCCTCTTTTGCAGCAAATATTCTTCTTAATCTTGAAGGGAGAACATCTTCAATGAGAAGCAATATTCTTTCTGCACTTTGTTCAGATCTGAGAAATAAAAAATTGAGAGAGATTTTGTCTTCCTTTTCAGCCAGAAGCTCTAATATTTCCTCTTCTTCGTCTGTGAGTCTTTTTAATATTCGATTTTTTAGTAGGACATCCTTATATGTGTCTGAAAAAACATCCAAAATTTCTCTTATCACATCATCGTCGCCCAAAACTGAGTAAGGAATTAGTTGATACTTTAGACCATAAAACTTAAAGGTTAATTTGCTGTCTATAAATTTTCTTCCTTTATTTAGTAATTCCCTGCATTCTTCACAGACAGGAATGTTTTTCCAGAAATTTTTCTTGTCGAATCCGCTGATAAAACCAGGTTTATCGTCGGTATCAAAATTATAAACGAAGGTTCTCGCTGTTATGTTGTTCTTGATTTCTCCACAAATGGAGCAGCAGGCTTCACTTTGGGCTGAGAATTTTCCAATCTTCTCCTTTTGAATAGATATGTAGGCTTTTCTGAAAAGTTCTATGTCGCCTAAGTATTTATCAATTCCTTTGTTATCATATACTTTTACTGTTAGGAATATACTCGTTGTTTTGGCATCTTTCTTTGGAATATTACTCAGCTTTTCCATTACTTCAGAAAGTATTAGATCCTTGTTATTTTCCAGCGAATTTCTAATGAGACGTATAGTGTTTCTTTCTTCCTCTGTAATATCTTGGAGCTTTTCACATTTATCGAACCACATCAAAATTTTTTTGAAGGTTTTCTCAGGGGTTGTGATTTGAGCAATTGGAACTGGATTATTTCCTTTGCTTTCGCCTTCCTTGTATAGATAACGCGGTATTTTTTCGGACTGGAATTGCTCTAATTGAACTGCCTCTTTATTTAACCCATAGGATTCGTCTAAAACTATCGCGAAAATATACCCCTGTTTACTCTTTTGAATACTTTCAGATTCTTGAACTAAACTTCCTATCTTTGCAACAGCTGTTAGCATTTTTTAACTCCCTTTGTTAAATAAAAACTCTTATAATTTTTTCTCATATACCTCTACACACCCAAATCCTTGAGAATTTTTTGCGCCGAGGCCTGCTTCAAAGGCCATCTGATAAAGTTTAGGTGGTAGGCTCAGTTCGAAAATACCATCCCACCCTTTTATTACATAACCATCATAATTTATGATTCTTTCATCTTTTTTGCTTACTTTGTATGGCTTTATTGATCCTCCTTCTATTTCCTCACCGAACCAAATCCTGGCTTTCCTTTTTAAGTTTTGTAGAAGAAGTTTCTCAAAATCGTCCTCGAAGGGGCTGTAATAATAGACCTTTTTCCTACCATCGGCGGTTGTGACAGTGCTATATACCGTAATGGGTGATAGGGTTTTTACAAGAACCTTTTCGTGGTATTCTGGGGTTGCCTCCACTTCAATGGAGGCAAATTCGAGGATTTCGTTACCAAGTTCTATAGTATTCTTCTTAAGCAGGTTCGATGCAAAGGACTGGATAAATTCATTGTAAGGTGAGGCAACGATAAGATAGATATCTCCATGAAAGATTATATGTTTTGCCCTTATCTTTGCTTTTTCAGATGGGATTAAACGTGAAAAGGTGAAAAATTTTATTTGCCTCTTAGAGGCTGGATCTTTAAATCCTTCGTTGTGTAATTTCTCCGCAAGCCAGTCATCAAGGTTCTTGTAAATAAAGGCCTGAATTAAGGAGTTGTAATGTAAAGGGAATGCTGATATTCCATTTTCTGATTTTAAACGAATCTTTAAACGCATTAATTTGAAAAATTATACTTATAAGAGAGGGTACTGTCAAGGGTTTATTGATTTATGGAATTTGAAATCGCGATTAGAGAGGTTTTAGGGGACAATAATATTTTCTTGTGGGCGCGGGCGTAGCCCGCGCCCACAAAATAGATTGATGCCTTCTCCTACATCACATTGATTGCATTATTCCAAGCCTTGAAAATTCCCCACAAAGTAGACTAATAACTTTCTTCTACATACCTTGTTGCGAACGGTGTGTTCATCTTTTCAACCGCTTCTAAAAGTATCATTCCAGTATCTGTTAAATTGTTGTAGCCAACATATCCGAAAAGTCGTGCTACTTGCAGTGCCTCTGCAAAGGTTTCGTCGGATAGGCCCGATATCCTTTTTGCTTCTGCAACATTCCGTGGGAGTATGCGCACCTTTTGCTCCTTTACATACAGAGTGCCCACCTTTTTAAGGGCTTGTAATACCCTTACTACAATTGGCGTTACCGGGAATCCTGCGCCCTTGGGAACTGAGAGTAAGGCCTGGTCTAACAACTTGCCCGCTTCAGTCTCTACCACATTTCCATCGGGAAGTACCTCAATTAAACGCCTTGCTTCCAGTTTGTTGATAGCGAACTTTATTTTCCAGGCCGGGAGTTCGTCTTTCAATAGTTCGTAAATCTCCGATAATGTTATGCCCTTTTCAGGTATAACTGAAAATACCATGTACTCGTACTTTGTAAGAAATGGCAGTCTGTAAACCTTTTCAGCAAGGTCTGCATAGAGGTTACCTCTGCGAGAAGGTCCACCAGTCCCGACCAAACCTTCCTTGAGAGCGAGGTTGTACCACTCCAAATTGGGTGCTGCGAAGGCCTTTCTCGGGGTGGTGATCGCTTTAACTGCAGGGGCACTGACCTGTTCAGCCTCGTCTTCTAAAACCTTTCTTCCAAATTCCGTCAACGTGAACACTTCTTTTCCTTTTTCATCTTTTTCACTTCTAATGAGCTGGAAACTCTCTAAACTATGTAAAAAGGCTCTTAGATCGAAGTTTTCAACATACCAGGCATTCAGGTCTGTGGCGTAGAAGAAGTTTCTGGCAATGTCTCTGTACTCCTCTATGATTTCTTCAAATTTCTCACCATATTTTTCCTTCATTATCTTATATTCGGCACTTTTTCGTTTTATCATCTCTTTTTTCAGGTTATCAAAGGTTGGCCTTTCCTCAGGATTACTCTTGGCTTTTTCCCACAGGTCTTTAATTGCTTTTAACACATCTACTTCATCTTTCTCTAAGTCGAAGGCAACTGCTAATCCCTGTGGACGATCTTTAAGCAAACGGAAGGCTTCCATAGCGAATTCACCTGCAGGGAGAAGCTCTCCCGAAGGTCCAAGGTAACCAAGGGATTGTAGAATTGTGATTGCAGATTCGGGCAATTTCTCTGTGTCTAAATATTCAGCTAAGGATATTAAGATATCCCTTGATAATACAACACCTTCCCCAAATCCTCCAAGGGTGAGTGTCCTCTTGACAGCCTGGCCGAGGGCGGTAAAGGCGAAAATTTCAGATTTGGGAACGGAATAAGCTATAAGGCGCATCCCTTCGAGAAGGTGTTTTTCATGGTCTGAAGCAACAAGGCGGGAGCTCTCGGCAGGACCCATAGGCAATCTCCGTATAAGATCGGCTAAGGAGGCATCAATTTCCAGGTTTGGCTCAGCATTCCTATAAATTTCTAAAGCTATCTTTCCCTGTTTTGTAAGGGTTACATATTCCTTTTTTCGTTCCCTGTCATAAACTCTGGCGGCCAAGCCACGTACCGTAAGGGGTTCTACTCCCTCTGGTCCAACACGACCTGCAAGGTCAGCTGACTCTAACATCGCTATGATCTCTGAACCGAGGAAACGGAAGTCATCGTCCCAAGCCTCAGGAGGATTGAGCCCTCTTGCTTCTCTGATTACTATGTTTCCTTTTACTTCTTCTTCTTTCTCAGCAAAGGGCTGAGGGCCTATTTCGTACAATTCTCGGAGAAGGTTGGCAAGGTCTCGTCCAACGTAAGTCAGGGTTAGCTGAAGTGGGGCAGAGAATCTTACAAGCCCCATAAGCTCCAGCTCCCGAGCCACAAGCTCGTCCACCTCTTCTAAGGCTGTGTAGGGAAGTTTGTTTTCCTCATCTTTTAACAGTTTTTTAAGCAACATTGCATGTTGTTTCTTAATTACCATAAAATCCTCCTTGTTTTCCGTTTTTTAAATAATAGTGTGTTTGCTTGAATTTTCTATACTTTGGGGTTCCTTTTCATTCTTTTTATGGAAGGCGCGATTCTTTCTTTTCGTCAAAATTTTTTGCATATTTTAAGTGGTAAAGGTCGTTTTACTGATTTTAGACTCTCGTTTCCTATCCCATATAATTCTTTTATGAAGAAGAAAGTTCTTTTTATCTGCACCCACAATTCAGCCCGGTCACAGATGGCCGAGGCTTTTCTTAATCATCTTTACCCTGAAAAGTTTCAGGCTTTTAGCGCTGGCACCAAACCCGGTAATCTTAACCCTTACGTCGTAAAGGTTATGAAAGAAGTCGGGATAGATATGTTCGGGAACAGATCTAAGAGCGTTGAGGAGTTCATCGGTGAAACCTTTGACTATGTGGTGACGGTTTGCGACCAGGCCAAGGAATCCTGCCCTTTCTTTCCGGGCACTAAGGAGTATTTACACCAAAGCTTTCCTGATCCCTCCTCTTTTCAAGGAACTGAAGAAGAAAAACTGGAGTTTACGAGGATGGTCAGGGATAAGATAAGGGCTTTTGTAGAAGAGTTTTTTGGGAAAATTTAGATCTGGTTCTGATTTTTCTCTTTAAGCCTTAGCTCTTACCTACTTTTATTCTCTTGACTTTCTTGAGGTTTAGCATTATCTTAAAGTCGGTTATGTTGAATCGCAGTAGGTTGATATTGTGGTACGATCTTCTGATAGGCCTTACCGGAGTGTTAACTTCCACGGTTTTGGTTATTTTGAAAAGGCCGGCCTTTCCTCAGTTTTTTCTGTATGTGTTTATATGCGTTATATCCGCTTTGGGTGCACTCTGGATTGTGACCTTTAGATCTACCATAGTATCTTTTGAAATCGCTCTTTTCTTCTTTGTAACAATCACTTTCGGGCCTTACGTTGGAAGTTTTACTGCAATGATTGTTATCCTTTTGGTTTGGGTTGGTAAGGCACTTTATAGTTATATTAAAAAGGAAGGGGATCCGTTATATACCCTTAGGGAGGGGTTTTTTAACTCGGGGCTTTACGGAATCCTTTATCTTTTAGGTGGTGTTGTTTACACCGCACTTGGGAAAGGTTTCTGGGAGGCCCTTCTCTCCATCCTCGTAATTATAGTGACGAATGAATTCCTTTTTGTTATTGATGAGATACTGCGTGGTCAAAATATCTTAGATTACTTGAAGAACGAGGCATTACCCAGCGATTTTGTCGAGCTTTTAATATTTCCCCTTGGAATCAGTATTAGTCTTTTATTCAGTGCTTATGGATTTCCTGCAGTTATTCCCGTCGTCGTGGTAATTCTTCTTCTGGCCTACATTGGTCATCAGTATTCTTTGTATCAACAGGAATTAAAGGAGAATCTTTCAACCATGGAGAGGCTGAATGAAATTCAGGGTATGCTTAACAGGCTAACGGAACCTCAAGAGATTCTGGATTACTCCCTTGCCAGCATCTCGAGTATCGTTCCCGCTTCCTTTGTTGCAGTAAGAGTATTAAGGAAGATCTCTTACTTGAGTGAACTAAAGATTTATAGGGATGGGGAAATCAGAACAATTAATGAAGAAGAGTTTAACAATCTCTCCTGGGATTTGTTTTTTAACCTTATTCAGGATGAACTAATTCTCGGAGAGCTATTTATTGGATTAAAGCAAAGGGTTCCAAGGAGTCTTACATCGGCTCTGGAAAATCTGGTGGGAGTAATTAACGCCAGTCTAAATAGGAGTATCATTTATAAGGAGTCGATTCTCGACGGCCTTACGGGTCTTTATACCAGGCGGTTCTTCGAAGAGAGGATAAAATCTTATATCGCTCAAAGTAAAAGGGAGAAAAGACCTTTTACTATTGTCTTATTCGACGTTGACAAGTTAAAGCACGTTAACGATACCTTTGGGCACCTAAAGGGTGATGAATTGTTGGTGTCTTTTTCGAAAATTTTAAGGGGACATACAAGGGAATCGGACCTTTGTGCCAGGTGGGGCGGAGATGAATTTGTTGTCGTTCTTTATGGTGTAAGGGAAAGCGAGGCGGAAAGCATTGCAGGAAGGGTGGTGGAGGAATTTGGGAAGGTTAAATTCAAGGGCATGGGAGGAGAATTCGTGGCAAGTTGCACATATGCCTGTAAGCAGTTTGATCCTGAATTCCCAGCTACGCCACAGGAATTATTTTACCTTGTAGATTCAATTTTGATTGCTAAGAAAAAGAACAGGCAATAAAGTTGATTTTTAAAGGAGGGATCTTATATGTTAAAAGAAGGGGATCTTGCTCCTGACTTCTGCCTTCCTGATGAGGAAGGTAAAGAGGTTTGCCTGAGCTTCCTTAAGGGAAAGTGGATTATCCTTTATTTTTACCCTAAGGATAATACACCCGGGTGTACGAAAGAGGCGATCAGTTTCACTGAAAGGATAGAGGATTTTAAAAGGCTGAATGCAGAAGTTTTAGGTTTAAGTAAGGATAGCGTAAAGAGCCACCTATCTTTTAAAAACAAACACGGGCTAAAAGTTAAACTTCTCTCTGATGAATCCGCTGAAGTTTTGAAGAAATATGGCGCATGGGGTAAAAAGAAAATGTATGGTAGAGAAGTTGAAGGGACGATAAGAACCACCTTTTTAATTGACCCTAATGGGCGGATACGAAAAATTTGGCGCAATGTTAAAGTTGACGGCCATGTTGATCAGGTCTTTGAAGCTTTAAAGGAACTAATAAAGGAGGGAGAATGAGCGTAAAGGAAATAATCGAAAAAAGGAGGGCTTATAGGTCACTTCAGCCCTTCGAAGTGACTAAGGAACTCATTGAGGACCTTGTATATTGTGCTTCTCTGGCTCCTTCCTGTATGAACAATCAGCCGTGGCGTTTCGTTTTCGTACACGATCGAAACCTTTTGGAACAAATTTTGTCGGTCATGCCTAAGGGCAACCAGTGGGCGAAGAATGCCGGGATGATAATTGCCATTTTTTCTAAGAAGGATATGGATTGCGTCCTCGAGGATAACAGGGAATATTTTCTTTTTGATGTGGGTATGGCTACAGCCTTTCTTATCTTAAGGGCCACTGAGCTCGGAATTGTCGCACATCCTATCGCTGGATATGATCCTGTTAAGGTTAAAGAAATACTCGGGATTCCACAGGAGATGGTCTTGATTGCCCTTGTAATAGTGGGCAAGAAATCAGAGGAAATTTCCCCTCTCCTTTCGGAGAAGCAGATACTGGCAGAGAAGCAAAGACCTGAGAGGCTCCCTTTTGAGAAGATAGCTTTTATCAATAGGTATTCCTCTGGTGAGTAGTTTGCATTCTCTTGGCATTATGCATTTTGCTTGACATTTTGCCTTATTGAATTTATATTTTAGCACTAATTCTTATAGGAGGTTATCATGAGCAAAGTAAAAAGAGAGGATATACTCCAACTCTGGGAGTCAGTAACCGACTTTGAGGAGTCATGGAGTGACAAAATAAAGGAACTACAGGAAAAGATTGGAGAGCTTAAAAAAGTAGAGGAATATGAATCCATAAAAGAAGACTTAGAAGAATTGGAGGATGAACTTGACAACTTGAATACGGAGATTGAAGATGTGGTGAGTGACGCAATAGATGGGATTATTTCTTTGGATGAACTTTCCGACTTATTTAGGGACTATGCAGATAAACTTTTGATGCTTGAGCAGGAACTGATAGAGCTTGAATTGGAGCCCGAGGAATATGAAGAAGAATGGGAAGAGGAAGAAGGAGAGGAAGACGAAGACGAGTACTGAGTTATGAGCGAGATCCCAACCAAGTATAATCCACAAGATATAGAGGATAAGATTTATAAATTCTGGACTGAAAAGGAATATTTCAGGGCAGATCCCAAGTCTGCGAAACCTAAGTATTCGATAATGATTCCTCCGCCGAATATTACTGGCGTTTTAACCCTTGGCCATGTCCTGAACAATACCCTCCAGGATATTATGGTCCGCTTTAAGCGAATGCAAGGGCATGATGTTTTGTGGCAGCCGGGGATTGACCATGCTGGAATTGCTACCCAAAATGTTGTAGAAAAAGCCCTTGCTAAGGAAGGAAAAACCAGGTTTGATGTAGGGAGAGAAGAATTTCTGAAACGTGTTTGGGAATGGAAAGAAAAGTACGGAAGTACAATTTTACTTCAACTTCGAAAACTCGGAGTTTCCTGTGACTGGTCCAGGGTTAAGTTTACGATGGATCCTGATCTTTCGAGGGCGGTAATCACAGCTTTTGTGAGGCTTTACAAAGATGGGCTCATTTACCGTGGAACTCGAATAATAAATTGGTGCCCAAGGTGCGGGACTGCTTTAGCCGATGACGAGGTTGAATATGTTGAAAAGAAAGGTAAACTTTATTACATTAAGTATCCTCTTGTAGATGGTGATGGTCACATTGTAGTTGCAACTACAAGACCTGAAACCTACTTAGGAGATACGGCTGTCGCAGTAAATCCGGAGGACGATAGGTATAAGCACCTTGTGGGTAAAAAGGTTAGGCTGCCTTTAGTTACCTGGAATAGAGTAGGAAGTGGGGGTGAGGCGGTTTCTCCCGAGATTCCCATTGTGGTAAGCAGGCGTGTCGATGCGGAGTTTGGTACAGGTGCGGTAAAGGTTACACCTGCCCATGATCCTGTGGATTACGAAATCGGAGAAGAGCTGAATTTGCCTAAGGTTAAAATAATGAACCCTGACGGCATTTTGAATGAAAACGCAGGGATTTTCAAGGGGTTAGACCGTGAAACGGCAAGGGTAAAGGTTATTGAAGAACTGGAAAAGCAGGGTTTTATCGAAAAAATTGAAGACTATGTTCACAACGTAGGCACCTGCTATAGATGCAATACCGTAATTGAACCCTACCTATCTCCTCAGTGGTTTGTTAAAATGAAGCCCCTTGCCCAAAAGGCAACGGAGGCGGTGAGAAAAGGCGAAGTACAGATAATCCCGAACCAGTTTGAGAAAATCTACTTTAACTGGCTTGATAATGTTAAGGATTGGTGTATTTCAAGGCAAATCTGGTGGGGTCACAGAATTCCTGTTTTTACCTGTCAGAATTGTGGTAATGTGATGGTTGAGGAAAATCCACCTTCCTCTTGCAGTGTCTGTGGTTCTTCCAACATAGTTCAGGATGAAGATGTTCTTGATACCTGGTTTTCCTCATGGTTATGGCCACTTTCAACCCTTGGATGGCCTGAAGATACGGAGTACTTGCGGAGATATTATCCCACCGACCTATTGATCACTGGATGGGATATTTTGTTCTTCTGGGTAGCCAGGATGATTATGGCTGGCTACTATTTTATGGGGGAGAAGCCATTCCACAGGGTTTACCTTCATGGTCTTATCAGGGATGAAAAGAGGAGAAAACTTTCAAAGAGTCTTGGAAACTCACCCGATCCCCTTGATCTGATTTCAAAGTATGGTGCGGACGGTGTCAGGATGGGACTTATGCTCATTACACCGGAAGGTCAGGACGTCATCTACTCTGAAAAGAAGATGGAGATTGGTAGAAACTTTGCCAATAAGTTGTGGAATGCCAGCCGACTTCTTCTTATGAATCTCGACGGAAGCAAAATGAAGCCGGAGCCTGCTATTGATTCCCTTGAGGACAAATGGATACTTTATCTTTTGGATAGAACTATTTCTGAAACTACCAAGGCTCTGGAGGACCTTGATTTTAATAAGGCAGCATGGGGCCTCTATGACTTTTTCTGGAGTGAATTTTGTGATTGGTATTTGGAATCGATAAAGCCAAGACTTGCAAAGAAAGACAAAAAGGCTTTGCAGAATGCTTTCTATGTTTTGATGAACATTCTAAAGCTTCTCCATCCATTTACTCCCTTTATTACTGAGGAGCTCTGGCAGAAAATGCCTTTTGAGGGGCTTGAAGAGTCAATAATGGTTTCCGAATGGCCCAAAGTTTCAGGTTTTAATTTTGAGAAGGAATACGAGGAGTTTGAGCTAATTAAGGAATTGATTCAGGGTGTAAGGCAGATTAGGGCGGAAGCCGGCTTAGATGAAAACATCGGAATTTATGCGGAGTTTGAAGATGAGGATTTGCTGAAATCCCTAAAGGAACATATCCATTTATTGTCTTTTCTCGGAGGGATTAGCGGGGTTGAAAGGGCATATGGCGTTAAAGGAATTCCTCTCATAGTCAAAAATTATCACTTCCTGATACCTGTTGAGGAAAGGGAAAAGGTGGAAAAGATGATTGCCTCCTTCAGTAAAGAGATTGAGGAACTGGAAAACCTGCTGAAGAGAGTGGATGAAAAACTGAATAATGAGGATTTTCTTACGAAGGCCCCATCAGAGGTAGTGGAGAAGGAGAAGGAGAAAAAACGCACCTTTGAGCTTAAAATAAGAAGGTTGAGAAGTTATATTGAGGGCCTTGAAAGGTCCTGAGGAGGGGGTTTTGAGTTGCGGTATTTTTGGTTATATAGGTCAATATAAGGTAAAGTTATCCAGTGTAAAAAACCTTCTTAAGGAACTCGAGAGTTTAAAGGAAGATGTAGATACATCACCCCTTGGCGGTCATGGTGCAGGTTATTTTCTATTAAGCGATGGGCTTGTTCTGTTCCATAATAAGGTTGGTTATTACGAGAACAGGTCCCCCGTAGATGTGCTTTTTGATATGGAGGAATTTTCACCGGATGACAGCGTGAACTTTTTTATGGGGCATGTGCGCAGGGCCTCCGATGAGTTTTCGAATCCCGACGACCTTGATGAGCTTCATGCACAACCTTTTGTACATACGGGCTCAAAGTATAAAGTTGTAGGTATCCACAACGGTTTTTTGAAAAATTATAAGGAACTTGCCAGTAAATTTCAGATTAGTGATTATTTCACGGATTCTGATGTATTGACCCATGTCTTTTTAAGAATTCTGGAAAAGAAAGATGACATCTCGGAGTCCTGTGAAGAGTTATTTTCCATGGTTGAGGGCGGAAATACGGCAGTATTTTTGGTTGAGAAGCGAGATAATTATTGGTTAGTGGTACTCCACACGGGGAAGACGAGGGGGCTTGTCCTTTACGAAAATACCGAAGGCGAAATCCTTCTATGTTCGCGTAGAGGTCCTCTTTTGAATCGTTTTGGGCATCTTATAAATCAGAGGAACTTCTTTGAGTCATTATATATTCCACCAAAGGAGCAAAATATATTTATAAACTGGTGGAGAATTGAGGTGAACCCGCCTTTTAGACTCAGTGAATATTGATCGGTTTTCCTTTCCTTATGATTTTTCCAATAAGGTTTCGGCCTACTTCATAAACGAGGTGCACAAAGGAATGGCTTTTAAGAATTAAAAGGTCCGCATCAAAACCCGGGCCGATGTTTCCCTTTAACTTTTCCATCTTTATGGCTTTTGCAGCGTTTAGTGTAATACCGAGTAGCGCCTCTTCCACAGAAAGTCCGTAGAGAAAAACTCCTAACGCCATTATGAGGGATTGAGAATAGAAGGGAGAGGTGCCGGGATTGTGATCCGTTCCAAGGGCAATGGGGAGTTTTATTTCCCGCATGAATTCAATTTTTGGCCTCTCCTTGAGCCTGAGAAAGAAGCAGGTGCCTGGAAGCAAAACGGGGACAACGTTTCTTTCCTTTAAAATTTCAAGGTCTTCTTCGGTGGTGTGTTCCATATGTTCTGTAGATACGACTGGAAATTCCATAGCCAACTTAGCTGCGCCGGTGTAAGAGAGTTCGTCGATGTGCATTTTAATTTCGTAGCCGTATTTTACTGCGACGCTTAAGATTTCCCTTGCTTCATCGACTGTAAATGCCCCTTGGTCGATAAAGATATCGATGAATTTCGCCTTTCCTGAAAAGGCCGGAATCATTTTGTTTTTTAGCAGATTTATATAACCCCTTCGATTATCCTTGTATTCCTGGGGAATGGCGTGGGCTCCAAGAAATGTTGTCACTATGTCGGCTTCATCTTTTTCTTTCAGCATTTCAGCTACATCAAGAAGCTTCTTTTCCGTCTCGAAATTAAGTCCGTAACCCGATTTTATTTCCACGGTCAAGGTTCCGTGGTTTCTCATTTCGATAAGTCTTTCATAGGATACTTTAAAGAGGTTTTCTGCGGAATCTTTCCGTGTGAGAGATACGGTATAATTGATTCCTTTTCCCTCTTTAAGTAAATCCAAATACTCTTTTCCTTTCAGTTTGGCGAGGAATTCCTCGTGTCTGCATCCTGAATAGACAAGATGGGTGTGGGGATCCACAAAACCTGGTATGACGGAATTCCCCTCTGCATCTATGACTTGGTGCTTTTCTTCAGTATAGTACTTATCTTCGATCTCTTTTCTTTTTCCAAATTCGACAATTTTGCCCTCGTTTATAGCAATTGCGGCATTTTGCAGGGTTTCTAAATTGCTATCCTTGAAATAGACAAGTTCACCAATGTTTGTTACGATTAAATCAACCTTCATAGTGGTATTTGTCAAGGAGCTCTTGAATTAGGAGGGCTCTCATTTCAGCTTCTTTGATAAGATCATCCTCCGGTACACCGTAATATATCTTTATGTGGTAAGGCAAGATCCTGAAAAAGACTTCATTGAAGAAGCCAGGATGGATATCTTTTATATAGCCGAGGTCGACGCCTATTCTCAGGTTTGAAAGATGCTCGTAGGTTTCCATAAGGCTTAGTAGTTTCGCGGATTGGAGTATAGCTAAGGATTTGTAGATTCTGTCCTCTACTTCCACTGGCCGATCTGCGTAGATCAAGTTCCTTAGCTGATTTTCCAGTTCTACAATCTCTTCGAGGGTAGATGCCATCTTTGTTTTTGTCTCAGTGAAGGAATCGAAGAAAGAGGTGATTTTGATTTGTACAAAGGCACCGTAAGTCTGAATTGTGGTATCCATAAGGCCGGAAAGTACAATTAGATTTCTTTGAAGTATTTGTGAAAAGTTCTGGATTTGACCGAGCAAAAAAATTGCGGGGATGTGGATCATGGCCGAGATGCTCAAGGCGTGCCCGAGGTACCTCGGTGAAGAGGTGAGATACCCAATGCCCTCTTTGAAGGCAAAATTAAGAGCCCTATCTAAGAGAGCAACGTATATCTGAGATTCTTCACCAATTTCATCCATTTCAGAGTAAGCGCCTCTGAAAATAAGCTTTATGTGGTCTCTTTCATTTACCCTTATGATATGTCGTTCACTCTCGTCAAACATAAGGGCCATATTTCTTCTTTGAAGGCTTTCGGACCCAAGAATGCCTCTTTCATAAAGAATCATCGTTAGTTCCGTTGTGGCTTGCTGTGTCTCAACGATATTAAAGTTGTTCTCCCACATTGGAAGTTCTTTTGCTACCTCAATTACTTTTCGTTGAATTTCTTTAAGTTCTTCGTCAGAAAGCTTAGACGGGAATTTATAGCCATCGAGATCTCTGTAGTACTTGTAAATTACAAATTGAACTATATTCCCATTGGTTTCAGAGAAGAGATCGGGGACCCTTTCGATGAGTTTCAGGATATCCATTTTAATATATTTTCAAGCTTCCTTATGCGATCCCTAACTTTTATGGCCTCTTTGAACTCTTCGCGCTCTTTAAGCTCTTCTAAGGTTTGTTTCAGTTTTTGTAATTCTGATTCAACGAATTGAGTGAAGTTCTCGGCTTTAAGCCTTTCACCGTTGAAATAGGATCGATGGATGATCCTGTCGAATACCTCTTTGAAATAGGGAAGGAAGTAATCGTAGCAAGTAGGGCACCCCATAAGGAAGTTATTTCTGAAGTCTCTGAGGCTTGTACCACATACATTGCATTTTATTAGTGTTTCATGGGGAATCATTTCCTCTTCCGGTATAATTCTGATGCCGCTTGCGAGTTCCTCTGCGCATTCTCTGCACAGAAAAAGGGTCACTTTTTTACCCTCAACATACTCTTTGTAAGTGATTTCTGCTTCCTTTTTATTACATCGACTACACAGCATTATAGTACCTCAAGATATGCCTTTATTTGGTTATATATACCCTCTTCATCAAGTAAGTAAAGCTTCAAAATCTCCTCCCTTGCCCCTTGTTCAATGAAGGTGTCTGGTAGCCCTATATTGTGAATGTTAAATTTCTTGCCCCTTGAAATGTGGATAATTTGCTCATTTACAGCGGAACCAAAGCCACCTGGCAGATTCCCCTCTTCTACGGTGATAATAGCCTTGGGTGAGGATTCAATTATCTCGCGAAGCATCTGGCTATCGAGAGGTTTTATAAATCTTCCATTTATCACTGTGGTTTGAATTCCTTCGCTTTCTAAGCGTTTGGCTGCGAAAAGGGCGGGGTAAACCATCGAACCAGTTGCAATGATGACTATATCCTTGAAATCCTTTCCCCATAACTTTTCCCAGGTGCCTATTGGGATTCTTTCAGGAGATTCTTTCATTGGCACTCCAACAACGCTTCCCTTTGGGTATCTTACAGTAATGGGACCCTCCTCGTAATGGAGCATGGTGTAAAGCATGTCCACAAGTTCATCTTCGTCCTTTGGAGCCATAACTACAAAATTAGGAATTATTCTTAAGTAAGCATAGTCAAAAACTCCATTGTGGGTGGCTCCATCCTCACCCACGATGCCACCTCTATCCATTACTATTCTGACAGGTATTTTTTGGATTCCAATATCATGAATAAGTTGGTCAAGTGCCCTCTGCAAGAAGGTTGAGTAGATGCAGGCAAAGGGTTTTAAACCGTTGAGAGCAAGCCCGGCAGCGAAAGTTATTGCGTGTTGTTCTGCAATCCCAACGTCAAAGAACCTGTTGGGGAATCTCTCCCTAAAGAGGTCAAGCCCTGTTCCGAGGGGCATTGCAGCGGTAATAGCTACCACTTTGTCATCTTTTTCGGCAAGATCAACGATAGCTTTTCTGAAAATGGATGTGTAAGAAGGTTTATCTGATGTTTTTAAAGGTTTTCCCGTTTCCTTATCAAAGGGCCCTAAACCGTGGAAGAACTCTGGGTTTTCTTCGGCGGGTTTATAGCCCTTGCCCTTCCGCGTTAAAACGTGAATGAGGATTGGGCCTGTTTTTACCCTCTTAATTCTTGAAAAAGTTTCGATCAATTGTTCTAAGTTGTGTCCATTCAGGGGGCCAACGTATTCAATGCCCAGTTCCTCAAAGAGGATTGTGGGGACCGCAAAGCTTTTCAGGTTTTCCTTAATTTTCTTTGCGAGTTCTCTTAGCCTTTTAGAAAGGAAATGGGATGGTATCTTTTCGAGGAATTCCCACAGTTCCTCTTTTGCTTTGTAGTATTTAGGAGATGTTACAATCTTGGATAGATAATTGGAAATTGCTCCGACATTTTCAGCAATGGACATTTCGTTGTCATTTAAAACAATGATCAGGTCTTTTTTGAGATGCCCTATGTTATTCAGGGCTTCTAAGGCCATTCCACCGGTGAGTGCGCCGTCACCTACAATGGCCACTACTTTGTAATTTTCTCCCTTTAAATCCCTGGCTACTGCAAATCCAAGGGCGGCAGATAAAGCCGTTGATGCATGACCTGCCCCGAAAAGGTCGTGTTCGCTTTCACTCCGTTTCAAAAATCCACTTATTCCATTGAGTTTTCTAAGGTTTTTGAAGGCTTCCCTGCGTCCCGTAATAATTTTGTGAGCGTAAGCCTGATGGCCAACATCCCATATGAGTTTGTCCTTAGGGGAGTCAAAAACGTAGTGAAGGGCGAGGGTTAGTTCCACTGCACCGAGGTTAGGAGCAAGGTGGCCTCCATTTTTTGATACCACGTCAAGGATGTATTCCCTTAATTCCTGGGCAAGCTGATAAAGTTCTTTTAGCGAAAGTTTTTTAATATCCTTCGGCGAATCAATTTTTTCAAGCAACGCCATAATTTTATTTTAACCTTAAATCTTCGTAGCAGGAAAGGGCTGCAATAGCACCCTGGGCCGCTGCTACTACTACTTGGGCTACTCCACCGGTAACGTCTCCGGCTGCGTAAACCTTTGGCATCGAGGTTCTCATCTTTGAATCAACTTTTATATAGCCCCTCTGGTCCAGTTCAACACCAAGGGATTTTGCCAGTTCACTTTGAGGAATTAGTCCGACGTAGATAAACACCCCATCGGCTTCAATTTCCTTCGTTTCGCCAGTTTCTCGATTTATAAACCTCACGCCTTTAACTTTTTCATCACCAAAGATCTCTGTAACTTGAACGTTTTTAATGTATTCTATGCCAAGTTCTGATAATTTTTTCACGTAAGCATTCTCACACATATAACGAGGCATGTACTCGAGGATCGTTATTTTTTGAGCTATACCGTGGAGGGATATGGCAGCAATAGCACCGGAATTACCACCACCAATAACTACTACCCTTTGATCCTTGAAGAAGTACCCATCACAGGTAACGCAATAAGATACACCTTTCCCATAAAATTCCTGTTCACCTTTTACATTAAGATGTTTGTGGGTGGTTCCTGTGGCGAATATAATTGCACTGGCGAGGTAATCACCCTGCTCTGATTCCACAAAAAATCGCCCATCCTCCTTCTTCTCTATTCTGGAAATGGGTGACATTTCAATGACAGGCAAATAACTTTTAGCATGTTCCTTTATCTTTGATGCCAATTCCTCGCCTTTAATTCCAAAAAAACCGGGATAATTTTCAATGAAAGGTGCTTCTGAGGCCAGTCCTCCCGCAATGCCTTTGTCAATGACTACTCCTTTTAACCCCGCACGGGTGGCGTAGATTCCTGCGCTTAGACCCGCAGGACCGGCTCCTATAATAACTACGTCAACCTCTTCCGTTTCCTTTTTCTTCCCCATTCCTGGTACGAAAAGCATAGTCATGCCTCCTTGCTTAAGGCTTTAAAATTAAAATATGGCTGATTTCCAAAGTTTAATTATAAATCTGCTTAAAAAGAATTCAAAAGGTCTCTCTTTTAACTCTATCAGGAAAAAGCTGAGAGTTAAGGGGGGACAGGTCAAGGCTTTACAGAGGGATCTAAAAGGGTTAATGGATCAAGGACTCGTTTATAAAGATGGGAGCAGGTACGTTGCCGTTTCGTCGGAGACAGAAAAAGGTTACTTTCAAAAGTTTGCAGGTGGATTTGGTTTCCTCTTGAGGGAAGGTAAGGAGGATGTATTCATTCCGCCCCATGCAACGATGGGTGCAATGGATGGAGATTACGTTCTTGCTGCTATCGTAAGGGAAAGGGAGGGGAAAAAGCCAGAGGGAAGGATAATTAAAATTTTAAAGCGGGCCGAGAAGAGTTATTCAGGAACTATAAGAAAACGGGGAAAACGTTACGTTGTTGTTCCCGATGATAAAGCACTGCCATCGGAACTGAATATAGCGAAGGCGAAAAGAGAAGGCTTAAAGCTGAAAGATGGCCTTAAGGTGGTTTTTAAGGTCAAAGAAGAGAAGGCTCATATTGAGAAGATTGTTGGTTTTGAGGATGATCCCACGGTTGACTATAAACTGGTGGTTGCAAAGTATAAGTTAAAGGAAGAGTTTCCAAAGAAGGTTTTGGACGAAATTGAAAGGGTTGAGATTGCCGATAGAAGAGAAGATCTCCGCGATGATTATATCATTACCATTGATCCCCGAGATGCTAAGGATTTTGACGATGCCATTTCGATTAAGAAAGAGGGTAATCTTTATCTCCTTGGGGTTCACATTGCCGATGTTTCAGCTTATGTTATGGAGGATAGCAGACTGGATAAGGAGGCTATGTCCCGTGGTTGTAGCACCTATCTAATTGATAAAGTCATTCCAATGTTACCGCACCAGCTTTCATCTGACCTCTGCTCTTTAAAACCCGGTGAAGACAGGTATACGATGAGTGTCTTTATGTGGATCGACAAGGAAGGTAACGTGGTGAAGAGAAGATTTGCAAAGAGCATAATAAATTCGAAGGCAAGGCTTTCGTACGAAGATGCTCAGAGGATTATTGACGGTCAGGAACTGGAAAAAGACAGCGTTTCGATTTTTGTGGGGAACTCCTTCGAATACATAAGGGAGTTTTTGCTTCTTGCCCGAGAATTAGCATGGATTTTAAGGGAAAGAAGAGAGAGGCGAGGAAGTCTCGATTTCGATTTGCCGGAACCGGTAGTTGAACTGACGCCCCAGGGGCGGGTAATTTCCATTAGCCCCTCATTAAGATTAGAAACGCACAGAATCATTGAAGAATTTATGGTAAAGGCCAATGAGACGGTCGCGGAATTCTTGGAAGGACAAGGTATGCCTGCCATTTTCAGGGTTCACGAAGTCCCTGAAGAGTCGAAAATTCAGAATTTCCTTAGGGTGGCTGAAGGGATCCTGGGGGTTAAATTCTCCTTCAATAAAATTGACAAGTTTGCCTTGCAGAAGATAGTCAAGACCGCTGAAGAGATGGGGCATGGTCCCATAATCTCCTATTTACTTTTGCGGTCGATGAAAAAGGCAAAGTATTCTATTCAGAATATAGGACATTACGGCCTTTCTTCAGACAGTTACGTTCATTTTACTTCCCCCATAAGGAGGTATCCAGACCTTGTGGTTCACAGGTTATTGAAGAGGGCCATTTCGAAGAAAAAATGGACGCCCACCGATGAGTATATGCAAAAGCTGGATGAAATCGCAAAACTTTCGTCTCAGAGGGAAGAGATTTCCGAGAAGGCTGAATGGGAATTGGTTGATCTCAAGAAGTACGAGTTTATGAAGGAGAAAGTGGGCGAAGTGATGCAGGGTATTGTGACACACCTTGTACCTCAAGGTATTTTTGTTGAGATTGAAGAGTTCCTTACCGAGGGTTTTATACCCTTTTCGAAACTTAAAGAGAGTGTATCTTTTAATGAGGAAAATTTCGAGGTCACCTTAGGTGATAAAAAAATCAGGTTGGGCGATAAAATCATGGTGAAGATACTCTCTGTTAACAAGTGGGCAAAAAGTATGGAATTAGGGCTTGGGGAAGCTTAGGTAAAAAATCCTTTGTAAATTAGCTTAATTTTCTTTTGTTTGAATTTTACTAAAGTTCAGGAGCCTGGAGAAATGTCATTCATTATTTAGTGGTAGTCTGCATAAAGGGAATCCGCAAAGTCTTTGAAAAATTGTTCTCCAGTCATTTTGTATAGAAACCGTATTAGGTTAACATGTAAAGAATGATATAACGCGTCTTGATGGTGATGTTTTAGGCAGTAGTAGCTTATGCCACCTGGATTTCTAAATAATGGGAGTTTATCTTGCAGTGTGGTTAGCGAAGCATCAATGTAAAATTTCGCTTCAGGATCTTTGGTCAACATCCAATATTCGTAAAGGCCGAATAGTCCAAAAATGAAACCATTTAACACGTTGTCTGGAACATCCATAGGATATTCTTCAATCCAGTAGTATTTATCAGGAGTAATGTAAACAACCCACGGATATGAATCGCGATTCAAATTTTTAAAAGACTGAAAAATTTTATCGGCTGCTTTCAAGTACCTTGGGTTATGGGTTACATTGTAGAGTCTAACAACTAACTCCAGTACAAGTCCTTGAGCCATCCCTGAATACCATGGGGCGAAGAGGGTGTCAATGGAACCATGGACTCTCATATTAAATTGGTAAGGGAAGTAGATAGCGCCATTTATTTCATTTGAAATTTCTAATAGTTTATCTACCCAGTTTTGTACCCTTAAAAGGTAGCGACTATCGCCCGTAAGTATATAACTGTTTAAATAGCCCATTCCCTTCATTGCTATGTTTACAGGATGGTAATAGTATTTTCCGTCGTCAGGATTCAAGAATAATGGAACCCCCTCAGGGTCTCTCGGATAGTCTTCATTCAACGGTGCCGGGGATCTATATACAGACCACAAGCTGTCGCAGGGGAGGATTTTTACGTTATATGTTCTAACCACACAATCTGGTTTTTCAAAGGGTTCCTCAATGCTTTTATTGCATGAGGCAAAAATTAGCATTGCTAAAACAATTAAGGTGACAAGCTGCTTCATGACGTACATTATAAAAACGTTTATTTGGCACAATATATTGCTCAGCGTCAAAGGTTTTTGAAGTTTTACTTAAATTTTACCAAATTCTCTTTTTTGAAGCCACGGGTTTTAAGATTCATCGAGAATCTTTAATAATTTATAAGCAGTGGAAAAGGGGTTAGGCAATGAAGAACACAGTCCTGGTATTGATACCAGAATTTGCTGATGAGTATAAAAAAATTGTGAGAGAAGAATTGGGTGAAGGTTTTGATGTGTATTTTGATGTAACCTCGGCACCCATTGATAAAGTTGAAATTTTGATGGTTTTCAGGTGGGAAGGAGTAGTGGAAGAATCTTTGATTGAACAGATGAAGTCTTTGAGGCTTGTGCAGGCAATAACTGCAGGTATTGATCACATTCCTGTAAAAGATCTTGCAGAGAGAGGGATAGCGGTGCAGGGTGCCCCGGGCGCCAATTCGAGGTATATAGCGGAACATGCCTTTGCTATGGTCCTCACTGCTTTTAAGAAGATTTGCATTCATAATCAACTAATGAGAAAAGGGGAGTTTCATCAGGAATTCATGCATAAAACACTCTTCGAAAAAAATATGCTTATTCTCGGTTTTGGCACCATAGGCCAGGAAATAGCAAGGATTTCAAAGGTCTTTAAAATGAAACTTCGAGTTTTCAAGAAAAATAGAGAGATTCCTTCAGAGTTTCAAAGTGGAGTGGAAAAGGTTTATACTTCAAAGGCTGAACTTGAGGAGGCTTGGCCCTGGGCTGATGTGGTTGTGGTGGCACTACCGTTAACTGAGGAATTGAAAGGGCTTATAGGAGGCTATGAACTGGATAGAATGAAGAAAGATGCCACGATCGTAAATGTTTCCCGAGGGAAGATCATTGACGAAAAGGCTCTCTATGAGCACCTCGTAAGGAATCCCGATTTTATCGCCTGTCTTGATGTTTGGTGGTTATATCCCAAGGAAAATGAGGAGTTTAAGCAGCATTACCCTTTCGAGAAGCTGGAAAATGTTTTAATGACGCCCCATGTGGCTCCGAAGGTACCTGGTTATTTCGAAAATATGCTGAAAACAGCCTGCAGAAAAGTTAAAGAGTATTTTGGCTAATTTTACCGGTACTTTTAGCTTGACGTGGTTTCTGGATTTTGATCGGTAGGTGTATCAATCTCAATGGTGTCAGGTAAATTGAAGAAGGCTACTGCGAGTAAAATCCAGCCAACAAACATTGCAAAAATTCCCAGTATGACTATCATTCCAATGGTGCCATAAAAGAGGAAATCCCCGGCGAGCGCAAAGGTTTTTATCGTGGTCTTGGCAGTGATGCTTTTAAGACTCTCCCGATAAAAGTAAGTTGATAGGATCGTAATTGCATAGAGAAGTAAAACGAAAAAGATCAGGGCAAAGCTTATTTCTGAGAAAATGTCATAATAACTCATATAACCACCAAAGAGGATCATTTTTGCGATGGACCAGGCCCCATTTATTACTGCTAAGGTGATTGCAAATCCTGTCCCAACGATGTTAATTATTATCCCGATGAGATATTGTCTGAAGATTTTTTCTTCCTTTAATCTCTGAGCAAGTTCATATAGTGCGATCAGTAGTAGAATTAATCCAGCGATTCTCAGAAGTGGACCAATACGGCGGAGTCCACCCAGAAGGGTAATGATTACCCCAATACCACCGTAAATTTTTACATTTTTAAGGTCGATCTTTTCCATAGCTAAATTTTACTGAAAGGGACCCCGAAGATCAAGTATGGTACTCTACTTTCCTTGGGTATGATACCATAAATTGTCCCTTATGTACTTTGTTTGATAAAACATGATGTAAAAGGATTCATCTTTTATCTCTTGTTGTTGCCTCAATCTCTCAAGTGTTTCTATCATTTAAATTGAATAGATGCAGAATCAGGGTAATGGCCCCATGGCCGGCTTGGTATCATTAGAGGAAATGGACCTGAAGCCAATGTAAAACCATATTTCCCTGGGCCAAAGGGTGTCTTTTTATAATAGATTTTGTTAAGGGAATCTTCTACCCACTCTTCTTCTCCTATCCAAGGATTTTCTTCGCATAAAACTTCTGGACAAATTATTGTATCTTCCCCTTCTGCGTACCAATAACCTACATCAGGTAATCTTTGAGTTTTGTAAATAAAACCTGATAAAGTATCACCTGGAAGTAAACCAGAAGTTCCTATTTGCCAGAGCCACATGGTCTTTTTAGGGGGCTCTGCTTCCCAATTTTGTGGAGCAATAGTGGTATCCGTATATTCACTTGCAAGGAATGATGTATCATTTGTAATTTTGAATAACCACACAGGCTGACCACTTGTCGGAAGACTTATTAAAGTATACTTAAATATAAATTTTGTAGTATCCGCTGTATCAAGAGAACAGGAAGCAATAACTTTTAGCTCGAAATTATCTTTAACTGGGACTTTTATTATAACTTGTGGCCTTTGAGAATAAAGACAGGAAACAAATAATAACGCTACAATGATGTTTTTCGTATTTCACCTCCTTGGTGTGACAGTAGAATGACAGCAATTTCGGCCGTTTTAATAAGGCCCATTAAAATCCGCACCTAAAAGCACTTCTCAAGTTAATTATGCAGCGTTCCTCAAAGTTTATCTACTTGAAATAGGATTATTTCATCAAAAATAATAAACCGAGCCATGCCGCATGCCTTTATTCGGTAAGCGTGGAGTAATGCAGTGTGGTTTTAGCGAATGAAGGTAGTGGAGAAACACAGGAAAATCGAGAAAAAAATAAAGAGGCATGAAAGAAACGCGCCGTTAAAGCAGGTGTTAAAAGTTGAAGGTGTAGGCGAAGAATCGGAAAAAGTTATTGGGTTTGAGAAATAACATAAGGATAGTAAAGTTGACAGAAGAAATAATCAAACTAAAAAGGGAGCTTGACAAGGCCTAAAGCAAGAAAAAGAGCCTCAAAGGGGAATCAGAACTAAAATACAAGATCATGCAATTAGGCTTAATTTTGAGGGGTTGATATTTTGCTTTTTCATTTTCATGATTATAAAATTTTTCAAAATTTAAGGGGGGTGAAATGTCAAAAGTTTTAAAATTAATAGTATCCCTTGCAATACCGTTAATTGTTGGTTTTGTTGGGAGTATCTTCACGTCAACCTCCGTTAATACATGGTATAAGGAGATAAACAGGCCATCTTTCACTCCACCGAATTGGCTTTTTGCACCTGCGTGGACTTTACTTTTCATTCTTATGGGGCTGGCCTTTTATTTTGCCTGGCTAAAGGGATTTGGTGGCAATCCTTCTCTATGCATAGGTATTTTCGCAGTCCAGCTCCTTTTGAACCTCTTGTGGTCAATCCTATTCTTTGGACTTAAAGCACCATTATACGCTTTCGTCGAAATTGTATTTCTTTGGGTTGCCATTCTCATAAACGTAATCGTATTTTTCCGTGTATCAAGGGTTTCCGGCTATCTTCTTCTTCCATATACCCTATGGGTGAGCTTTGCCTCTGCTTTAAATCTCGGGGTGGTACTTCTGAATAAGTTCTAACACCCTTGTTTAACCTTAGCGCTTTTGTTCTCGAAGGGCTGCAGAGCGTTTTTTTCTTTTCTCTTGCGTTATGGGCTTTATGTAGAGTACTCAGATTTTTCAGCAAGTGTCGGGCGCCATCGAATGGGATTAAATCGATTTCCATTATAATACCGGCAAGGAATGAAGAGAGAAGGTTGCCGAAACTACTGAATTCAATTAGATACCAGACTGTGAAACCGTTGGAAGTGATAGTGGTGAATGACGATTCCAGTGATGCTACCGCGGAAGTAGCCGAAAGATATGGTGCGAAGGTACTCAATGTGAAACCGCCTCAAGGATGGTTAGGAAAGAGTTTTGCATGCTATGCAGGGGCAAAAGCAGCACAGGGTGAGATCTTGCTGTTCCTGGATGCTGATGTGATCTTAGCACCTGAGTTCCTCGAAAGATTTGGAGGCCATATTGGAGAAAATACGGTTTTATCCATTCAACCTTACCATATTCTGGAAGATTTTTATGAGCATTTTTCCCTATTGTTTAACCTAATTGCTGTACTTGGGATAGATGCAAGGAAGAAGAAAAATTGTGCGTTTAAAATAAAGGGTCTCTTCGGGCCCTGCATATTTTTTCCAAGGCGCTTATATGAAGAGACAGGAGGCCATCTACTTGCAAGAAGTAGCATTATTGAGGACATGGATATGGGAATATCTCTTGCGGAGAGAGGTGTGAATCTTTTGTCTTTGCCTCACAACGGTCTGATCAGCTTTCGAATGTACCCGGAAGGGATACGAAGTTTAATATTTGGATGGATGAAGAATTTTGCTACGGGAGCAAGTCGCTCTTCCTTTTTTACAATATTACAGGTTTTTGGAATTGTAGCTACATCTTTCAACTGCTTGAATGGAATTTTTGAGAATCTACATTCGCCTTTGTTGTTAGGGTACATACTGCTATACGTTGTTTTCTTAGTTCTTGTCTATGTTGCAGCGACAAAACTTGGGTCATTCAAATGGTGGGACACTATTATCTGGCCTTTACATGTAACTTTTTTTGTGGTTGTGTTTCTCTTGTCTCTGGTTTTAAGATTTCTGCACATACCCATTCCTTGGCGCGGGAGAAAAGTTTACCCCTCTTAAAATATCTTCTGCTAACCAATGCTCTTCGAGTCCCTGATTTCCATATATCGTAAGTGTTTCTTGAGATATTGCAATAGGAATTTTTTAGTATGGGGTAATGTGCAATTGGAGCAATCCCAGTAACCATATTCATTTCTTAGACCATATGGAGAATTGATTTTGCACCCACCGAATTCCTTCCTTTCTTCATCCCAGAGGTCATAGTCGTAGTAAGGACATCCACAAAAAAAGCAAATAAGCTCTTCTTCGGACATTTCGTGGCATCTTTCATTGGTTTTGTAAAGAGGGCAGAAATCGGGTTCCAGCACCTTCATATTCTTGTAAGTGAAATAGTCTGCTATTTGCTGCGGATTTTCAAGGTGGTTTTTCTTCACGATTTCTGCCCTCTTTTTTGTAAACTCCTTGAACCACTTCTGGAGCGGATTTTCAAAGTCAGGTATCACTATTTCTCCTATTCTCTAAAGATACCGATGGGTCCTACACCTTTTGCAAGTCCCGCATTTATGGGATCATAAACAATGTTGCTATCAGGGTCCACAAAGAAGATGTAGTTGGAATCAGATGCATTAAAGACGGATACAAGGCCTGTATTCCCGTCCTTGATAATCCTTGATGCCCCATAAACTATCATCACCGTGTCAATGAGGCTGTTATTTCTTATTCTAAAGATGCCATTCATAAAGTCGGTGAATAATACCGTTCCATTGGAGAACACTTCAAAGTCACTTGGGTAGAAGTTTACTTTAATTGAATCTTCGATAGCAAGAGTTGAAGGGTTAATGATATATAAGGCACCCGTGTTCCCAGCGTAATCTCCGGTGCAACATACCCATATTTTGTTATCTCTAATTTTTACTATCTGTGGGTTTTTACCAACTTTCACGGAGTCCTTGGAAAATCCTGCTTTGGTCTTTGTGACTACATACAGGTAACCATCACCGTAGGTATAATCTTGAATATTGAATCCAGTGGATGCCACCAGGATTTTTCCGTTAAATGCAGTTATACCCTCGGGCCATTTACCTACTGTAAAGGAATCTATGGGGAGAAAATTCTGGTTTAATACATAAACCATGTTGTTTGCCGCTAAGGTCACATAGAAATTTCCATTCATATATGCAATGGAATACGGGTTGGAACCTGTAGGAAGTGGTTTTCTTGATAGAATCTTCATCTGGGAGAGGTCGATTACATCAAGGGCTGGAATACCTTGAAATCCTGAGTTTACAATAATTCCGGTGGTTCCGAGGATTAAAAGGTCGTTAGGTGTTCTCCCTGTGGTTATTAGATCTTCGTAGAGGGTATCTTTGTCTAAGTCGTAAAAGGAAACCGTTTCAGAGAGTGTATTTACAATTACAAGGTAGTTTTTGAGTTCAGGAACATATTCCTCCGCCTTTCTACAGGCGATAAGGCTGAACAGGACAGCGACTATTATTATGGTTACTATTTTTTTGAGCATACTACATCCTCCTGTTTACTGAGATTTCAAAGAATAGCTCCCGGCCGGGGAGGGGATATCCCCTTACAATTTCATAATTCTTATTTAAAAGGTTTTCTACACCTGCTCTTACTGCAAGATTTTGACCTCCTAAGGTGAAACTTTTCTCCATGGAAAGATTTATCATCCAAACAGGAGGTAGCATTTTTGTACTATTTGGCCTCTCGGGGCGTTTACCTATGTAACTGAGTTCTATCTTAGTAGGTCCCATTCCGAGGCTGCTGCTTAAGGTCAGATTTGGCCTGTAAATAAAAGGCGTACCCTTTAATCGGGAGTCCTGTAAATTTAGACTGAACTCTGCATAAATGAGGTCCTTCCGAGGTTTAAAAACCGCCTCAAGTCCGGCGCCTTTATGGGACAAAGACGCAAAATTTTTAGGCACGTATTTATCTTCCTGAACCCATAGGATTCCGTTGTTTATTTTTTTAAAGAATACAAAGAGGTTCAGGTAAGATTTTGGCGATACCTTCCGAAGGCCGGCATCTATGTTGAAAGACCTTTCTGGTTTTAGTTCTGGATTCCCCCTTGCAAAGTTATCCTCAGGCCAGTAAAGTTCATTTAGGGTCGGATTGCGGTGATTTAAGGATACTGTCAAAAAACTGAAAAGGTCAAATTTTAGATTATTGGTTAAGGAGATCGAAGGATTGGGGAAGAGGGTTTTAAAGGTTGGGTTGTAAATAAGGTTTATTGTCGCAGTTAGCTCAGTCTTTTGAGTCAACATCCTTTTAATACCTAAGATGCCAAAAATTTCAGGAATGATGTGATTTCCTATTTTTGTGGAGTTTGCTCCGTATAAATTTGCCCCTGTTTCTACCTCTTTTCCCTTTATAACTCCTCTCAGGAAAAGGGTTTTGTGAATGTCTGACGTGCCTGAGGATGTGTAAGTTTGCAAAGTGTAATTGGAGGAAAGTTGAAGGTTGCATTTCTTAAGAGAGAAATTAAAGTTTGAGCCAGCAGATAGCTCATCCCTTTCTCCCGTGGATAAACTACCGAGGGGGCCGGGGGCACCAGCCTTTCTTTTAATAACTAATACGGTCCCCTGACTGAATTTCGCTAAAAAACCCGTTTTTTTATCGTGGGTATTTTTTACCCAGAGGGTAACATTTTCATATTCAATAGGAAAGCTATCGGTGAAGGTCTCGTGAAAAACAGTAAGGGAAAGGTCTTTAAAGGGTCCAATACCGAGTTTTAGTTCTTTTCTAAGATTTGAAACCTTTACTTCAAGTGGGTTTTTCAAAGGAATTAAATTTATTACGCCTCCGATCCCTGTAAGACCGCTAATAGGGCTTGAGCTATGGAGGACTTCTGCGATGCCGATGAGGTTTGCTGGGATTAATGATAGTTCCTGATACCCCAGCATGGGATTTATGAGAGGAATCCCGTCAAAAAGTACTAAGTTTTCTTCCGGTAAAGTACCTCCTAAGGATGGCGAGTAGATATTGTATCCTTTGAATACCAAAAGATTCGAATAGATAGGGGTCGAATAAAAGGCTAAGGATTTTATAGAATAGTTGTAAGGGGCTCTGAAGTTTGAAAGGAGATTGTCAAGGTAGGCATAACTATAAATTGTGTCTTTAATTTCAAAAAAGGGCAGGAAAGATACAAATAAAAGCAAAAACAACTCCATTTAATCCTCCTTCCCCACACCCCGGGGGCGGGTTTCAACCTGTCCGGATTCGGGTCTCCCGGCTCGTGGCACCTTCCTCGCCTTCCCAGAGAAAGAGCTTGCACCCTTTTCTCCAGTGGCCTTTTGAGGAAGGCCTTTTGCCACTCACGGTTGCGGGGGCAGCGTGGGATTTTCACCCAACTTCCCCTCATCCGGACAATTCCAAAGAGCGTCAAAATTATACAAGATCGGGTCTGGATGTCAAAGAATCTTTTTAGATGGGTAAATTGGATGACGTAAACCTTTTATCTTGAAGGTTTTAGGTATGAAAAATAGCTTTTTCTTTTAGCAAGCTTCGCTTATATTTAGTAGGGAATTTTGTCTTCCTTTTTAATCCAGACCTCGAAGGCCTTGTTTTTCTCAGGGATCTCCAGTTTGATCATTTTAATTTTTCTATCTTCCGGCTTCTTGCAAATTTCCTCATAGAATTCAAGGTCGTCAAAACCTGCATTTTTGGCGTCTTCTCGAGTCGCTGCGTAGTAAATTTTATCTATCCTTGCCCAGTAGATGGCACCAAGGCACATAGGGCAAGGTTCGCAAGAGGTGTAGATTTCAGTACCCTGTAGATTAAAGGTGTTTAAGTTTTTTGCAGCGTCACGGATTGCAACTATTTCAGCATGGGCGGTAGGGTCATTTATCGAGGTAACAAGGTTTGTGCCTTTTCCGACTATTTTACCGTCTTTGACAATTATTGCAGCAAAGGGCCCACCACGCCCTTCTTTGACATTATTTTCAGCCATCTCAAGAACTATCTTCATGAACTCGAGATCTTCTTTTTTCATATTCCGCATCCTTTTTAAAGGCATAAAATATTAAAGCAATTGTTCCGTACTAAGGATGGTATTTTAGAAATTTTAAACTTACTTTTTTATTCCCTTTCATTGATTGCACGTGGCTTGTTAATTATACTTCTAAAGATGAAAATCAATCTCAAAATAGCTATAGATGGTCCAGCGGGTGCCGGAAAGACAACCACTGCAAAATTGGTTGCAAAGGCTCTGGGTTTACTCCCTGTGGACACCGGAGCGATGTACAGAGCGGTTGCCCTTGCGGTATTGAGGAAAGGGATAGACCCTACAAAAGGTGAAGATGTTAAAAAGATCATCGACGAGGTGAATATCGAGCAAAAAGTGATAAATGATGAGGTCCGAACTTACCTCAATGGAGAGGATGTATCTGAAGTCATAAGAACCCCGGAAGTTGATAAGGTGGTATCGATTATTTCAGCTTATCCCTTTGTTAGGAAAAAGATGGTTGAATTACAGAGGAGTATGGCTCAGAAAGGTGGTGTTGTAATTGAAGGTAGGGACATCGGGACCGTAGTTCTCCCTGATGCTGACCTCAAAGTTTATATGGAGGCTTCTCCAGAAGAAAGGGCAAGGAGGCGGCTAAAAGAGTTGGAATCAAAAGGCATTAAAGCGGATTTTAACAAAATTCTGGAGGAAATTAAGAAACGAGATGAGATGGATTCAACGAGGGATTATGCCCCTTTGAAAATCCCTGATGATGCCTTTATATTAGATACAACAAATCTTTCTATTGAAGAGCAGGTAGATTTGATTCTAAAGGAGGTAAAAAGGCGTTTTGGCCTTTCATAGATGAGTTTCAAGTGGATTTTAGCAAAGATTATCCTCTACATTCCTTTTAAGTTCATATTTAGGCTTAAGGTGTATGGAAGTCACAATGTACCAAGGAAAGGTCCCTGTATTATTTGCGTTAACCATACCTCTTTTTGGGATCCTCCCTTTGTTGGATTTGCATCTCCAAGAGAACTTCATTTCCTTGCGAAGAGAGAGCTTTTTGAGAATGTGAAGGCTTTTGGAATGCTGATTTCGTTCTATAATGCAATACCCATTGACCGAGAAAACTCCCTTTCCGGTTTGAAAAGGGCTATGAATCTTCTTAAAGAAGGTAAAGCATTAGTGATTTTCCCTGAAGGCACAAGGAACCGTACAAAAGACAAATTTTTACTACCTTTAAAGGAGGGGGCAGCCCTTTTGTCCTTGAAAATGAACGTACCGATAATTCCTGCTTATCTTTTTGAGAGCAAAGGGAATGTGCTGGATTGGATAACGGGAAAGAGAAAGCTAAGAATAAGGTTTGGAAAGCCTTTACTTCCAGGTGCCTATAAGATGAATTCTAATGATCCCGTAAAGGATCTGACAAAAGATATAGAGTGGAGGATGAGGGAGCTATATGCCAGAGGTTAAACTAACTGAAGAATACGGTTTTTGCTTTGGAGTTAAAAGGGCTCTTGAGATAGCGAGAAGAAGTTTGAGAGAAGGTAAAAAGTTCGACAGTCTCGGGCCCATTATCCATAACGAATACGTGGTTGATGAGTTAAAGAAGGAAGGTGTTGAGGTAATAGATAGTATAGAGGAGAGTAAGAAGAATCTTGTTCTTATAAGGACCCATGGTGTTCCTCCGGAGATATACGAAAAGGCGAAGTCCCTCGGTAAGGAGTTGATAGATTGTACCTGTCCTTTTGTTTCCAATGCACAGAAGTGGGCAAAAAAGTTTTATGAAGAAGGTTATGTTGTTATTGTAGTGGGCAAGAAGGACCACCCGGAGGTTGTTGGAATTGTCGGTCATACTGAAGGGAAGGCTATTGTGGTTTCTTCCTCACAGGAATTGGATGTCGATCTTATAAGGAATAAGAAGGTTGGGGTTGTTGCACAAACAACATCAAGGCTTGACATGATTCAAGATGTTATGAATAGGCTTGTTGAAGAGGCCAGTGAAGTTCATTTTGCCAACACCCGTTGCAATACAACACAAAAAAGGCAGGAGCAGGTTGAAAAACTATCCAAGGAAGTGGACGTGATGGTTATTGTCGGTGGGAAAAACAGTTCTAATACCAGAAGACTTTATGAAATTGCTTCAAAGAATTGCAAGAAGGCTTATCTTGTTTCATCTCCTGATGAAATATCAGGGGATTGGTTTTATAATGTTAACTCTATCGGAGTTTCAGGTGGGGCTTCAACACCCCCTGAGATGGTAGAAGAGGTTTATGAGAAAATAAAAAATCTTTTGGGAGGAGGAGGATATGGCGGAGGAAAAGTTGATGCAAGACAGTGAGTTCGAAGAACTCTTGCAAAAAAGTATAGTAGTGCCAAGGGAAGGTGAAATAGTAAAGGGTACCATTGTAAAAGTAACACCACAGGAAGTTTTCATAGACATAGGTACAAAGTCAGAAGGTGTTTGCCCCAGGGTTGAGTTTAAGGAGCCAGATATCAAGCCGGGGGACGTGGTTTATGTATACATTGATGCCATTGACGGAAAAGATGGCAGGACCATTGTTTCCAAGCATAAAGCTGATTTTCTAATGGTTTGGGATAGGATTAACGAGGCCTATAAGAACGAGGAGATCATTGAGGCGAAAGTTCTGAGGCAAATAAAGGGTGGACTCATCGTTGAGGTTTTTGGGGTGGATGCCTTTTTGCCCGGTTCACAGATTGACGTAAAGAAGGTTAAGAACATCGGTTCCTTTGTGGGGAAGACGATCCAGGTTAAAATCATTAAACTCAACAGGCAGAGGAAGAACATCGTGGTTTCAAGGAAAGAGGTAATAGAGGCTGAACTCGAAAATCAAAAAATGAAACTTATGTCCATGAAAGTTGGTGATATTTTAGAGGGAGTTGTGAAGAATATTACCGATTTTGGGGTCTTTGTGGACGTTGGCGGTATAGATGGATTGATTCACATTTCTGATCTTTCCTGGACTCGGGTTGAAGACATCCATAGCATAGTGAAACCGGGTGATGTGATTAAGGTAAAGGTTTTGGAGATAGACTATGAAAATAACAGGTTATCTTTGGGATACAAACAACTTCAGCCCCATCCCTTTGAAAAAGTTGCGAGCAAGTATCCCCTGGGTTCGCTCCACAAGGGAACTGTCAAAAAGATTTTGGACTTTGGTGTCATCGTTGAACTGGAACCTGGCGTTGAAGGCCTTGTTCACATAACGGAGATGAGGTGGGGAAAGCCTCCTGTCCATCCATCTGAGATGGTGAAGGAAGGTGATAGAGTCGATGTGGTGGTCCTTAATGTCGATGTGGAAAAACAGAGGATTTCACTGGGAATGAAGCAAGCTACTCCAGACCCCTGGTCCATGATTGACGAAAAATATCCCGTGGGCAGCATTGTAAAAGGCACTATAAAGGATTTTGACAGCCAGGGTGCCTTTGTGGAGCTGGAAGATGGGATTCAGGGTTATCTCCATGTTGGCGATATTTCCTGGACTAAGAGGTATAAATCGCCAGAGGAAGCCCTTAGACGCGGTCAGAAGCTACGCTTTAAGGTTCTTGCAACGGATAAGAAGGGAAGGATGGTTATGCTCAGTCTTAAGCATACAAGACCCAATCCATGGGAGGAAATAGAGAAGACCCTGCTTCCAGGAACGGAAATCAAAGCAGTGGTCACTGAGATTACTGACAGAGGAATATATGTTGAAATACAAGGGGCACTTGAAGGTTTTGTACCTGCCAATCAGCTACATAGAAAGGGCAATCCTGCCGAGGTTTATCAGGTTGGAGAGGAATTGAATCTAAAAGTGTTCAGGGTAGAACCTGCAAAGAAGAGAATTTTACTTTCTGAAAGAGAGTTTTACAGGGCGAAAGAAAAACAGGAAGCGGCTGCAAAGGCTGAAGAGGCAGCAACCCCAACCTTTAGATCTGAACCCGTGAGACTCAACCTTGGAGAAATTTTAAGACAGGAACTCCAGAAACTTGAAGAACTGAAGAATATAATGGAAGAGCCCGAGGAGTAGAAAAGTAGGTCTATAGAGCCTTTGAAGTTCTTCATAAAGTCTTTTGGTTGTAGATTAAATCAGTATTACGCAGACTATTTTGCTAATTCGGTAGTTGAGAGCGGCTTTGAGATCGTCAAAGAAGAACGAGAGGCGGATGTAGTAGTTATTGCAAGTTGTGTAGTTACCCACAGAGCCGAGAGGGATTTAAGACATTACGTAAGCCATATAAAACGCTTAGCCCCCAAGGCGAAAATTGTGGTTTTTGGTTGTTATCCTAAATACGGAAAAGAGGTTGATGCGGACATTGTAGGAGAACTAAAGGAGATTCTTAAAGTTCTCAATTTAGAAGACCCCGGTCATTTAGTTAGGCCTTTTTTGAGAGTCAGGGAGAATGTGAGGGTTCAAGAAGGTTGTAACTTCCGCTGTTCCTATTGCGTTGTGCCTTTCGTGAGAGGTCCCTCGAGATCGAGACCTGAGCATGAAATCTTAAAGGAAATAGAGAGTCTATATGCGAGTGGCGTTGTTGAGATAGTGCTTACTGGCATTCAAACGGGGGCCTGGGGTCGTGAATGGGGAGATAGGCTTTCAAATCTGATTTTAAGGATTAAGGATCATTTTCCAGAGCTAAGGTTAAGACTCTCTTCCATTTCACCGATTCATATCGACGAAGGCGTAATAGAACTATTGAAGGCAAAAATTGTATTGCCTCATTTGCATCTTCCATTGCAGCACGGGTCAGAGAAGGTCCTTAAGGAGATGAAGAGACCTTATAAATTGAGTTATTATGTGAACCTTGTAGAGAAGCTCGTGAGCAATGTTCCTGAAATTGCCATCGGATCCGACATTATAGTGGGTTTTCCCACGGAGACTGATGAGGATTTTGAGGGATCGATTAGATTGATTGAGGAACTCCCCTTTGCTTATCTTCATGTCTTTGAATTTTCAAGGAGGGAAAAGACGGAGGCTTATTTTATGAAGCCTTTACCCTCTGCGGTGGTGAGAAGAAGAAAGAATATTCTCTTGTCCATCGCAAGGCGAAAGAAGCTGGGGTTTTTAAGGAAGAACCTTGGAAAAGAAATCTCCTGTGTAATCGAAAGGGAAGAGGATGGTTTTTTTGAAGCCACCACTGACAACTATATTAAGGTCAAAATCCGCAGCGAAAACTTGAAAATTGGAGAGGTCAAGAGGATAAAATTAATTTCTATAAGCGAAGATAATGCTACCATGGTGGGAGAAGTTGTAGAAGGTTAATTTAACTTTTTGTAAACTTTTTCCATTTTTTCTACTATCTTTTCCCACGAGAAGTTTTCGAGGATGTGTTTTTGCCCCTCTTCAACGAGTCTTTGTCTGAGCTCTGGGTTTTCGATAAGTAAGATGATTTTTTTTGCCAGATCCTCGTGGTTACCAGGTTCGAAAAGGAGTCCCGTTTTTCCATCTATGATAATATCGGGAATGCCTCCAACCTTCGAGCCAATAACGGGAATACCATATGAAAGGGCTTCAATTAGAACCACTCCTAAACCCTCCGTTTCGCCTGTCTTAGTTATTATAGATGGTAGGACAAAGATCATTGCCTGTTCGTAGATTTCAAGCAGAGGTTGTCCGATTAAGAAGCCATTAAAATGGACCTTTTTATCAAGTTTTAATTCTTGGACGAGCTTGACCAGTTCTGACTTCTGGGGGCCGTCTCCCACGATTAATAATTTGGAAGATGGGAATTTTTCACTAACTTTAGCGAAAGCTTTTATTAGTACCGGAACCCCTTTGACTTCCACAAGTCTTCCAACGAAGAGGATGTTTATTTCCTCTTTTCTTTTGTATGGCCTAATTCCAGAAGAGTGAGGGTTGGAAAGGGGGATTACCTCTATTTTTTTCTTGATCCCCAGGCTAAGGAGTCTACTTTTGTTGAAGGAAGAGTTTGTTATCACATGATCAGAGAAGTTATTGATTAGACAGATGAAGGCTGTCCTGGTGATTTTGTTAAGTTTTTCCAGCATGCCGATTTCTGACCCGTGGAATTGGGAGATGATCTTCGAATTCTGAAAAATTTTAAAGGGGATAGCGAAAATTATGTGGGGCATGGGCCAGTGTACGTGAACTATTTTGAAACGTTTTGAGAAGGAAAGGTAGATGGCATTGGTTAGCCCCCAAAAGATATAAAAGAGCGTTAAAAATTTGTAAATTGGGCCCTGCTTTAGTCTTTCGTAAACGCCGGTGTCATGGGTAAGGAACTCTATCTTTTTGGGGGCATATCTGAAACGATAGACGTTAAACCCTTTATACTTTCTTTGTTTTAGTCCCTTATATGATGATGTGAAAACCGTGAACTTAAAGCCACGTTTTTCCAGGTGCTCCATAAGCTTCACAAGCCAAGGAGTGATTACATCTTCTTCATTTCTGGGGAAGGCGGTGCTGACAACAAGGACCTCTTTTTCCATGACTTTTAGAATTATAAAGGCACTTTCCTGGAAAGTTTGGTATGAGGCCATTTTTATTTAGATTTGACTTTTTGCAGGTGCACGGTTAAACTTAATGGGCTTATGAAGATCAAAATTTTCTTTATTTTTATTCTATTCGTTGGTATAACTTGGCCTGCAAGGATTCTCTTTGACTACACAAAGAGTGAGACGGCGGGCAATGCAGATTGGGTTGTGGACCACGATTATCCCTATCCTTATCCGCCAAATCCAACCTCTCCCACTTCCTGGGATGGTGCTATTTCATCGTGGGGGTATGCTCTCTATCGCGCTGGACATCAAATTGCAACATTGACAAGGACATACGGAATTACTTATGGCAATTCTAACAATCCCTTTGACTTGTCGAAGTACGATGTTTTCATAATGGTTGAGCCTCAAAATCCACTTACTACCGCCGAGAGGGACGCTATACTTAATTTTATAAATAACGGCGGCGGTTTTTTTATGGTTGCGGATCATAATTCTTCTGATCGCGATTACGATGGTTGGGATTCTCCAAGGGTATTGAATGCAGCTTTTGAAAACTATTTGGGGGTCCATTTTAATGTAACGGGCGAAAGTCCAAATGACTGGAGTGGAGAGTCGAGTAATATTAGTCGAAATCCATCCAATCCCATCTACAATGGACCTTTCGGGTATGTGAATTCTATTGGTTTTTGGAGAGGCACTTGCATAACTTTGAGGCCTAACATAAATCCTCAGGTTTATGGACTTGTCTGGGTTTCCGGGGCTTACAGAGACAACGATAGTATAATGTTTTTCTACGGATATTATGGAAGGGGAAAGTTTGTCGGATTGGGAGATTCATCCCCTTGTGATGACGGGACAGGTAATCCCTATGATAATCTCTACAATGGCTGGGGTATGTATAGTGATTCAACTTTGATTTTGAATGCTACGGTATGGTTGATAGGAAGTACAACGTCTGTTGGCGAAGGTCCTTCCACGGGAGAAGGTATTATAATGAGGAAGTCTGATTTTGATCAGTTTGTAAATCTGGAAAATGTAAGGGTCTTTGATGCTTTTGGTCGTGAGGTAAATTCCGTTAAAGAAGGTCTTTATTTCTTGCAGGATAAAGAAAGTAAGCAATTGCGAAAGGTGGTGGTAGTTAAATGAGGGGCAAGAGAGTTGCCATTCAGTTGTTTTTAGTTTTGTTAACTTTTACAAATATTAGGGCGGGGCAGTCTGGTAGCTACTGGACGGTTTATTTTGACTCTGATACCCTTGATGTAAAACTTGCGAGATTTATTGGCGGAGCGCAGTATTCCTTAGATATTTGTTTCTACGAGATCTTTAGGGACACTGTAGCTAAATCGATTTTGAACGCAAAAAGAAGAGGGGTTAAGGTTAGGGTGATAACGGATTCCACCTATTTTTACAGGGCCTATTTGGACAGTCTGAGAAATGCGGGTATACCTGTAATTCACGAGGGAATAGGGGCAAACGAGACTTCCCACACCATGCACAACAAATTTATAGTTCGAGACGGGAGGGACCAGGATACCACTAATGACTACGTTTGGACAGGAAGTTACAATGCATCGGATTACACAAGGTTGAATGCGGAGAACGCTATCATAATAAAGAGCAGTGGTGTAGCAAATTGTTACCTTCAAGAGTTTAATCAAATGTGGGGAAGTTCAGGTGACCTTCCCGATTCTTTGAACTCACGAACTGGCACAAGAAAAACCGATGTATGCTCTCAGCACCTTTTTGTAATAGGTACGGATTCTATCTGGGTCTACTTTTCGCCACAAAATAGGCCAATTCAATACTTGATTAATTTTGTTAATCAGGCGACAGACTCAATTGGTTATCTTATCTATTCTTATACGAGGCGAGACTTGGCAGATGCAATGGCCTCCGCCTTTAGGCGCGGCGTATTTATTGGCGGTGTTCACGATGCCTCTGATACCGGTTCATACTATTCTCAGTTCCATTATTTAAGGGATACCGTTGGGATACCTGTTTACGGCGACCGGCTGCCATCCAATTATAGTCTGTTACACCACAAGTTTATGGTTATAGACAAAAGGGTTACGATAACGGGTTCAATGAACTGGAGTAACAACGGAAATCAGGAGAATGACGAAAACGTTATTATCATCAGGAATAGCCAGATTGCGGGGGCCTATTGGTCGGAGTTCAAGAAAAGGTGGGGTGAAGCAACGGGAATTAGGGAAGAGTTTAATGAAGGCAGAACTTTCATCTTCAAAGGCCCCGGGTTGATTTTTAATTTTAGTGATTTTAAGGTCTTCTCGGCCGATGGCAAACTTTTGAAGGAAGAGCGCAACAATTTCTGGGATGGTAAAGATTCAGAGGGAAAAGAATTACAACCGGGGATTTACTTTATTGTTCCTTTAAAGAGCGACTCACCCATTAAAGTTTTAAAGCTACACTAATTCCTGTGGATCCACATCAATAGTTAGATTGATGTTTGAAGGTGTCTTGTATTCTCTTAGAAAGTTTAGTCTGTAAACAGTCTCTTTAGATTTGTATTTTAGGATGAGCCTTATAAAATAGTTACCACCTTTCTTGGAGATGGGAGAGGGGACAGGGCCCATGATTTGAAGGTCCTCAAGCCCTAAACCGTTAATCCTTTCCTTGATTTTGTTCGCCTCGATAACGATGTTCTCCATGTTTTTTCCTGAAAGCTCAATTAGGGTAAGATAGGAGAAGGGTGGATAGTCATACCTTTCCCTTTCTGAAAGTTCTGATTCTGCAAAACCTTCGTAATTGAGCTCTTTGACGAATTTTATTGCTCTGGAATTTGGATTGTAGGTTTGAATTAAAACTTTGCCACCAGTTCTTATTCTTCCCGCAATCTGAAGAAGTAATTGAAAAACCCTCTCTTCTGCCCTGAAATCCGGCATTCCAAGGCCAATATCCGCATTCACTACGCCGATGAGACCAAGCCCTGGAAAATCGAAACCTTTGCCAACCATTTTCGTACCTACGAGTAGTTTAAGCTTTCCTTCGTAGAACTCCCTGAAGGCATTTTGGTTGACCCCCTCTTTTAGGAAGGAGTCAAGGTCAAACCTTTTTACCTCTAAGTTTTTGAAGAACTTAGATACCGCCTCTTCAACCTTTTGAGTTCCCGTTCCGCGGAGCTGGAGTTTTACTGAACCGCAAGAAGGACAAACTTCTGGTACATCAATGGTTTTACCACATACGTGACAGTGCATTTTGTTGTCAGTTTTATGGTAAACCATATTGACAGAGCAGTCTGGGCATTGCATTATGTAACCGCACTCAAGACACATCAAAAAGGTGGAATGCCCCCTTCGGTTAATAAACAAAATTACCTGCCTATTTCTTTCCAGAGTTTTGTTTATTTCACCAATCAAATCGGGAGAAAGAAGGTACTCTCCCTTCACTTTTCTCAAGTCTATAATTTCTATTTGTGGAATTTTGTAGTGTGGTACCCTTTGTTTGAGCTTGTAGAAAGCAAAGTTTCCCTTCAAGGCGTTGTAATATGATTCTAAGGAAGGGCTTGCACTTCCAAGTATTACAGGGATGTTGAGAATTTCTGATAATTTGATGGCTACATCTCGAGAGTGATAGGCTGGTATTTTTTCACTTTCTTTGTAAGATGAATCATGCTCTTCATCGATTATTATAACCCCTAAGTTTTGGAGCGGGACGAAGAGGGCAGAACGTGGCCCTACAAGGATTTTCCTCTTTCCTTCCTTTGCCTGCTTGAAAACCCACCTTCTTTCTGCATCTGAAAGTCGTGAATGATAGAACATTACCTCTCCATGAAAGATGTTGATCAAGTAGTTAAAAATTTGAGGAGTGAGTGCAATTTCTGGTACCAGAATGAGGGCTGATTTTCCTTCCTTTATGAATTCTTCGACTATCCAGGAATATAGCCTGGTTTTTCCACTTCCTGTTACACCGAAAATTAGGGAGACTTTTGGCTTGTTTTTAAAGAAGTCGTCGAGAATTTCTTTTTGCGAAGGGGTTGGAATTGCCGGTATTTCTATAGGAAAGGGGGTGTAGAAGTCCAGTTCTCTGTAGCTTTTGACTTTTATGTTGTCGGTAAGGGTGATGAGTCCCTGTGCTTGAAGATCCTTGAGAGTCCTGGAAACGCCGGCTCCAAATAGCTTTTGAAGCCTTTTTAATGAAGCACCACGCGGATGGATCTTTAAGAGGTAGGAGATAACAGGATTGTCTGTAGGCAAGTCCTTTTTTCTTGATAATTTGTATATATAAGTCCCCCTTTCCACTACTCCCGGGGGAAAAAGAAGGGGTATTATGTCCGAAAGAGTGCAAAGGTAGTAATCCCGCATCCATTCGGCGAGTTTAAGATAAGGTTCTGCTAATGAAAACTCTGAGCTTATAACTTCCTCTATCGGTTTAATCTTCTCTTCTGGTAAATCGGGAGTATCTATGATTTCCCAAACTACCCCTTTAGAACGCGTTTTTTGAAATGGAACAATCACAACAGCGCCCGGATAAATTTTTCCTAATAGGTCCTCCGGTATAGAATAGGTGAAGTGGTCCAGATTTGTTCTTGGTATTACAATGTGGGCATACTTTTTAGAACTCATACATATAGTCAAGTCCAACGAGGAGCCTTCGCTCCTCATCTCTCTCCGCGAAAATTCCAAAGTTATTATTGACTTTATACCGAATTCTGAACATATCTTTCGTTATGTCAAAGATGTCATGAGAGTACCAGAAATAAAGTCGAGGGTTAAGATAGAAACCTATGAGGAGTGATGGATTTTCCGTGGTTTCAGTAGTTGCGAGCCTTAATTCCTGAAATCTTAATGTTCTTCTTAAATTTTGTGATATGAGCGTGCTTGCGAGGGTAAGGGCCCTATTTTTGATCTCTTGAAGTTCTTCTCCTCCTGCTGAGGTTGTGTCACCATATAATCTCCCAAGAGTTAAAAGATATATTATGTTTAATTCGTCAAGGGGCGGTACTGAAGTTAATGTAATTTGAGGGTTTCTCATGGTGCCAGATAGTGCTAAATAAACATTAAAGGTATCCACCTTTGAGAAAGCTTTCAGATTAAGCTCAGGCTCTAAGCTCACTGAGGAATTGAAATTCACATACCCTGATTGAATTTCAAAGATCCTATCTAAGTAAAGGAAGTATCCCTTAACGACATTGGCAGTCCCATCTAAGAGCATTCGTCCATCAGCCATCTGAAAGACAAGATCGCCCTTTATCTCAATGTCTGCCAACTCGTTAACAAAGAAGGTATTACCCTCCGACCTTAAATTCAGAACAAGGTTCAGGTTTTGAGGAAATTGGGAATAGGCCCCTCCTGAAGGCCTTATGCTCTGGAAGATTGTCGCCTCTTTGATGAGTGCATCACCTTTGACGGTGATGCCATTTTCATTGATAAGTAGATTTATTTTAGTATCTCCTGAGGCAAAGATATTGTAGGTTGGATAAAGGGTAACGTTGGTTCCGGCAAAAGTGAGATTTATTTCCCTTTCTTTTTTGAATAATCTTCTCCCATAGCCGTTAATTATTACCGTTCCGTGATCTATGGAGGCAATCCCTCTTTTGATTGTAAAGCCGTCTTTTTCGAGTTCAGCAAGAATTTCACCGCTGCTGAATTCAAGTTGAATTGGGGTGTAAATACCAGAGACTTTTTCGACTTTTAAAAAACCTGAGAGGTTAGGTACCAAGTTGTATGTCCCCTCAATCTGAATATCGCCGTAGACGTCCATTGAATTCAAAATTAGCTGTTTCTCTGTAAATTCGTTAATTTTTTCTATTGGCAGACCACTTATCTTCACTACAATTTTGTAATGCTCATTATTGTTGGGTTTCATGTTAAAAGGCAGTAGCGAGAAGGTGAGTGGTAAGAATCCACTCCCCTCAATGTGTAATGAAGGGCCCTGAATTGAAGTGCTATCGACTATTAACCCACTGCCTGAGAGCCTACAAGATGCATAAATGTTTAGGTCCTTATAATCTTTGTATCTAAGGTTTTCTGCATTAATCCATAAATCTATGCTTGGATTTTTCAGGTTTCCTGCAATGTTAATCATGCCCGAGAACGATGAACTTATTCCAGCAAGGTTCCTAATCTTCAGTTCGTTAGCAGAAGCTTGCACATTAATCTCTTTGGTTGCGAGGTCTAAGTTTCCCTTTAATGAAAGGGGCTTTGAATTTATTAAGATTTCACCATCATCAATTAAAACTTTGCTGTCACTCTTAGTAATCCTAAGTGGATCTTTTATCTCCACGGTATCGGAATCTCCCATCAATAGTTGCAGGTTTCTCACCTGGAAATCAAAATTATTACCTCCCAAATAGCTAAGGAAGAGATCACTGCTTAGAGCTGAGTATTTTTGAAATGCTAAGAGGTTCATTGTAAAACTTTTAAGGTTTTCAGAAGCTACTAACGCTTTTAAGGAATCAAGCCGAAAGTCGGCTGCGTTAATTCCCCGGGCCTTTATCTTAATAGTATCAGTTTGCCCTTTTGAGTATAGATTTAGGAAAACTTCTTTTAAACCTATTTTTTCGAAAGTAAGTGCTTTTCCGGAGAAATATGCTTGGCCACTTCTTCCGTCTTTTTTAAGAGCATAATCGATGTTGAAATTGATGAGCCCGTTTTGCTCTCTTAAAAGGTCTGAAACAGATAGGATGCCTTTCGCATAAATTTTCAATGTTTGATTAGAAAAAGTGACTTTTCCTGTGAGGTTGGAATTCAGTGATTTTAAATGTTGAATGGAAATCTTAAGCTCACCGTTTTTGAAGGAGAAGTCGCATAGGATTTGGAAAGGTTCAGAATCTAAATATCTTAAATTTGTCGAAGTAATTTTCCCTGAGAGGTCTCCATCATCAAATTCCATAAATGATGTGATATCTCCTTTCAAGCCTTCCTCGTTTATGGAAATGTCCAGATTTTTGATGGAAAGTCTTCGCCTTTTGATCAAATAGATTCCGTTCCCGTATATCAAGTTCTCCTTGTATTTAAAGGTAGCTTTTTCAATTAAAAGAGATTCTGGCAATGCCTGCTGAATCTCAGCGTTTACTTCTTTTATAGTGTGGCCATGTAAAATAATTTCAGGTGAATTGATAAGAAGTTTTCCTTTTTGCATTAAATAGAGAAGACTGAGGTCTCTTGCATTATTTTCTTGCAGTTTAAGGAGACTGATTTTGATTTTTATCGAATCTGGAAAGTAGATTGCTCCTGAGGTCCCAGAAACACTCAGTTTTTCGTTTTGAATTTCAAAATCCTTGATTAAAACCGAGTTGTTTTTGAGGATTATGTCGCTGTAAAAATAAAGGTTTTCACCATTGTATGAGATGCTGTTTATGTAGCTTCTAATTCGATAGGTATTGCCTGTTCCTTCTCCAGCAAAGTAGATGAAATTTAAATCAATTTTGTTTGAGCCGAGGATGATGCTACCTTTGTTTATTTTAATTTCGTTAAACTGGATGGGAATCGCGAAAGTCGTGGGGAAGGTGGGGCTTTTACCCTTGCCAGATTTTTTGAATATTTTTGAATTGATTGAAAATTCTTCGGCATGGATGTAGTTAATCGTTCTAAATAGTATAAGCGAAAGAGGATTGTAATGTATGGTTAAATTTTTTATGAAAAGCGCATCTCCTGATTTTAATTCTTTGAACTTCAGACTGCCAAAAAGATTAAACTGATAACCTGTAATTGTGCATTTTTCCTTTAAGAGTTTTCCAAGATACCTTTGAATTAAGATTTTTGAATATAAGTTGAAAAGGAAATAGGTCGCCCCTGTTAAAGTAAAAACGACGAGGGCGACTATTCCGATTTTCTTAATTTTTTGTAGCACTTTGAGCAAACTTTAGCTTTCACTACATACCCGTCAATTTCTAATTCTACTTTTCTTAAGTTGGGAAGCCAGCGTCTTGGGCTCTTTTTGTTTGCATGGGAAACATTATTTCCAGATAAAGGGCCCTTTCCACAAATTTCACATCTCCTTGGCATTTAATCTCCTCCTGTGTTCGTAGGAGATTTTAAAACAAAAGTCTTGAATAATCAAAGCCTTTGTTTTTGGGGTTCCAATAAGTGTACCTCTTTTCAATTGACTATCCGTGGGTCTTACTATAAATTTAATATACTATCAAAGGTAGTTCTTTGTTAAAGATGCTGGCGTAGCTCAGTCGGCAGAGCAGGTGATTTGTAATCACCAGGTCGGGGGTTCAAATCCCTCCGCCAGCTAAGGGATTTGGAGGGGTACCCAAGCGGCCAAAGGGGGCAGACTGTAAATCTGCTGGCTTTAGGCCTTCGGTGGTTCAAATCCACCCCCCTCCATATTTTAAAAAAGGTTCTTTAAAAATTGGGACAAAAAAGCGGGAGTAGCTCAACGGTAGAGCATCGGCCTTCCAAGCCGGTGGTTGCGGGTTCAAATCCCGTCTCCCGCTTTTTTTTATTTGAAGTGAGAAGGGTAAAAGCACCGAAGGGGGCATAATTCAAATTCATTGCCCTGTGGCTTCGGTTTAGCAGCCCTTCAAGATATGCAAATTTGTTATTGAACGAATTTTAAATTGCTTGCTAAAGGCGATGAAAAGAGAAGAAATTTGGAGTAGCTCAACGGTAGAGCATCCCCTATCCAGGGGATGGTTGCGGGTTCAAATCCCGTCTCCCGCTTTTTTTATTTAAACTGAAAATGGAGGTAGAATTCTCATGACTATTAGCAAAGAAGAGAAGGAAAGGATAATTAAGGAATGGGCAAAACACGAAAAAGATACGGGTTCCGTTGAGGTGCAAATTGCTCTATTAACAAAGAGAATTAACGATCTAACGGAACATCTTAAGGTACACCGTAAAGACATACATTCCAGGATGGGACTTGTAAAAATGGTCGGTAAGCGGAAAAGACTTCTAAATTACCTTAAGAGAGAGAACTTCGCTCGCTACTCTGAACTTATAGAGAAGTTGGGTATCAGAGGATGATCTATTCTTTAGAACGAGAAATTGCAGGTCGGATATTAAAGGTAGAAGTTGGAAGGGTAGCAAATCAGGCGACTTCTTCTCTCTTAATTTCCTACGGCGATACTGTACTTTTGGTAACCGTTGTAACCCAAGAATCTAAAGAAAAAAGGGATTTTCTTCCACTTCTGGTCGAGTATAGAGAACAGTCTTACGCTGCCGGCAAAATTCCTGGTGGATATTTAAAGAGGGAGGGTAAGCCTACTGAGAGAGAAATCCTACATGGAAGGGCTATTGATAGGGCTATAAGGCCGAGATTTCCCAAGGATATGATGAATGACATAGAGGTCATAGCTTATCTATTATCCTACGACCTTGAAAACGAGACCAATTTCCTTGGAATAATAGGTGCCTCTGCCTGTCTTCACATTTCAGAAATTGAGTTTGATGGGCCTATAGCGGCCTGCAGGGTTGGCAGAATTAACGGTGAATTTGTAATAAATCCAACGAATTCCCAGATTGAGCAAAGCGATTTTGATTTGCTCCTGGCGGGTTCTTCGGGCGAGATCAATATGATTGAATTTGGAGGCAAGGAAGTCCCCGAAGATATCGTTTTGCAGGCCATCGAGTTTGCCATGCCCTATCTAAAAGAGATCGAGGATTTCCAAAATGAGCTTCGTGAGAAAATCGGAAAGGCTAAGGTCCCCTATCAGAAGCTTGTTATTCCTGATGATCTCTACAATAAAATTAAGGAACTGGTTTATCAAGATATCGTTGATGCGATGCACATTACCGAAAAGAAACTCCGCAATGAAAACCTTGATGCGATAAGAAAGAAAGCGGAGGAATTTGTCAAGACTAATTACCCAACGGAAGACTTAACTAATGAGCTTAATCAAACCCTTTATGAACTTGAAAAGAAAGCACTCCGGGAAATGACATTGAATGAAGGTAGAAGGGTTGACGGTAGAGGATTTGAAGAAATAAGGCCAATTTCCTGTGAAGTGGGGGTGCTCCCAAGAACCCACGGCTCTGCCCTTTTCAGGAGAGGAGAAACCCAAACCCTTGTAGTAACAACGCTCGGGACAAAGGAAGATGTCCAAAAACTTTCTGAGCTTGAGCCAGAGGAAGAAAAACGTTTCATGTTGCATTATAACTTTCCTCCCTTTTCAACGGGTGAGGTTAAGCCATTGCGAGGAGTCTCAAGGAGAGAAATTGGGCATGGAAACCTTGCAGAAAAGGCTTTAGCTCCTTTAATACCGTCAGAAGAGGAGTTCCCTTACACTATAAGGGTAGTATCCGATGTTTTGGAATCAAATGGTTCCACTTCAATGGCCACTGTTTGTGGTGGTTCTCTTTCTCTGATGGATGCTGGAGTTCCAATTAAAGCTGCCTGTGCTGGAATTTCCACGGGACTGATTAAGGAAGGCGATCAATATGTTTTGTTGACAGACATTGTGGGTGCAGAAGATCACTACGGCGATATGGATTTCAAAATTGCCGGTACCTCAAGGGGGATTACCGCTATTCAACTCGACCTTAAGATTAGAGGTTTGCCTTTAAACATCATAAAAGAAACCTTTGAAAGGGCTCGGAAAGCCAGGCTATATATCCTCGATATTATGAATGCTACAATTTCGAAGCCCCGGGATAGTGTTTCCGTTTACGCTCCGAAGGTCTCATCAATTACAATACCAACGGATAAGATAGGACTTGTAATTGGACCTGGTGGTCGAACCATCAAAAAGATAATTGAACAAACAGGGACAAAAATTGATATTGATGACACCACGGGAAGGGTTTTGATTTCAGGCTATAGTGAAGAAGGCGTTGAAGAGGCCAAAGAACTGATAAGTGGGATTGTACAGGAGGTTGAACTGGGCAAGGTCTATATGGGCGTAGTTAAGAGACTTGCACCTTTTGGTGCATTCGTTGAGATTTTGCCAAATAAGGAAGGTTTGCTTCATATTTCAGAGATTTCTGACTCGAAAATTTCAAAGGTTGAAGATGTTTTAAAGGTCGGTGATAAAGTTTTGGTTAAGGTAATTGAGATCGATGAAACTGGGAGATTCAAACTGTCAAGAAAAAGGGCTTTAAAAGGCGGTTTGCAGGAACTCGGAGCCGTTGACACTGAATAAGGAATTTAAAATTCCTCTCTTTGAAACCTATTTTGATGAGTCCGATATCGAGTCTGTAGTATCCACACTGAGAAGTGGATGGGTTTCCCTTGGACCTAAAACTGATGAATTAGAAAGGGCCTTTGAACGGTATTTTGGGGTCAAACATGCTCTTTTCGTTTCTTCAGGAACGGCTGCTCTTCACCTTGCTTATATATCTGCAGGTATAGGCCCTGACAGCTTAGTTATCTTGCCGTCATTTACTTATATTTCCACTTTGACGCCTTTGATCTGGATGGGTGCAAAGTTTGTATTTGCAGATATTCAATCTTTGAAAAGGCCGGTTATCTCACCTCAAACCATAGAGAAAGTTAGAGGCAACGCCACTCATCTCGTATACGTGGCATACGCTGGATTTATGGATGGAATTGACGAAATTAAAGCATATTGTGAAGAAAAGGGTCTTATATTGATTGAAGATGCCTCCCATTGTCACGGTTCCCTTTGGAAGGGGAAAAGGGCTGGAAATTTTGGTTTAGTAGCAGGAATGTCTCTATATGCGAACAAAAATATCACAACGGGTGAAGGTGGAGTGATTTTAACAAATGATAAATATGTGTATTCAAGATGTAAGTCATTAAGGTCTCAAGGAATTTCAAGTACATCTTACGAGAGGTATAAAGGCTTAGAGATGGACTATGACATTCAGGAAATTGGTTTCACATATCGGCCAACGGAGATTCAAGCGGCTCTTGGGTTATCGCAGCTCAGTAAAATCGAATGGATTAATCGCAGGAGGAGGGAACTGGTTGGACTCTATAGGGAACTTCTTGCAGATGTTCCAGAGATTATAATCCCCTTTGAAGAATACGAACTTTCTGGGAATTACATTTTTTCTATTTTTACAAAAGTGGACAGGGATGCTTTAAGGTTGTATCTCTTCGAACACGGCATTCAAACAAGCATTCATTATAAACCGTTGCATCTTTTTAGCGCGGTCCAAAAGTATTATCCTTATAAATCCCTTCCTGTAACGGAAGAAGCCTATCACATGCAAATAACTTTACCCCTTTTCCCTACAATGAAGGAAGAGTGGGTTGAGTATATTGTGAAGGTGCTTAAAGATGGAATTGCTAAGTACAAAGGTAATTTCTAATGAATTTCTGGGTGATGGCTTCTTTTTACTGAAAGTAAAAAACTTATGGGGTACTGAGATTTCTCCAGGTCAGTTTTTTCAGATTAGGCCTTCTAAGGGATTGGCGCCCTTCCTTTCCAGGCCCTTCAGTGTGTTTCATGCTGATATTGAAAGTCTTTGGTTTTTGATAAAGTTGGTTGGTTTTGGGACGGAGCTTCTTTTAGAAAAGAAGAAGGGTGATACCCTTCAACTTTTAGGTCCCCTTGGTAAAGGCTTTCCTGAACGTCCCGGGGTGACCCTTGTGGCGGGTGGTTCGGGTTTGGGACCTCTTTTTTATTACGCTAAAAGAACTGGGAACTATAAGAGATTCTTATGGGGGTTAAAAAGTAAGCCCCCAGAGGGATTAGAGAACCTGCTAAAGGGCCTAAATACTTTTATTGTGACTGAGGATGGATCTAAAGGGGGAAAGGGTTTGGTGACGGATTTTGTAGATGATGAGGAAGATAGAATTATATACGCCTGTGGACCAGTACCCATGTTGAGAAGTTTGAAAAACTTTAAAAAGGCTCAAATATGGGTTTCTGTAGAAACTGTGATGGCCTGCGGAATGGGACTTTGTTTTGGATGCTCTGTAAAGAAGTCTTCTGATACTGGTTATTTCAGGGCTTGCAAGGATGGCCCGGTTTTTAATCTAAGAGACATTAAAATTTAGTTTAGCTTTTTCTGAATTTCTTCCTTTAGCCTTTGAAGAAGTTGTTCCTTTTCTTCCGGTAGGGTAAACCAGCTAACGTTTTCGAAGCTTTTGAAAAACATTTTTTGCCTTCTCGCGTAAATTTTTGTGTTTTTTATGGTCTTCGATATTGCTTCATCTAATGTAAGTTCCCCTTTGAGATACCTGATGGTTTCTTTGTACCCGATGGTATTTAACGAAGGTAGATTTTCGGTATATCCCATCTCAAGAATCTTTTGGGTTTCTTCTATAAGGCCCTCTTGAAACATTTTCTTAGTACGCTCCTCAATTTTCTTGTAAAGTTCTGGATTTGGTTGTGTTATCCCTATGTATTGGGGTTCGAAAATTCTCTTCCTTCTGAGTTTTTTTCTGGCTTCACTGGCAGGAATTCCTGTGTTGTAATAAATTTCCAGGGCCCTTGTTATTCGGAGCCAATCGTTGGGGTGAAGTTTTGAAGCCGTTTCGGGGTCTATGTTTTTTAGTTCTTCGTAAAGTTTTTCTACTCCTTCTTCCTTTAGCCTTTTAAGAAGATATTGCCTAACTTCTGGATCCTTTTTCGGTTCCTCGAAAAATTCTGAAAAGAGTGCCCTGTAGTAGAGCGGCGTTCCCCCTATTATTATAGGGATTTTGCCATTATCTAAGATTTTCATGATAGTTTTTTCTGCGTCCTTTGAAAAATCTCCTGCACTGTATATCTCGTCTGGGTTTCTTATGTCGATTAGTTCAAAGAAATCCCTTATGGGCCTTTCCGGTTTGGCAGTTCCAATGTCCATAAATCTATAAACTTTTCTTGAGTCACAGGAGATGAAATGGATTTTATCTCCGAATTTTTCAAGAAGATATTTAGCAATATCCTTTTTTCCGCAGGCCGTAGGGCCGATTACGCAGATTATCTCCATTAATCTACAGTGAGGGTTTTAGAAATATTCTTTGGAAAGTCCGGGTCTATTCCTTTGTGAATACTCATATGGTAGGCAATAATCTGCATGGGGATTACCGCAAGTATAGGAGTAAGATACTCATTACCATCTGGAATTGGTACGAAAATATGGCTTTCTTTTCTTAGCTCTTCGTCTTCTGGGGCAATGGTGATAATTTTACCGCCTCTACATTTTACTTCATTTATGTGAGAGAGTATCATATGCTTGTCCTTGAGGGTGGAAACAAAAATGACAGGGTACTCTTCTTCCACGATAGAGAGTGGACCGTGTTTGAATTCCGCAGAGTACATCCCTTCTGCATGGATGTACACCACTTCCTTGATCTTTAATGCACCTTCGAGAGCAATGGGATAGGTTAGTCCAAATCCGAGTACGTAGAAGTCTCTCCAGGGGATTAACGCTTTAATTACTTCGTTTTTATGAGTCTCGGCGATACTAATGGCTTCTCTAAGTTTCCCAGGTAATTCTTCAAATTTTATATCTGGGTAAGGGAGCCCTTTTTTCTTTGCTATTTCTATAGAAAGGTAAAGGAGGGCAATAACCTGATTTACAAAGGTTTTCGTTGCTGGAACACTAATCTCGAGGTCGGAAAGAACCGGTATTACATGGTTACACCGAAGGGCGATGCTTGAACCCAAAACATTTATAAGTCCAATGGTTTTCCCACGATTTCCAAAGGAATCCATCGCGTTTTTGACGTCCTTCGTCTCTCCACTCTGAGTGACTACAAAAAGCAGGTCCCCTTCTTCCACTACTTTTCCATATCTTTCAGAAAACTCAGAGGCTGCCACAGGTATAAAGAGTTCTTTAGCAATTTGTGACATATAGAAACTTCCCAGAATCCCTGCATGGAAGGAAGTTCCACTGCCAGTTATGAATTTTTTCTTTGATGCGAGGATGTCATCAACTATTTCGTGGAGTTCTCTAAATTCTGGTAAGAAATTTATTATGTTCCTTGCCTTTTCAGGTATCTCATTAATTTCTTTGATCATAAAGTGAGGAAAATTGCCCTTTTCAGCATCTTTAATGTCGAGTTCGGTATATATAGGGTCTCTTGAGATTTTTTCGCCAGTAGTTAAATTGTAAATGCTATACTCGTTCTCTGTAAATTCAACCAATTCGCCGTCATAAAGGGTCACAATATTTTTGGTGAGATCAAGAAGGGCTACTAAATCACTGGATACGGCAATAAAGTCATCACCTACTCCTAAGAATAGAGACGACCCCTTTTTAACCGCGTAAAATTTGTTTTCGTTAATTGCTGTGATAGAGAACGCATAGTCGCCCTTAAGAGTTTGAAAAGCTTTAAATATAGAATCTTTAAGGTCTCCTGATGTATTGTAAAAGTCTTCAATTACATGTACTAAGGTCTCACCGTCGTTTTCCCCGATAAAATGATGCCCTTTACTAATTAGATTCTCCCTTAAAAATGGTGAGTTAACAATGTTTCCATTATGGGCACCGATTAGCCTTTTTTGGCAATCGAAATGGGGTTGGGCGTTTTCAAAGGAAGGGGCTCCGTAGGTCGCCCATCTTAATTGTATAGTACCCCTTTTACCTTCGATTTCTTCAAAATTTAGATCTTTGTAGACTCTGTGTATTTTCCCAGGGGCTTTTCTAATTTCATAGAACCCGTTATCTTTTATGTATCCAATGCCAACGGTGTCATAACCTCTGTATGCGAGCCTGAATCCTGCTTTTGTTAGAATGTTTCCAAGATCTTTTCTATCCTTTTCAAATACAATGCTAAAAAATCCACACATATTAATCCTCCAGTTTCAAGATTATTAAAATGGCAGTTAATTCAATTAATAGATGGCTCCCGCCATAAGTGATGAACGGTAGCGGGATTCCAACTACAGGAAGTAATGAGAGATTTGACAGGATGTTAACTGTGAAATGGAAAAAGAAGCAGGCGAAAATGCCTGCAATTATCAGTTTTTCCTGCCCTTCTTCTAATTCAATTTTTCTTAAAAGGAAACTGAGAAAAGCCATAAAAGCCGTTAGTATAATGATAAGGCCTATTAAGCCGAACTCTTCACCCATGCTCGAGAAAATGAAATCGGTGTGTGCGGCGGGGAGAAAGGCGAGACCCTTTTGAGTGCCTCTTCCGGGGCCTTTGCCAAATATACCACCAGACCCAATAGCTATTTTTGCCTGGTATATTTGCCACCCTTCTTTGCTCTTACTTTTTTCTGGATTTAAGAAGGCGGTTAATCTGTCTCTCTGATAAGGTTTAAGAACTTTTTGCCATACAAAGGGTGTTGATAGGCTTACAATGGTGAGGAAACCTATGGTTAAAACCTTTTTATAAATAGCCTCCTTTGAAATTAAAAGAAAAACCAGTAGAAGGAGGTATAGAATTAATGTTGATACCAAATGAGCGGAAGCTATCATAGTTATGGGAGTAAGAATTATGAGCCTTGTGATAAAAGGGTCTATTCCCGAGAGCCATGACATTAAAAAGGCGATGAATAGAAAAGTTAAAGCAGTTCCAAGGTCTGGCTGCAGCAATACGAGGATAAAGGGAATCAATGTATAGAAGGAGGCTTTAATCAGTCTGCTTTTCGTAGGTTTTTTGTTATCAGATAAGATTTTGCTGAGAATTAGAATAAGACCGAGCTTTGCAATTTCTGAAGGCTGTAGCTGCATAAAACCTAAGTTTATCCACCTGTTGACTTTACCTTTGCCAACTATCAAGACTATCACAAGGAGAACCAAGGAAATATGGTAGAGAAAAGGTCCGTAGTTTAGTATGTGCTCTTTCTTCATAAAAGGGGAAAGTACACCGAGAAAGGCAACAAAGATTAGGACTTTTGATAGTTGAGAAAAGAAGTACGATTTTCCTATGAAATATAACTCTGTGAGCCCGATGGCTATTAAAATCAAAGCAGTGATGATTAGCAGGTTATTTCTCCTCATTCATTATCCTCTTTGCAATATTGATGGCAATTGGTGCAGCGGCCTCACTACCATGTCCTGCGTTTTCTACTACCACCGTTAAAACATATGTGGGGTCATCATAGGGGAAGAAGCAAGTAAACCAGGAATGCTCTTTTCCATGGGGATTTTGAGCAGTTCCTGTTTTTCCAGCAATTTTAAAGGATGGGTCATAGAGATATCCTGCCGTTCCCTGAGGGCTTTCCACGACCATCCGCATGCCCTCTTTAACGATTTCAAAATATTTCGGAGGAAGGTTTAGGTAAAGGTATTTTGGTTTGTCGCCTTTTCTTACTATTGGCTCTGGACATTTTCCATTACCGGCAATCAACCCGGTTACTAAAGCCATCCAGGCAGGGGTTACCTGGATTTCTCCCTGACCAATCGACCAATTGATAACAGAACTTGGAAGTAATAGCCTGTTTTTAAGTAATTTACTCGTTGGAATTAGAACTGTGTATTCCCCAATAAGGTCGATGCCCGTTTTTTCTGGTAGGTTAAAAGAATCGAGAGTTTCGATGAATTTTTGGGTTCCGATTCTTGCCCCAACGTTGTTGAAATATACATTACAGGATTGAGCAATTGCTTCTATGAGATTAAGGGAACCATGCCCTTCTGTTCGCCAGCAAAGCCATGTTCTATTTCCGAAGGTAAACCCTCCTGGACAATAGTAAACAGTGTTTTCCTTTAATGTTCCAGTATAAAGGCCCACAAGGGTTGTGATAAGCTTAAAGGTAGATCCCGGAGGATAGAGTCCTTGTAAAACTCTGTTTAATAAGGGTTTTTCTTTGTCTGAGACATAATCGGTCCATCGAGTAATAAGGCTTTCGGGATTGAAGTAAGGTTTTGAATAAAATATTATTACCTCGCCTGTTTTTATATTCATCCCAAAAGCTGCGCCGCGAGGATATTTTTCGAATAAAGAATCCAATAAGGCCTGCAGTTTTATGTCTATGGTAAGGAATATTTCTTCTCCTTCTACCGGCTCTTCTGGAGGTCTTGGGTTGAGGCTAACGACGTTTCCTCTGGAGTCCAATGCAATAAACCTTGCGCCATCTTCTCCCCGGAGAAGAGAGTCAAAACTTCTTTCAACCCCGGCTTTTCCTATGAAGTCGCCAGGGTCAAGGTTAAATCTTTTAATTTCCTCCTTAGAGGCCTCACTAACATAACCTATAAGGTGAGCCGCATATTTACTATACGGGGTATGTACCCTTACAGGGTCCGCATCAATTACAATACTTTTTATGTTGATCGATTTTTCCAATAACTTTATGGTCTCTTCATATGGAAGGTTTCCTTTAATTTCGACGTAATTTCCTTTGTTCTTTAGGGTGTCTGGGTCTATTGGAAGGTTTCCCAAGAGTTCTTGTAGGGTTTTATAGTCTTCGTCCTTTAGGAACTTTGGAATTGCCATTATGCGAAAGGCTGGTTTCCAAGAGGCAAGTAATATCCCGTTTCTATCGTAGATTTTTCCCCTTGGTGCATGTATCTTGTATTCTTTTAGAAAATTGTAAGTTGCCTTTTGAAGAAGGTATCTATGTTCAATGACCTGGAATTGCACTAATCTTATTAAGATGATGGTTAGCACTAACCAGAGTGAGGCTCTCAAAAGACGTATTTTATTCATGCCAGGAATGCTGTTATTATCGCTAATACAAGAGTTAAGAGAAACTTCATCCAGACTTCCGTAAAAGTCAAGTTCCAGAATAATAAGTAAACACAAAAGGATGTGAAAATGAAAATTCCGTCGAAAATTAAACGAGCTGGGGCGAAGTTTAAGTTGAAGTTATCTTTTGCCCAGCTGGTGGAGATCACCAATAATGGGAAAAGAATTGGGGAAACCCAGAGCTTGCTAATATTAAATCCATCGTGCATTAATCCGCTTAAAAAGGCCCAAAAAAGCATTGCGGGTGATTCGTATTTGAGGGATAAGTATAATAGGATAACTAAGGAAAGATCAGGAAAATTTTGGGGAAGGATAACCATCGAAGCTGAAGCTAAAATTAATATGATTATACCGGTTACACTAAGCTTTTGGTTTTCCATATACAATTACCGTCCTGGAGGTAAAGGGTTTAAAAAATGGTTCTATTTTGGCTCTGAAAAAGATGGGGTTATCCAAATCCCTTTGATATTCCTTTACTATTCCAACAGGAATGTAAGGTTTTGCATAGCTTGAAAGTCTCGATGTAAAGAGCGTATCTCCTATCTTAATGTTTGCATCAACGGGGACGTAAAAAACGTAAGGAATTTCTCCACCTCTCAGAACGCCGGTATAGTATGATCGAAGACATTCAACTCCTACTTTGAAATTATCGTTATAAATTGTTTTTACTGTAAGTTGTTTACCCTCTTGACCTTCTATGACGCCTACCAGAAATCCATTGAGGTTTACTACAGTGCCTTCAGTCAAGTCTTCAATTTTCGAAGATTTGATCCTTACCACAAGTATCTCCGGTATACCGAGGGGTATGTATTGAAGAATTTCCCCGACATAGAATTTGCCAGTATCGGCAATTTGGATCGCTGAAGTGTCGCTTTTAAGGAGCGTCTCTCTTAGCTTTTGATTTTCAACGGTAAGCTCAATTGAGCGTCTTTCTTCCTGGGAGAGTAATAGAATAAGATTCCGGGTGTATAGAAAAGGGAAATAAAAGGATTTTGATAAAATTGCTGCAACTTCCTCTTTCACGCTTTTCAGGTTAACAAAGATTGATAATAACAAAAATAAGACGAGGAGTTTTTTCTGCATTCAATCAATGAATTCTGTTCTTTTGACCATGGTTTTGGAGGAGGCAGTCAAGATTTGTTGGTACTTGTCTATGTTTTCGAGTATTTTCCCTGCCCCAAGCACTTCGCAGTGCCTGGGATTTTCTGAAACCTTTATAAGTATGTTTGTTTCTTCCATTAGGAGGTCGGGAAGTCCCTTAAGGAGTGAGCCTCCTCCTGTTAGATAAATTCCCCTGTCTATAATGTCAGCAAGGAGTTCTGGTGGTGTTTGTTCCAGGGCTTTTTTTAGTGCAAATACAATCTCATTAAGTGCGGGTTTTAGAGCGTTTCTAACCTCTGAACTTGAAATTTCTATGGTTTTTGGAGCACCGCTTACGAGATCTCTGCCTCTTACTTCCATTTTTTCCTCTGGGTATGTGGGAAATGCATTTCCAAGTCTAATTTTAATTTCCTCGGCCGTTTGTTCTCCAATGGCAACCCTGTACTTCTCTCTTATGTAAGTTGCTATAGCTTCATCCATTTCGTCACCGGCGGTTCTAATGGATTTGTTCACCACGATTCCGGAGAGGGAAATGACAGCGATTTCAGTTGTACCAGCACCTATGTCAATAACCATGTTCCCCACTGGTTCCTCAATTGGGAGGCCAAGTCCTACAGCAGCTGCAACGGGTTCGGATACCATATGAACCTTCTGGACTCCAGCCAGCAGTGCTGCGTCTCTTACAGCACGTCTTTCGACATCGGTAATACCTGATGGGACAGCAATTAAAACTACTGGCCTAATAAGAATATTTTTTTCTAACACTTTGTTGAGGAAATATATTATCATTTTTTGGACCATGTCAAAATCTGCAATTACGCCATCTTTCATAGGGCGTTTTGCTACAACAGTCTCTGGAGTTTTTCCGAGCATTTTTTTAGCTTCAATTCCACAGGAGATGACTTTTCCAGTATAGAGGTCCATTGCCACGACCGACGGTTCGTCAAGCACGACCCCTTTCCCCTTCACGTAAATTAAAGTAGTTGAAGTTCCAAGATCAATGGCAATTTCATTTTTAAAAAAACTTGAAAAACTTTTTAAGAACCTAAACATTTATCTACTTCCTCCCTAAGTTTGTAAAGTAAGTTTAAAGCCTCTCTTGGACTTATTCCATCAATGTCTAATGATGTTAGCTCTTCGCAAATCTTACAGCTACTCTTTTTTACCTCAACTCTTTCAAAAAGGTTGAGCTGCTTGACATTTGATCTTACTCTTTCAAGTAATTCAGCTTCTTTCCTCTCCAGTTGGCCTGCAATTTCCTTAGCGCGTTCTATTATTTCCTTAGGAAGCCCCGACAGGGCTGCCACGTGAATTCCATAACTTTTGTTGGCAACACCTTCGACCAGTTTTCTTAAAAATACAATGTTTCCTTCCCATTCTGCTACTTTCATATGGTAATTTTTTACGTGTGGATGTATCCGAGCAATTTCTGAAAGTTCATGGTAGTGTGTTGCGAAAAGAGTTTTTGCTTTTATCCTTTCCAATATGTATTCAGCGCAAGCCCACGCAATGGCGATACCATCGGTAGTAGCGGTTCCCCGTCCAATTTCGTCGAGGATCAAAAGTGAATCAGAAGTGGCATTTCGCATGATTTCTGCAGTTTCGAGCATCTCTGCCATGAAGGTCGAAACCCCCTTTGTGATGTCATCAGAAGCACCGATTCTTGCAAATATTCTATCGGTAAGGGGTATCTCTGCGTATGTGGCGGGAACAAAACACCCCATATGAGCCATAATAACTATTATGGCAACTTGCCTCAAATAGGTAGACTTTCCTGACATATTCGGTCCGGTTATAATGTACATAATGGTATTCTCAGTATCCAGCGCAGTGTCATTAGGGATAAAGGGAGATTTCAGATTCTTTTCTACTACAGGGTGTCTACCATCCTTTATGAGTAGCCTTTTATCCGTCGTTATTGCGGGCTTAGTGTATTTATAATTTCTTGAGACTTCAGCAAAAGCTTGAATTAAGTCTAACTCTTTAATAAAATTTGTCAATGCAACGATCTCTCTTGTGAAGTCTAACATCGAATTCCTGAGGTTCTCAACAATCTCCTTTTCAATTGATACAATTTTTTCTTCAGCGGAGAGGAGCTTTTCTTCAAGTTCCTTTAATTCTTCTGTATAGAATCTCTCAGCGTTTTGAAGGGTTTGTTTCCTGATGAAGTAGGAAGGTACTTTATCGAGGTGTGATTTTGTTACTTCATAGTAAAACCCAAAAACTTGGTTATATCCGATTCGAAGATTGGAAATTCCAGTCTTTTCTCTCTCTTTTCTTTCCATCTCCAGAAGTTTTTCTTTTGAGTGGGACAGAAGGAATTTTAGTTCGTCAAGTTCTTGATTCACACCCTTTTTCACCCATCCAGGCGGAGAGGCTGTGGGATCATCTTCTATTGTGTATTCGATGGTTTTGATTAGCGATTCAAAATCCTTTGAAATTTGAGGAAAAGCAAATAAATCTTCGTTGCCTAAAAGGTTTTGTATTTCTTTGTATGCCTTTACACTTTCAGCAAGTCTCAAAAAGTCCCTTGCATGAAATTTCTGAGTTGAAAATCGGGAAATTATCCTTTCAAGGTCAGAAATCTTTCTCAATATTTCACGGACCTTTTGATGCGTATCCCGGTTTGTAACAAAAAACTCGACCTTGCATAGTCTTTCATTGATTAAATTTATGTCCTTTGGAGGTGTTAAAATGGTTTCCTTAAGATACCGGCTCCCCTGTGGGGTTATAGTTTCTTTCAGGTGCTCATATAGGGTGTCTTCCAGGTCACCGTAGGGTTTTTGTAATAGTTCAAGGTGTTTTGCAGTTTTGGCATCGATTTTTAAAACTTTTTCAGTGTTAATGCGTTTTATCGTTTTCAGGTGATTGAGCATGCCGGGTTTCTTTTCTTCGAGGTAGGTTATAAGATTAAAAATAGATCTGACCTCTAAAGGGTCGTCTTGCAAGTTGATGATCTTAATATCGGGGACGCCGAAAAAATTGCAGATTTTCTCTATCATTGAATCTTTAGCAACGAGCGGTGAAGCGATTCTGGTGTAATTCAGCGGGTATCTATCCCGCAGTTCGAAATAAAGTTCATCTTCAACGAGGACCTCTCTCACATTGTAAGTCTCGACGAGATTCATCAATTCTTCAACATTTCCATTTTCTAAGAAGATCTCACCTGTTCCTATGTCACCGATGGCAATAGAACCCCTGCTCTTTAATGCTGTTAAGGACCCGATAAAGATGTGCTCGGTTTCATCGCTAAAGTCTGGATGGTAAAAGGTTCCTGGAGTTAGAACCTCAACGATTTCTCTTTCCATTAATTTTTTACCTTCTCCCAATTGCTCGCAGATTGCTACCTTGAAACCATTCCTGACCAATTTTTCGAAGTATTGCCAGGCTGCTTTTGCTGGAATGCCTGCGAGGGGGGCTCGGTGATTTTTGTAAAGGGGTTTAGAAGTCAAAGTTATACCAAGTACCTTTGAGGCCACTTGAGCATCGTCGTATAGAAACTCGTAAAAATCACCAATTCTGAAAGCTAAGAGGGTATCCTTGTTCTTCTCTTTCAAAGATTTGTACTGGGTAAGAAGTGGCGTCTCGGACATGGGATAATTTTAATTTTTAAATTCAAAACTCGCAAAGGTTCTGATTTGTTTGCTTTTCATATCCTTTGCTTTTGAACTTTTTAATTTAGTGCCTGCTTGAAAAAAGGATGCTCTTAACTTATACTTAACTTAATGCAGAAGATTTAAAAATGGAGGTGAAAATATGTCAGGTCATTCCAAATGGGCTCAAATTAAACATAAAAAGGCAAAGGTTGACGCTCAGCGCGGGAAACTTTTCACGAAGGTGATTAGAGAAATCACTGTTGCCGCTAAACTGGGCGGTGGTGACCCGGAGCACAATCCGCGCCTTAGACTCGCTATTGAAAAAGCAAAAGACATAAATATGCCATGGGAGAATATAGAAAGGGCTATTAAAAGAGGGACAGGAGAACTTGAGGGTGTTGAATATGTCGAAACTGTATTTGAAGGATTCGGGCCTGAGGGTGTGGCCTTTTTAGTGAAAGTCCTCACTGACAACAAAAACAGAACCAGTGGAGAAATCAGGCACATATTTACAAAACATGGTGGGCATCTTGGGGCACCTGGGAGTGTGGCTTGGCAGTTTGAAGAGAAAGGGATCATTTACATTGATAAAGACAAGGTTTCTGAGGATGCGGTTCTGGAAATTGCCCTCGATGCAGGTGCTGAGGATGTAAAAGATGAAGGGGATACTTTTGCTGTTTATTGCAATCCCAAGGATTTTGAAAGGGTTAAAAATGCCTTTAAAGAGAAGGGCATTGAGATTTCAGAAGCGGACATTACTATGATTCCACAGTCTACTGTTAAAATTGAAGATGAAAAAGCAGCTGAAAAAGTACTCAGGTTGATGGACGCCCTTGAAGAAAATGATGATGTTCAAAAGGTTTTTGCCAACTTTGATATTCCTGAGAATGTGCTTCAGACAATTGCCGCAAAATCCTGATTAAATGTTGATTTTGGGGATTGATCCCGGTCTGAGGGCGAGTGGGGTTGCGGTTATTGACCACAATTATGAGATTAAGTTTACTGAGACGCTTTATACCGAGACGGGAAGTTTAAGTGAGCGACTATACATCCTTTATGAAGGGATTTCTAAAATCCTTGATGATTGGAATCCTGATGTGGTCGTCATAGAGAGTACCATCTATTACAGAAATGTAAAAACTGCCCTTACGTTGGGAGCAGTGAGAGGCGCTTTTCTCCTTGCTGTTGCGCAGAAGGGTGTTGAAGTGGCAGAAATTTCACCGACGAAGGTAAAGTTAAGTCTTACGGGTCAAGGAAGAGCAAAAAAGAAGCAGGTTGCCTATATGGTTAAGAATCTGGTAAAACTTAATAGAGAACTTACAGAACACGAATTTGATGCCGTTGGAGTTTGTATTGCTTATTTGAGGAATCTTAAAAATGCTATACGCCTTAGAAGGTAAGGTAATCGAGAAAAAGGATGTCCATGTTTTCCTTAGTGTGAATGGTCTTGTTTTTGATATTTTAGTGACCCCTACTTTTGCTGAAAAACTTGAGGTGGGGACCATTAAGCTCATCTATATAAGTATGGTAATTTCTGAGGAAAATGTTGCTCTTTACGGTTTTAAAACCCCACAAGAGCGTGATATATTTAATTACCTCATTAGATTGCAGGGCATTGGACCAAATCTTGTCTTCCGTATAATGTCAGCCTTGAGTGTTGAGGAGCTCGTAGAGTGTCTTGAAAAGGGTGATACTAAGAGGTTGTCACAGATAAAAGGCGTTGGTACAAAAAGAGCGGAGCGGATAATTTTTGAAGCTCAGGGGCTTCCAGTGAAAGCAGGTGAAAGAAGGGTAGAGGAATCTGTAAGGTCAAAGGCTATTTCTGCACTCGTTTCTCTCGGTCTAAAGGAGCAGGATGCCGTTAATCTTATTGATAAAACGATAAAGAGTATAGGCAAATCTGTTTCTCTTGAAGAACTAATTAAGGCAGCGCTGGGAGGCGGTGGTGAGGATAACTGATCCCAAAAGAATTTTTGATGAGGATAGAGAACTTGATAGAGCCTTAAGGCCCCTTTCCTTTGGAGAGTTTATAGGTCAAGAAAAGATTAAGGAGAACCTGGAAATTTTCGTTAAAGCTGCCAATATGAGGGGTGAGCAGCTTGACCATGTGCTACTCCTTGGTCCCCCGGGGCTTGGAAAAACTACCTTAGCTTATATTATTGCCAATGAAATGGGGGTAAATATCAAAGCCACTTCTGGTCCTATTATTGAGAGGCCTATTGACCTTGTGGGAATTTTAACTTCTTTGAAGGAAAGGGATGTGCTTTTTATCGATGAAATTCACAGACTTCCCCGAGCAGTAGAAGAGTATCTTTATTCTGCGATGGAAGACTTCAAGATTGACATTGTTCTTGACAAGGGACCGAAAGCTGAGTCTATAAGAATCGATATCGCCCCATTCACATTGATTGGTGCTACCACGAGGGTCGGCCTATTAACATCACCCTTGATTTCCCGTTTCGGAATGTCCTTTAGGTTAGATTATTACAGTGTCGATGAGCTTTACAGAATTATAATCCGTTCTTCTAATCTGTTAAAGGTAAAAATTAGCGAAGAGGGGGCGCTGGAAATTGCGAAAAGGTCGAGAGGGACTCCACGGGTCGCCAATCGGCTTTTGCGGAGAGTGAGGGATTATGCAGAGGTCAAAGCTAATGGTGTTATAGACAAAGACCTTGCCGTTTATGCCTTAAACAATCTGGATGTTGACGAAAGGGGCCTTGACGAAATGGACAAAAGGATTTTGAAAACAATTATAGAAAAATTTAACGGAGGTCCCGTTGGGATAAAGACCCTATCTCATGCAGTTTCAGAAGACCCTGGGACCATAGAAGAGGTTTATGAGCCTTTTCTTTTACGTGAAGGTTTTTTGAAGAGAACAACCAGGGGCCGAGTTGCAACCCCTTTAGCATACAAACATTTGGGGTATGACCTAAAAGGTATTAACTTTGAGTTGTTTAAGGAAGGGGAGGTTATCGATGAAAATTAAATTAAGGGAAAAAGACGCATTGATTATTGTAGATTTGCAGAATGATTTTTGCCCTGGTGGGGCACTCGCTGTTCCGGAAGGAGATAAGATAGTTCCAGTGTTAAACGCCTATATTGAGCGTTTTAGCAATAGCAAATCCTTAATTGTTGCTACCAGGGATTGGCATCCCGAGAATCATATTTCCTTCGTAGAGCAGGGTGGAATCTGGCCAAAACATTGTGTTCAAAATACTAAGGGTGCTGAATTTCATCCAGATTTGAAATTGCCCTCAGATTCCGTCATAGTGTCCAAGGCAACGGAGCCAGACAAGGAAGCCTACTCTGGGTTTGATGGAACCAATTTGGAAAAGCTACTGAAAGGTAAGGGAGTAACAAGACTTTTCGTAGGCGGGCTTGCAACGGACTACTGTGTAAGGGCTACGGTCCTTGATGCGTTGAGACTGGGTTTTTGTGTGTTTTTATTATTAGATGGTATAAAAGGTGTGAATGTCCAACCAGAGGATTCTGAGAGAGCCATCGTAGAAATGCTGGAAAAGGGCGCAATTGGTATAGTTTTTGAGGAAATTAAGTAACACTTGTTTATTCAATGGCCTCTTCCGTTGTCGTTTTGATGAGTGGTGGTGTTGATTCAACCGTTGCAGCACTTGTATTGAAGGAAAAGGGATACGAGGTTATCGGTGTTACCTTCAATTTTAACTCGAGATGCGGAAATGTTCAGGATATTGATGATGCGAGGAAGATGGCAAAAAAGATAGGAATTAGGCATGAGGTTATTGATCTTGCGGACTATTTTAGAAGGGAAATTGTTCAGTATTTTCTTGATGAGTACAGAAATGGGCGCACCCCGAATCCCTGTGCCCTTTGTAACAGGAGGGTAAAGCTCCATTGGGGGGTAAAGGTTGCCGATGAATTTGGAGGTGAATTTGTTGCAACGGGACATTATGCTCGAGTCACTCATGAAGAGGGAGATGTCCATTTAAAGAAAGCCCTATGGGAGGACAAGTCTCAGGAATATTACCTTGCCTTAATTGTGAAGGAGCATCTCAGAAGATTGGTTTTACCACTGGGTGAAATGTCCAAGGAGGAAGTTAGGGAAAAGGCTAAAGAGTTTGGACTTGAGGTGCACGACAAAGAAGAGAGCCAGGATGTTTGTTTTGTGGGTAAAGATTACAGAAGTTTTCTTCTAAAGAAGGGTTTTGAGAGAAGAGAAGGTTTGATAGTAGATGAGAAGGGCAATGTCCTCGGTAAGCACTATGGATATTACTTTTTTACCATTGGCCAGAGAAGAGGTATTGGGGTTGCAGGTAAAGAGAGACTTTACGTGAAGGAAATCATCCCCGATAAAAATATTGTTGTTGTTGCCCCCTTAGAGAAGTTGTACGGGGATAGCTTTTTCGTCCAGAACGTTAATTTTTTGGAGGGGCTAAGAGAGGGCGAGATATTAGAAGTAAGGGTCAGGTATAGGGGTAAGACTGCTGAATGTACTATTCATCCTTATGCTGAAAATGTTTACAAAGTCGAACTCAGGTCGGAGTTGTTTGCAATCACTCCGGGACAGGTTGCTGTCTTTTACCGGGGAGATACTGTAGTGGGGGGAGGTATAATAAGTGGCTGAGAGGAACGTAAAGGCTTTGGCGCTGCTTTCCGGAGGACTCGATTCCACCCTTTCCGCTTTGCTTATGAAAAAGCACGGTATAGAGGTTAAAGGTATTGTCTTCGTTACCCCTTTTTCCTCTTCAGAAGTGGACTTAGGAAAAGTTTCCGAATCTAAGAAAGCTTACTACGATAGTGTTGGGATTGATACAGATGTATATGAAGTTGTGGATGAGTACTTAGAACTGGTGAAAAATCCCCCACATGGTTACGGTAAACAAATGAATCCCTGTATTGATTGTAAAATCCTTTTTCTCAGGAAGGCCAAGGAATTGCTTGACAAGTATGGGGCAAAGTTTATCATAACAGGGGAAGTTTTAGGTCAGAGGCCCATGTCGCAGATGGTAAATGCCCTTTTACAAATTGAAAAAGAGGCGAGTGTTGAAGGGCTTGTCGTTAGACCGCTCTCTGGGAAACTTTTGCCACCAACAAAACCTGAGTTAGAAGGTTTAATAGAGAGAGATTGGCTGCTGGCTATAAAGGGAAGAGGAAGAAATGAGCAAATCAAATTGGCCAAAGAACTGGGTTTGCAAAAATTCCAGCAACCTGCTGGTGGGTGTTTGTTAACGGTGCCTGATTTTGCTGCCCGCCTAAAAAAAGTCTTACTAAGGGACGAACTTGATCCTTTCCATGTAGCACTAATCAAACTGGGGAGGCATTTTTTTGTGAAGGGTACCAGATTGGTAGTAGGTCGAAACGAAAGGGAAAATCATGAATTGTTGAAAATTACTGCTGGCAAATCTGTTATTATAGAGCCTTTGAATACTACTGGTCCCCTTGCATCCTATGAAGGGAAGGGTGTGGATGAGGAGACTTTAAAGACGATACTTAGAATTGTTGCGAGGTACTGCGATAAGAAGGAAAACATTGAGTTTTCTGTTAAGTTCCCGTCGGGGGAAGCCTTTACCCACTTGGTTGAGAAAGCGTTCGAACCCTGGGAAGTTGAGAAGTTCAGAGGTTAGTAAATTCTCAGGAGTTTGAGCTTTTCTCGGGCTTTTTTGAAGAATTCCTTAGCGACTTCCGTTTTGTAATCGGGGTATGTCCAGGGTAACTCAATAAGCCCTTCTTTTTTTGAATAGATCAATGTCACCTCTGCAAATATTCCATCGCCTATGTAAATTCTGTGGGAGTAATTCTTCGTCGTAAACAGAATCACATTTGAGAGAGTAACATAGCCGGGATCAATGTTGATGGTTCGCTTGCCAAAAACGGAAAATTTGTCTTCAATCTCGTTCGAGAGTAATTTGATTTTATGAAGACCTTCTAAGGGCCTTAGCCCTTTGAATAAAACCCACGCCCTTAGTAAGCCTTTACCCATTTCTTCCGCATAATAATTTGTGAATTCATCGAAAGAGAGGGTTTCAGAGACAAAGTCTACTTCGCCTAAGGGAGTCAAGATTTCTCCAAGCCTGGAAAGGTTACTTTCACCGGTAATAATCCCGCTAAAGAGAATGACCGGCTCTGGAACTTTTACTTTGCCCATAGTTAAATTATAAATCCAGTGGTTAAAAAGTAAGCCTGATTGTGTTGTAACCTTTATAATTAAAGAGTATGAATGATGACGTTTTTTATATGAAAAAGGTTTTTGAGCTGGCAAGGCTCGGAGAAGGGTTTACTTCTCCCAATCCGATGGTTGGTGCGGTTATTGTTAAGGGTGGTAGGATTGTTGGTATTGGATATCATAAGAAAAAGGGTGATAAGCATGCAGAGATAAGGGCTATAGAGGACGCTGTTGGACATCTTGAAGAGTCTACTCTTTATATTAATTTGGAACCTTGTATTCATTACGGTTCTACACCACCATGCGCACCTGTCGTAGCCCAGGTGGGCATTAAAAAGGTGGTCATTGCCAATGTTGACCCGAATCCCCTTGTAAATGGGAAAGGTATCGAATACCTCAGAAGTAAGGGCATAGAAGTGATTACAGGGGTTCTTGAAGAGGAGGGATATTTTTTAAATCGATTTTTCTTCCATCATATTAAGACAGGTTTCCCTTATGTAATTGGAAAAATGGCTTTGAGCCTGGACGGTTTTATTGCAGACAAAAATGGAGATTCTAAGTGGATTAGCGGAGAAGATTCCCGAACTTACGTTCACAAAATCAGAGGTGAGGTTGATGCTGTTATGGTTGGAAAGGGTACTGTGGAGAAGGATAACCCATCCCTTCTTCCACGCCTTGTCTATTCCCCAAAGATACCCGCAAGGATAGTGGTGGCTAAAAAACCTTTTGTCAATTTTGATTATCAAATTTTTAATTCTGGCGGGATTATTTATATTATCACGACGAAAAACTCTAAATGGCAAATACCAGGCAACTTGAAGGCCGAGGTTGAAATTATTGAAGTTGATGAATTTGAGGATGGCGGGGTGAATCTTAAGGAAGCCCTTTTGACTCTCGGAAGTAAGGGTGTTCAGTCAATCTTGTGCGAGGGTGGCAGTTTCCTTATGGGAGAGCTTTTGAAGCACGGCTTAGTGCAGGAACTGGTTATTTTTTATTCAAATTTAATTTTAGGCGAAGGTGTTAAACCCTTCGGTAGTGTCTCTGTTTCGATGGAAAATGCAATTAGAAATTTCAAGCTTTATGAGAGATTGAATTTCCAGAGTGACACCATGGTGAGATTTCTAAAAAATGGCTGAGAAGATAATTTCGTATCTTTCAAACATTATTAGCAGCAAGGAGTTAATTGTTTTTATTGTTTCAATGCTGCCGGTTGTGGAACTGAGGGGCGCCATCCCACTTGCCGTTTTTCAATACCAATTTCCCCTTTACAAGGCCTTCGCTCTTTCTGCTATTGGAAATATTGTGATTACAGTTCCGCTCGTTTTTTTAATAGATTTTGCGGAAAAACATTTCAGAAGGTTTGCCTTTTTGAGCAGGTTGCTGGATAAAGTTTTGGCGAGAGCAAAAAAGCACAAGGGTTATGTTGAAAAATATGAGTTTCTGGGGCTATTTATCTTTGTTGCTATTCCTCTTCCTGGAACTGGCGCGTGGACAGGTGCTTTGATTGCCTACCTTCTCTCGATGAATAAATGGTTGGCTTTTCTCTCAATTTCCTTAGGCGTTTTGATGGCTGGAGCTCTGGTAAGCTTTTTCACTTCACTGGGCTTTGTGAAAGGATTGCTACTTGCCATTGTCACATTGCTTGTTGTTGACAGAGTGGTTTCTTATTTCTTGGATAAATTTTACAAAAAGGCTTAAAATATTTTGATTAGCAGGAGGTGATGAATGAGAGCAAATCTGAGTTATAGCTATAGGGATGTGTGGAACAGCATAAAGTACAGTTTCAGTTTCAAGAAGCTGTGGACCCAGCTGCAAGGGCTTGTCATAGGGGTACTGATCTATTCTGTTTTTGCCTATTTGGCACTGATTGTTAGTGGGTATCCCGTCAAGGATATATGGTACTACTGGAAGTTCTTGCCAATTCCCGTTGGTGAGCCGTTGTCAATTCCTGGCTGGATTCTTTTGATTATCGGCCTTGTGAGTTTAGTGGTGTCGATTTACCTTTATGCTGTTGCCGTGGCCAAGATTACTGTGGAGCAGTTAAGAGGAGATGAATTCTACGAGGTTAAAGATGCCGTAAATTATGCAAAGAAAAAGGGATGGCCAGTTATAACAACCCCATTGAGTATTCTATTTGTAATTCTATTTATTCTCTTGGGCGGCGTCGTTCTCGGTCTTCTTGGGAAGATCCCGTATCTTGGGGAGATAATCCTTTTAATAAGTGCTATTCCTGCTATCGTTATGTGCTTTTTCCTCGTTTACCTTTTCCTTGCGTTTATAATTTCTCTGATCCTTCCTACTTCTGTCGTTTCTCTTCAAGAGTCCGATACTTTTGATACCCTTTTTGAGGTCTTCTCAACATTGAACGAACAGCCATTCCGCTTTGTCCTTTATCAATTCTACACTCTGATTCTTGCGATCTTCACGCCTTCAGTTTTTGCATGGGCCCTTGGAAGGGCCGTATGGATAATGGATAAGGTGCTTTCTGCTCCATGGCTTATGGGTGATAAGTTCAAGGCCATTGAAGAGGCAGCTTTATACTTTTTTACATCTTCACCCTTATTTGGGTCCCTTTATCCTTACCTAAGATTCCTTGGTATCCATGGAATTTTGAATGTTCCATCGACCCTCCCAGAGGCAGGGTTTCTTGTCCATTTGACCGGTTTCTTCTTTGGGTTGGGACTTTATATAATGGCTTTTTTGGTTGTTGCTCAGGTGCTGAATTCTCTGAATGTAGGTACTTTAATTTCGTACATCGTTATAGTTAAGAAAAAGGACGATTTGGATCTTTTGGAAATCAAGAAGGAAGAGGAGAAAGTTGAGGAAGTCACTTCTCAACCAAGTGGAGGTGAAGAGGTTAAGTGATAGGTGTTGAACTTGATTTTGAGACCTTCCGCCTCGTAAGGAGGGAGAGGGGACGAATTCTTGAATTTCTTGAGGGTGAAGTTAAGGCGTTAAACAAGTTAAAAGGTGAAGAAGTTTATATAACCTTTTCGGCCCCGAGGATCGTTGGGAAGTTTTACGAAGATAAGGTTAAACCCAAAACTATCGAAAGTGAATTTGGTATTTCCTTCGAAATCCGAAAAAAGACACTCAAGATTGGGAAAAAGAGCTTAACTTTCGTTGGGGCAGTGGAAAAAGAGACTTATGCATCTGCCATGAAATTTATTGATGGACTGAAAATCTCCGGAATCGAAAGGATAGACTTTTCTCCCTTCGTTTTTCACGATCTTTTGTATATTTCCAATTTTGCGACGAGGTTTAAAGATTTTCTGGCTATTCACTTTGGGAAGAAATATTTCTACTACGCTGTGTGCAAAGAAGGTATGGTAAAATTGGTTTCTTCTGCAGAGATGGAGAATTTTTCAAACATTGCAGCTGAATTGATCAAAACTTTCTTCGAAGAAGGCCTTACAACAACCGTTGTTTCTGGCGATCACACCAAGGAACTCACCATGGAAATAAAGGCACTTGCTGAAGACGTTGATATTGAGGTATTAAATCCCTTTGTAGATTTTAAAATCGCCACTCCCAAAGAGGTAAAACAACCTCTTTACGCTCTTGCATTGGGAGTTACTTTATGATATTGAAGTTTGACTTTAGAAAAAAGAAGTCCCCTTTAAGACCGCTGTTTTTTTTAGGACTTATTGTGATAATATCGTCCTTGGTGGTGGCCCAAAGGAGTGATTTAGTCAAGCTAAGTAAATTTTTAAAATTGGGTAAACCAAGAATAGCAGGTGAGTCTAAGAGACAAAAACTCGAGGCGCAGAAGGAGGCAACCGCTCCCCTTGAGAAACCGTCGGTTGAAAAACAGTTGGTTCTTAGTGGCGTCCTTATAGTGGGAGATGAAAGATTTGCTTACCTTAGGTCCTTTGACGGTGAAAAGTATATCCTTCGCGAAGGTGAATATGGAGGTAAATTTACTCTGGAACGTGTATTTCCAGATTCAGTAATTCTGCTATGGAATGACGGCAGACGCGAGGTGATAAAATGGTAATTGCTTGTCTATGGGCTTTACTTCTTAGCGGCTTTGTTTCTTTGGAACAAGAAATAAGTGTAGTGGAAATAAAAATTAAGGGAAATTTCATAAATGTAGAGGTTTCCGATTTTCCTTACGAGGGAGTGCTTACCGTTGATATCAAAGGCACCATAAAAGATGGTTTATCCGCGGTGGATTACCCGAATTCCTTCGTTAAAAATGTAGAAGTTAAGAAAAGTGACGGATTCACCAGGATAATTTTCAGGATGGTTGGCCCCTTTGAGATTACAGATAAATCAACAAGCAGTACTTCTATAAGCATCAGCTTGAAGCCCTTACGTCAAAGAATAGTTGTGGAACCCATGAAATATTCGAAAATTCAGGCTCAACCTTTTGGAGAGGTGAAAGTAGTTAAAGAGACCGTTTTTGTGTCTAAGCCAAAGCCGGTTTTCCTAAGGTGCAGAGACCTAATTGGAGAGGAGTTATCGGAGTTTGTTAAGATCGCCACAGGCGGGAGCTTAGATCTGAAGAAAGATAAAAGATTTACCGGACAATACAATTCGGTTTCTTTGGAAAGATTCTTCAGGGAATTTCCGGATTATTTTGAAAAATATGCAAAGTGAAGAAGGAATCCTTTACGTAGTATCCACCCCTATTGGTAACTTAGAGGATATAACTCTCAGGGCGTTAAAAGTACTAACGGAGTCCGATATCATTCTCTGCGAAGACACAAGGGTGACACTTAAGATTCTGAATCATTATAAGATTTCTGGCCCGAGACTGTTAAGGTACGATGAACATGTAGAGGCAAAAAGAATTCCGGAAGTTAAGGAATATTTGCGAGATGGGTTAAAAATTTCCCTTGTTACAAATGCTGGAACCCCCACCATACAAGACCCGGGTTATAGGTTGGTGAGGGCCCTCAGGGAGGAGGGATTTAGGGTTGTGCCTGTACCGGGGCCTTCAGCCCTTATTGCGGCCCTCTCTGTCTCAGGTTGTCCTACGGATAGTTTTGTCTTTTATGGTTTTTTACCGAGAAAGGAGGGTAAGAGAAAGAAATTGATGCAAAGTTTTATTGAGGAGACGAGGACCATTATTTTTTTTGAGTCGCCCGAGAGAATTGCAAGAACAATTGAGGAGCTTAAAGGTTTTGAAAAACTTAATGACAGGTTTATATTTATTGCAAGAGAAATGACGAAACTTCATGAGGAATATGTATTTTGTAAGCTTTCCGATTTAGACGTAAGTTCGTTGAAAACAAAGGGCGAATTTGTTGTAGTTCTGGAGGGTGCCGGTGAATGAAGAATTAAAGAAGACCGGAAGAAATTTACTTTTCCCGGTGGTTAAGTTGGCAATAAAACTTAATTTAAGCCCCAATGCAGTCACTTTAATAGGTTTGATTATTACCCTCTTGGCATCTTATTTTTATGCCAAGGGTTATTTTAGGATCGCAGGTCTTATCCTTCTATTGGCCGGGTTGTGTGATGCCATTGATGGTGAGGTAGCGAGAAAGGCTAATAAAGTGAGTAAATTCGGGGCCTTTTTTGATTCTACAATCGATAGGTTTGAAGAGTTTTTCGTCTTCGGAGGCATTTTGTTTTACTATTCCATGGTTAGACAGGATATTTTACTCTCTATTGTGGTGTATCTAATTTTGTTAGGCTCCATAATGACAAGCTACATAAGGGCGAGAGCTGAGGGAATCGGTTTTTCTCCTACTTCAGGTCCCATGGACAGGCCGGGCAGATATATTTACATCGTTTTATTTTCAATAATTGCAGGGGGTGGGGTGTTGTTCAGTGTTGCAATGGGGGTGTTGCTCTTTTTAGTATACTTGACGGTAGTAAATAGGTTTAAGGAATTCAGGATTTTAATCAGCAAGGAGGAAAAAAATGGGTGAAATCCGAGTAGCCATAATAGGCGTCGGAAACTGTGCCTCCAGTTTGGTTCAAGGGGTATACTACTATAGGAACGCGAAGCCAGGGGATTTTATACCTGGAATTATGCACGTGGAACTCGGTGGTTATCATATCAGCGACATTAAATTTGTAGCGGGTGTGGATATCAATATTACCAAAGTGGGTAAGGACCTGTCGGAAGCGATCTTTGCTGAACCTAATTGTACTTATAAGTTCACCGATGTGCCAAAGTTAAATGCTAAAGTCTACAGGGGAATGACCCACGATGGAATTGGAAAGTATCTGGAAAATGTTATAGTGAAGGCCCCTGGTCCCACTGATGACTTAGTCAAAATTTTCAAAGACCTTGGGGTTGACGTGGTTGTAAACTTTTTACCCGTGGGTGCAGAAGAGGCTACAAAATGGTATGTTGAACAGACCATCCAAGCTGGAGCTGCCTTTGTAAATGGAATTCCCGTTTTCATTGCCAGCTCTCCTTACTGGCAGAAGAGATTTGAGGAGGCAGGCCTTCCTGTTTTAGGGGATGATATAAAATCTCAGGTTGGCGCAACAATAGTGCATAGAGTACTTACTCAGCTATTTATTGACAGAGGTGTAAAACTGGAAAGAACTGCACAGCTCAATGTTGGTGGTAATACAGACTTTTTGAATATGCTGGAGAGAGAAAGGCTCGCCTCTAAGAAGGTTTCAAAGACAAATGCCGTTAAATCCCTATTGCCCTATGATATAGGGGATGAGAACATTTACATAGGTCCTTCTGACTATGTTGCGTGGTTAAAGGACAGGAAGTGGGCTTATATAAGGCTTGAAGGTAGAACTTTCGGGGATGTTCCTTTGAACATAGAGTTGAAACTGGAGGTTTGGGATTCACCAAATTCCGCGGGTGTTATGATCGATGCCATTAGATGTGCAAAAATTGCTAAGGATAGAGGTCTCAAGGGGGCTATTATTGAACCATCTTCCTATTTCTTCAAAACTCCACCTCAACAATTCCCTGACTGGAAGGCTAAGGAGCTTACCGAGGAGTGGATAAGGAAATATGGACACGGTAAAGACGAAAAGAACGATTAATGGGTAAATGGGGCTTTTTTATAACGATTGAGGGTCCGGAAGGAAGCGGTAAGAGTACATTAACAGAGGGGATTCTAAGGTTTTTCAGGGAAAAGGGTTTTGATGTGGTTTACACGCGTGAACCTGGTGGTACTCCCGTTGGAGAACAAATTAGAGGGATAATACTAAACAACATTGAAGGGATGGATTCTTTCACCGAGGTTTTCCTATTCCTCGCGGCGAGAAGGGAGAATGTCGTAAGAAATATACTGCCTGCTCTAAGGGAGGGTAAAGTAGTTGTTTGTGACCGATATACTGACTCTACCATAGCCTATCAAGGATATGGGAGGGGCTTGCCCATTAAGTTACTTCGCAGATTGAATAAGCTTGCAACCGCTGGAATAAAGCCTGACATTACTTTGTTCGTTGATGTGGACCCTAAGATTGGCTTTCAAAGGATAAACGGCAAAAAGCTTGATAGAATCGAAAGGGAAGACATCCAATTCCATGAAAGGGTTCGAGAAGGTTATCACAAAATAGCCAAAATAGCCGGGAAGAGGGTTAAGGTGCTGGACGGCACGTTACCAACAGATGCTCTTTTAGAGAGGGCTATTGATTTGATAGTCGCAAGAATGCGGGAAAAACAAAAAATAAGAGGTGATAAGCTATGAAATTTAAAAGGGCTTTAGTAATTTCAGCTACTGTTCTTCTGTCAGTCTTTCTTGGTTACGGCATCGGAGTATGCAAGGAAAGGGCTTCCTTGCGAACAATGATGCAAATCTATTCGAACGTACTAACCTACATACAAATGTTCTATGTTGAGGAGAAAAATCCGTCGGAATTAGTTGAGAACAGTATCAAGGGAATGGTTGGATCCTTAGATCCTTTCTCAGAATTTTTGAATCCTGATGAGAGTGAAGAATTTTCCATTGCTACAACAGGTAAGTTCGGAGGTATAGGAGCCCAAATCGGCATAAGGGATAATTGGGTAACAATTATTGCACCTATTGAAGGAACTCCTGCCTATCGAGCGGGTCTACTTGCTGGGGATCGTATCATCGAAATTGATGGCAAGTCAACGGAGGGTATGAAAGTAAACGACGCAGTTAAGCTTTTAAGGGGAGAGCCTGGGACAGTCGTAAAGATAAAGGTTTACAGACCCGTGACCCAGAAGGAGTTTTCTGTAGATCTGGTGAGGGATACTATTTTTATCGATCCAATACCTTACTACGGAAAATTGGATGACAAAACAGGGTACATAAGGATCTCAAGTTTCCAGGATGGGCTCTCTAAGGAATTTTCCTCCGTTCTTGATACATTGAGGATGAATGGTGTAAACAAACTGATAATTGATTTGAGAGGCAATCCCGGAGGATTGTTAAACGAGGCGGTGAATTTACTCAGCTTTTTCTTCGAACCGGGGACATTGGTAGTTTCCACAAAGGGGAGAACACCAGATAATAACTTTGAGTACAGAACTACAGGAGATGGAAAGTTTAAAGACATTCCGATAGTTGTCCTTGTGGATAAGGGTTCAGCCAGCGCCAGTGAAATTGTGGCGGGTGCACTGCAAGACTGGGATAGGGGAATTGTCATAGGTGATACAACCTTTGGTAAAGGCTCTGTTCAAAGAGTTTTTAAGCTTCAAGAGGGGTACGAATTAAAGTTAACCACCGCCAAGTACTACACACCATCAGGTCGTTGCATCCATAGGAATGAGAACAAGGATTCGACCCTAAAGGATACAACTACTTATTTCACAAAAATACTCGGGAAACCACTAAAAGGTGGGGGTGGCATTTCGCCCCACATTTTGGTCAAGCAAGAAGTTGTATCCAATTTTACTCAGGAAATCTACCCACACTTCTTTGGCTTTGCCGTCGAATATAAGTCAAAGAATAAGGTTTATCCAGGGATGAATAGCACAATCATCGCCGAGTTTAAGGAATATTTGAGGAAGAAAAAGGCCAAATATACTGACGAGGAGTTTGAAAAAAATCTCGAGCAGATAAAGAGGTTATTGGATGCAGAAATTTCCGAAAAATACTATGGAAGCAAAGGTAGGTATGCCAGTCTGTTAAGAGACGATGTGACCGTTAAGAAAGCTCAAGAAGTTTTGGCAAATATAAGGTCGTTAAAAGATTTGAGAGATTATATTTCCTCAAAGTTGTAAGAAAAGTCCGATATGAAGAAATTTGTCCATTTACATCTTCATTCTGAATACAGTGTATTGGATGGAGTTCTATTCATTGATGAAATTGTTGATGCTGCTCTAAATTTTGGCATGCCTGCTGTTGCGCTTACCGACCATGGTAATCTTTTCGGTGCAATTGAGTTTTATAAAAAAGCAACCGAAAAGGGAATTAAACCGATCATTGGAATGGAAACCTATGTTACCGATGGCTCGATGCAGGAAAGAGTCAAGGCGGGGGAAATATATCATCTTACTTTGCTGGCCGAAAATGAGGAGGGATATAGAAACCTTCTAAAGATTTCGACCGAGTCTTATTTAAAAGGATTCTATTACAAGCCAAGAGTCGACAAGGAGTTCTTAAGGCAGCACTCAAAAGGCCTCATTGCACTCTCAGGATGTCTGCAGGGGGAACTTCCCAGAAAAATATTACTTGGCTATGATGATACTGAACTTTATAAAACTCTGGAATCTTATCTTGAAATCTTTGGAAGGGATAATTTCTTCCTCGAACTTCAGGATATTGGCCTTGCGGAAAATAAAATTGTAAATCGAAAATTACTGGAGCTCTCAAGTAAGTATAATGTAAAGGTGGTGGCTACCAACGACGTGCACTTTCTAAAACCGGAAGACAAGATTCTTCAGGAAATTGTCCTTTGCATTCAAACTGGGACTCGTCTTGACGATCCTAAGAGAATGAAAATAGAAACAGAGGAGATCTATTTTAAAAGTCCAGAGGAAATGTGGGCCATCTTTGGAGAGTTAGAAGAGGCTCTCTTAAATACTATCGAGATTGCTAACAGAGTTAACCTGACTCTTGAATTAGATCCTACGAATATCCATCTACCTCATTTTGATATTCCTGAGCCTTATAGCAGTGGCTTTGAAATGTTGTCAGACCTTGCCTTCAAAGGCCTAAAAGAGAGGTTTAAAGGTAAGGATATACCGCAGGAATATAAAGAAAGGCTTGAAAAAGAATTGAAGGTGATTAATGAACTCAATTTCTCAATGTATTTCCTGATTATTTGGGACCTGATCAGGGAGGCAAAAAGGAGAGGTATACCTGTTGGGCCGGGAAGGGGATCGGCGGTTGGTTCTTTAGTATTATACGCCCTTGGGGTTACGGACGTTGATCCCATTAAATATCACCTGCTTTTTGAAAGGTTCTTAAATCCTGAGAGGGTCTCTCCTCCCGATGTTGATATTGATTTCGCCGATAATAGAAGGGACGAGATGATCCTTTATTTAAGAGAAAAATACGGTGAAAGCAACGTGGCCCAAATCATAACCTTTGGTAGAGCAAAAGCAAAGCAGGCAATTAAAGATGTAGCCAGGGTTATGGGTCTCCCTTATAGTGAGAGCGATAAAATTGCAAAGACTATTACTGAAACGGGTTCTCTTCAAGATGAGTACGAAACAAATCCAACTTTTAAGGAATTGATTGATTCCAGTGAGGTTTATAAGAAGGTTTTTGAATATGCACGTAGAATTGAGGGACGCGTGAGGAATATCTCAACTCACGCCGCAGGGGTAGTCGTCGCCCCTGTTGAAATTTATCAGATTGCTCCTCTGTACAGATCTGAGGATGAGGATACAGTCACCGTCCAATTCGATATGAAGTCGCTGGAGTTGTTAGGTTTGTTAAAAATTGACCTCCTTGGTCTTCGGACACTCACCATTGTCTACGAGACTGAAAAACTTGTAAAACAAAAAGATCCTGGTTTTTCTGTAGATAATATAGAGTTTGACGATATCAAGACTTATAAACTACTTTCTGAGGGTGAAACCACTGGAGTCTTTCAGTTGGAATCCGAAGGCTTTAGAAATGTATTGAAGCGCGTTAAACCGGAAAAAATTGAAGATTTGATAGCTATCTTGGCCTTATACCGTCCTGGACCAATGAAAAGCGGAATGCTTGAAAGTTTTATCAGGAGGAAGAACGGGGAGGAGCGCATCGATTATATAGACGAAAGGTTGAAGGGGATACTTGAAGAGACTTATGGAGTTATAGCGTATCAGGAGCAAGTGATGCTCCTTGCATCAACCCTCGCAGGATTTTCCCTTGGACAGGCTGATATTTTGCGGAAGGCGATGGGTAAAAAGCAAAAGGAAGTTATGGAGAAGATGATGGAGTCCTTTGTAAACGGTTGTGTAGAGAACGGCATGGACAGAGAAAGGGCAGAGCAAATTTTCAACTTCATTGCGCCTTTTGCAGAGTATGGCTTTAACAAATCTCATGCAGCGGGGTACGCTAAGCTGGCTTACATAACTGCCTATTTAAAAGCTCACTACCCCCTGGAATTCATTGTAGCTAATCTCAACGCTGAAATGAATACTCAAGATGCCCAGGAGAAGATTTATAAGTTCTTAAATGAAGCCAAAAGTCTTGGCTTTAAGGTTATTCCACCGTCAATAAACCGAAGTGATTATGAATTCAGAATAGAAGGTGGTGATTCCATAAGGTATGGATTGGGTGCGATAAAAAATGTTGGCAAGGCAGCCGTTGAGGAAATATTAAAGGTAAGAAATTCGAAAGGTGGATTTAAGAGTATTGAAGATTTTCTATCGCAGGTTGATACGCGGAAGGTAAATAGAAAAACTCTCGAAAGCCTAATTAAGGCAGGCGCCTTTGACGAGTTTTTCCCCAATAGAAAAGCTTTACTTCAAGCCTTAGACGAACTTTTGCAAACTGCTAAGTCTGGAGTGAGTACAGGTACTTTATTTACCCTGGTCCCTGCACAGAGCCCCTTAGATAAGTACAAAGATCTACCTTTTACGTTGGATGATATCATCTATTTTGAAAGAGATTCCCTCGGTCTTTATTTGAGTGTTCACCCCTTGAGTAAATTTCCGTATTCTAAATTCCAGCCCATAAACACGTTGAAGATTAAGGAAGAACTGATGGATGGGGATGAGGTAATTATGGTTGGCGTCATTAGTGAGATCTCAAAAAAGAAAAATAAAAATGGAGAAGTTTACGCCAGTATTAAAATATCTGATTTTGAAGGCGAAGTGAGAGGTTACGTTCATCCGCAATTATTGAAGGAAAAAGGTGAACTATTGAAGGAAGATGAGGTTGTCCTGGTCTATGGCAGAGTTTCGGAAAATGGAAATGGGAAAGAGTTAAGGGTTGATGATATTAGTTCCTTCAAAGGTGTTAAGGCTTTAGAAATTGACCTGAGTGGGGTTGATGTAAGTAAAATTTTAATAGACGAAATTTACAAGCTTTTGAGCAGTTACTCTCGTGGAAGCGTTGCTGTATTCATTAAGCTTGGTGGCAAAAGGTACCTTTCTGAGATTAGAATCGATGAAAATGGTGACTTTTTTGACAAAATTTTGAATATTTTGCCCAAAGAGTATATTAAGGCTATCCTTTCGTAAGTTATTCTATTCCAAATATTTATTAGTTCATCCTCGCAAATTCGACCTTTTCAATGAAAAAAATCTTGACAAAATGTGTACTATGCTTTATTTATTATAATACCTGCAAAAATGCTTGATAAATCAAAAAAGGAGGTTGAGGTATGAACAAGCAAGAACTGATAAACAAAGTAGCAGAAAAAGCGGGCGTAACCAAAAAGGACGCAGCCCTGGTGGTGAATGCATTCATCGATGTAGTGAAAGATTCACTGACCAAAAAGAACCCAGTGAGAATCATCGGCTTCGGAACCTTCGACGTCAGAAAGAGAGCTGAGAGGAAGGGCAGAAATCCAAGAAGCAAACAGGAAATTAAGATTCCTGCCAGGATAGTGCCTGTATTCAGGGCATCCTCTACGCTCAAAGAGATGGTGAACAAGGGCAAGTAAAACGCAGCGACCTTAAAAAAGAAAGGGGCCCTTTCGGGCCCCTTTCTTTTTTAAAAAGATCGAAGCTGTTTAATAAATGTTTCTAAAGAGTTTTATAAGTATTGCCTTTTCAGAATGTAGTCTGTTCTCAGCTTGGTCAAGGACAATGGAATGAGGTCCATCGAGAACTTCATCGGTTATCTCTTCTCCCCTATGAGCCGGAAGGCAATGTAATACAGCAACGTGAGAAGGAGCAATCTTCAAGAGTTCTGAATCTACCTTGTAATTCTTGAAAATTTGTCTTCTTTGCTCTGCTTCCTGCTCTTGTCCCATGGAAGCCCAAACGTCGGTATAAATAAAGTCAGCGTCTTTTACTGCTTGCTTAGGATCTCTTACAATCTCTATTTTTGCACCGGTGGTTTTTGAAATCTCTATTGCCTTTTCGTAAAGATTTTTGTTGGGTTCATAACCTTCTGGACATGCAATGGTAAATTTTCCGCCGAGTAGAGCGGTCATTAGCATCAGTGAGTTTGCTACGTTATTACCGTCTCCAATAAACGCCAAATTTACTTTTGTCTTTCCAGATTTTTCAAAAATCGTAAGGTAATCTCCAACTATTTGACACGGGTGTTCAAGGTCTGAGAGCGCATTTACTACGGGTATCCTGACATTTTCTGCCATTTCTATTAGAGTAGAGTGGGCAAATACTCTTGCCACAATGCCGTCAACCCATTTTTCCAAGTTTCTTGAGACGTCTTTAACAGATTCTCTTTGCCCTAATCTAATATCGTTGTTAGAGAGGTAAATAGGTTTACCTCCGAGGTCGTAGATGGCTCTTTCAAAGGTAACCCTTGTGCGAAGAGAGGGTTTTTCAAAGATCAGTGCGAGGACTTTTGCGTCCAGGGTTTTTTCGTTTACCCTTCCCTTTTTTACTTTTAGTGAAAAATCGATTAATTCGTGGGCTTCCTCCACAGAGAGATCAAGGATAGATAAAAAGTCTTTTCTCACTTTTTACCACCTCCGTTGTTACCCTTTATTTCCTGTAGCTTTTTAATGGTCTCCATAAGTTCTTTGTTCATTTTGAGTTGATTGTAAATAAGAGCTTTAAAGCTATAAGCGTCCTCGTAGTCAGGCTTTAATTCAATTGCTTTGTCAAAGGCACTTAAAGCTTCCTGTAGTTTATTCTCGTTGTAGAGGCATGCTCCCAAGGTGAACCAAATATCGTAAGCATCGGGCTGTTTTTCCAGGTACTCGCGGAATAATTTTTCCGCCTCATCGTACTTGGATAACCTATAATACGAGAGAGCGGTATTCAGGAGAGCGTCGAGATTTTCTTTATCAAGTTCATGAGCCTTCTTGAAATAGTAGGCAGATTTTTCAAATTCTTGATTATCAAAGTATAGGACGCCTAAATCGAAGTAAGCCTTTGAGAAGGTAGTATCTTTTTCAATTACCTGGAGTAAATCTTTAATTGCCTCTTCTTTTTTCCCAGCCTGTGCGTTGAATTTTGCTCTATAGTAGAGAGCCTGTACGTCCTTTGGATTGAGTTCGATAGCCTTGTTTGCATAGTTAATCGCTTCTTCATAGTTACCTTGTTTATTGTAAATTATTGCAATAGCTAAGTAGGCCCTCTCGTCCTTAGGGTTAATTTTTGTAACATAGGTGAAGTACTTAAGGGCCTTTTGGTCATCACCCTGCTGGAAGAAGGTTTTTCCGGCTGTTAAAATGGTGTTAAGTTCATTTTCTCCAAATTCCTTGAGATATTTTCCAGAGTCAGCGTCCAGTTCGTAGGCTTTTATAAATTCGTCAGCAGCCTTGATATAATCCCTCACGCCGATGTAGGCCCTTCCGAGCCATAGGTGGGCCTCTGGATTATTTGGGTTTTCAGCAACCCAGCCTTGGAATTCTGTGACGGCTTTGTTGTATAGGCCCTGTTGCATGTAGATAATTCCAGAAGATTTATGTGGGGTTGTTGCACATGCCATAAAAAAGAAAAACAACCCCAAGGGTATGAGTTTTTTCATAAATACCTCCTTTGTTTTTGCATAATTATAAAACTTTACCTGTTTCTATTCAAAGACTTTTGTAATTGCCCTGATATAGTGGCGCGCATGTATAAAAAACAGGTTTTACCAAGGTGCTTTACAAGATGTTTTTTTTTATTATACTATATATGTTTTTCAAACTTAAAAGGAGGTTTTTATGAACGTGTTCTTTTTACTCTTTCTAATGAGTATCTTTTCGGAGAAATTTGTTTTTAAAATAAAAAATGCTGACAGCACAGAATTTAAAAATCTCACCCTATGCTTTACTCCTTTAAATAGAAATGTTGAAATAGAAAAGGATGAAATCTTTCTTGATATATTAAAGCCGCAAGAGGAAAAGGTAATTATTTTAAATTACGCTTTCAAAAATCCATCGGATGATAAGCTGTTTCTTACAGTGAGAGATGAAAACAATTCTATCATTTATCAAAACGTCTATGACTTGAAGTATAATAAGCCCGATAGGTTCAGATTTTATTTTTCTCAAAATTCCTTCAATTTCTACTTTCAAGAAGATGGAATTTTTGAAATGAATATTTTTGATGTTTCAGGAAGAAGGGTTTATGTTGCGAGAGAGAAAATAAGAAAAGGGGAATACAGAAAGGACTTGTCATTTTTAAAATCAGGTTTATATTTTTTCATGATTGATTTTGATAAAGAATACAAAGGCAAATTCTTGATTATAAAATAAGGGGGGAGATATGGTATTTCTGCTTATATCCTTACTTTTAAATCAACAAACACATGAAATCATTTTAAAGAACTCACCGTCACTGGTCGAACCTTTCTATTTCACCTCTCAAAAACAAGAAACTTTATCTTTAAAAAGTAAAGGATTCGAGATTACACAATTTTTATTTGACCCCGATAGAATAGCATACGTTACAGATACCGCTTCTACTTCTTATCGTATGTTTTCCTTTGATTGGAATATAAATGATACAGTTTTCTGGTATTTTTATCACCCTGATAACGATACAACAACATGTGCACCAACAGGGGAACATGTAAGACAGGATTCTTGTTATTGGACTCATACCTACGAAGATAGTGTAAATTTACTTTCCTATTGGAAGTGGTATAAAAATGTTAAAATTGACACAGATGTAGAGATGGAGGAGGGAGTATATATTCAGCGATGTTACTCTTATGATGAGCTCGATGACTTTTGGGGAGGCGGATTTGGGATAAGGTTTTCACCTGCGCCATTAGAATTTTATGCTTCTGCCTTTTTCCCCGGAGAATGGTATGTAGAAATATGGAGAAAACCAGCAGGGGGAGACGTTTATTTTGTAATAAGGGATTCTTTTGAAGTAAGGGATACTTTTACTTATGCAAAATTAATTTTCCCTTCTGATACTGATACTGTTGTATATGGAAAAGAAAACATAATTTTAGAAGTTTTAGAAAACCACTGGGCAAAAGTAAAATTAAAAATAACATCTGTTAATCCAGTAAAAGGAGAAATTAGAGATACAACGATAGAATTTAAGATATACAGGATGAAAAAACCAAAACGTATTACAATTCCATTTGATTTTGGATTTTTAACAGGAGCAAAGTACAAAATAGTCGCAGATATAACCGATTATTCTGGAAATCATAAAGTTGATAGCACTTTTTGTGTTGTTGGAAGACCAAACATTGATGTTGTATTGAATCCACCTGAAGTTTTACCTCGTAATATACCAGGTATGCCTCCATATGGAAACAGAACAGAAGTGATTGTGAGGGTAACAACTCCTTCAGGAAGACCAATTTCTGGATGGCCTATATTTTTAGAGGCAAGAGGTGTTCCAGGAAGTGGAGGTCATGACCATTATGAAAATAGACCAGCTGGTGATTTTCAGCAAAATAATGGACAAACAGATGAAAATGGAGAATTCAGAACATTTTATTTTTCAAGTGAATTTGGAGGAATAGAAAGAATAATTGCATCAGGTGGAGAAATAAAAGATAGTACAGATTTAACTGTAAGGGTTCCTGATCTTTATTTACTTCCTGAAAGTGAATATTATGTAAAATATGGCTTTCCATATTATGCCCAATTTCATCATACTCCACCTTCCTATCCAGATGACCATACCCATTGGGGTAAAGAAGAACTAATAAATGCCATTTATACGATTGCCTGGAATTATGTTTTAAGAGGAGGTGAAATTATATATGTAAATGATATGTCCTTACCTTGTGGAGGGTTGTTTGATATTCAAGGGAATTGGAGACCACCCCATAAGACGCATAGAACAGGAAGAAATGCAGATATAGGTGGTAGGGGGCCAGGAGGAACATTTCTTCGTTTTGAGACAATGGAAGCCATAATTGACACGGTAAGTAAGCTTTTAGGGGTACACATTGATTGGCCTTATGAGCGAAATCATTATCACTTTACTGTTACACCAAGGAGGTGAAATATGAAAAAAACTATAGCTACGTTATTATTTATTTCTCTTCTTTACTCTCAAAGACCACAAGTTATAATAAAAGTTCCAGTTAAAGATAATTTTGAGCTAAAAGTAATTGCTTCCTGTTCTCTTGACACAGTGGATACAACAAGATTTATATTTAGATATACTTTAATAAATCTTCCAACAAGTGGTCAACCTGTAAGATTTTTTGAGATTACAAATGATACATCAAAATTTGCATGTGAGCCTGCGGATACGACTATAGCCCCACAAAATTGGAGAAAATTTATTAACGAAACTTATTGGTGGGCAGACCCAGATTTTCCTTCAAATTTACTTCCAGGTGATACTTTATCAGGTTTTATTTACAAAACTTGGAGATTACCTGATGTTGGTTACTGGTACGCAGAAGGGAAAGATACAATAGTTACTCCGGAAGTATGGTGTGAAGACACAACTGTTTACCCAGCAGAAGAAGAGTGGGTAGAAGATTCCCTTAACAAAATCTATTATAAAAAGACACCATTTGGACCTGGAAAATATGGTTTTACATTGGTTTCAGGTCCATTTCCTCCAATGATACCAAGCCGACCATGGGGGCATTATCCTGATTCTGCATTTATTCATCTAAGAGATAGGCTTAATAAATGTAAACAGCAGGGATGGGTAACTCCTCATGCATATGATGAAATAAATAGACTAATAGGACATGCATGGAATCATATAGACAATGGAAGGGTTGAGCAATCAAAGAGTACGTTAACTCGTCTATTAAGGACACTTGAAAGGTTGAGGGAGCAGCAAAAGATAACAGATGAAGCCTTTTACATCATGTTTTATCGAACAAAGTATGTAAGGGACAATTTATGGTATCACTACCCTGGAAAGTAGAGGACGTACTGCCTCAAAGTTAAGTCTACTTGAACAATCTTCTACTTTTGTTTTGATGCCCATTTGAGGCTCCTTTATATGGAAACACCTATTAGGCCCCTTTTCTAATTTGATTATTGTTTCATGTTATCCTCAAACTCACTACTCTTCTTTTTACTTTTTCACTTACGCCTTCAACTTTTAACACCCTGTTTAAAGGCGTGTTTATCAAATCACTCTATCTTTTACCCTTCTTTTCGGAGTTTTCCTCAACCTTCGACCGTCACACTATTAAAAAAGAGTTTAAGGGGTAGATGGAAAAGGGTAAGCAGCTATAAACAAAATTATTGACAATTTTTACCTCTCTTACTTTTAGGCTCCATTTTTCCTGCACAACGATCTCTTAACTTCATGGAAAACTGTGCGCAGCATTGAGGGCAATGATTGAGTATATTTCATTCAGGTTATACGCTTTTGTTACAATCGTACTGTGTTCCTCCTTGGCTTAAGAATAAATGGATGCATTATTGTGGCCGTCTTTTTACTCTGGCATTTTTGATGGAACAATTCCATTTTGAGTAAATTAATCTCGAGGAACGCAAGATTTTTGACTCTCCTTAGTGCTTAAAGTATCATTTATAAAGTGAAAGGGCTTTATTCAGGTGGATTTCAAATAGCTACCCTTCCGAACCTCTTAAGTATTATAAGACTTTTTCTGGTTTTACCCCTTTATCCTTTCCTTAAGGACTCGAGGGTTTTTTTAACGACTCTTTTTCTTATTTTGATTGTTCTAACCGACGTCCTTGACGGTTATTTTGCAAGGAAGTTTCATCTCGAAAACCCCTTAGGCAAGATTTTGGACCACGGAGTCGATAAGGTTGTTTCAATGAGTATATCTTACATCTTCTATAAATTTTCTTTGCTCCCAGCATGGGCTTTCTGGTTTTTCTTTTTAAGGGATTTACTTATATTGTTAGTTGGAGGGGTTCTATATTTCGGTTTCAGGGTCGCTTTGGGTTCACTTTGGCTGGGTAAAATTGCGGGTATTTTTTATTTTGGTATGTTCTTTGCCCTTTTGCTCGGGTTCGAGCACCTTGGAAAACTTCTAATGATCATAAGTGTCTTTTTATTTACGATCGTTGTTATCGTTTACCCGATAAAATTTTACCCGATTTTGAAAATAAAGATTTTTGGCGGTGAAGGAGGGGCAGAGTGAGAAGATCCTACATTTTATTTGAGGATGAAGGGGTGAAGGGCTTTTTGCCTCTCGTATGGTTAAATCCCTTTCTGAATTTGCGAGTTGGCATTTCAACATTATATGAGAAGTGGGAAAAGGTTCTTACGAATATTGACGGCATAATAGTGAGGGATTTTTTAAAGGATTATGCTCACTTGTTATATCCGCAGGTTAAAGTGAACAGTTTGCCCGGTGGAATTTGCGTGTTTCTCAACGCCAGGTTGAACCCCTATCAGAGGATGATTTCTACACTTACTGAGATTAACCCTGGAGAAGGGTATGTTGACGAAGAAGGAGTTGTTCTATCCTTTGCTTTAGAGCTGCCAGACGGGTTTGCCTTTACCGGGTTAAAAGAACTGGTAACGAAAGTTCAGTTTTGGAAAAAGGTTAAGGAAGTTGAACTTTTAAGGAGGCTTGAAGACCTCATAATCCATAATGGCACATTTATAAGTCAGGATTTTTCAAGATTTTATGAGCGTTCCTATTTAAGAATTCCTGCCGATTTAAGAGTTTTAGGGGATGCCGTTTTTATATCGGACGAGGCAAAAATATTTCCTTATGTAGTTATTGACGCCACAGAAGGCCCTGTTGTTATAGAAAAGAATGCAGTAGTCTCTTCTTTCGTTTATATCGAGGGTCCTGCCTTTTTGGGAGAGGGTGTTTTAATTAAGCCCTTCAGTAAAATCTTCAAAAATACAACAATCGGTCCCATTTGTAAAGTCGGCGGAGAAATTGAGTCATCAATTTTTCACTCCTACTCAAACAAGCAGCATGACGGCTTTTTGGGACACTCTTACGTAGCTTCCTGGGTAAACTTAGGTGCTGATACGGTAACCAGTGACCTTAAAAACAATTACTCTACAATAAGATTGAGATACAGAAAAAGCGAGTGGGACACAGCTTCTCAGTTTATAGGTACCTTTTTTGCAGATCACGTGAAGACAGGTATAAATACCATGCTAAATTCTGGGACGATTGTTGGAGTGTTTACTAACCTCTTTGGAAGTGGATATCATCCGAAGTTTATTCCCTCTTTTTTCTGGGGTGGCGGAAAGGAATGGCAGATTCACGATTTAGAAAAGGCAATAGAAACAGCGAAGAGAATGATGCAAAGAAGAAATATCAATCCCAGTGAAGCATACTTGAAGCTCATTGAAAAGGTATTCTCTCTCACTGAAGACGAAAGAAAAGATTTTTCTCTGTAAATGCGGATTGCAACCTTTTCTCCCTCTTCCAAACCCGATGAGGAACTTTTAAAGGAAGCTATTCTAAACTTAAAAGGCCGTGGTTGTGAAGTAGAATTGTCTCCAAATTTACTGGGTGAAAGGGGACTTAATGAAAGTTCAGATGAAGAAAGGTTCTTAGATCTTAGATGGGCATTCTTTGAATCCAATTCTCCAGTGATTATACCTTCCCGAGGAGGATACGGATTGTCCAGAATTTTGGAAAGGATTTCCGAACTGGACTTTTCTTCAGTTCGCAAAACTGTAATTGGCTTCAGCGATTTAACCTTTGTCTTAAATTATCTTTCCTTCTTTGAAAATCTTACCGTTTTTCATGGTCCAATGCTGGCGACAGATCTTTGGAAGGGAGATGATGCACATTTCCTGTACTTGGAGAGAGCTGTTAACCAAATACCTTATGAAGTTCAATGGGAAGGTGACTCTTCTGGCGGTAGGTTTCTTGGAAAAATCTATGGTGGAAATTTGACTTGCTTTTCTCTCCTTGTGGGCACCAAATTTTTTCCGGATATCCATGACGCCATCCTTTTTCTTGAGGAACATAACGAGGCAGAATATCGGGTGGATAGGATGCTTTATTTCTTAAAATATTCAGGAGTTCTTCAAAAAATTAAGGCTGTAATTGTTGGCTTTAGCGACGTTGGTTATGATGTGTATATAAACTTTTTCAGAAAGAACAATATACCTTTTAGCACAAATTTCCCTGGAGGGCATGGTGAGAGGAATTTGCCGTTCCCCATTGGCAAGGTTTGTGAGTTTGACGCAGATAAAAACACATTAAAGGTTCATTTTGAAAGATAAAAATCGAAAAGAGTTACCTCTTCTGCCGGAATTGCCTTTAAATTCAAGTCCTGGAGGATGAAAATCTCGCTGACTTTGTTATTTGAGGCTTCTTTTAATGCATTCAACATAAGGAGGTCTTCAACTTCATATTTCGAGTTTTCAAAGAATGTCCATAGAGACAAGACGTAAAGTGAATTCCGGTAGAGGAAGCTGAGCATTGCACCAACTTCCCACTCTTCTATATGTATGGCGGTGTATTCGAAGTTGAAGCCTACGGTTTGGAGTTCTAATAGCATTGTAGTGAGTAGATTTTTTGATAAAAGGGGAAGATCAGTTTTTTTGTTTAAAGCTAAATCTACTCTTTGCTGCACCTCAAGGGGGTCTAATATAGATACCGCCTCGATTCTTCCTTTGGAATATTCTTTTAACATTTTATTAAATTTCTCTTGATTTTTGGGCTTTACTTTGTACACCCAGCGATCGAAATCTTCGGGTACCTGTAATTTCCAGTAATGCTTTACGGTCAATGATGTGCCTAAGGGTGAGGTTTTAAAAAGTTCAGGGTTTGGATTTTTGAAAAGTACATTGATCAAAAGGACTTCCCCAAACTCTAATTTTATGAGATTGATGATTTCTTCCGTTGAAAGGTTATAAAAGTGGGGAAACTCTGGAGGTATGGGAGTTCTGAAAAGGCTGCTCTGGGAATTTTTAAGGATTATAAAATCTGTAAGTACCTCTTCATCTTGAAAGAATACCAAGTAGGCCTCTTCTGCGCCTACAGCATCGAGGCAAGCTACGAGTAGGTTAGTATCGGTAAAGGGATTTTTAGCGCCATATTTCTGTCTGACAGTTTCTATCTTTTCTTTGAAGTTAAGAAGCTCTAAGCTATCGTTGAGAGGGTATTTTATTAATTTTATGGCCATGCAATAACCTCCAATCTTACTAAAACTGTACCTTTAGTTTTCATATCTAATATTTCTGCAGCCTTTTCTGATAGGTCTACAATTCTTCCCTTTTTATGTGGGCCTCTATCGTTTATTCTCACTACTACGGATTTTCCATTTTCTAAGTTGGTTACTTTAACATAGGTATTAAAGGGTAGAGTGGGATGGGCAGCCGTTAACTTACCTGGGTCGTATCTTTCCCCCGATGCAGTTTTTCTACCTTTGAATTCTTTTCCATAATAGGAAGCATAGCCTACTTGAGCGAAAGTCTTTGGTTTTATTCTCGGTGCACAAGCCGAGGCTAAAAGTATAATTGCGATAAAGATTAAAGGAAAAGTTTTAAAAGATATCATCTATCCTTAATGATAAGATATTTTGGCTGGCTTGTCAAAGTTTCTCGCTGTTTGATTGACCCCTTATGTTTATGTATAATTTTGCTATGAAGAAGCTTGGATGGTTTTTTTTTGTAGCGACCGTTGGCCTTTTGGGGTACTTTCTTTACTTTTACCAATTTAAATATATTCCCGAAATCAACCTGCTTGAAACTTTGACCAAAGAAAACCAAGTGTTGAGGGATAGTTTACTTAAGCTGTTGCCAAAAGGTATATCGGAAGTTCGGAAAACCGAAAGGACAGTAAATTTGCCCTACGAGGTAAAATACAAAATTGAGGATTTTTTTGTGAAAAATTCCGATAAGCTAACAAGTAGCGCTATATCGCGTCTTGGAGAAATTTCCAGATCTCTTTCGGCAATCCCCTACGATACAATTGAAATTGTTCTTTTCCCGGGTGGCCAATTGCAAGTTAATAGAGCTCTTTCTATAAAAAGGCAGCTAATTTCTCAGGGGCTAAGTGAAGATAAGGTCTTCGCGCGTATAAATAAAACGGGTGAGAAGGATTTAATTATTATAAGGGTCAAATGATTGCTCTAATTGTTAATCCAAAAGCAGGTCGAGGGAATGCTCTTAAAAAGCTTCCTGAGGTTGAAAAGATTATTAGAAAATTGGGATTAGCCTATGAAGTGTTCATAACAAAAGCTCCCGGTGACGCAACGAGAATGGCAAAAGAGATTACGGATTCTGGAAATTTCGAAAAGATTTTGGTTTTGGGGGGCGATGGTACGATAAATGAAGTGGCACAAGCCCTTGTAGGGAGTGAGCTTCCAATCCTACCATTACCTCTTGGAACAGGAAATGATTTTGTCAAATTCTTTTACCCTCGCCAAAAGTATGATACCATTTTAGAAAAACACGTACTTTCTGAGAAGACGCTCAGTATCGATGTGGGGCTTTTAGAAGGCGAGAATATAAAAAGGTATTTTATTAACGGGATGGGGATAGGTTTTGACTCAGAAGTTCTCAACAACATGAAGAAAATCAAGCTACTTAAAGGGGATTTTCTTTATACCAGCGCAGTTTTGCTTACCTTTTTGCAATTCAAAGGTACGGAGTTGGAAGTCTTTTTGAATAATGAAGAAACATCCTTTTCTGGCAGATTTTTGCTCTTTAACGTGGGTAATGGGCAATATCTTGGAGGCGGGTTCAGATTGTTCCCTAAGGCAAGTTTAAGGGACGGTAAGCTGGATATTTCCATCATAGGGCCTTTAAGACCGATGAGGTTTTTCACTAATTTTTACAAAGCTTTTAAGGGAAGACACATCACCCTTCCAGAGGTTACATACTTAAAGTCAGATGTGATTACAGTAAGGTCAAATAATCCGTTTAATCTTCAATTAGATGGTGAACTTGCACAAGATCTGAGAAATATAAAGATCACCGTTAAGCCTGCCTCACTTAAGGTTGTAATATGAAATTTATTGTTCTCGGTGTGGGTTCAGTTGGAGGGTATCTTATATCGAAGCTCGCCTTAGCGGGGAATACAGTTGAAGCCATTGTCAGCAAGAGGTCCAATAAGCGACTGATAGAAGTTGAAGGGATTGAATATTTTCAGAAGGATAAACGTTATGTGATCAAAGTTCCTTGCTATGTTTACGAAGATTTAATGGAGATCGATACAGATTATCTCATCCTTGCGACCAAAACGAGAGAGGCACTTCAAATTCTTGGCGACCTAAAGGAAAGGCATTTTAATTTCAATTACATAGTGACTGTTCAGAATGGCATTGAATCTCACTTTAAGGCCTCTCAGATGTTTGGTGAGGATCACTTAATCCTTTCCATAAGGGAAGGCCTTTATGCCTTTAATTTGCACAAAATAAGAAATGTAAGTGATGGCAATGTAGAAAATGTTGTAACCTCCCTCACTGCGACCCGAGAATCTATGCAGCAATTTGCAGAACTATTAAACTCGTCAGGGATACCTGCTACCGTTTCTTTTGGGGCTATGACTGTTTTGTACGAAAAGCTTGTTATAAACAGCGTTATAAATCCCCTTGCCTCGATTTTAAAGGTGAAGAATGGTTATCTCATCAAAATGTTACATACAGCGACAGTACTCGGTTTGATTAATGAGGCCCTAGAGGTGTTATCTTACGAGGGGATTTCATTAAGTCTATCACAAGTACTGGAAGATTTGAAATCAGTTATAAAGGCAACTTCAGAGAACAAGTGTTCTATGCTTCAAGACCTTGAAAAGAAGAAAAAAACCGAGATTGATTACATAAACGGATACCTTCTTCGCTTGGCAAAGATGCAGGGGATTGAAATTCCCTTACATCAGATGATATATGAGCTAATCACCAGGATGGAGGAAATTTATGGGGCGCATTGATAAACTTTTTAAACTCCTTGAGGATAAATCTTTGGATGCTATTTTTGTTCTAAAGCCCCTTAACATTTTTTATTTTACCGGAGCTTACGTGAATGGTTTGCTTTACATTGGTGGCGAAAAGCCTGTACTTTTTGTAAGGAGGCCGAAAGAGAGGCCCCTTAATTCGAAGGCTGAAGTTGTTTACATTAACTCCTTCAAGGATATAAAGCCGTTTATATCACTTCCCCTTAATAATGTAGGGCTTGAGCTGGATTCAATACCTTATAACACCGTATTGAAGATAGTTTCAACCTTTGGAATTGGAAAAGTTTTTGATATATCCGATGAAATCCGTCTTATCAGAATGAAAAAGGACGAGGTTGAGATTGAAAAAATCAAGAGGGCGGGTGAGATTGTGGGTAAAGTGTTTGAAAGGGTAAGAGAGGTTTTTACCCCGGGAATGACGGAGTTTGATTTACTTTTAGAGCTTGAGTATTTTTCAAAAAAACTCGGGAATCTCGGTGTTTATAGAATGCACTCCTTTGGGAATGAGGCGTCCTTTTCCCATATTATTCAAGGCGATGACGCCTTCTTCCCATCCTATCTCGATGCACCCACAGGAGGTAGGGGTATCTCGGAGGCCTTTCCACAAGGTGCTTCCCTAAGAAAAATTGAGTCTGGTAAACCCTTTACAGTAGATGTGATGATAAATTACGATGGTTACATCGCTGATGCAACGAGGACCTTCATTTATGGTGAGGTGAGTGACGAGATTAAGGATTATTGGGAGAAACTAATTTCGATCTTTCGATTCGTAGGGGATTTACTCGTACCTGGAAATGTTTGCGAAGACATCTACTACAAGACTTTATCCTATGCAGATTCCCTTGGAATGGGCAATTTGTTTATGGGTACTGGACAGGATAGAGTGAAGTTTATAGGCCATGGTGTGGGGCTTGAGGTGGACGAATTTCCCTTTATCGCAAAGGGGTTCTCATTACAATTAGAGCAAAGTATGGTGGTTGCTGTAGAGCCAAAAATCTTCGACAGATCTTTTGGAATAATGGGAATCGAAGATACCTTCCTAATTGAAAAGGAAGGCGCTAAAACCTTAATACCCTTTCCTCAGGAATTAACTGTGTTATGAATTTTTTAATTGGCTATTTGCAATATTTCCCAGAAAAGGGTAATCCTGAAAAAAATATTGAGAAAGTTGAGAGTTTGCTAAAGGATAAGGAATTTGATATCCTTGTACTTCCTGAATTGGCCTTTTCCGGTTATTTTTACATAAAACCGGAAGAAATTCTTCCCTACGCTGATGAAGGTTTTAGAAGCAGGCCCGCTCAGTTTTTGAAGGAACTTGCAATGCAAAAGAATGCATTAATCCTATGTGGTTTTCCTGAAAAGGCTGGTGCTAAGCTTTACAACAGTCAATATGCCTTTTTCCCCTCTGGTAAGATTGTGGTTTATAGAAAAAGCCACCTTTTTTACAAAGAAAAACTCGTATTTGCTCCAGGGGACACGGGGCCGGTCATCGTGGAGCATAAGGGTGCTAAGATCGGTATGATGGTGTGCTTCGATTGGTTTTTCCCTGAGTTTTCAAGAGTACTTGCCTTAAAGGGGGTTCATTTATTTGCGCTTTCAGCAAATTTAGTGCTCCCTGGCTTGGGTCAAAAAGGTATGTTTATAAGGTCTGTAGAAAATAGAGTTTTTTCCATTGTTGCAAATCGGACTGGATTTGAAAGGGCTTCTGATGGCGAATCCCTGCGATTTACAGGGATGAGCCAAATAGTTAGCCCAAAGGGTGAAATCCTTGCTCAAAGTGGTGAAGGGGATGAGGAAGTAAAAATCGTTGAAGTTGATTTAAAAGAGGCGGAAAATAAGAATGTTACAGCCTTGAATAACGTATTTAATGATAGAAGAATCGATTTGTACGGCGAAATATTGAATGGGTAGCCTGCTTCTTTACTTAGTTTTACTTGCTCAAAGTGACCCGTGGTGGGCGAAAGATAAGGTCAGGCATTTTGCAACCGCTTATGTTTTGACTAAGTCGTCTATGCAGGTAGGCATAGACAGGAGATATTCCGCTGCTATTGTTGTGACTTTATCTGTGGGAAAGGAAGTTTACGACAAAAAGGTTAAGAAGACCTTTTTCAGTTTCAAAGACCTTGTTTATGATCTGGCAGGTGTTACATTGGGTTTACTTTTATGAAGCCTATTAAAGCGACCTTACTTTATATCGTGAAAGATGGTAAGATCTTACTGGTTTACAAGAAGAGGGGCCATGGCGAGGGAAAGTGGAATGGAGTTGGTGGCAAGATTGCCGATGATGAATCACCTGTAGAAGGAGTAATAAGGGAAGCAAAAGAAGAGGTTGGGATAGATGTCACGGATGTAAAACTCCATGGGATTATTTATTTTTACAATGTTTATGGAAAAGATTGGGAAGTCTGCGTCTTCAGGGCATCCCAATTCAAAGGTGAAATTTCTGAAAGCGAAGAAGTTTATCCTAAATGGTTTGATCTAAGTGAAATCCCCTACGATAAAATGTGGGAGGACGATAGGGAATGGCTTCCCCATGTAATCAAGGGCAATTACTTTATCGCAAATTACTACTTTAACGAAGATAAGCTTATAAAATCGGAACTTAATTTGGTTAATGAGAAGGAACTTTTAAAAGAATTTTCAAATTTCTCGGTGGATAAAGGTTATTAAAACCTCAAGAGCTTGTTCCGACGGGGAAAGCAGCTACATGTAAGAGATTACCTTGGAGGTGGAATATCTTTGTAATTAGGCCTTCTTTGCTTCCTATTAAAACTTCCCCTTCTGTCGGCGATTTATGTTTTTTTACCGTTGTATCGCCCACGAGGTTCATTACCTCTTCAGGCGATGCGGGCAAAGCGGGACCTTTAACATATCTCCGGATGTATCCATCGAGAATGTAACTTTTTAACAATTTTTTCTCGAATTTTCTGTAGATAGAGTTTGAACCAAAGATGTCGCATCCTATGAATTCATCCTTTACGTATGCTAAAAATCCGATGGAATTTTCGATGGTGTCGAATCCTTCCATAAATTCTTCAATCACATCATTCAGGGATTTGTAAATGTCGTGGAAGGAACTGGTCATACTACTTATCCTTGTTGCTTTGAGGGTGCTGTCGATCTGTGACCAGATTAGTGACTGGTTGCTCTTAAATCCCTGCTTTTTTTCGAGGGAGGTTTTGACGGTTTGAGCTAAGGTACTTCTTAGGGAGGGGGTTATTGTAAATCCACCTTCGCTGAAAATGGGACTTCCAGACCACCGGTGTTGTTCAATGCAGGTAACCGGAACCACATATTCCCTCTGAGGCTCGATAAATGCATCCACATTTATGATCCGGTTTTGCCTTGCTCCGAGAAGTTCTTCCCCGTCAATGGCAAAGACAGGGCTTCCTCCACTGTTATGAATGGATATTTGGTCAACGCCATAAATATCCTTGAGAACGATGTGGTTCTCTCTAATTGCCTCCTCGAGAGTGGTAAAGCCATCGTGCCCCAGTTGCCCTTCTACAGGGTAAATTTTAACATTGTGTATGAAAAATGGACTACCAACTTTTAGAGTTCTAAATGGCCATATTTCGATTGGTTTCATAGTCAAATATTAGTGTTAATTTTGTGAAGAGTCAACTGGGAAAAGTTTTCTGATCCGTTCAATTTTTCTCTGGAGGCGGTCAATGTCTTGAATAAAAGAGTGCTCCCTGCAATATTTTAGAAGGTAATCCTGAATTTTTAGAGATACATCGCTTCTTCCCAGGTAAGAAAAGGTGTCTGCTATACCCTCCAAAAAACTTATCCATAGGATAGGTCTAAGATGTGGGTCTGCTTTTTCAAGGATCGAAAGTGCTTTTTGTGAAGCCCCCTTAAAGTCTTCCCTTTGTCCGAGGTACAATTTGAATGCCATTTCGGTGGAGTACGCGCCTATTTTTATTTCATCGTAGACACTGTTATCAATAACTTTATTGAGGGCATCGAAAAGTTCTTTAACCTTATTATAATCTCTTGCGAGAAGAAAGATTTCTATTGCCTGCAAGTACACTAAGAGACTTGCGTAAGTCTTGCTGGGTCCACCAATTTCCTCTAAAACTTCGCTTATAATTGGAATTGCCTTGTCTAAGTTTTTGAATCCAATGGCATAACTGTATGCCATATTTCTTCGGATTGAAATTAAGGCGTCTTTCATCCCGAGTTCGCTTGCAACTTCGTATGCTTCTTGAATAGCTTTTAGCGCCTCCTCTTGGTATTCCATGTATCTAAGGGTTACAGAAATGTTGTTTAAAGCAAGGGCAAGAAGATGCCTGTCGAAAATCTTTTTAGATTCCGTGGCTGCCTTTTTGAAGTTGTCGAGGGCTTCATTAAATTTCCTTAGATCAAGGTAAATGGAAGCTTTATTATTAAGAACAGTTATAAGGCCAGGTTTGTATCCAGCCTTCCTGTAGTAAAATTCTGCTCTGTCATATTCTTTAAGGGTTTCTTCGTATTTTCCGATTCTTGATAAGACAAGCGCTCGGTTTACACAGACACTTCCAAGCCCTCGTATGTTTTGTAGCTTATTTCTAAGTTCTTCTGCTTTATCAAGGAGTTCTAAAGCCTTTTCGACTTGATTTAAATCCATTAGATTTAATGCTTGTGCATTGTAAGCGTCTGCAAGGGTTTTTTCGTCAATGGTGAGATCTTTTCGATTTAAAAGATTCTCGAGGAGATTGTAAGACTCCTGGATTTTGAATTGTCTCTTCAGTATCCATGCTTTAAGGACGAGAGTTTCTGCGCTTTCTTCGAGTTCTAAGGCTCTCTCGATTGCCTCTAAGGCACCCTTAGGATCACCACTTTCAATTAGAAGTTCAGCCAATTTCCTGTAGGAAAGTGCCGTTACCTTGTTATTTTCGATATAGCTTCTAAGGAGTTGAATCGCCCTTTTCAATTCGCCCTTGAAGGAGAGAAGGGTGACGTATTCTGTGAAGGCTTTTTCTCTCTCTGCATCGTTTTCTTCAGCCTCTATGTACCATCGCAAGAACTTTATGGCTTCGTCGTAGGCAAAATTTTTCTTTAGCTTGTCTGCAGCAAGTTTTGAGTATAATTTAACTTTTTCTTTTTCCTGTGCACGCCACGCATGATAGGCACACAGCTCTTCTTTTCCAGAGAAAGTGGGAAGCTTATTTTCAAGGACCTCTAAAATCGTCCTCGAGATATACCTTTTCTTAGCTTCACTGATTTCGCTTAAAATTGCATCTCTTATAAGGCCTTCTTTGAAGGCAAAGTAGTCTTCGCCTAAAGGCTTTATTAAATTCTCTTTTAAGAGTTTGTTGATAACCTCGTAGATGTAACCACGGTTCAAGTTTGTGACACTTGCTAAAAGGTCAATGTGAAACTCCTGCCCTATTATCGCCGCTACTTCCAGGACCTTTTCACCTGAGAACTTTTTTAGTTTATTCTTTATAAGAACTTCGACAGTTTCAGGTAGAAAGTCTGTGCTTATATCTTTTAATTTCCATTCATCGTCTTCGTAAACTATGTGGCCTCGGTCAAAAAGTTGTTTTATCGTTTCCTCAACAAATAATGGGTTCCCACCGGTTTTTTGATAAATCAGTTTCTTGAGGTCTTCATTAGCGGAAGCTTGCAGGATTGACTCCACAAGTTCGAAGGTCGAGGCTTCATCAAGGGGTAAAACTTCGAGTTCTGTAAGGAGTTTTTCATCAGAAAGCTTAGTGAGTATCTCTTTTACCTTTGATCTTTCCAGTTCTTCAGTTCTGGCCGTTCCCAAAATTTTTATATTATTCGGCATGTTTCTTACAATGTAATTGATTAGGTTCGCTGAACTGCTGTCAATCCAGTGGATGTCGTCAATGTATACGATTAATTGTTTATTGGCGGCTATTTCTTCCAGTAATTGCATGAAAGTTTCAAAGAATTTGAAAACTCCTATATCAGTGGCTTGTGGCTGAGTTAAATCTGGGATGAGTGGATTTAAGGCCTGTTTCTGATAAGGGTCCAATTTAGAGTAGATTTCTCTAAACCCAATTTCACTTTTTTCTCTGTACTTTTTTATAAGCTCCTGGAAGGGTACATAGGGGATCTCCGAAAGGCTCCCGTAGCACTGCGTACTTAAAATTTTTGTGTCTTCCAGTAGGTTCAGACTTTCGAGTGCAAATCGAGTTTTGCCAACTCCAACTTCTCCTTTAATTAAAATCATGGAATAGTTTTCTTTAAGCAGGTGGGTTAGTTTTGCTTTTTCCTTTTGCCGCCCGACAAAGATTTTGGATGGAATCCTTGGATACAAAGTTTCTTCGATGTAGACAAAAAATCTTCCTTTGCCTGTTTGCTTAGCCCTATACATTGCTTTGTCAGCTTTTTCGATTAAAATTTCCGTTTCGGTTCCGTGGGTTGGGATTTCGACGATGCCAATGGAGCAAGAAATCCCCAAATTTTCCCTTTGAAGATTTTTGATAATCCTTTCAGCAACGCTTTCTGCACTTTCCAAAGGTGTGTTAGGAAGCAGAACAATAAATTCATCTCCACCGTACCTCGTGATGGTATCGGATTCGCGTAATGTATTTTTTAAGAGTTGAACAAAGGAGACTAATGCTTTGTCGCCTTCAAGATGCCCGTGGAGATCATTTAAAGCCTTAAAATTATCAAGGTCGATGAATAATAGAGAACTTTTTCCTCCATATCTTTTAATACGTTTTATCTCCTGCTCTAAGAGCGAGTATATTGCACCCCTTGCGAGTGCACCCGTCAAATCGTCAACGTAATTTTTCATGGTTTCAGATATCATTTAGAAAGTCCTTTCCAAATTTCCCTTTAGTAGGGTTAGTCTCACAATTTCAAGATTAAACATTTCTTTTTGGGCATTTTCCATTAATCTGGATATCATTTTTTTCATCCCCTCTTTTTTGCCTATGGCTCCAAGAAGGATTGCTAAGTACTCAATATATCGAGTCTTTTCATCTTCTCTTAAATCCTTTCGCAGTAATCCAAGTTTCTTCAACGATTCTATGTAGGCTTGTTTGTCCTGGAATTTGTGGCTCAGAATAGCTTTGATAATGTAATATTTCAATCTGAAGTCGAAGGCTTTTGATTCTTCCAGGATGTTCTCGAACTTTTCGATTAGTGGCTTCGCAAGGTCTATCTTTCCAAGCAATAGCAAGCTTTCTGCGCTCTCGAGGACAGCATCAATAAGCGTGGCCCTCGAGTCAATTTTAGGTAGTAGTTCTTTAATCTCTTCAAAAATTCTTAGTGCTGTCCCTTCATCCCTATCACCCTTGCTGTAAAAGGCCATAAGTATTTTTTTGACGTAAATATCCAGCGCTTCGATTTGTAGACTTTTTGACATCTGTTCTGCTTCAGTCAGGAGTTTCTCTGCTTTTTCAAATTCACCAATTTCGATATATATGGAAGCCAAATTGCATAAACCCAATAAAAGAGATATATCATCTCCAATTTGCCTGGCTATTTTTATTGCATTTTCAAGGCCCTTTATAGCTTCTTCGTATCTCCTTAAGTATCTCAAGGTATCGCTATAGTTGTGAATTGCCGTTAGCAAGAGATATATCATCTCCAATTTGCCTGGCTATTTTTATTGCATTTTCAAGGCCCTTTATAGCTTCTTCGTATCTCCTTAAGTATCTCAAGGTATCGCTATAGTTGTGAATTGCCGTTAGCATGCCTCTTTTGTCGCCAATGGCGTCGTAAGTTTCCTTAGCCTTTTCATATTCCTCTAAGGCTTTGACATAAAGGCCCCGATTTGCATATAAAGTTCCCAGATTTAAGTGGATATTCGCTACGCCTCTTTCATTTCCGAGTTTTTCCCGAAGTTCTAAGGCCCTTTTAAAATATTTTTCGGCTTCTTCGTATTCTTCCTCCTCCATAAGGAGAAGGGCAAAGGTGTTATAATAATAAGCCTTTTCCTGTTCTGTGAGTTCCTTCTCCCTTTTCTTAAACTCTTCGAGAATATTCAAAGCTTCCCTTATCTTTTCTGCATATAGAAGGAGCCAGGCCTTCCTCAAAATGTAAATATTTTTAGGCTCAATTTTAATTGCCTTCTCAATACTTTCAATTGCCTCGTAAAATTTTCCAGATTTTGAATAGGCTTCGGCTAATTTATCCAGTATAGCCGCATCTTCTCCAAATCTTGATAAGTATGAGTTCAATTCGTCAATCGCTTCCAATATGTCTCCAGTGAGCAAAAGTAGATCTGCATATTCAATGGCGGCTTCCTTTGCCTTTTGAAGGTCATCTTCATTCCCTAAATACCATTTGTAATATTTTTTTGCCTCTTCGTAAGCGTAGAACTTTTTACATTTCCTCGCTGCATTTAGTGAGTATTTTTTCACTTTTTCCTTTTCACCAGCGTAATATGCATGGTAGGCAAGCTTCTCTTCCGGTATCTTTAGAACTTCTGCGTGTTTTTCCAAAACTGATAAGATGCTCCTGTGTATGAATCTTTTTCGAGGTTCATTTAGCTGGGATAGTATCATTTCCCGTGTCATACCTTCCTTGAAAGCGAAAGTGTCAACGTTTCTTTCTACAATGATTCCACTTCTTATCAATTTGTCGATTGTATCAAAGATTTCACCTAAGTTTGTTTGTGTAACAAGCTCGAGGATTTTCAGATTGAATTCATTTCCAAGGCAGGCCATTATTTCCAGAAGTTTTTCGCTTTGAAAACGTGTTAATCTCTCAGTTAAAATATTCTGGAGAGATTCTGGAACGTGGTCCTTAAAATCGGCCTTGATATTCCAGTTTTCTCCGTCAAAGTAAATGATTTCATGCTTAAAGAACTCTTTAATCGTTTCCTCAAGGAAATAGGGATTTCCACCGCATTTCTCGTATAACCTTTCCTTTAAGTTTTCGGAACATTTCCTCTGGAGAATGGTTTCGATTAAGTCAAAGGCCTCAGCCTGGCTTAATTCTTTTAGTTGCAACTCTTCAATAAGTCTTTCCCTCGTTACATGGGAGTAGAACTTCTCAAAGCCCTTGTTTTCATGGTCTTCCTTTCTGAAGGCAATTACAAATTTAATTTTCTTCAAATCTGCATGTAGTAAATAATACAAGAGTTCAAGGGTTGTAGAATCTGCTAAGTGTATATCGTCTATGAAGGCAACAATTTTCTGGCGGTCAGAAAGTATCGAAATTAGTTTCACGTAGGCGTCGTAAAATTTATATCTATCCACATTCTCTGGTATGTATCCCAGCTCAGGATAGAGTAAACCGAGGGCTACCCTTTCGGTTTCGTCAAGGGATTCAAAGGCTTCCTTAAAAGCGAAATAGTCAAACTCTTTAATTTTTTTCAGGATCGTTTTAAAGGGTGAGAAAGGTCCCGATGATTCATCTATCGATGATTTTGCAATAACAACAAGAGTATCTCTGAGATTCTTTAGCGCTTCTTTGATTAGGGTAGATTTCCCTACTCCAGGGGCACCTGAAACTGCTATCAATGAAACCTCTGAATTGTTGATTCTTTCAATTAGCCAGGCCAATTCCTTTTTCCTTCCAGAAATAACGGGAGCAGGTATGATGGGACTAACAGCATCCTTTTCCTGTAAGACGTAATATGTCCCTTTCCCGGACTTTTTGGCTTTAAATAGTGCCAATTCCAGTCTCGAAAAAATGGTATGCCAATCTGTTCCGTTGGTTGGAACTTCAACGACTCCGATGGAACAAGACAGTTTGCTGTTTTTAAAATCTTTCTTTTTGAGTTCATTAATTATCCTTTCACATACGGCTTTTGCGTTAGAGGCAGGGGTGTGAGTTAGAATAACAATAAACTCGTCGCCGCTCAACCTTATTACTGAATCAGTTTCCCGCAAAGATTTAGCGAGAAATTGGGCAAATTCATACAAAAGTCTGTCTCCTTCCCGATGGCCGTAAAGGTTATTTATAAGGTTGAAGTCATCGAGATCAATATAGAGAACGGAGAATTGACCTCCATACCTTCTTATTTTTTTCAATTCCTGGGAAAAGATAAAATCGAGATAGCGGCGGTTGTAAACCTGCGTAAGCTCGTCTCGTAGATTGTCTACAAGTTCTAAAAACATAACCAAGCATATTATAAAGAATACCTTTCTATTTGTTCAAGTTTTTTTCTTCAGGTCTAAAAACCTTCTATAAACTCAGTTTTTCCAAAAGCTTAGCGTATTCTGTTTGTATTAGCGAAGTCAATGGGCTCAACGGAATTTCAATTTCCTCAATCCTTTTAACAGGAAGAATATCGTAGGTTGTGCCAGCGAGGAATGCCCCCTCAAGTTTTCTGATCTCTTCGAGGGCTAAAGGTCTTTCTTCTATCGGTATTTTAAGGTTCTTCGCGATTTGAAGTACTTTTTCCCTTGTTATAGAAGGGAGAATGTCATGGTTGGCAGGGTGAGTAAGGAGCTTCCCGCCAATAATTCCGAAGAAGGAAGATGAGGTGCTCTCGGTAATGTAGCCATTTTTGTAAAACAGGGCATCAAAAAATCCTCTTTCCTTTGCTTCAATTTTTGCAAGTACATTGGGTAAAAGCATAGTGGTTTTTATATCACAACGGGCCCATCGGATATCGGGGTAGAGTATTAGGGACACCCCTTCCTTAAAAAGCCTCGGTGAAAGCGGCCTGAATTCGCTTGTTATCATGATTATTGTGGGTTTTGTTTTTCTCCTTGGTAAGTGGCTTCTTGGCTCCTTTCCTCTCGTTATTTGCAAATATATTGCCGCTTCTTTTTTCTTTAGTTTTTTTAGCGACTTTTTAATTACTTCCTCAAGGTAACCGCTATCCAGCTTGAGGTCAATCTTTATCTCCTTTAGCCCTTTCTCCAGCCTCGTGAGATGCTCTTCTAAGAAGAAAGGTTTTCCATTTCTTGCTCGGATTACCTCGTATATGCTGTCGGCGAAAAAGAATCCCCTATCTTCAATCGTTGAAAGGGGATTTCTTCTAAACTTCCCATCGATAAAGTAGATTCTTTTTGCCATAAGAAAATTTTACGGAATGTTGTCGGAATATGCCAGAAATACCGATAATTCTTGACCTTACACGTAAAAAGTTATATACTGAAAGCAGATGGGAGGTGAGAAAATGTCCAGTATTTTGACAGGAACATTCAGGTTAAAGGTTGGGCTTGCTGAGATGCTTAAAGGCGGAGTTATTATGGATGTAACTTCCGCTGAACAGGCGAAAATTGCTGAGCAGGCCGGTGCCGTTGCAGTTATGGCCCTTGAGAGAGTTCCCGCCGATATTAGAAAAGAAGGCGGCGTGGCCAGAATGGCTGACCCTGAGAAAATTATTGAGATTATGGAGGCTGTTTCTATTCCTGTTATGGCAAAGGTCAGAATTGGACATTTCGTTGAAGCACAGATTCTTGAAGCCCTTGGAGTTGACTTTATCGATGAAAGTGAAGTTTTGACACCTGCCGATGAAGAGTACCATATTAATAAACACGTCTTCAAGGTACCCTTTGTTTGTGGAGCAAGAGACCTTGGTGAGGCTTTAAGAAGGATTGCAGAGGGTGCAGCGATGATTAGAACGAAGGGTGAAGCAGGTACAGGAAATGTCGTAGAAGCTGTAAGGCACATGAGAAAAATACAGTCAGAAATTAAAAGGTTAACAACCCTTGGGGAAGAAGAACTGGTTACCGAGGCTAAAAAGCTTGGTGCCCCTTACGAACTGGTAAAGTATGTGCACGATCATGGTAAATTACCTGTTCCAAACTTTGCGGCGGGTGGTATTGCTACGCCAGCGGATGCGGCACTGATGATGCAATTGGGAGCGGAATCTGTATTTGTGGGTAGTGGCATTTTTAAATCTGAAAACCCGGAAAAGAGGGCAAGAGCCATCGTTGAAGCTGTTACTTATTACGACGACCCGGAGATTCTTGCAAGGATTTCAAGGGGACTTGGAGAGCCAATGCGAGGTATTGACGTTACAAAGTTGTCTCAGGAAGAGTTGTTACAAACAAGGGGGTGGTAGTGAAGATCGGAATCCTTGCAATTCAGGGTGATTTTGAACTCCATGCACGTAAAATATTAGAAACGGGTAATGAATATTTGTTAGTGAAAAAGGCTACACAGCTGGACGAGATTGACGGAATAATATTGCCAGGTGGAGAAAGTACGACTATCACCAAAATTCTTGGTAGATATGCCCTGGACGAAATCCTAAGAGAGAGGATTGAAAATGGCCTTCCAGTGTTTGCGACTTGTGCTGGTTTGATAATGCTTGCAAAGAGATTGGAAGGGAGTGAAAGGGAAGTTACTCCCCTTGGTGTCCTTGATATTACGGTGAGAAGAAATGCTTACGGGAGACAAAGGGAATCCTTTGAAGCTCCTTTGAAGTTAACTTTAGACGGTAATGAAGTTGAGATTACAGGCGTGTTTATAAGGGCTCCAAAGATTGTAGAAGTTGGGAAAGAGGTTCAAGTTCTCGGGAGTTTTGAGGGGTCGCCGGTCATTGTAAGGCAGGGCAACATCCTTGCTATGACCTTTCACCCCGAACTGGTAGAAGGCACGGAGATTTACGATTATTTCTTAAAATTGGCAAAAGGGAGAAAGCAGCATGTTTGAGAATTTAAGAAGAACAGACCCTGAGATATTTGAGGCCATTTTTAATGAGCTTCAAAGGCAAAGGAATGGCCTCGAGCTTATCGCTTCTGAAAATTTCACCTCCGATGCGGTAATGGAAGCGATGGGTAATGTGATGACCAATAAATACGCCGAAGGATACCCGGGTGCAAGATACTACGGCGGTTGCGAGTTTGTAGATGTTGCGGAGAGACTTGCTATTGAAAGGGCAAAGCAGCTCTTTGGCGCTGAGCACGTTAATGTTCAGCCTCATTCAGGTGTTCAAGCCAATATGGCAGTTTATTTTGCGGTATTGAACCCAGGAGACACAATTTTATCGATGCAACTTTCGCACGGTGGGCATCTTTCTCATGGTCATAAGGTTTCCTTTTCAGGGAAACTCTACAATGTTGTTCATTATACCGTCCATCCTGAAACCGAGAGAATTGATTTTGATTTAGTGAGAAAGCTTGCTTTAGAGCATAAGCCAAAGCTTATCCTTGCCGGATATTCTGCCTATCCAAGGATTATTGAATGGGATAAGTTCAGAGAGATTGCTGATGAGGTAGGGGCATACTTTATGGCGGACATAGCTCACATTGCGGGACTGGTGGCCGCTGGAATTCATCCCTCACCAATTCCTTACGCCCATTTTGTAACTACTACCACCCACAAAACCCTTCGTGGGCCAAGGGGCGGTATGATAATGTGCAAGGCAGAGTTTGCTAAGGATATTGATAAAGCAGTATTTCCTGGCGCTCAGGGTGGGCCTTTAATGCATGTGATAGCGGCAAAGGCTGTTGCCCTGAAAGAGGCACTTACGCCGGAGTTTAAGCAATATCAGGAGCAAATCGTTAAGAACGCCAAAAAATTGGCTGAAACTCTTATTTCTGAAGGATTGCGTCTTGTAACAGGGGGTACGGATAATCACCTTATGCTCGTGGATTTGAGACCCTTCAAAATTACTGGGAACATAGCTGAAAAGGCTCTCGAAAAAGCGGGAATTACGGTAAATAAGAATACCATCCCCTTTGATCCCGAGAAACCAACGGTAACCAGTGGCATAAGGATAGGAACACCGGCGGTAACTACGAGAGGGATGAAGGAGGATGAAATGGTAAAGATAGGCAAGTTGATTAGCAAAGTTTTAAGGGCACCCGATGATGAGAAAGTGATCTCAGAGGTTAGAAAGGAAGTGCAGGAACTTTGTGATGCGTTTCCTCTATACCAGGAGCGTTATGAGAGTATGAGGAGACTTTTATGAGAAAAATAAGTGTATTGGTTCTCTTTATTGCAGTGGGCACACTTTTCGCGTCCCACGAAAATGTGGGAATTACTCCTTACTCAAGGTCAATCTCTGAAAGCGGCGTTGCCTCCATTTCCGGTGTAGATGCCCTTTTTATTAATCCCGCAGGTATCTCTTCTGGCTCTAAAGTAGAACTCCTTGTTTCTTACGAAGTTCCATATGGCGATATAGAGGGACTTAAGTCCGCAATCCTCGGATTTAAGTATTCTAATTTCGCACTTGGGATGAGCGAATACTTTTTAAATTTAGAGGGTGAAGGCAAGTACGCCGAAGGAATGTATATACTGTCCTATGGGAGGAACATTGGTGTTATAAACGTTGGCGGAAGTGTAAATGTATACAAGTTCCAGGATCCGAGGTTTGGTACAGACTATACAGGGGGCATTGACCTGGGCATACAGTCCGCTGTCTCCGACTTCGTCTCCGCCGGGGTTTTCTATAAAAACATAACGAGAAGTAGTCTAAGGGGGGATGAATTACCTCAGTACTTAGACATGGGAATGAACATATCAATCCAGGGATTAAGCTCAACATACTTGAGTTTTCGCATGAGCCCAGGTAATTCACCGATCTTTATGCTGGGTGAAGAGGTCACACTGGCAAATGGATTTCTTAAAATTAGGGGCGGTTTGAATTACGGAGAGGATTATAAGAAGGCTTCTTTCGGACTGGGGATCAATTTGAAGAATTTCATTATAGATTACGCCTATTCGACAAATTTTGAGCTGTCACCGTCTCAATCCCTCGGACTTAGCTTCAGGAGGTGATGGTGATTAGATATCTTCTCTTTTTCCTTTTATTTTCCCAGGCTGATGGGAAAATTGATCTCAACAGGGCTAATTTGGATGAGCTTCTAAAGGCCCTACCTATTGATAGTGTGAAAATAGTCAAGCTCTACAACTATCGTGAAAGTTATGGACCTTTCCAGAATATTTATGATGTCGCTAATTTGCCTTTTCTCACCTCAGAAGATGTAAAAATTCTAAAGGAGAAGGTTTATTTCAGTCAGAAGGGAAGGGAAGGCTATTTCTCTTATTATGCAGAGGAAGTAAAGGAAAGAACGGTCACAGAAGAGAGCCCTCAAGAAACGGCACTGGATTACTGGTTTAGTGCCCTTGCTAATCCTATTAATGTAAATAAGGCTTCCATTGATGAACTCTACTCCATTTATGGTGTCTCACTTATTGACGCAGTTCAGACCTATAAAAGGGCAAAGATGGTTGGTTTTTTAAGGCCTTCTCATCTCAGAAGGACCCCGGGGCTTTCCTACTATGGATACCGGAATATGCTCCCCTACGTTACTTTTAGAGACCACAAACCAATTCCCTTCACAGGGTGGATTACTTTAAATGTTAGTCATTATTCAGAGCTTTTCCAAGAAGAGAGTAGCGACATTGAGGCCCGTCTTGAACAGTTAACTTCCTCAATATTAGATACAACTACAACTTTGTGGTCAAACCTAAAAGCAGCAGGATGGACTGCCCAGGATAGCCTCTGGCTTGCCAATCAACTTACAAAGGAAAAAGAGGAGTCATCTCTTTTAAAACCAGAGCCTTACCTAAGGTTCAAATTTAACGGTCTTGCCTGGGGTAAATTTAGGATCGGGCTTTCTCTTTATGATAATCCTTATTTAACTAAGCCTTTGCCAAAGTATTATGCATCGGTGGAAAAGGTACGGTTGCCCTTAGGATTGGTTTTGAACAAGGGAGTTCTCGGATACTACCGCGTTACCCTCGATCAGGGACTTCTCATTGACAATAGCGATGAGGGGAGATCCAGGTTGATGGATAGGGTTTTTGGAATTTTTGGTGACCTTTCGAGGTATGATGCTTTTTCACTTTACGGAGGGGCAATTGAGGCAGTTAAGGGGCCATTTAAAGTCTCTCTTTGGCATTCTTACACATTAAAAAACGGTGTTGAGGATAAAAACGGGAACTTGATCTTTTACTATGATGGGGATTTTATACCCTCCACTTTCCAGGACAAGTTTTATGAGAAGGTTCAGGGATTTAACGTAAAACTCGATGTGCTGGAGAGGGTGCCGGGCACACAAATCGGATTTTCAGGCCTGAGGATCTGGTATTCTCGCCCAATGGTTTGCAACTTTTCCTTTATGGATATTCCATTAGATAGGGAGGACTTTTCTGACCCTGTTTTTAACTGGATAGGTGGACAGGAAAAGAAATTTGTCCAGTTTTCAGGTAGAACGGTCCTTTATCCCTTTTCTCTTGAGATGGAGTATGCAAAGGAGATACGGGGAGGCGATGCCTTTTTGGTAAAGGGAAGGATCCAGCAGAGCATCTTTAATCTCACGATCCTTTACAGAGATTACGATGTTGACTATACGAATCCTTATGCAAGGCCTTTCTACGAAGATACCCGTTTCAGGTACACCATTTTAACTCGGAGTTACAGGCTTATCGATCCTTTGTATGCCAGTCTCGGTAATCTCCCCTTTCCCAAACCTGAGCAGGGTGTTTATGTTGAAGCAAGGTATCAACCCTTTGCCAGACTACTTTTCCCAAGATTATACTTGGATTTGTGGCGGGATAAATCGGATTTACAAAATAATTACAGGGCACAATTCCAGGTGGAATACCGGGTCATTAACCAGTTTAGAGTCCGATACACCAATAGGATGCAGATGAAATCGAACATTAGATATCTCGGAATTTCAACCAGCCGGCTTAACGAAAATTCTTTGCAATTTATGATCCCCTTTGGTGGTACTTTTTTTACCGCAGAATATAGGAATTCTATAATGAAATTAACCGAAAGGGGCATCGATTTCAGAACCTCAATTTATGGCTCTTTCTTATCTTTCTACGTTGACCGAGATATCACTTCAGGCCTCTCAGTCAAGGCAGGTGCCGTGGTATGGGCAACCAATGGTTATTCACTCTGGCACTTTGAAGATACGGGAATCGATTTTCTCTACGGGGATGGTAGCAAGTGGTTTGTATCGATTGTCGAGAGGCTTAAACCAAACCTTGGTCTGCGTTTTAAAATAAAAGACAAGTTGACAACTTACCCGCATACAGGGTTGTTAGGAAGGAAAATTGTTGACGCAGACGGTAATGAGGTTTATTTACCTTTTGTAGATCAAAGGAGGGTGGTTAACCTCCAGCTGAGTTTAGATTACTCTTTTTAAGATGATTTCCGTGGGTGTTGATATTGTGAGTGTAAGAAGAATTTCTTTTTTAATTGAAAAGTATGGGAATCGATTCCTTGAGAGGGTTTATTCGAAAAGGGAAAGGAATTATTGCAACGGCAAAAAAGACCCTCCTATTTGTTTTGCAGGGAAATTTGCGGCCAAAGAGGCCGTGATAAAAGCTTTGTCCCTTAAAAATGTAAGTTTGAAAAATATTGAAATTTTGAATTCAGACGGTGCTCCGTTTGTTGTAGTAAACGGAGAAATTATTAAAGGCGTTTCAATAAGTGTATCCCATGAAAGGGACTTTGCGGTAGCAGTGTGTGCCTTTGTTAAGGAGGTTTGAGATGGAGAAAATCATCATAGCTCTTGGCGGAAACGCACTCAGAAGAAAAGGGGAACCTTTTACTATAGAACATCAATATATGAATGCGTCAAAGGTAATCAAGCCCGTTGTTGCTCTTGCTGAAGAGGGGTACAAGATCTGTATAACCCATGGAAATGGTCCACAGGTCGGGGTGGAGTTTTTCAGAAATATTTATTCGAGGCATAAGTTTCCCCCTTATCCTCTTGATGCTCTAAACGCTGAAACTCAGGGCTGGATTGGGTATGTAATTTCAAGGGCTGTTAGAAAGCAGTTAAGGGAAGACAAAATCGATAAGGAAGTTGTCGCCCTTGTTACGCAGGTAGTCGTTGATAAGGATGATCCTGCTTTTAAAAACCCAACAAAACCAATTGGTGATTTCTTTACAAAGGAAGAGGCTGAAGAATTGATGAAAAATTTTGGCTGGATTATGAAGGAGGATGCAGGGAGGGGTTATAGAGTGGTTGTGCCGTCTCCCAAACCCTTAAGGACAGTAGAAGCTCCTATCATCTCTAAGCTTGTGGATGAGGGAGTTATCGTTATTGCCTCAGGTGGAGGCGGCATCCCTGTCGTTGAAGAGGATGGGGTGTTGAAGGGAGTTGAGGCAGTAATAGACAAAGACCGGGCCTCTGCTCTACTTGGTAGAGAGATAAAGGCTGATCTTTTTATGATTTTAACAGAAGTAGATTACGTTTATGTAAACTTTGGAAAACCAGATGCAAGGCCATTGAAAGAGGTGAGTGTGAGTGAATTGAAAAAATATTACGAAGAAGGACAGTTCCCCGAAGGTTCAATGGGGCCTAAGATCGAGGCAGCCTTTGATTTTCTTGAGAACGGGGGTAGTAAGGTAATCATAACCTCCATAGAAAGGGCCCACGACGCCCTTTACAATGGATTTGGAACGCATATTTATAAGTAAGGGATAAACGGGAGACTTTAAAGCCTTTTTAAAATCGAAGCATTTTAGTGACTGCTTTTAACTAAAATTGAGAACAATTTCCTTAGTTTGTTTGACCAGATTGAATCTAAATACTTACTCGTTTAAAATTATGCCTGCTATGGCAGAGTCGAAGTTTTTATCTCTAAAGTTTAGGGAAAAAGCCCTCGAGCAAAAGTTTCTTGAAGAATATTCTACAAAATCCTTGCCGATTTTCAGATTTGCGCTTCTTTTCGGAATTTTTTTGTATGCGATCTTTGCCCTGCTCGATTCAGTCATAGTCGGGCCCTTGAAGGATATAATCTGGAGAATCAGGTTTGAATTCGTTATTCCAATCGTAATTATCATTGTACTGTTGAGTCTTTTAAAACCTCTCAAAGCGCATTTTGATTTTCTTGCTTCAATTGCTGTTTTGATTGGAGGATTTGGCATTCTCGCAATGCTCGCAGTGATAAAACCCCCTTCAATGTACTTGTATTCTCAGGGGTTGACCCTCGTTTTGTTTTTCAACTTTACTCTTTTAAGATTAAGGTTTGGTTACGCAGCGATAAATGGTCTTATTCTTTTAGTGGGCTTTCAGATTGTTAGTTTAAAATTGAATCCATTACCAAAGGAAGTTTTTATCAATAACAACTTCTTTCTTGTTTCCACCTATGTCGGCGGGCTTTTTGTGGCATATGTTTTAGAGAGATTGGAAAGGAAGAATTTCTTGAATACTTTGCTTCTTAAGAAAATGGCTGAAACCGATGGCTTGACTGGTGTTATGAATCGGAATTCCCTTGTCAGCGCACTCAAAATAGAATTACTGAAATCGGCTAACCGAGATAATAGTTTGGTCTTTTGTATGATTGACCTTGATAACTTTAAAGAGATTAACGATTATTTTGGCCACTTAAAAGGTGATGAACATTTAAAGAGTTTTGGCAAGATATTGGCCAAAAAGTTCCGCGCAACAGATTACGTAGGCCGTGTCGGGGGAGACGAATTTGGTGTGATTCTTGTCGGAATGTCTGATACTGGTAGAATAGTTAATGCCTTCAGGGAAATAAAGGAAGAGTATGTGAATTCTCAAATGGACTTACAAAGCAAATCAACTTTTTCCGTGGGTTGCGTTCTTGTGAGCAGCCTGGAAACAAATCAGGATGAGTTCTTCTTTTATGCTTTGGCAGATTTTGCCCTTTTAAAGGCGAAGGAGGAAAAGGATTCTATTTGTATCGTGGATAAAGTTAATAATTGCCTGTATCTCGGGAGAATTTAAATGTTGTTGAGATAATTAGTTTTTGGAGAGGAGGTGGATAATTAATGTCGCGTAAATTTCTTTTAGTATTGCTTGTTTTTCTTATAAGTTGTTCCAGGTTGCCTCAATTACCTGAACGTACTGCAATGCCTGTAATACCCGTTTTTGAAGTCTTTGGCTACGCAAGGTGCTCCAATTGTCCTGTCGTAGAGAAATCTCTTGATTCTTTGAAACAGGAGTTTGGTGATTCTGTTGTTGTTTTGCAATATCACATGAGAATCCTCGGCGATACCCTATCTCCCGCTTCTATTTCTGAAAGGCAAGCCTTATACAACATAGGTTTTTCGGCACCGGTAACCATCGTCCACGGTGAGGAAAGAATTGAAGGTTCTTCCGGGGTTAGTTTGAGTATGTTTGAAAATTACTACAAGGCACTGAGAAATCGAGAAGACTCGGTAGTTTTGAAACTTACATACATAGATCAAGGTGACACCGCAAAGCTCATCGTAGGCTTAGAAAATCCCATTGATTTTCAAGGCAAAAAGCTGTTTTTGTTTGTTACAAGGGATAGCGTATTTTTCAAGCAATCAGGAGCACCGGATTCTATTTTCAACAATGTGGTAAGGTTTTATCTTTCAGCAAAGCCGCAATTCCCTTTCGAATTAAAAATTGCTGAAAATATTTTAACGGGAGGGAATTTTGTGGCCCTCTTACAAGATACAATGAATTTAAGAATATTAAGCGTCGTACAAAGGAGGTTTTGATGGGTAACCTTGTTTTTGCCATTATGGTTTCCATGTTTGCCCTTAGACCACTCGGTTCAACCTTTGTCTATCTCGACCTAAATCAATCGTCAAATTTAAGAATAGAACTGGTAAATGACAATTTGCCACGGAGTTTGGTGTTCCACTTTGTAAGATTATCCGTACCGTCAAATTTCCAGTTTATGCAATGCATACGGGGGATGTGCTATCCTCTCGATAGCGTGAAAGTTTCCGTTCCTGCAGGGGTTACTGATACCATACAACTTGATTTTTATGCTGGTTCCGAAGCAGGTCCATTGAATGCCATATACAAGGTTTACGACGCCAATAGGCCGCAGGATAGGGATTCTATTTTTATAACAGGGCAGGTGCCCATCAAGGATTTTGCCAGTAAGGTTTACTATAAATCGGGAAAACTTTATGGTGCAGCAATCAAGAAAGTTGAGATCTACGATGTGAAAGGGGCGCTCCTTTTTACAAGGGATTTGGGTTCGGTAGGATTTGTAACCCTTAAACTCGAAAAAGGTGTTTATTTTCTGAAGGTCTATACGGTTTATGGAATTGAGAACTTAAAAATAGTGGAGGTCGAGTGATGTTGAAAGCGCTGGTTTTATTGACTTTTACTCTACTCAATGCGAAAGAGGTGAGGACCCTCAATTACGGCGTTGTGAATATGGATACGGTCTGGGGCAAGAGGCCCGTATACATCAGCTTCTGGGCAATCTGGTGTACTAATTGCATAAAGGAGCTTGATGAAATTAACAGGATTAAAGACTCCTTGGGTATCTTTGTTATTGCAGTAAATGAGGATGGCTTAAGGAAAGAGAGTCGAGTGGTGTCCTTTGTAAAGGCCAAAAAATGGGATTTCCCCATTGTAATGGATGCGGATCAGTCGCTGATGAAGTCTTATGGTGTAAGTGCCCTTCCTACCTCTTTTTTGTTTTCACCTAAAAGGGAACTCCTAAAGAGATTCACAGGATTTGCATCGAAGGATAAAGAGCTTTTAAAATCAATGGTAGAAGGGGAATAAACTATGAGGTTCCTCTTAACCCTTTTGATTCAGTTTAACTTTAATCTCAACGGTGATTACCTGTTAGATAGGAACTCTCTTGAAGAGTATGCTTTAGCCTTTGGTGAGTTGCAGCATTCTTTTCTTGATTTTAAAATTTCGGCCGATTTTTTAGTGCAGCAGCCTTCTCAATGGGATAAGAGGCTTTTAATGTTGAGTCCTCAATTCTCCTTCAAAAATGCTTTTATAGAACTTGCACTTCTCGATTTTCAAGCACAATTTCAAAAAGGCCTTGTTTTTTCTCAGTTGAGTGATTTTCAGTTCAGGAAGTTGAATTATGTCAGGGGAATTGAACTTACCGGGAAACTCAATGGTTTGAGCCTTACACTTTTAAGTGGTCAATTAGCCTCCTACGATTACGAGAATTTTCTTTTCCTTTTAAACAATGACACATCCGATGTTGTGAGGGCTTTAAACCTGAATTATGGGAAGGGGATTACGGATTTTGAAGCCACTTATGTTAGGCTTAATAGAAAGAACATGCCGGAAAGTTTCTCTTTTCAAGAGATCTACGGCCTTCGCAATAAGCTTTCAATGGGTTGGGGAAGGTTTGAAATTAACTTAGCAAGAAAATGGGGTGTTGATCCTATTACCTATTCCAGGATTAAAGGGCTTGGGGTAAACGTTGAGCTTGCAGGTAGTTTTGATGGCTTGGACCTTGGCTTGTCTGGTATTTACTACGATTCGATAAATTTCTGGAATTACAACCTACCACCTGTCATTACAGAAAAAGAGCTTTTACCTAATGCAGGGAATGCTGATAAGGGACTCAGTTTTCTGGGTGCATACGGTTTTGGAGACTACTATTTTGAACTCCAGCTTGCCAGTATCGTTAATTTAAGGGATGACAATTTGTTAAATCCTTCCCTTGGTAAGGCTTATCAAGAGGGATATTTCAAGTTCGAAGGTGACTTCGGGAAATTTCACTTTGATTTGAAAGGCGCCCGGGAAAAATATTTGAGGGTGGAGCCAGAATACCAAAAATTGCTCTCCTATTATTTTGAGACCCATTCAAAGGTGGACGCGAAATTGCCAACGGAGTTCTCTGTGAAAGTTACTCGAAATTATGAGGACAGTTTAAAATACTGGATGACCGAATTTACAGGAGGGGTAGATTTACTTAAAGACCTCACTGCTTCTTTCCAGATGGAATACGCTTCTATGAAGATCCCACGCTTCAACAACGACAATTTCTGGGCAAATTTTGAGCTTTTATACCGGTTTGAAAATGGCAGCGTGTCCTTAGCATACGGTAAAAAACGCGGAGGACTTGTCTGCTCTGGAGGAATGTGCAGAATCCTGCCTTCCTTCGATGGATTAAAATTGGGTTTAAATATCGGTTACTAAAAGCCCTTTGTGAGTTTGAATCCACCGTAAATTGCGTAATTTAAATTCCCTTTGTTGATGCTCGATGTAAAGCCTGTTTCCAGTAAAAAGTTATTGCCCATTACATATCTGTAATCAAGAAGGAGAGCCAAAGTTTTGTTGTCTGAGTCGTAGAAGACTAAAAAATAGGGGATTTCAAAGATCTTCTCTGGAAATTTGATTTCTAAGGCAAGCAGGTTTCTCGTTAAAAGGTAGGCTATAGGGATTACTGTAAATTCAGGTTGGCTACGGTGAGAGTACCAGATGGAAATTAAGGTACTTCTTACGGGGAATTCTATATTAGCCGACAATTTCAAAAGGGAATCCTCTAAAAATCCCTGTATTTTTACTACCTGGCTTCCAAAATACCCTACAAAGGCGCCAAGATTTACTTGTTTTGAAAATTCTGAGTATATCCCTATCTCGTATTTTGAGAGACTTCTGCAAAGTTGTGCCTTTAAATTGTAGGTTAGACTGTCAAAAGTGGCAAAGAGGGTCGGTGTTGCTACTCTGCTTGTAAATCTCAAAAAGACGCCCTTTTTACCTTCAAGGTCTGTTTCAACGGTTTCGAAGGCTGGTTTGTTAAAGAAGGGATTAAAAAGCCCGGCAAACCCCGGGATGAAGAGGATTTTTCCGCCCTTGATTTCCAGGTTGTTTTTCTGATACTTCAAATAGCACTGGTAGAGTTTCCACTCTGAGTTTAAAGAATCTTCAGTTTTTATAACCTTTAGACCCAGATCTGAGTAGAATCGGAAATCCTGGAAGGTGAGATTCAAGTTGGCCGAAGGTTTCAACATGCCTGTAAGTCTATGGTCCTTAAAGTCATAAAGGCCAAAGGTAGATAAGCCGATCCTTATGGAGGAGAACAATAAAATAACAAAAAATTTCATTTTTTGAGTTCGCTCAGCGAGAAGTACCTATCCGGGATGGGGATATCAAAGTCGACTTCTTTGAAAACAAATTTGGTATAGGAGTCTTTTAGTCTCAGGTCACGCATCGCTATCGAGGTCGGATAATGTTTCCCTTTGATGTTTTTGAACTCAAGGGCTTCAACCTCTTTGATTTTCCTTCCGCTTTTTGTAATTAGTTCCTCCTTAAGCCATATGTTTCTATCTAAGTCAACGACCATTCGAACCCTGTAATAAGGGGCAGTTCCCGTGGTATCTTCAAGCTCCAGTATAAAATAAATTCTCCCTTCTATGGTGGTATCTCTCATGGCGACTGTTTTATAATATTTCAAAGGGTCTTCCTGCATTAAGTCTTCGTAAGATAAGTCGCTTCCCATAAAGGATTGTTTGAGCATGTCTCCCGATAGCCTTACAACATCGTCAATGTCAGGCAAATAGATGTATAAGTCGCCTTTAAGTTTTAGGTATTTTACACCTTTGTCTTCCGGATTTGTGAATTCAAGATAGAAGTTTTCACCTTTGCTGTAACCCTTGAAGGACTTGTTTAGCACCCTTTTGCCTTTTCTGATTTCAAGCTGGGCAGAAAAGAAAGAGGTGTTATACTTTAGATTCTTTCTGAGGCTTAATAAAACCTTAGAGGGGGAAATTTGCTGAAACAATAGCGTTATGATCAAAGCGATATTCATAATATCCTCCTATAAGGTTCTCAGGGCTTCTTGTGGTAATAGTTTCTTAGCCTGCAGAGCAGGAAGTGATGAAGCTAATAAAGACATTGACGTTACAATTACAAAGGCAATTAGCAAAATCCATGGGTTCACGGAGGGCCTTATTACGTAAGGGAAGGGAAAGTCAATCCCCTTGATCACGGATTCAAAGTTCATACCTTTAATATGCAGAATAGCATTGGTAAAGAGGCCTGCTAAACCACCTGCCAGGCCTCCAGCAGTCCCTATTATCGTCCCCTCTAATCCAAAGAGAAGAAAGATCTCGTTGTCGGTCATTCCCAGGGCTTTTAAGGTCCCTATCTCCCTCATCCTTTCAAAGACAGCGACGGTCATCGTATTGACGATAGCAAAGGCGGCAAGAAGGGTGATCAGAATATAAATCGCCATATAAATGATGTCTGCAAATTTATAAAAGAAGGCAAAACCTCCAAGTACGAAGGTATAGGGGTTAGCCACTAAATTTTCTGGCAACTTTAAGAACCTTATGAATTTATTAATGTCTCCCTCTTTTTTCAAAAAGACTAAGATTTCATGAGCTCCGTCAGCCATTTTCAAGAGTTTTCTGGCGTTTTCGAAGGATAGTATTACAAGGGAACGGTCAAAGGCAGCATAGCCGATGGCGGCAATTCCTGATATTGGAATTTTAATGGCGGATAGCCCTCCATAGACACTACGAGAGAGGATTATAATAGTATCTCCAGGCTTCACCCTTTGAGACCTCGCTAAGTCGATAGCCAAAACACATCCCTTTGTAAGGTCATTTTCTCCTTCTACAATCTTCTCACTCAAGTCAAAGGTTTTTTTCTCTTTTTGTGGGTCTATGGCAAAAATGTAGGCAGGTTTTGTAGCGCCATTCTTAGTGAAGATCATAGAACCCGCTTTGATCCGAAGGGCGTAAAAATCGACATATTTTGAGTTATCAAGGATTTTTTGAACCTCATCAAGATCTTGGATGTATTCTTCCTGTGGTAAAAATATTCTTCTTTCAAAATACTCCTTTGTCGTTATAAGGACATGCCCGGTGTCCAGTTTTATTATTATTTCCTTTGATGCATCGAGGGTGCCTCTTAAATAGCCATGTAAAGCCACAATCACAAAGCCTGATACGAAGAGGGATAGTGCAGTCAAAAGGGTTCTTCGTTTGTTCCTTAACAAATTTCTAAAGGCAAGCTTCTTTATATCCATCTTAAACACTCCGCCGGCAATAGCTTCTTTGCCCTTTTTGCCGGAAAATAACTGGCGACCAAAGTGGAAACAGGCCCAAGAATTAAAGAAATCCATATACTTTTAAGATTCCAGGTATTTTTAATTATTCCGGTAACCCTGTAACCAAAATTCATGTTTTTGGGAAGGAGGGGCGACCAGTCGATTCCGTACTTCACCAGGAGATAGTTAAGTATTACACCGAGTATAACTCCACCAATGGAGCCAGCAATACCGATAAGTGTGCCCTCGATTATAAATAGTTTCATCACCTCGTTGTCTCTCATTCCAATTGCTTTTAACGTCCCAATTTCCCTAACCCTTTCATACACTGCAATCATCAGTGTATTAGTGGTTCCTATTATACCAATCAGGATGATAAAGAAAAGTAAGATGTTCTGTGAAAATTTCTTCGCCTCACTTATAGAAAGGAAGTCTTTCCCTTCTTCCTGCCAGGTCTTTATGGAAAATCCCGGAAGAGCTTTTTCAATTTCTGCCTTATACTGTTGGACTTTGTTAAAATTGGCTGTTTTTATTGAAATTTCTGATATTTCTCCATCAAATTCGCCGATTTCATTAATTGTCCTAAGGTCGGCAAAGACCTGTAAATTGTTGATAACAAAACTGGGGGCATCTATAATGCCTGCTATTGCGAACTCTTTTGAGACGATTGAACCCTTCTTTCCTTTGAAGGTTAAGTAGAGCATATCGCCCACCTTGACTTTAAATCGGTCTGCAATCACCGCGCCAATCCAAATCGATTCGGGTCCAAGTGGTTTCTGAACGTATTTTCGAAGATCAAAAACTGTTGCATCTTTCTCGGGATCTATACCCACAATGATTACAGGGTATTCGTCTATGCCGTTGTCGAGGAATCCTGAAATTTTGAGCCTCGGAGCTATTCCAACAACATAGGGGAAGGATTTGAGTTTGTTTTCAACTTCATTATAATTTGGTATTCTTCCCTCAAAGGTCTCAGGATTGTATTCTTTTGATGTGATCTTAATATGCCCGGTTTCTAAGCTCAAGAAATTTTTTATGGATTCGATTTCAAATCCATCCAGCATTCCCTGAATAACAATGTAATACATTATGGCAACGCTGAGAATTGAAAAAGTTAAAAGCGTTCTTCTTTTATGCCTTAACAAGTTTCTGAAAGCGTTTTTTATCATGTTATATCTCAATTTTTCCGTCTCTAAGTTTAATTATCCTCTTTGCGTATTGCATTATTAGTGGATCGTGGGTGGAAAAGATAAAGGTCACACCTCTTTTTTCGTTTAGTTCTTTCATAAGGTGGACTATATTCTTTCCTGTTTCTGAATCTAAGTTGGCAGTGGGTTCGTCGGCCAGGACAAATTCGGGGTCTTTAACCAACGCCCTTGCAATGGAAACCCTTTGTTGTTCACCACCAGAAAGTTCAAGGGGTTTCGCATCCTTTTTGTCCTTTAAACCGACAAGTTCCAAGATCTCAAAGATTTTGCGCTCCTTTTCCCTTTTTGAGAGTTTGGGATACTTAAGGTTTAAAGCTATTTCAACATTTTCGTAAACGTTAAGAACTGGTATAAGGTTGAAACTTTGAAATATGAATCCGAAGTAGTATCTTCTAAGGTTTGCAAGCTCATCAGGGCTCTTCTCGTTTAAAAGGATGTCTTCCATTATAACTTTTCCACTGGTTGGTTTATCGATGCATCCGATGATGTTAAGAAGGGTTGTCTTTCCGGAGCCTGAAGGGCCCACAAGGGCGATAATCTCACCTTTTTCCACCTCGAGGTCAACTCCTTTCAGAGCATGAACCTGTACTTTGCCTGCAATATAAATTTTTTCAACCTTCTCCAGCTTTAAAAGAGGCATTGCACCTCCCGTATTAAATAATAATGTTGTAACAGGTGTGTTGTTTCAAGTTCTTGAATGCCAGAATACAGAGTTTTGTAATCATAGTGTAGCTGTTATTGGCCTCAGGGAGGGTACAGATAAAAAGGCTCTGGCAAAGGCTAACTGGGGCGGTAGTGCCCTCAGTGGCCCTTTCTCTTCCCGTATCTACCATAGTTAACGAAGTCGTATGTTAACCCGATACCGTATTCGTTCACGATACCACAAATATAAGCGCCACTTTTGTATGTTTTATTAAATCTTAGGGACAAAAAGCTTTTCTTTTCTCAGATCCAATTGCGGACTTAACAGTATCAAAGGTCAAGGTCGAATGGGATACAAATTCTTTTGATATGGTTAAGGACTGGAAGATACCTTTAGGGTGGGATAGGATATCCTTACGGTGTGGAGAAAGGATTTTTATATGGGGGTAACACTTTTTCATATACATATTTTTACGTTGGCACCCCGCTGATCAATAGAGTTACTTCGGCTTTGAACCTGATGTTGAGAATGCCATCTTGAAACGGCTGGGAGTGAAGTAGGGGGAAAGGGGATAAGTGTCAAATAAGTGTAACATTTAGCCGTACTTTGTCTAAAGTTTCAGAGAAAAAAGCGTAGTATTTTGACCTAAGAAGTTCAAAGGGGTACCGGCTTTTAAGTCCCCGGATCATATTAGTCTTCATCATGCGCAGAAAATTTCATACTTCGTCGACCTTTTATTAGTGTTGATTATTTAATTCTGTCCCATTATTATTTATCTAAACACAGGAGGTGTGTATGAACAAGTTGTTAGTAGTTGTTGGGTTAGCACTGGCAGTGCCCCTTTGGGCAGACGGGTATAATCTGCTATTAAATCCCGGCTTTGAGCTGTGGGATTCATCATCAACTGGACAGGATTCTATGCCGAAATACTGGCATCTATACATAAGAGGTACCGGCGGTGGTGTCTCAGGGTCAGTAGCGAAGGTTCCTGGTTATGAAGGTTTTGGAGTAAAAATAGCTGTGGTAGGAGATACATCCGGCTATGATGCGAGTTTTTACCACTACGTTAACAGGATAGATACCTTACCTTTTGCAAATGATACTTTTCTTGTAAGCATATGGGTTAAAGAGAACTCAGCAAATATTGGTGGGAGGCTTTATTGCTACTGGCAAGATTCCGCTGGAAGTAATGTGGGTAGTGCAGTCTACAGTAGTTATAGCGCTAACTCTTCAGAGTGGCAAGAGATTAGTTTTAAAACTGTAAGGCCTGGTAGTAATGCCGTTACCTTTAAGTACGATTTCAGGATCTATAAGTATGCTACCACAGAGGATTCAGTATATATCGACAATGCCTACTTTGGACCCCTTGTAGTCTCGGTCCCTGAAAGGGTGAATTTTGACCTTAGGGTACCTGAAATTGTTTTTAACAGCCTTCCTGTGGAATTTTCAGTAAATAGAGCTTTAAATATCAACATCTCTCTCTACGGTGCTGACGGAAGAAAAATTGGGGATCTTTACAGCGGCATGGTAAACGGCACTTATAAAAATGCATTCTCTGTGAAAGAACTGAAAAGTGGCGTCTATTTCGTCGATGTGAGGGGAGAAGGGGTTAATAGGCAGTATAAGGTGATAAAGTTCTAATTGAAGAAACACTGCTAACTACCCCTGGCTTTCTTAAGGAAGCCAGGGGTAGTTTTAAATTTTATGATTTTTTGGATTCTTCCTTGCTTTGCTGTTCTTATGCAATTATCTCCAAGATCGGAATAAAAATATGCTTTCTTTGCATTAAAATTTTTTGGGAGGATGATTTGCAGGACTTTAAAGAACTCATAAGCAAACTCGTTAAAGAATTTAACGAAACCCGAAGCCCCGAGTGTGAAGCGAGTGTGGTTTCGGTAGAGCGAGACTCTCTCCTTGTGGAATTCACTGGGACTACTGCTGCCTGTAGTTGTTGTTTCGACGAGCATGCCCAGGATTTTATTTACTACCTTAAGGATTTTACAGGGATGGACTTTGAGATCACGGAGATGAAAAGGCCTACCTTTGGGAAGTTTTTAGTGAGGTTTGAAAGGCTGGAAACCTAAAATTTATCTCGGTATTCCCCTTGGCGGGATTACGCTGTGGGAAATCTTTAACCCAGCAAGGCGGGCACGTTTGACGGTAAAATCGCCATAGGTATCGTTTATTGTATCGAGGGAGAACTCCAGTCTTATTTCTCTTTCTTTGTTTTCAAAAAGGGAGAGTTGCAACTTCAAGGGTTCGAGGTCAAAGACGGAAACCCCTATAAGCCTTATGGGCTTTATCTCAAGGATTCTGTTGAGAAGGAAGAGCGCGTTTTGGTAAATTTCAGTGCTGGTGATGACGGGTTTTGAGAATTTCTTTGAAATTCCGTTGCCGGTGAAGTCCGAATATCTAATGTACACCGATACCCCATACCCCATAAGGTTGTGTTTCCTCATCCGCCTGCCCGTTTTTTCACACAGGTATAGTAGATAGGCCCGGATTTCATCGGGATTTATTACATCTCTCGGAAAGGTCTCAGAATGGCCTATGCTTTTCATCTGAAGGCCATTTTCTAAAAGGGTGAAGTATCCTGCATCCTTTCCCATTGCCATGTCTTTAAACCATTTTCCCCTGATGCCAAATTTTCTTACTAAGACCTCTTCATTGGTTATCCACAGGTCCCTTACCGTTCTTATGCCGATAGACCTCAGGGCTTCTGCACTCCTCTCACCTATACCCGGTATTTCTTCAACGTCCAAGTCCCCCAACTTCTCGAGAATTTCATTTTCCTTTATCTCCATTAATCCATCGGGTTTTGAGAGTTCACAAGCCATCTTGGCTATGACCCTCGAGGGGCCAATGCCAACGGTTAAAGGAATGTGAAAATGCTCCTTTATGTATTTCTTTATCTCTTTACCCGTTTCTACAGGGTCCGGGATGTCGCTCACATCGATAAAGGCCTCATCCACGGAAAAGACCTCCACCTTATTAAAGTTTTCCCTGAGGTAATCCATTATAGACTCGGAGATGTAGGCATATTTCACGATATCGGCAGGGATTAATACTATGGAAGGGCATAGATCCTTCGCCTTGTAAGTGGGCATTCCCGCCTTGACCCCGTATTTTCTTGCTTCATAGGATACTGATGCGACAACGCCGTGCCTCTGGGCCCCTGTTACCACCCCCACTGGTTTGCCTTTTAACTCCGGACGCGCTGCGACCTCACAGGATACGAAAAAGGCATCCATGTCTACGAGGAGGAACTTTCTACTCATAGATTATCCCCTCCAATTTCCATTCAAGGGTCTCATGGTTAAAGGCGAGGATATACCTGTTTGCACCATCGGAGGAGGAGAACCGGGTGATGAGATTCCTTCCGACCCTCTCTTTCCAGACGGCATCGGGCTTTTTGAGCTTAACGAGAGAACCGGAAAATTCAATATAGATGGGGTATACCTCCCCTGTTCCGTTGAACCGAGCTATCACATTGACCTTCCGGTTGAGGTTCTCCATATATACAATTGTATACTATATGCTCCGTTTTGTCAAGAGGGCGGGTTCCTCAAAAATAATCTATTCGGAATGGGATTGTTTCACCAAAAATAACAAAACGGCGACCATACTACATCTTTTGTTCTTACAGCATGAATAAACGCAATGTAGTTGTAGCAAATGAAGGTGGCGAGAAACACAAAGTAAACGGGAGAAAGGTAAAGTGGATATAAGATGGAGGCGCCGTTAAACGGGTGGAGTTAAGAGCAGAAGGCATATATAAAGAAGTAAAAAGAAGTGTTAAGAGATTAAAGGATAGCATAAAGATAGTAAAATTAACACAAGCGGTAATCAAATTAGAGAGCAAGTTTGACAGGGCTTGCAACAAGAAGAGGAGCCTAAAAGGGGCGTTGAACCTCCAATAGAAGATCGTTCAATAAGATTTAATATCGAGAAAGTAGAGCGCTTAATCATAACTTAAAACAGGGCCTTTTTACCCTTTCAGTTTTCTTTCAAGGATTTCCTTCACCTTGATAGGGTCACCGCTTCCCTTCAATTTTTTCATACACTGGCCGAGGATGGCCTGAAAGACACCGGTTTTACCCGAGAGGTACTTTTCTACCAGTTCCCTTTGTTCTTCCAATACCTCATCGATAACCTTTTCCAGTTCCTTTTCATCAAATTTCTTTGAGGATTCTTCAAATTCCTGAATACTCTTAGAAATGGAAATCCCTTTTTCGAAGAACCTTGTAAGCGCCTCCTTTGCCTGGTTGTTGTTTATTTCCCCATATTCTAAGGCGTGGGCGAGTCTCACAAATTCCAAAGGATCCAGGTCTTCAAATCGGTGGGTTTTGCCGATGTAGGCAGGGAAAATTACGGTAAGCCAGTTGGCCACCGATTTCTTGTCTTTTACTTCCTTTGCGATCCTATCAAAAAATTCGGAATATTCCCTATCGAAGGCGATGAGCCTGGCTTGTTCTGGCGACAATTTGTAATTTTCGACATATCTTGAGTATTTTTTATCGGGTAATTCGGGCATCTCACTCTTTACTTCTTCGATGAATTTATCGTCGAGGATCAAGACGGGCAAATCGGGTTCAGGGAAGTACCGGTAATCCATACTCTCTTCTTTGGTTCTCATCGGTCTTGATTCACCTAAGTATTCGTCCCACATTCGAGTTTCCTGGTGAATTTTCTTGCCTTCTTTTAATAGTTTTTCCTGCCTCTCCTTTTCAAAGTTCAATGCATCATAAACGGCTTTAAAAGAGTTGAGGTTTTTGAGTTCTACCTTGGTGCCGTAGATGTTTGGATCCGGTGAAAGGGATATGTTGGCATCCACCCTTAGCTCTCCCTTTTCCATATCACAGTCAGAGATTTTTAGATACCTTATATAATCGCGGAACTTTTCCAGAAATAGTTTTGCTTCAATGGGTGAGCTTATACAGGGTTTTGTAACTATCTCGAGGAGTGGAATTCCGCTACGGTTGAAATCGAGGAGAACTTCCCCTTGGGGCGTGTGAATTGATCGAGCGGCTTCCTCTTCAATATTCATGCGTTCGATTTCAATTCTTTTAGTCTCGTCGTAAACACTGATCTCCAAAAAGGCATCTTCTGCTATCGATTCGCTGTACTGGGTAATTTGGTAGCCCTTGGGAAGGTCGGGATAGAAGTAGTTTTTCCTGTAAAATCTTGATTGTTTGTTGATTCTCGCGTTGAGGGCAAGGGCTACTTTGATGGCCATTCTCACCGCTTCCTGATTTAGCACGGGAAGAACTCCGGGGTAGCCAAGGCAAACGGGACAGACGTTGGTGTTGGGGATGGCGCCATACTCGTTTTTGCATCCGCAGAAGAGTTTTGTTTTTGTTTTTAACTGAATGTGGATTTCAAGGCCTATTCGCGTGTAATAATTTTCCTGCATGTAAAAATTTTACAGGTCTTTTGAAAGACTTGAAAAAATCATGTAAAATTTAAGCAGTACAGGAGGTTATATGGAAATTCAGAAACCATTCGAAATTGAGTTAGATGAGAATGTAGCTCAGGGCGTTTATTCTAATATGGTGATGATCTCCTTTTCACCGAGTGAATTTGTGATCGATTTTGCAAAGATTTTACCAGGACTTCCAAAGGCAAAGGTTCAGGCGAGGGTCTTGATGACGCCACAGCATGCAAAATTGCTTTTAAAAGCCCTCGAGGACAACATCAAGCAGTATGAAGCTAAATTTGGAGAGGTAAAATTGTTCGGTATGGAACAGCGGAAGCTCGGTTTTGCACCTGAGGAAAAATAGTGAATGGTAATAAAGGGTGTCGTGGAATACGACGGAACAGATTTTTTCGGTTGGCAAATTCAGAAAGACCGAAGAACGGTTCAAGGGGTTTTGAAAGAGGCTTTGAAAACCCTGTTTAGGGACGTTGATTTTCGGCTAATCGGTGCATCGAGGACGGATGCTGGTGTCCACGCAGAAAATCAGGTTTTCAGTGTGCACTTTGATTCGGATTTGCAACTTGATCTGAACCAGCTGAAGAGGTCTTTGAATGCGATTTTGCCTCAAGATGTCTATGTTAAGTCTCTGGAGCCTGCCCCGGACGATTTTCACGCGAGATTCTCAGCAAAATCAAAGGTTTATCGATACAGAATTCTGGATGGTAAACGATCTCCACTCAGGTCAAGGTATGTATGGGAGTTGCCGTATCCTTTAGATGAGAAAATCCTTTCACAGTGTGCGGAGCTTATAAAGGGCGAAATTGATTTTTCCTTCCTTGAGATGGTCAAGGAAAAAGAGGATAAAAGGGTACGGTTTTACAATGCTTACTGGCGTAGAGAGGAGGATGAGATCGTTTTCTATGTGGAGGGAAGTCATTTTCTTTACAGGCTTGTAAGGGCCCTTGTTGGCAGTATGATTTATTCCTTTAAAAAGTTTGGCAACATTGAATTTTTTCAAAATTTTTTAGAGGGGAGTGAAAGGAAGGTCATCGTTGCCCCTGCAAAGGGTTTGACGCTGTTAGAGGTTAAATATTAAAAGGAGGACTGTAATGAAAATCTTTGTTGATACTGCAAACGTTAAGGAGATTGAAGAGCTTGCTCAGTGGGGGATTATAGAAGGCGCAACAACAAACCCCACACTCCTTTCACAGGAGGGTGGAGACCCGGTCAAGGTAATTAAGAGGATTTGTGAGATTTTGAAGGGTCCTGTTTCAGCAGAAGTGGTCTCCACAGATTATGAGGGGATGGTAAAGGAGGCAAGGGAACTGGCAAAGATTGACGAGCACGTAGTTATTAAGATACCGATGACCGTTGACGGATTGAGGGCAGTGAAAACCCTTTCCCAGGAAGGGATTAAGACGAACGTTACCCTTATTTTCCAGCCTTTGCAGGCTTTACTTGCTGCCAAAGCTGGAGCAACCTATGTTTCTCCCTTTGTAGGAAGACTTGATGACATAAGCCACTACGGCCTTGACATTGTTGAGCAAATTTTACAGATTTATGAAAATTACGGGTTCGAAACGGAGGTGATTGTGGCCTCTGTCAGGCATCCACTCCATGTTCTGGAGGCTGCACTGATGGGAGCGCCTATTGTTACAGTGCCTCCTAAGGTTATAAGACAATTGGTCAATCACCCGCTGACAGACATAGGAATTGAAAGGTTTCTAAAGGACTGGGAAAAGTTAAAGGGGAAATAGAAATTAGATGACCCTTGAAGAGAAGGTTGGTCTAACAATTGCCTTTCTCCTTTTCCTTCTGATTGGTGGGCTATTTTTGACGAGAGATTTTAATGTTCGCAGAAACAGAACATATTACGAAGCGGTCTTTGAAGGTCCGGTGAATGTGAGAAAGGGCGATGTAGTAACGGTTCTCGGCGTTCCAATGGGTAAGATTTCTGATGTTCGAATCGAAGGTAACAAGGTAGTTTTAACTTTTTATACGGAAAAATATAAACTCAATGAAGGATCTAACGTTATTCTTGAGACTGCGGGACTTTTGGGTCAAGTGAGACTCCTGATAATTCCAGGAGACGGCAAACCTGTGCCAAGGAATTACCGATTTCAAGGTATAAAGACCAGAAGCTACGATGACCTTGTGAGGGAGCTTCTGAACCTCTCTGATACCCTTGTAAGTTTCTTAGGAGAGTTGAGAACCAGTATGAAGGAATTAAAACCCGTGATCTCAAACTTAGACAGAGCTCTTGTTGAGGTTGATAAGACTTTGAGGGGATTCCGAGATACAGCCCTTGTAGCAATCTCTCAGCAGAATGAGAACCTTACCGTGGTTTTGAAAAGGTTGGATACCGTTCTCATTGAGGCGGATTCAACAATGAAGATTTTGAGAAAAAATCCACTCCTTGCAAATGATACCCTTTACAGCAAAATCGATTCTGTTTTTGATATGTTGCGGTCGATTTCACAGGAGTTTAAGAAAGGCGTCGAGATTAAGGCGAAGTTGAAACTTTTCTGAAATGGGTAGCTCTCAAAAATCAAGAACTTATTTTGTTTGCTCCAATTGTGGCTATGAAAGTGTAAAATGGCTTGGCAGGTGTCCTAATTGTGGCCAGTGGAATACCTTTAAAGAGTTTAGAGATGAGCCTGCCGGAGCTAAGACCTCCTCAGGGGTAGAGAGGGTTAGGAAGATTAGCGAGATTGAAATCAAGGAGTACAGGAAAGTTCCGACGGGTATTTATGAGTTTGACAGGGTATTGGAAGAAGGGATTACACCTTCCAGTCTTATTTTGATTGGGGGCGAACCGGGTATAGGTAAGTCTACTCTTTTGCTCCAAATTGCAAAGGCATTAACGGACAAGGGGTTAAAGGTTCTTTATGTTTCAGGGGAGGAGTCTCCTGAACAGGTAAAAGGGAGGGCGATAAGAGTTGGTATTTCCAGTGATTTTCTTTACGTGATAGGCGAGCAGGATGTTTCTGAGATTAAGTCTGTCGTTGAAAAAATTGAACCTTTTCTACTCATAATAGATTCCATTCAAACGGTTTATAAACCGGAAATTGACCAGGTGGTGGGTAGTGTAACCCAGGTAAGGGAATGCGGAGCTGAGTTTCTAAGAATGACCAAGGAAAGGTTAATGAGTACAATCATTGTAGGGCACGTTACCAAAGACGGAACCCTTGCTGGCCCTAAGACCTTAGAGCATATGGTGGATGTTGTCCTGTACTTAGAGGGGGAAAAGGGTTCAGACTTGAGGATTTTAAGGTGTACTAAGAATCGCTATGGAAGTTCTGATGAGATTGGCATTTTTGAGATGACCTCCGGTGGCCTTAAGGAGGTTAGCGATGCGGCAACTTTGTTTATTTCAAAGGATCATGTGAGAAAAGAGGGAATTGCTTATACTGTACTTATGGAGGGTAAAAGGCCCATACTGGTTGAAATTCAGTCCCTTGTGCTACCAACCTTTTTCCCGACACCTCAAAGGGTTACAACAGGTTTTGATACAAAAAGGCTTTACATGCTTCTTGCTGTCGTGGAAAGGTTTACCGGGGTGAATTTAAGGGGTATGGATATTTTCTTAAATGTAACAGGGGGTATGAGGGTAGAGGACTCCTCTGCCGATTTGGCAGTGGTGGCCTCTGTTATATCTTCCTACAAAAAGAGGGCTTTACCCGATAATGCAGTTTTTATCGGGGAAGTGGGACTCGGCGGGGAAGTTCGTCGGGTTGCGAATCTTCAGAGAAGAATTGAGGAAGCGAAGAGGCTTGGTTTTATAAATGTATTTTCTCCATTAGAATTTAAAAGTGTTGAGGAGGTTGTTAAGCTATGTCTTGGTTAAATATACGGCGTATTATCGTATTTCTGGTGCTGTTCGGCCTTATCACCTTCGTAGGTATAAGGGCCCACTTATCTTACTATTTGGCGGTGACTGTTGCCGCGCTCATTTCCTACTCCGTTATAGCCCTTGAAAAACTTCTCTCCCATAGAACCTTTAGAGAGGTGGCTGTTTTTCTTGCGACTATCATAGCGGGAGCTCTTTTTGGAACCTTTATAGGCTTTTTGATCATCCAGTTTCCCGATTTTAGGCGGCCAGAGACCAGGGGATGGGTCTTTCTCATTACAAATACCGCTGCAATTTATCTTTTTGTCGCTTATGTCTTGTCCAGAAAGGATGAGCTTATTAAGTCTAAGGATAAGATCAAAGGCGAGATGAAAAAGTACACAAAACTTGTTGATACCAGTGCACTAATAGATGGAAGGATCGTGGATATGGTGGAACTTGGATTTCTGGAAGGCAATCTGGCAGTTCCCGCCTTTGTGCTGAAAGAACTTAAAAACATTGCAGATTCAAAGGATCCCGATAAGAGGGAAAAGGGAAGACGGGGGATGGAAATGCTGGATAAGCTAAGGGATTTATTGAAAGATAGACTGATTATCGTTCGGGAGGATGTTCCCGGAAAGCACGATGTGGATGAAAAACTCATAGAGCTGGCAAGGAAAACTGGCGCTAAGCTCATCACCACTGATTACAATTTAAAAAAGGTCGCTGAGCATCAGGGGGTTTTTGTGTTAAATGTAAACGAACTTACAGAGCGACTTAAATTACCATTAAATTCTGGAGACATTATAAAGATCAAGATTGTTCGTGAGGGCAAGGAAAGGGATAAAAAACAAGGGGTAGGGTATCTTGTGGATGGTACCATGGTGGTTGTTGATGGAGCGAGTTCTTATATAGGTCAGGAGATTGAGGTTATAGTTCACTCGGTATTACAGACGGAGACAGGGCGGATTGTTTTCGCCAGATTGAAGGGGGAGGCTTAGTATGGACCTTTTCCACATTGCATCAGGTGACGAGATAAAGAAAGGATTAACTACAGACATTTATTTTAAGCGTACGGTAGAAATTTTACGGCATAAAAAGGTAAAGAAATCGGTGTTGGCGGAGTTTACCGTTGGTTCTTTACCAGATAAATACCCATGGGCAGTTTTCGCAGGGTTGGAGTATGTGGTTAAGCTCCTGGAAGGCCTTCCGATCACTTTGTATTCAATACCTGAGGGCACCCTTTTTACCCCTCGTGATCCAGAGGGTGTTCCGATACCCGTGATGGCTATTGAGGGAGAATATTCGAGCTTTTCTGAGTTTGAAACACCTGCCCTTGGCCTTATCTGTCAGGCATCAGGAATAGCTACAAAATCTGCAAGGATTAAGAAAGCTGCAGAAGACTCTGTAGTTTTGTCCTTTGGCGTCAGAAGGATGCATCCCGCGCTTGCCCCCTTTATTGACAGGAATGCTTATATAGGCGGTTGTGACGGGGTATCTTCCATACTGGGTGCCGAAGCCATCGGTAAAAGACCAACGGGCACTATGCCCCATGCTTTAATGCTCATTATGGGTGAAGAAGAGGCATGGAAGGCTTACGATGAAATTATGCCGCAGGATATTCCCAGAATTGCCCTGATCGACACCTTTGGTGATGAAAAGTTTGCCTCCTTAGAGGCTGCATCTAAAATAAAGGACCTTCTGGGTGTGAGGCTTGATACCCCTGCCTCTCGAAGGGGGAACATGGAAAGAATTGTGAGGGAAGTTCGGTGGGAGCTGGATTTGAGGGGTTATAAAAATGTCAGAATTTATGTTTCCGGTGGCCTTGATGAGGATGACATACCACCTTTGAAAAAGGCTGGTGCTTTCGGATTCGGTGTGGGAACGTCCATTTCCAATGCCCCTACCATTGACTTTGCTATGGATATAGTGGAAGTAGAAGGTGTTCCCCTTGCTAAGAAGGGGAAATTCAGTGGCAGAAAGAAGGTCTGGAGATGTAAAAAGTGCAAGGCTCTTTATGTTACTCCGTACGAGGCCGATACAGCCACCTGCCACTCCTGTGGAGAAGAGACGGAACTTATATTGCAAAAGTATTTAGAGAACGGGAAGTTAGTAAGGCCCTTGCCTTCTGTTGATGAGATAAGGAATTACGTTTTGGAGCAACTTAAACAAGTTGAATTCTCGTTATGAAGAGGCTTGTTGTTCTCGCTTCAGGTAATGGTAGTAACTTTGAAGCCATAGTCAAAACAATAAGAAAAAATTCCTGGCCTATCGAATGTGTTGCGATGATCACCGACAATCCTGAGGCTAAGGCAATTAAACGGGCTCAAAGATTAAAGGTTCCCTATTTTATTCTGGATTACAAAAGTTTTGAAAGCAAAAAGGCTTATAATGAAGCACTTCTTAGGAAGCTTGAGGAACTCAATCCTGACCTTATTGCCCTTGCTGGTTATATGAGAATCTTGCCTCCCTTTATCGTTGGACGTTTTAGGTGGAAGATCGTGAATATTCATCCGGCTCTTTTGCCAGCCTTTCCAGGGCTTAACGCCATTGAGCGGGCTTATAAAGCAGGATGCAAAGTTATGGGAATAACTATCCATTATGTGGATGAAGGAGTGGATTCGGGTCCAATTATTGAACAGGCGTGTGTTAAAGTAAGGGAAGGGGAAAGTCTTGAAAGTGTCGAGCGAAGGATTCATAGACTGGAGCATCGCACTTACCCTTATGTGATTAAAAAACTTCTTGAGTAGCAAAATGCAAAGATTTGCCCTCATTAGTGTGTATTACAAGGAAGGTATCGAAGAACTGGCATCTGCCTTTCAGGATGCAGGTTATCAAATCCTCTCCACGGGTGGCACCCTTGAATATTTGAGAGGCAGAGGTTTTAATGTTGTAAGTGTCGAGGAATTAACAGAATTTCCAGAATCTCCAGGAGGGAGGGTAAAAACCCTTCATCCTGTAATTTTTGCAGGTATTCTCGCCCGCAGGAATAAGGAAGAGGATCTGCACTTTCTTGAGTCCCACAACATTCCATTAATTGATTTCGTAGTGGTGAATCTTTATCCCTTTAGAGAGAAATTGGATCTTGAACTGGAGTCTCTTCTTGAATTTATCGATATTGGCGGAATTTCGCTGATTAGGGCTGCAGCAAAGAATTACTTATGGGTAACTCTGGTGTGTGAACCTGGGGACTACAAGTGGGTTGCGGAAAAAGTCAAAAACGGTACATTGAACATTGAAGATAGAAAATTGCTTGCCTTGAGGGGGTTCAGAAAGGCTATTGAGTACGACAGTGCCATTTACTATGAACTTTCAAGAAGATTCGAGGCAGATGAAAACTTCCTTGTGGGGAGTTTTAAAAAGGCCTTTGACTTGAGATATGGGGAGAATCCCCATCAAAAGGCCTCCGTTTATTTTAATACCCTCTTTGAGGATACCTTTTTGAAGAGAGCAGAACTTTTGTGGGGCGCTGAGCTTTCCTACAACAACATTCTTGATTTTTATTCAGCCTGGCAGGTGGTCAACGAGTTTAAAGAACCAGCTTGTGCCATCATAAAGCACAATGTCCCCTGTGGTGTTGGAATAGGAAACGATCTGGAAGATGCCTTCTGGAAAGCTTTAAAGTCTGATGAGGAATCCGCCTATGGTGGCATTGTAGCCTTTAACGGCATCGTTGACGAAAAACTTGCCCAAACCGTTAACGATTTCTTTTTTGAAGTACTTGTGGCGCGAGATTACGAAGAAAAGGCCCTTGAGTTATTAAAAAAGAAGAAGAAGCGAAGGGTCATCAAAGTAAAAGAGGGGGATTTCTCCTCTTTTGAGTATCGGTTTATTGATAGAGATCTCCTCGTTCAAGAAAGAGATACAAGGGAACTTAAGAGAGAGGATGTGAGAGTGGTTGCGGGGGAATTCGATGAGAACTGGTTTGAAGATGTTTATTTTGGAGACAAAGTGATCAAATATGTGAAATCCAATGCTATTATCCTTGTCAAAGACGGTATGACCGTGGGTATAGGAGGAGGGCAGACAAGTAGGGTAGAAGCCCTTCGAATTGCTTTAAGCAGAGCGGGTGAGAGAGCTCGAGGTTCCATTCTCGTTTCTGATGGATTCTTCCCCTTTACTGATAGTATTGAACTTGCATACAGTCATGGTATAAAGCTAATCGTTGAACCAGGCGGATCGGTAAGGGATGATGAGGTTATTAAAAGGGCAAGAGAGCTTGGCATCAACCTTGTGTTTACGGGTATAAGGAGATTCAGGCACTAAGTTTGAAGTTTCCCCAATTAACCTTTAAATTTCAGATATCATGAATGGTAAAAGATATCTTAAAATAATCTTGATTTTGGGCCTTTTGGCTTTTGCCACCTATTCCCACTCACAGGAATTAATCACCAACGGAAGCTTTGAGGATTGGAGTAATGGGGTCCCTACAGGCTGGTTAAAGGAGAGTGGAGTAAACCTTTCGCAGGCTACTAACCCTGTATATCACGGAAACTATAGCATTGCATTACAGGCAACAGGTACAACAAATGCGGGTGTCTATCAGGACGTTTCTGTTACTCCAGGGGTATCTTACACCTTTAAGGTCGCACTTTTTGCGGTAAATGATACAGGGGATAAAGGTATTGGTTTTTTAATAAGTTGGTATACATCAGGCAATTCATTTATTTCATCAACAGCTGTAAAATATGCAAATGTTTTAAATTCATGGGTAGTTAATTCAATTGTTGCAGATGCTCCATCTAATGCTGCGTATGCACGTCTAAGGATAAGGTGTTATGCCGATAATGTCCTTGGTGGGTATGCGGACAAGGCCTCCTTCTACCGTACCGATTCTCCTCCTCAGGGAACTCCCCCCAGTTTTACCTCTATAGTGAGGAGTCCTGAATATCCTGAACCAAACCAGCCTTTTAATGTGGTGGCTACGGTATCAGACCCAGATAATGATATTGTAGCTTGTAGCCTTTATTATAGTTTAAATTTTGGCTCTTTCCGTGGTATAGGGCCAGATTCCAGTAGAAACAATTCCTATTATTTTGGTATACCCGGCCAAAACAGCGGATTTTTTGTTAGATATTACCTTTTAGCTGAGGACCAGTATCACACCGTCTTTTCTGATACCTTTGGATTTCAGGTTGGGGGTTTTTCCTTTTCTGTGTACTTTGAGAATGATAATTTACTCGAAAAGCTCGGAGAATTCATACATGGTGCCACATATTCACTGGATTGCTGCTACTACGAGATTTTTAACAGTACAATTGTTGATTCCTTGATTGCTGCTAAAGGGCGTGGGGTCAGGATCAGGATTATAACAGATAGCACATACTACAACGAGGCTGGAGTTCAAAGATTGATAAGTAATGGTATCCCTGTAATTCACGAGGGCGTGGGAACCAACTCCACTGACCACATTATGCATAATAAATTCATCGTTAGAGATTTTGGCGATTCTGATCCATCAAACGATTTTGTGTGGACGGGCAGTTTTAACGCTGGGGATTATTTACACGTGGACAATGTAGTAACCATAAGAAGTACCGAGCTTGCTGATGCCTATACTAAAGAGTTTAATCAAATGTGGGGCGGTTCTTCAATGAGTCCCGATACCCTTGCATCTCGGACAGGGACGAGAAAGAGTGACGTGCTTAGTAAACATATTTTCATCTCAGGTAGTGATACAATTTGGCTTTACTTTTCTCCGCAAGATAACCCCATTCAATACGTGTGCAATTTCGCCGCAAAAGCGAGGTCTTCTATTTCTTACCTTATCTATAGCTTTACAAGGTATGATTTGAGGGATACTCTGATTTCACTGCACAACCGTGGAATTGCTGTGCGGGGAGTTCATGAGGATAATGCGGGGATCAATCCCGTTTTTTCTGATCTACAAAATGCAGGGATTGAGGTTTACTGGGCTAATATCTCTTCGCCCTATAACCTTTTGCACGCAAAGGTGATGATTGTGGATACCGCTTATGTTATAACAGGTTCAATGAACTGGTCGAATAATGGTACGAGTTATAACGACGAGGGCCTTTTAATAATAAGGAATTCCAGCGTCGCAAGGCTTTATTGGGACTGGTTCAAGGCGCATTTTATAGAAGCGGGTGGTTATCTTAGAGTAAAAGACGCTGGGACAGGTGAGGGTGTTGTAACTAAAACCATTCTGTTTTACGACAATGTAAAGTTCCCCGTTGGGAACCTTGTGATATTTGATGCCAGTGGAAAGGAAGTAAAGAAGGTAGGTTCTGAGAAGTATTGGGATGGAAAGGATTCTCAAGGAAGGCTTGTAAAGCCGGGTATTTACTTTGTTAGGGATGAGAAGGGGAACCTTACGGGAAGGCTTATAAAGATAAAGTAATTACACTAAAAGGGCGGAAAGTATTCCCGTCAAGAATATCCCATCAAAGACTCCAGCTCCACCTATACTAACGAAGGTGCTTTTAATTTGTTTTATTTTGTGTAAGTTCATAAGGTCTGTACCAATCAAAGTCCCGAGGGTTCCGGTCACATAGGCACAGGCTGCAGAGGCTTCGGGATAAAAGAGGTAAGCCAAAAGGATCGCAACGATAGGGGGAATTAGAGCAGGTATCACAAACCCCCGTCCGGGTACTACCCTGGTGAAGGATTTGCATATGAAGGCCGTAAGGAGAACTGGAATCAAGCATTGAAGGGGATTAATTTTGGTCAAAAGGTAGAGGGAAATCGCAAGGGGAATTATAGCTCCACCTACGTTAATTCCGACTATCGTTTCCTGAACTTCAGGGATTACAAACCAGAAAGTCCTTCTTATGGTGTAGGAGGTCTGTTTAGCGAGGGGTATGTTGATGAAGCTACCCAGCAAAGTGGCAAGGTATAGAAATATGGCAGTTTGAGAACTTATGCCAAGTTTTGTGAAGGCGAATGGGATTAAGCCCAGTATCCAGAGAGTAAAGAAAATGCCTGAAAAAAGCAGGATTAGAAGAAAGAGGATGATGCCAAAGGGTATGAAAATCATTCTAAGTTTTTCCTTATTTTTGTATAGGCATCCGGTAATCTAACGTAGAAGGGCTCTGCTTCAATGGGATTAACTGGCTTTAAATGGTCCTTTAATTGAATAAAGGCCTCGTAAAGCACATCGGCATCGGGAAAATCAGGGAAATATTCGATTGTACAGTTGGAATGATTATTCTTTAAGTTTTCAAGGTTATCGATTTTTACTTCTGAAACCTGCTTACCGTTTTCATAAACGGCATAAAAGACCTCACCCTTTTGAGCAGGCAGACAGGGGATATAACAGCCTTTGTCAGGACCTTTTGTAATGGCAAGGGCATCGAGGGATTTTATCGTGTAAAGTCTATATTCGGGTTTTTTCAGGTAAAAGGCTTTTGCCAAAGCATATCCAATTCTGAGACTGGTAAAGAGGCCGGGGCCCTCAAAAATGATAAGTTCGTCAACCTCGTCGGAAGTCGCTCCTTTTAGTTTGAGGAGGGAATCCAAAAGGAGTATGATGTTTTCCTGGTGTGAGTATTTGATAAAGGACTTTATGTAGTATTCCTTTTTGTAATTATCGCTGAGCAACAGAGAAGGGTAACTGGAAAGATTTCCTACGAAAATTGAAATCATTTTGTTGGGGCCCCGAAAGGGGCCCCTCTTTTTTTATATTCCTGCTACAAAAGGCTCTTCAGCCAGGTCTTTCAAACCAAGCTGCGACAGTTTGGCTTTGGTGGGAGTTCCTTCTTTAGACCAGCCTCTTGCCATATAGTATTCGTCAAGCATTCTATTAAACTCTTCTTCAGAAACATAAAGACCCTTGGAAGGTCCAGCAGGTATGGGGGCGTTCATGACTTTCCATGGTAAGTGATCGTCTTTTCTTGAAAATCCCTCCCTCACATTGAACATCTTTGTTACGTTGTAAATCCTTTCACCGGCAACCCAGAGTTCTTCTTCGCTCATGTCCCACCCGGTAACGGCTTTGAACATCTCCGGGAAGGCTTCGATAAAGAACATGTGTCTTGAAAATTTGCAAGCGCCCGTAGCGTCGTAAAGGCTCATTAAATCTTCTAAGGTTTTTATTTCGAAGCCTTTCCATTCGCCCTTAGTTCTGTCGACGTTCCACATCTTCCACCATTTACCAGTAAGCTCGATTCCGTATGCTCCGCCGGTAAGATGGCAGCCACCTCTTGTGGAGACTGCAAAGGCAAGGGCAACTCCCTTCAACCCTCTGATATCGTAAGCGGGTAATTCGAGCCCTTTGATATGTACCGCGTATTTCCAGGAATCCTTACCGAGCTTTTCTGCAGCCTCCTTTGAACCGTTAAAGAGGAGTTCTCCAAGTTTACCCTCTTTCTTACCCATCATTTCAATGGCCTTCACGGCGGCTTCATCGTTTCCGAATCTTAAATCAAGGCCGTCGGTATCCTCTTTTGTAAGAAGGCCAAGTTCATAACATTCCATAGCCCATGCTAAGGTTACCCCCGCAGAAATGGCGTCAAGGCCGTACTCGTCGCAGAGCTTGTTCATTTTTGCTACTGCACCGATATCGTCGATTCCCAGGACGCCACCAAGGGAATAAAGAACTTCATATTCGACGCCTTCGACCTCAGTACCTGCATATTTCCCATCGGTTATCCTTATGTATCTACCACAGGGCTTAGTGCAATGTGGACAAGGCCTGTTCTTCACTGTATATTTTGGAGCCCAGTAATATGGGTCGAGGTGTGATCTTTCGCCCTCTTTGAGCTGATCGTAAACGGGCATATAACCGTATCTCCAGTTGAGGGAGGGGAAGGTTCCTCTTTCCCTGTTTACCCACTCATAGAACTCTCCGCTTCCATACTTCATATCTGCTTCCGTGGCGGGATGCTCTTTGAGAATCTTTCCCCACTTAATAATGAGTTCTTTCAGGAGGTTTTTGTCGTAATATTCAATTTCTCCCGTCCCCTTAACGGCAATAGCCTTTAGTTTCTTTGAACCCATAACAGCACCGACGCCGGCCCTTGCTGCTTGCCTCTCTTCAAAATCTACTTCTGAAATTTTCGAAAGTTTTTCTCCGGCAGGTCCAATAATTCCTGTTCTTACTTTGCCATGCCATTCCTGAAGCTTTTTATGGGCTTCACTGGTCAATGTTCCCCAGAGATCGCTGGCATCTTTGATTTCCACTTTATCATCTTCAATTAAAATGTACACAGGCTTTTCTGAGGCACCTTCAATGATAAGGCAATCGTATCCTGCTTTCTTAAGTTCTTCACCGAGGTAGGCACCAACCATCGCCCTTCCATAGCCCCCAGTGAGGGGTGATTTGAAGTTGAGTGCAGTCTTTGACATTGTTGGGAGGCCTGTGGCTACAAGGCTTCCTGGTGTTATGATCAGCTTATTTTCTGGGCCAAGGGGATTTGCCTTTGCGGGAACTTCGTCGTAGAGTATTTTTGCACCGAACCCCACTCCTCCGATGAACTTTCTCGCAAATTCTTCTTTTAGGGGTTCAGTTTTTATTTCTTTAGTGGTGAGGTTGATCCTTAAAATTTTTCCCGCAAACCCTTTCATGAAGAAGCCTCCTTTTTAGTTAAGATATTATAACGAAGATTTTTGACTTGTTCAAATTTTCACAGATTACTGCGAGAAAATCGGGATACGCAGGGTGATGGAAATGGGAATTAATTAGATTTTCCCTATGGAAGTTGAATTTGTTGTTTGAATAATGGCAGGCGTTCGATTAAAATTATAGTATGTTAGGGCATTTTTTCTCAATTTCTGAGTTACACAAAAAGTATTTAGCCGGGGAGCTGGGCCCAACGGAAGTTGTAAACGAACATCTTAGAGTTATCAGAGAGAATCAGCCGATTTTGAATACCTTTATCAGCATTCTCGATGAGTATGCCTTGCAGAGGGCAAGGGAACTGGAAGGGTATTTACAAAAATACAGAAAAGAAGGCGTTCTCCCGAGACTCTTCGGTGTTCCAGTAGGAATTAAAGATAATATTAACGTAAAAGGCTTTGGGACTACCTGCGCTTCCAGAATCCTTTCGGGTTATATCTCTCTTTACAACGCAACGGTGGTGGATAGATTGCTGCGGGATGGTGCTGTAGTTATGGGAAAACTCAATATGGATGAGTTTGCTATGGGCGCCCTTGGTACCTATTCCTTTTATGGACCAACTAAAAATCCTGTAAATCCTGAATACCTTGCGGGTGGTTCATCCAGTGGCTCTGCTGCCAGTGTATCTGCAGGAGAAGTAGTGGTATCCCTCGGCTCCGATACAGGCGGGTCCATTAGGTTGCCTGCCTCCTTTTGCGGTGTTTTTGGTTTGAAACCTACTTATGGGACTGTTTCTCGATATGGTCTTGTTGCCTTTGCTTCTTCCTTAGATCAAATTGGTCCCATTGCAAGGAATGTTGATGACCTTGCCAGGGCTTATGTCTCCATTTCGGGCTTTGATCCAAAGGATTCCACTTCCTTAAGTGTTGAAGCACCCTCTTTAGAATCCCTTCTTAGAGAAATAAACCCATCGGAGATAGTCCTTGGTTATCCGGACCTGGTTAAAAAGGCCCGAATGGACGAAGAAGTGAGGGATAACTTTTTTAAGTTGGTTGAAGTTCTCTCTAAGGCGGGTTTTAAAGTTGTGGAAGTCCCCTTACCCCACTTGAAATATTCCGTAGAGGTGTATCAAATTATCGCAACGTCGGAGGCATCCTCTAACCTTGCAAGATTTGATGGAATACGGTATGGTTACAGAAAGAAGGCCGAAGACTTAGAAGACCTTTACAATTCAACAAGGAGTAGTGGCTTTGGTGCAGAGGTGAAAAGGAGGATTGCAATCGGGACCTTTGCTTTATCTCACGGATATTACGATGCCTATTATTTAAAGGCCTTAAAAGTGAGAAGGCTAATTAAGAATGACCTCGATGAGGCTTTTAAGAAGGTTAATTTAATAATTCTTCCAGTGTCTCCTTTCCCTGCACCGAAAGTAGATGAAATTAAGGATCCGGTGGAACTTTATTACCTTGATCTATTTAGCATCCATGCAAATTTAGCAGGTATTCCTTCAATGGCAATACCATGGGGTAGGACAAAAAATAACCTGCCCCTTGGTTTTCAGGTGGAGGGGCAGGTACTTTCAGAACCTTTGCTCTTTAATTTCGCTTATTACTTTGAAAAGAACTTTATTTAGGCCTTGAAAGGACTATCGCCTTTTGGACTTTACCGTTAGTTCCGTCAGGTTTTGTGTATTCCAGAAGGAGTATGTAGAGTCCGGCAGGCATTAAGCTTTCTCTTTCATCGACCCCTCTCCACTGGAAAACGGCGGGGATATTCGTGGCAGAAGCGAGGGTCTTTATTAGTCTTCCGGATGAATTGTAGATTTTGAGGTTATAAATCGTTCCTGTGGGAACAGAAACTTCGATGTTTAATGCCTCACCAAGATAAGGAGAGAAAACCTTAGGCGTTATGTTGAGTGCAATTTCACCTACAGAAGCCGGGGGTGTAACCAGCTCGATGTCTTCCTGAAATCTCAGAAGGATTTGGTAACCGGAGCTGTAGGGCGTTGTTGCATCGTATTGACCCACAACTCCCGTAACCTTGTAAACTGAACCAGGGGTTACCGATGTTAGATTGATGCCAGTGGTGTTGTAAACGTAAACGGTAATGGGCGTCATTCCATTATATAGAGTAAAAGACATCCCTGAACCCGATGCGTAAGGCGAGTTAGCAACTGTTCCTTGAACAGTAACTAAGAGGCCCTCAAGGCTCTCATTCAATGCCCTCCCTTCTTCTAACTGCATTGGCTCAACATTGAAACCGCTTCCCAGTCTTACAAGGTCTGTGGAAAGGATGGGTGAAATTTCGGTCAGGCCGTTGTACTGTAAAATTGTTCCTTTAACTCTAACAAGTTCGCCTACATTAAAGTCTATGTAACTTCCTGAGTAATAAACATTGATTCCGCCTGTTTCATCTTGAATATACATAGAGGTTCTTGTGGTGGAAAAGATTCGTGGAGGAGCGGTAACAATTCCAACAACACTGAAGGTTCTATTTAAAAAGGCGGGTGTAAAGCCATCTGCACCATTTTGTCTTGCATAGCCAATAGGAGTTGCAACGTAGAGTATGGGAGGTGTAAGAGTGGGTGCAAGGAAGCCTCCTGAATCTACTGATGTTTTTACATTAAAGGTTATTGATTCGACGCTATCACTGGGTTTAAGGCCGATAAATCTTAATGTATCGGAGGTTAAATCGATGGTGCCAGAAATTTTTAGATAGACGGTCGCGGAATCTTTGTAGAAGGAATCAATGGCAGGATTTTCAAAACCTGATCCTATGAGTCTGAAGGTGTCTATGGAGGCCCCTGTGAACTGGACCTCTAAGGTTTTAATAGGTGCGAAGGGCGACGAGATAAGAAGGTCAACGTCCTTTGACTGGTTATAATAGGTATAGGGTGGATTAAGGGAAAAGGTGCCTGTTCCATTTCCCTTGGCTGTAATGTCTTTAGTTCTCCTGGGTTGTATGTTGTAATAGGAATCGAATTGATAAACACATCCTACGATATCCATTTTACCCTGGGGGATTGGCTTATAGGCCAAATCGCTGGTCGATGCGACGTAAATCCGGTACTGATTATTCAGCGAATCTCTGAATACTAAGGCACTATCGGGAATGAAATAGGTTACACCAGGAGGCGGAAGAAGGTTTTCTACTTTTATGAGCATACCTTCGTTATTCTCAGTAGGGGGTGAAGTGATTATCGTGGTGTCAACATGGCCACTACCGTATGAAGTAACGAGCTGTGCCGAATAGAGCTGTGAGGAGTTCCTGTACTCGCTAAATTGTCCCTGGAGTTTTACAACTGTATTTTCTGCAAGGCTCGGTGCTCTATAGGCTATTATTCCACCTGTTGAGTCCTGGATATAAGTTCTGTCACCAATTACACCCGAGACTACACCTTTAATGAGAACTGTTTGCCCCATTAGGAAGCCTTTTGTTTCGTTAATATGGAAATATTTGAGTTTAATAGTGCTGTCTGGTGAGGCAACGAAAATTCTGGGTGAATTCTGGATGGGGGCGATAGAATCAACCGTTCCAGTATATACAATAAACTGGGATAGACCTTCTTGGGTGAAGGAAAAGTTATTTAAGACAATCTGGCCGCTGCGGAGTGAATCTATGGCAACGCTGTCAATGGTTATGGTATCGCCACTTATCGTGTATATAGCATTCTGGAAGCCATTTCCTGTAAGTGTTAAGCTACCGTCCCACCGATATACGCTATCTGGCAAAAGCAATTTAACCTTTCTCAATGTGCCAAAGTTATTGTTGATGGTTATGCTTACTTGTCCTGGAATGGACAATGGAACGATACTTGGAATTATGCTGGCTGTACCCCCTCCAACGATGCTAACGACATTGAGCTTCGGAGAATCTGGATTTTTAGAGAAATTGGCGCTTGCAAGGGTGTAGATTTCAAAATCATAAGTACCAGGTTGTGAGGGGGCATAAAGCCTCGTAAACTGTATAAAACCAGCAGTATCAGGTTTTAATTTAGCATTTTCAACGAGAAGAGTGTCATTAGTTAAACTCCACGTTGCCTGTGAGAAAGCAGGGCCTCCAAGTACAATGTCACCTGTCACATGGAAATTTAGGGGTATCACTATTTTGATTTTAGAAATGGTCACTGGTGCCGATGCTTCAGCCCTTAAAATAACCTCTTTTTCTTCTGAGGTTGCTATGATGTTGTTTTCAAAATAGAAATAGCCTGTACCGTCGCCATTGAAGACAAGGTCTTCATTTCTGCGGGGTACGATTTTGAAAGCACTGTAGGAATAATAATCAACACCTACAACGGAGAGGATAAAATCACCGACTTGTGGTGAGTATGAAAATCCTGCGCAATTTTGGACTATGGTAGTACCTCCCTGTGGGTCTCTGATCTCGAATTGATAATTACCTAAGTTGCTATTGGTTACTGTAACACTATCAACCCGGATAAGGACACCTTCATAGGGCTCTGTATTCACTGCAGAGGCTGAAATTTTTAACGGTCTCGGGATTCTTGCACCTTTCTTTAGAACAACTACATCAGCAGCAGATGAAGGCGAGATTTCAGTTAAGCCATAATACTCTGTTACGCGGCCAGTTACTTTTACAGAATCCCCTCTTTCAACATTAATCACAAGATTTCCAGTATAAACATAGATTCCATGCCACGGGGCTTCAGCATCTTGGATGAAGAAGCCTTTAATGTATCTTGTCCAGTCCTGTACCGTTGCTGTAACGATACCAACGGTGGTAACCGTCCGGTTCACATAGGGAGAACTGTCGCCGTAACCCTGTAATGAATCTATCGGTATTATTTGAGCCGAGAGACTTCCCATCGATAAAATTGCGAACCATTTCATTAAACTCTTAAGCATTTTAACCTTTCCTCCTTTTCGTTAGTATTAGCACTACACATGTTATCATAAGACTAATTATAATGATAAAGTCACCAAATTTCGCATAAGGGGTCTTTTTGTAGAAAACACCAATGTGAGAAGTTATGAAACCCCATTCAAAAAGTCCAAGGGAGGTTACAATTCGGCCCTTGGGGTCGATGATCGCAGAAATCCCTGTTTTAGCAGATCTGGCAATAAATTTGCCTGTCTCGATAGCCCTAAACCTAAGGAGTTCAAAATGTTCCTTAGGTCCAAGAGATTTACCATACCAACCATCGCTGGTGATGTTAACGAGAAAACCCGCACCTTTCAATGCATATTGACGTGAAATATACGGAAAGATTGATTCAAAACAGATCAGAGTTCCAAAGGGTGTACCTTTAGCGTTTAACATTACTACGGAATCTCCTGGGGAGAAATCGCCTTGCCCAAATTCTAATTTCTGGAGGAATTTGACCTTATTTTCATAAGGCAACCATTCACCGAAAGGCACTAAGTGGATTTTGTTGTACTGTTCAATAATAGAGTCTCCTTGAATAAGGAAAGCCGTATTGAAAACCCTTCTTTTCCCATTTAAATCTACATCCGCGCTCCCAAGAAGCACTGGAGCATTGGTAATCCGTGAAAGTGAGTCAATAATGGCCTGTGCTTTTAGAGAGAAACGGTAGTATCCTGGAAGAGCAGACTCGGGAAGTAGTACAAGGTCGTAGGTATCTTTTATTTCTGCGAGGAGTTTAGCATAAGACCTTTCTACTTCGACCCATTCACTGTAGTCGTCCTCTTCCCTTGGCAAGACATTTGGCTGAAAAATCAGTACCTTTAACTCCTTTTCCGGCACTTCATTTTTGTAATAGAGCATGGCACCTACAAGGTGGGAAGTTAGAATTAACGCTGCGAAAAGGTAAAGGTAAATTTTCCTGGCTGTTTCCCAGAACTCAAATAGTAGAGTGGAGGAGAGGATTAATAAAAACCCTGTAAGGAAGATTCCACCAATGGAGTTCAGCATTCTAAAATAAGGATTCTCGAGTTGGGAGTAAGCAATATTAAGCCATGGAAAACCGGTATAAAAAGAGCTTCTCAAATATTCGAAGATAACCCAGAGTGAGGGGATAAGCAGAACCCTCCACTTATTCTTTACGCCGAGTATAGGAATAGCATTAAATAGCGAAAGGTAGGCAGGGAGAATTACAAGGCCGGCAACAAGCCAGGGTCTTGTAGAAGGTTCTACTTCCATATTGAGAATCCAGTGGGTATGGAAAAACCAGAAAGGATAAAAGAAGAGAAGGCCCATTAGAATAATGTGTCTTTTTTTAAGGTCTTTTATGGCTGAGAAGAAGGGCACCAGGGAAAAGAAAGCAAAGGGGTACAGTTTAAATGGCGGGAAGGATAAAAGATAAAAAACAAAGGAAAGTAAAACTAAAACAAATCTCTGCATTGAAAAAAATGGGGCCCGAAAGGGCCCCATTTTTTACTTCTGAATTTCTTCCTTTCTAAGGATTGAATTAGAGAAGTTTACTTCCCTGAATATCACTTGCATTTCCATGTACTTCTTGACCGTTCTGTCAATTTCGGATACATCCGTCAGTTCTGTATACTTCTCGAAAACAGGAATATTCACAGAGAAGGTATCCTGGAGATCCATATATTTTCTGAGGATTTCCTGTGTTTTCTGTGGCTCTTTTCTTATGAAATCGATAGCCATGTTAAGAGCTTCTGCCAACCTCCTTACGCCTTCTGTGTTGAGTTGAACATTAACCTTAGAGGTATAACCTAATCCGCAAAGGAATGGTGACATAATTCTTCTTTCCAACACACCGTCTTCAACTATGTTAACGAGTTTATTCCTTATTAGATAGGTTCTCAAGGGCTCTGTTACAAGTAGAGCATCTACAAAGCGAAGTGCCATTGTGTCTTTCATTTCTGCTGGTGTTAAAGCGGCTAAACTGTAATTATCTTCTTTAATGTTCTCAGCTGAAAGCATATATCTTAACATATCCATTTGCCTGGAATCCTTGAGATAGCCTATCTTTATTCCCTTTCTTGCGAGATCCCTGAAGGTCCTTACTGGTTTGTTCTTAGGTGCCACGAGGGCAGATTGGGGGTTATCTATCGATGACTTAGCGTTGTACATAATCCTGAAGAGGTCAGGGCTTGCCGATGCCTTTAATGCAAAAAGATCCCAGGTCGTGCCAGCACCTGCACCAAAGGCTCCCCTTCCGACTTTCTCAACTTCTTCGCCTAATTTGTCGGTTTCCTGGAGAGTAACTTTTAACTTGAGGGAGTCAAAGTATCCGTTCTCCATTGCGACATAAAGGGGAAGTGCATTTATGGATTTGTATTGAACAATGGTAATCTCTTTTACCTTAGCAGCTTGAATTTGAGGATAGGAGAGGACGAACACCAGTACTGCGAAGAGCACAATATCTAAGATTATCCATACCTTCCTCATTTTACCTCCTTATTGTGTTAAATTATAAATCCTTCACCTTTTTCAATCAAAGTTCGAAGATGGTACCCTCACGGGTATCTTTCACCTTTATTCCCAACCATTCAAGGTCACTTCTTATTTTATCTGCAAGCTCAAAGTTTTTGTTCTTTCTTAATTCCTGTCTTACGTCGAGAATTAAACGGACAAGTTCGCTTATCTTTTCCGTGTCAAGCTTTTTCTTAGTAAAGTCGGTGATGCGAAAACCGAGGATTTCTAAAATAAATAGGATAGTAGCTCCTTCATCGGCCGCACTTTCACCTTTCTGTAGCTTAACGTTTCCTTCCTTTAGAAGTTCGAAGACGATTCCAATTGCCTTCGGGGTATTTAAATCGTCTTCCATTGCCTCTTCGAACTCCTTTACCTTTTCCCCGATTACTTTCCCGTCGGCAGGTGTAACTTGATTGAGAAAACTCTTTAGCCTACCGATTGCCCTTTCTGCTTCTTCAAGGTAATCAGGCACATATTCCGCTGGAGATCGATAGTGCTTTTGTAAGATGAAAAGTCTGATGGCTTCTGGAGTATACTTTTCCAGCAAGTCGCTTATGGCGAAGTAAAGTCCTGTAGACTTGGACATTTTTTCTCCTTTGATTAACATTGGTGCTGAGTGAATCCAATACTTTACAAATTCTCGTTCGTAGGCAGCCTCCGATTGGGCTATTTCATCTTCATGGTGTGGGAATATAAGGTCTTGGCCTCCCATATGGATATCAAAAGGTTGTCCTAAGAAATGAGTAGACATTACTGAACATTCAATGTGCCACCCTGGCCTTCCCTTTCCCCATGGTGAATACCAGTAGGGTTCTCCTTCTTTGTGGGCTTTCCAGAGAGCAAAGTCCATTGGGTTTCTTTTGTTTGGATCTGGTTCAATCCTATAAGATTCTTTAAGGTCTTCTATGTTTTTACCCGATAGTTTTCCGTAATCTTTGAATTTTGCTACCTCGAAATATACGTTTCCATTAGACTCATATGCAAATCCTTTACGAACTAAAATTTCGATGAGTTCTATAATTTCCTGGATAAACTGTGTGGCCTTAGGATAGTAAGTGGCTAACTTAACATTGAGTGCTTCTGCCGCTTTTAAAAACTCTTGTTCGTACTTATCCCCAAGAGCCCGCCAATCTATGTTTTCTGATTTGGACCTCTGTATTATCTTATCATCAATATCGGTGAAATTTTGTATGTAGATGACTTCGTAGCCCTTGTATTCTAAATATCTCCTTAACACATCTCCAAATAGGAATGTTCTCATGTGACCTAAGTGGGGCCTGTCTTGAACTGTCATCCCGCACATATAAATGCCTACTTTTGAATCGGAAAGGGGAACCAAATCTTCGTAATCTTTTCGCAGAGTGTTGTAAATCTTGATTGCCATAACTTGATTTTAAAATTAAAGCCTTGTTCAGTCAATGGGTTATTCTTAATAGAACTCAGGTTTTGGTGGCCTGTTTAGTATTGCATTAATTGCCTCTTGTGGAGATATTTCACCGTTCAAAATCTTATGGACATATTCTACCACAGGGACTTCAACACCAACTTTTTGTGCAATTTCCAAAATCACATGGGAAGTTTCAAGCCCCTCTGCCACCATATCCATCTCTTTGAGCACATCCTCGGGCTTTTTACCTTTTGCAATGGCCTCTCCTACTATTCTATTTCTTGAGAAGGGTGAGAAGCAGGTCGTTATGAGGTCCCCAATCCCGGAAAGGCCTGAAAAGGTGAGAGGATTTGCCCCCAATTTCTCACCAAGCCTCATCATTTCCCTTGCGCCTCTTACGATCAGGGCCCCCTTGGTGTTTGCCCCAAAACCTAATCCGTCAAGGATTCCCGCGGCGATTGCAATTACATTTTTTACGGCGCCCCCGAGTTCACATCCTCTCACATCAGATGAATAGTAAACTCTAAAATATCCCGTGTGGAACAGATTCTGGATTTCCTTAGCGAATTCAATATTTTCAGATGCCACAACCACAGAGGTAGGTATTTTCTTTAGCACTTCTCTTGCAATAGATGGACCTGTTAATACGGCAATATAAGACGAAGGGAAAAATTCTTTAAGAATTTCTGAAGGTGTTTTATGACTTTTCGCCTCGATTCCCTTGATCACAGAAACGATTTTTGATGGGTTGAGTTTCGGGGCCACTCTATTCAATAAATCCCTCAAATGTTGTGAAGGTACAGCAAAAACGAGGTATTCAGAATCGGCTATTTCTTGAGGTTCGTAAGTGAATCGAATAGAATCGGGGATTTTATATTCACCGATTCTTTTGGGATCCATTCTTTTTGTTTCCAATTCAATCTTCTTCTCCAAGCGCCTGCATAGGACAGATACCTGATGCCCCTTTTCATTTAATAAAATTGCAAGAGTTAACCCCCAGCTCCCCGAACCGATTATTGCAACTTTACTCATTGCTTTAATCTTAATTTGTTTTCTGTTTTATTTAAGAGCCTTCGGATGTTATCTTTATGGCGATAGACAATAACAAGCGGTAGTAAGAAGGAAATCAATAAAATGTCTGGAGTTGCTCCTCTTATGAGAAATGTTACGAAGGGCACTGCAGAGGCTATCATTGACCCTAAGGAAACATATTGCGATACAGCTATAACAAGAACCCAGATTACGAAGGTTATGAGTGCCGCAAGTGGCTCAAGGGCTAAAAGTCCTCCGAAAAAGGTGGATACACCCTTGCCTCCTTTTAACTTAAGATAGGGTGAAAAGCAGTGCCCAAGGACCGCAGTCATCCAGACTAAGTAGGGAAATAAAGAATCAGAGAAAAACTTTCTGGCAAGAATAACAGGAATAAAAGATTTTAAAATATCCGATACAGCCGTTAGTAAGGCTATTCCAGCCCCTGCTGCTCTTAGAACGTTGGTAGCTCCGATGTTACCGCTGCCGACGGTCCTAACGTCCTTTTTCTGAAAGATTTTAACGTACAAGAGTCCAAAGGGTATTCCCGCAACCAAAAAAGTTGCTATTAAATATAGTTGCAAAATAAAGGGTTGCATAGGATAATATTATCCGATATCCTTCAAACGTTCAAAGATTCTTCCCTTTTAGCTTTTCCGCTTCACCAATCACGACAAGTACATCGTTTTCTCTTAAGACTTCATCAGGCGATGGATTAAAGATCGTTTTTCCCCTCTTCTTATACCGATCTCAAGAAGTCCGTGTTTTTGTCTGAAGCCTGCTTCCCTCAATGTCTTATTAACCAGTGGGTGATGTTTGTCGAGAACCAATTGTTTTATTGCATATTGGACTGGTTCTGCATTAATTATAAAATCTACAATCTCTACAATTTCCCTCTTCGTGAGGTATTCTGCTATTTTTATTGCACCTTCTTCGTAGGGGGTAATTACTTTATTTGCCCCGGCTTTTATTAGTTTTTTAACTGAAGACTCGTTTTCGGCTCTTGAGACTATCACAATGTTAGGGTTTAACTCTCTTGCGGTAAGTGCCACATATAAGTTGTCAGCTTTTTATATTAGCCATGAGTAGAGTTTCCTCTTTTGTGGCATCTCCTTCAATGTAAGGAAATCCCTTTTCCTGCAATATTCTTATTTTTTCAGGGTCCTTTTCAATGACCACAAATTTTTCATTCTTTCCATGAAGTTCCTTTGCTACTATGCTGCCTATTCTCCCAAAGCCACAGATTATGTGATGCCCTTCCATTTTTATTTCTTTCCTCCTCTTCAAAAGTAAATTGCTAAAAGTTGTTTCAAACAAAAGTTCGCCAACTGTAAAGAGGGTATAGGATACAAAGGCAATTCCAGTGATGATGTATAGGATGGTGAATATTTTCCCCGTATCGCTCAATGGGTGAACCTCTTTGAAGCCAACGGTGGAAATTGTTATGATTGCCATGTATAGTGCATCGAGGGGAGACATATTTTCAATTTTGATGTAGCCCAGTGTTCCAAGGAAAATAATCAAAAATATCCCCACTAATAAGACTAAAATTCTCCTCTGTTCAGTATGTCCACCTTTCATATTTCAAATTATAATAAGGGGGTTGTAAAAATCAAACTTAGTTGAGGGTTAGAAATTAATGCATTGGGATACGCTGGAAATTGACGCACTTTATCCGATTGGTTTTTATTAAATTTTCGTTTTCCTTTAATTTTTTTCTTGAAGAAGCCTATTTCAGGAATTATAATTAATTCACTATGATAAAGGCTGTTCTCTTTGACCTTGATAATACCCTCGTTGATTTTATGAAGATGAAGGAGATGGCCGTTGAGGGTGCGGTGGATGCGATGATTGACGCAGGACTAAGTATGTCAAAGGAAGAGGCGATTAAAAAGATTTATGAAATTTATGATAGAGAAGGCATCGAGGATCAAAAGGTTTTTGATAAATTTTTGATGGAAGTTTACGGAGAGATAAACTATAAAATTCTCGCAGCGGGAATTGTTGGCTACCGTAGGGCTAAGGAAGGGGCTTTAGTACTATACCCGAAGGTGTACTATACATTAATGGAGCTCCTCAAACGGGGCAAGAGGTTAGCGGTAGTTTCCGATGCTCCAAGGCTTCAGGCATGGACAAGGTTAGTTCAGACAGGTCTGCACCATTTCTTTGAGGTTGTTGTGGCCTTTGAAGATACCAATAAGAGAAAACCTGACCCCGAACCTTTTTTGTTTGCACTAAACAAGCTGGGGGTCAAACCACAGGAAACCCTCATGGTTGGCGATTGGGCTGAAAGAGATATTGTCGGAGCCAAAACCCTTGGAATGATAACGGTTTTTGCGAGGTACGGGAACACTTTTGGCACTGTAGTCTCTGGGGCTGATTACGAAGTAAATTCGGTCAGTGAAATCCTAAAAGTAATTGAGGAGTTAGATAAAAGTGAAGGCAAGTGACCTTGCCCTTGAACTGGATGGAATATTAGAAGGTAACCCCGATTTTCCAGTGAAAAAGCCAGTGCCTATTAAGGTTGCTGGTCCTGAGGATGTTACTTTTTTGTTTGATGAAAAATTCGATGAAGAAAAGGAATTTGGGTTATTAATTGCTACCTTTAGACCCCGGAAATCTAAATATTCTGCGTTGATCTTAGTAAAAAATAGAGATGAAGCGATGATAAAGGTTTTAAGGCATTTCGAAAAGAAGGATGAGTTTGACATCGTGAATCCTGTTTCACCTGAGGCTGAGATTTCAGAAGATGTTAAAATACCTCCTTTTTGTTTCATCGGGAAAAGGGTGAAGATTGGAAAGGGCACGAGAATCCATCCCTTTGTATTCATAGGAAGTGATTCGGAAATAGGGGATAATGTGACAATCTATCCTTTTGTTTATATAGGTCATGACGTTAAAATTGGCAACAATACTACTATTTTTTCTGGGGCTGTGATTGGCGCAGATGGATTTGGTTTTTATAGAACGCAAATTGGCTACATTAAGATTCCTCAGGTTGGAGGAGTGATTATTGAAGAAGATTGTGAGATAGGGGCCAATGCAACTATTGACAGAGCGACAATTGGATATACTATTGTTAAGAAAGGGACTAAGCTTGATGATCAGGTTCACGTTGGCCACAATGTTGAAATTGGCGAGCATACGGTTGTTGCTGGACAAACGGGAATTGCTGGAAGTACTAAGGTTGGTAACTGGGTAATAATGGGTGGCCAAGTAGGTATTGCCGATCATCTTGAAATAGGAGATAACATTATCATACTGGCAAAGGCAGGGGTTGCAAAGAGCCTTGAAGGGCCTGGTATCTACGGAGGATACTTTGCTCGGGAAAGATCTAAATTTTTGAAAATAAGGGCCCTTGAGGAAAAGTTACCTGAGATCTATGAAAGGTTAAAGAGGCTGGAGGAAAAAGTTGAAGGAAAGGACAATAAGGAAAAGGATTGATTTTAAAGGAATTGGATTACATTCAGGACAGGAAAGCACTGTAGTTGTTGAGCCGGCAGAGGAAGGCACAGGAATAATTTTCCATAAGTATCCTGAAGATGTTCAGATTCCTGCTCATTATGAGAATATCCACAGTATAAACCGCGGAGTAAACCTGGGTAAAGGGAATGCAGTAGTTATGACCGTTGAGCATCTCCTTTCTGCTCTGTGGGGGTGTGGAGTTGATAACGCCTATATAGTTGTGGATGGTCCTGAGATTCCTGGATTGGATGGTTCCGCTTATGAATTTTCAAAGGCGATTATGGATGTTGGAATAATTGAGCAAGCAAAGGATAGAGAATACCTTGAAATAGGTAAGCCAATTAATATTGCCTCAATGGATTTTACCATCTCCGCATTTCCTTCAAGGGATTTCGAAGTGAGTTACGGCATACAATACTCAGGCCATCCATTACTTTCCTACCAGTATGCATATTTTAAGATTACCCCTGAGACTTACTTTAGCGAGATTAGCAAGGCAAGGACCTTTTTGTTAGAGGAGGAAGTGAATACTATTTTAAGCTCAGGGCTGGGAAAAGGAGGAAGCCTTGATAATGTGGTTGTCGTAGGTAAGAATGAATTTAAGGCTAAGGGTGGACTTTATTATCCAGATGAGCCTGTGAGGCATAAGATTCTTGACCTAATTGGTGACATTGCTCTTCTTGGGAAGAGGGTTCGTGGCAAGCTTGTGCTGGAGAGGGCAGGGCATAGGGCTCACTTGGAACTTGTCAAGGAACTTGATAAACTTTTTGGTGGGGCCAATTTTTCCGTCTACGATATTCTTAAAGTCATGCCCCACAGGTATCCATTCCTCCTTGTAGATAAGATTGAATCACTAACGGAAAAAAAGGTTGTTGGTATTAAGAATGTGACCATAAATGAGCCCTACTTCCAGGGGCATTTCCCAGAATTCCCTGTAATGCCGGGCGTCTTGATCATAGAGGCGATGGCTCAGGTAGGAGGTTTTCTGATTTTAAAACGTGTCAAAGACGTTAACAACGTTCTTGTTTTATTTGCAGGTATTGACAATGCAAGGTTTCGCAAGCCCGTCAAACCTGGTGATACTTTGATAATAGAGGCTGAGTTGCTAAGGTTTGGTGGTAAAATGGCGAAGGTAAGGGCTGTTGCGAAGTGTCAAGGTGAAGTAGTTGCTGAGGCAGAGCTTATGGCTCAGATTACGGAGGTTGAAAGGTGAAAATTCACCCAACTTGCATAATTGAGGGAGATGTCGTCCTCGGTGAAGGTGTTGAAATTGGACCCTATACAGTGATCAGAGGTAATGTTAGCATTGGAAAAGATACTAAAATTGGTTCTCACGTGGTTATTGAAGGAAATGTGGAGATAGGTGAGAGGAATTTAATCTATTCCCATGCGTACATCGGCGGACATCCTCAGGACCTTTCGTATAGAGGGGAAATGAGTTTTATCAAAATAGGTAATAACAACACCATTAGAGAGTTTGTAACCATTCATACTGCGTCTGGTGAGGGTAACTTTACGAAGGTGGGTGATTCTAATTATATCATGGCATATGTCCATCTTGCTCATAACGTAGAAGTGGGAAACAATTGTATTATCGTGAACGCTGCGCAGCTCGCGGGTTATGTAAAAGTGGATGACCATGCTTTTGTATCGGGCCTTGTTGGAGTGCATCAATTCGCAAGAATAGGCGGTTACTCAATTGTTGGAGGAGGAGTAAGGGTTTCTCAAGATGTTCTTCCTTTTATGATGGTAGCGGGGGACCCACCAAAGGTCTACGGTCTTAATATTGTCGGACTCAGACGGAAAGGCTTCTCTAAGGAAAGGATAGCGGTTTTAAAGAAGGCCTTTGATATACTTTGCAGAAGGGGCCTTTCTTTGCCTTCGGCAATTGATACAATAAAGAGCGAATTGCCATTGAATGACGATATCAAGTATCTTCTCGATTTTATATCCAGTTCAAAGAGAGGCGTGTTGAGGAGACCAGCGAATGAGCGAGAAGAAGATTAGGATCGGCGTTGTTGGCGTTGGGCACCTTGGCGAAATTCATGTGAGAAATTTGAAAAATATAACCCTCGATACACCTTTCGTTGAATTTTCTGGCATTTTTGATGTAAATCTCGCAAGAGCAAATGAGATTGGAGAAAGGTATAAGGTAAAAGTTTTTCCTACATATAATGATTTGCTCCAGAATGTTGACGCAGTGGTGTGTGTAGTTCCAACTCAATTTCATTACCAGGTGGGGAAAGAGGCCCTTGAAAGGGGTAAACACCTCTTCCTTGAGAAACCGATGGCCAAAACTTATGAGGAGGCTGAAGAAATTTTAGACCTATCTAAAAAGAAAGGGCTTATCCTACAAATAGGGCATGTAGAAAGGTTTAATCCTGCTTTTACGGCCGTTGCTAAATACATTGAGCGGCCTCTATTTGCTGAAATCCACCGCCTTTCAATCTTCAATCCGAGGGGTGTTGATGTGGATGTAATATTGGATTTAATGATTCATGATATTGATATCGTTCTGCTTTTCTTTAAGGAAGAACCCGTCTCCATTGACGCAGTTGGAGCTCCAATTATTACAGAAAAAATCGATATTGCCAATTCTCGCTTAGTTTTTTCGTCAGGAGCTATGGCAACGCTTACGGCATCCAGGGTCTCTTTCAAGAAGATTAGAAAAGCGCGGTTTTTCCAGATTAACTCTTACATTGCTATCGATTATCTTCAAAAAACCGTTGAAATGTTTCGCAGGCATAACGATGAAATTTTACCTTATTTTCCTGAGATCGACACCACTGTAGAACCAATTAATCTTGAATTAAGGGCTTTTATCGATTCATTGCGTGAGCTCAAGCAGCCTCTCGTTACTGGTGAGGATGGGCTAAGAGCCCTTAAGGTAGCTCTTTCTATTAGCAAGAAGGTGAATGAAAATTTAGAAAATTACATTAGAAACCACCCTGAGGAATTCGGAATTACTCCAGGTTAGTGGATCCGCGGGCCCGGGTATACCGTCATTTTCTAATTTACTTTTCTCGATCCAGAATGTTTTCCCTTCTTTCGAAAAAATCAGATTATCGTCGATAATTTGTTCGGGTAAAGGGAACCTGTAGCGGTATTTCATTAGTTCTACAGCCATTCTTTTATTTTTTAGCTTCAAAAAGGCCTCTGCAGCCCAGTAGTTCAGTATAAACCACACCCCACCGCCAAAATAAACATCTTTTTCGGTGTTTATAACAAATCTTCTGAGACCTAATCCATCCGGTGAAAGTTCGTTATAAATCCCCCTTAACGAAGTTTCTAAAAGGTCTAAATCTTTAATTACGTCGAAGAACGTGAATAGCAAAAGGTTGGATGCATCAATACCTGCAGGTTCATCTCTAAAACTTCTTTTCATTTTTAAGATAACTCCATTTTTCTCGAATTTCAGAATTTCATCATGAAGATGTTCCAGAAAATTTGAGTATTCAACATGTTTAGCAGGCAATCTTCTTAGTTGATCCTTTCTAACATTGAGGCTGTAGTAGATGGCACCCAGAGTATAGGCATGAAGGTACTCCTCATGCATTTCCCAGGCATCTGCACATGGCGTATCATATACTTTGAAAAAGTACTCATCGTAAAGTGATTTTAATTCTCCCTTAAGAACTTGCTCGTTTTTTAACATTTCATATTTCAACACCGTTGCGTATGCGAGGGAGATGCCATCATATTGCCTTTCAGACCAGGGGTCGTTGTATTTCTTAAAGTTTGGTGAGTATCGAGCCCGTGGGTGAAGTTCTTGATCCAAAAAGTCAGTATCGTTTTTATTTTTTTCTAAGATAACTCGGATTTTATTTTGTTCCAATTCCAGGATAGTTTTAAGCCATTTAATTTCTTTAGTGACATCTACACCAAACTCCATCAGTGCAAGGGTTATGAAAGAGTGGTCCCTTAGCCATACTTTTTGGTAAGGTTTGTAGGTGGGAGATGCCAAAAAACCTCCATTTATAGAGGAGGATTTTATATACTCAATAAATTTTCTCAACCTGTGCACCAGAAAAATAAAATGTTAGAATTTCCTTATAACTTTTTCCACTTGAGGCAAGCCCGGCGGCCCCATACTGACACATCCCGACTCCATGACCAAAACCGGCTCCTCTTATAACGAAGATATCTCCAATCTTGTCAACATAAAAAAGGGAAGAAGGTAACATATTTGTGTCTAATGCCCTTCGAATGTCAAAGTCTCCTTCAATAAAGGTTGATCCGTTTTCTCCTTCGATAAATACAACCTGAGCTCTTCCTGAGGGCCCTCTTTTTGTGACTTTTACATCTAAGATTCTCCCTAAGGATTTTCCAAATTTGTTCCTGATGTTGAGAGAAAGCTCTGTTGAACTTATTGTCCTTTCCCACCTGAAATATCGGTTTCCCTCATCGCAATTGGCAGAAGTCGGATAGTCTATGAAATTTCTAACGTCGGCATCAGAATAAAGATAAAGTGGATTGTCCCTGTTGTAAATATCGCGTCTTGCCTTATAGTATGGAAGTTTTTTACCAAAAATTTCTTCGGATGAAGCTAATGCCCCACCGCAACTTGAATGGTAGAAAACCGAAATTAATTTGTTTTGGTATGTGATGACTTCTCCTCGTGTTTCATATACTATGCTTTTCAAATATGGATTGTTGTTGAATCCTTCATAATTTTGGGTAAATATGTCGGCTGTAGCGTCAAAAGGTTCCGAAAATAGGGTGAGTTTCTTTTTCATCGTAGAAATGGCGTTGGTTCTTGCGGCCACTGCTTGAGCTTTCAGGGCTTCCTTAGGAAAAGATAAAGGTACTTCTCCCTTTAAAACACCTTCAACGTAATCTTCAACGGGTAGTTCGTTAATAACATTTATCTTGCCTGAATTTGATGGTCGTACTTCTAAGATTCCTCCAGCAAGGAAAGGCTTTCGATCAGATCCGCCGTAATACAGGTTTTTCCTCTGAAAGTTCATTATTTTCATCGGGGCTTTTGAGACGATCTTAATTATATCATGTGCCTCATAAGATTTGTCTCCAAAACGCAGTATTAACGTTCCTGATGGTGGGGTTTTTAACTCTTTGAAGATAGTTTTTCTCAATGGAGAAGATTTTCTTAGAGCTTCATCCTGGCTATCAAAAGGGCCCTGATAGACGAGGTAGGAGATGGTTGAATAGGTCCCCTTCTTTGTTTTGAAGGTCATCCCGATTTCTTTTACATTTACTTTTATACCATTTCCAGCAATTTCCCTTCCTTTTTCGAGAGCTTCGCTTAAAGTTTCATAATCGCCATAGCTTACATAGTAATAAAAACTTGCAGGCTTTGACTTTGTAATAGTGACTTGTAAGGGGGACTTGGTGCCTTTGTATTTGAGGATATTTCCCTCATAGACATAAAAGGAATCTTCCAGCATTAAATAGACTTCATTGTATTCTCCAAGTCCCACTCTTATGGTAAGTTCCTTAGTGGGCCAAGTAAAAGGAATTTGGGGAAGTTCGAATTTTTCCAATTCCTCCGGTTTTTCTCTCACTGCTTTTCTTTTCGCACAAGTTGAGAAAATTACTAAAATCGAAAGCAGGATTTTTATTAAATTATTTCTTCTCCAACTCACTTATCCTTTCCTTTGCTTTTCTTGCGTAAATAGATCGTGGTGGAGCTAATGTTAGTACTTTGTAATAACATTCGAGGGCTTCCTTTTTATTTCCGATATCTTCAAGAATTTGCCCTTTGAGATAATAAGCGTCGTCAAGGTATATCTTTGGTATGCCCCACTGTATGAACTTATTGAGCATTTCAAGGGCATTCTCATACATTTCCTTTTCCATGTAGTCTTTTGCTAAATTGAAGTAAGCTTCCCCAAGTATAAATTGTAACTCTGCGTCTTCTCTGAATTTTACTATTTTGTCAGAGTTCTTAACAATTTCCTCCCATTGGCCAAGTAGGTAGAGACACTTAATATAGTACTGGGCGATTTCGTCAAAATTTCCGCCTTCCGAAACATATTTTTCGAAAAATTTTTTAGCTTCAATGTAGTTGTCATCATCCATTAGCTTCTGAGCAATTAGCTTTGACCTGCGACCTAAAGGAATATCTGGGGATATTTTGTAAGCCTTGTAATAGACGTCTATAGCCATATCTTTATACTTCAGATTGAGGGCACTATCACCAAACTCCAAAAGAAGCTGAACGAGTTTTGACCTGGTTTTACTATCCTCCGGAGGTTCAATGCCCATCAAAGTTTCATAGGCCGATTTCATATTTTTTCTTAGAAAGTAGATCTTCGCGAGGTAAATTTGAATTGATGGAGAAAATTCGCCTTCTGCCTGGGCTTGGTAGATGAGGTTTTCCGCCTGATCAAGTTTACCCTTTGATATTAATTCTTCAAGTTTTCCGGAAATATCCTTTGCCAAAAGAAGAGAGTTAAAAAGGAGAAACACAAGAGGGATTTTAAGACTTTTCGTCATTTTATTATGGAGCCGGGCGGAACGTCTTTATCGGGTGTAAGTAGTACCGGTTTTCCATCGAGGTCACAAGCGAGTATCATGCCATTGGAAGTGACGCCTCTCACCGTTTTTGGTTCTAAATTTACTAAAACGGGAACCTTTTTGTGCAAAAGTTCTTCCTTTGTGTAGGATGTCTTTAAGCCAGCTACCAGTTCTACCACTTTATCTCCAAGATTTACTTGCAGTTTGTACAACTTATCTGCTCCAGGAATGTCTTCCACGGAAACGATTTCTCCAATTTTTAGCTCCAGTTTTTTAAATTCCTCAAATTTTATGTATTCCATAGGCTTTTCCTCTTCTTTTTCTTTCTTTGCATCTGTTTTAATCCCTATCTCTAAAGGCTTGTTCTCAACCTTCTTGTAAAGAATTTCTACATCCTGTGGCTCAATATCTTTCTGGAACCTCCAATTTCCCGCATCATCCCAACTTACGGTAATGTCTGAGATGCCAAGCATTTTTCTAATCCTTTTTGCTGAATCGGGGAGGTATGGTTCTATAACGATACTGAGCGCTTTCACCATCGAAGCGCAAAGGTAAAGGGTTCTTTCCGCCTCTTTATAATCTGTTTTTCTTGTACTCCAGGGCCTTTTGTAGTCAAAATATTGATTTCCCTTTTGAGAGAACGCCATTATTTCTTTTAATGCTTTCCTGAACTCAAAGTTCTCGATGTAACTACCTATTTTTCCGGGAAGTGCTTCAATTTCCCCAATTATCTCTAAATCCATATCTTTGAAACCGTTAGTGTCTGCAGGAATTCTTCCTAAATAATTTTTAATGAAGGTGAGGGTTCTGTTTACAAAGTTTCCGAGGTTATTAACGAGCTCACTGTTAATCCTGGTGTGGAATTCCTCGAGGGAGAAGTCTGAATCCTTTGTCTCAGGGATAACATGGGCGAGTCCGTAACGGATGTAGTCCGGAGGATACTCTTTTAAAAGGTCTGGAATCCAAATGGCCCAGTTTCTGGATGTTGATAATTTGGCACCCATCAAGTTCAAGAATTCGTTGGCTGGAACATTGTCAGGTAAATTGTAATCACCATGGGCCATAAGCATTGCTGGCCATATGAGGGTGTGGAAGATAACATTGTCCTTTCCAATGAAGTGGATTATCTTTGTTTCAGGGTCAAGCCAATATTTCTTCCATTCATCGGGTTTTCCAATTTTTTCAGCCCACTCAATTGTTGAGGAGATATATCCAATAGGTGCGTCAAACCACACGTACAGTACTTTACCCTTTGCCTCTTCCAGAGGAACGGGAACCCCCCAGGAGAGGTCCCTGGTAATAGCTCTATCCTCAAGTCCATCTCTAACCCAGGAAAGGGCCTGGTTCAGTACATTCTCTTTCCAGTAGGTTTTTGAAGAAAGCCAATCCTTTAAAGGCTTTTCAAATTCTTTTAACTTGAAATAGTAATGGAAGGAAGTTTTCACGACCGGTGTTGCACCACAGATAGTGCATCTTGGATTAATCAAGTCCTTTGGTTCCAGCCATCTGCCGCACTGCTCACACTGATCACCCCTGGCCTTTTCGTTTCCACAGAAAGGGCATGTGCCTTCCACATATCTATCAGGTAAAAATCTCTGGCAATTTAAACAGTAAAGTTGTTCAATTTCTTTCTTGTAAATGTATCCCTTTTCGTAAATCTTCAGAAAAAATTCCTGAGATAATTTGTGGTGTAAAGGTTTAGAGGTCCTCGAGAAGTTATCGAAGATTATATTAAGTCCGTCGAAGCTTTCCTTAATGTTCTGATGGTAGTAATCGACTATTTCCTTAGGGGTCTTACCCTCCTTATCCGCCTTGATAGTAATCGCAACCCCGTGTTCATCGGTTCCACAGGTATGGATGGCTTCTACGCCTTTTAATTTGAGGTATCGCGTGTAAATATCTGCGGGTAGATAAGCCCCCGCTATGTGGCCGATGTGAAGAGGGCCATTTGCGTAAGGTAATGCGCTTGTAACTAAATATCTTGGCATGCTTTTATTATAAAGAGGATTCTGAATACTTCAAAGGATTTTGTGTTTCGAAAAATTTAGGCTCTACTTTTGAAGTTTTTCAAGTATGCCCGTGAGCGTTTTTAAATGTTTTCTTTCCTCGGCAATTATTTGGTTAAGTAAAGGTCTATTTTTTTCAGGTTCTACTTCCAATAGGAAGGTGTAGTAATTGATGCTGTTGATTTCCATTTCTATTGCAAAGCTAATTATTTTTTCTGGGGTATTGAGGCTTGCGATTTTTTCCTTTAGTTCGTTTTTCTTAAATACGGCGAGGTGACCGATAGCTTTTACGTATTGTTCGTAATCTTCATCGTTTATTCTTCTTTCCTCCTTTCCCTTAAGCCCCCTGAGGATTTCTTCAAAGAGTTCCTTGTGCTTTATCTCTTCTTTCGCAAGAAATTCAAAAACTTCTTTAAGCTCCTTAGGAGCGATCTTTTCTGCCTCTTTGTAAAACTCTAACCCACTTTCCTCAACCGCTATAGCTATATTGATTATTTCAGATTGAGTAAACATGCTCACACCTCCTCTCTTATTAACTCAATTCTTTTCTTTTTTAAAAATCCTTTCCAGATCTTCGAACTTCACAAGAACCTTTCTGGGTTTTGTCCCCTCTTGGGGGCCAATAATTCCCAGTTGCTCCAATTGATCTATTACTCTTGCAGCCCTTGCAAACCCCAGTTTAAGCCTCCGCTGCAAAAGGGTTGCTGAGGCTTTACCTTCAAGGATGACTGCTTTGGCAGCTTCTTCAAGCATCGGATCCCACTCGCCTTCTTCCATGCCGATTTCCTCTTCCGTTTCTGTTATCGGAATTTCTGTCATTTCCGGGATTTTCCTATAGTAATTCTCTCTGATTTCTGAAAGCTTCTCCTTTATTGTTTCTGGTTCCAATTCCAAATAGTCCGAGAGGAACTCAATTGCCTTTTCTTCTAATTCAGAAAGTCCCGGTTCGTCAATCCTGATAAAAGGCATGTAAAGGTTCTCATCCATAAGTTCTTCTACAAGTTCCTTAGCTTTAGGAGCGTCAATGTCAAAGTAACTCTTAATAATTTGTGTGAGGTAGTGTTGGGTCAAGGTTCGTGAAATTTTTTTGGTCTCTTCCTCGGTGATGAGAGGTCCGTGGAGCCTTACCTTTTCGGAAGTCCCTGGAGGTATAAATAACATATCTCCTCTTCCAAGAAGCTTTTCTGCTCCATTCTCATCTAAGATTGTTTTTGAGTCGACTTTGCTTGGGACTTTAAAAGCGATTCTTACAGGGAAATTTGCCTTTATCATACCTGTAATAACGTCAACTGAAGGCCTCTGAGTAGCCACAATCAAGTGGATTCCCACTGCCCTTGCCATCTGTGCAAGCCTTGCAAGAGGTTCTTCAATCTCCCTTCCGGTAGTGATAATAAGGTCGGCAAATTCGTCAATTATGATAACAAGATAAGGAATAGGTTCGCCACCGGATTTAATCATTTTCTCATTGTAGCTGGAAATATCCCTCGCCGTTTCTTTTGCAAATAATTTATAGCGGTAATCCATCCATTTAACTGCCTTTTTAAGAACCTCTACTGCCAATTTCCTGTCCTTTACAACGGGTAAAAGAAGATGGGGTATACCTTCGTAAAGTGACAATTCTATACGTTTTGGATCAATCAGCACAAACCTAACCTGTTCGGGTTTGTTTCTGAAAATGATGCTGGTAATAATCGTGTTAATGCATACCGACTTTCCACTTCCTGTAGATCCAGCAATGAGGAGGTGGGGCATGTTTGAAAGGTCAGCATATACAGGATTTCCAGCGGTGTCGACCCCAAGGGCAAAGGCCAAAGGAGAATCTAATTGGAAAAATTCATCTCTTTCTACTAAGGCCCTGAGATAAACTGTTTTTCTATTTTTATTGGGAATTTCAAAGCCCACGAGCCCCTTATTGGGTAACGGTGCTATTATTCTAATTGCATTGGATCTCATCCTTAGTGCGATGTCATCAGCAAGGGATGAGATTTTTGAAAGCCTTACACCGGGAGCAGGTTCGTATTCATATCTCGTAACGACAGGGCCCGGATAATAGTTTACGACTTTTCCCTCTATGTTAAACTCCCGAAGTTTCTCCTCAATTAGTATCTTATTCTTTTCCAGTTCTTGCTTGGATTCTGTAGCATCGAAGGGTTCAGCAGGTTTTAAAAGATTAATTAAGGTATTTGGGTTCAATTCTTCCTCATCTACCTTAATTTCAGGCTTTTGTACTTTTGCTGCTGTTTTTGTTTTAATTTCCTTCTTTTTTTGCTCCAACTCAGGAGATTCTTGCACTTTATCGATTTCTTCCTTTATTTCTTCTCTTTTCTTTTTTCGGCTTATGAGTTTAGGAAAACTGATGATGAAGGAGGACATGATGACGAATAGAAGGGAAACGATAATTTTACCTGCTATGCCAAGGTTATTTAGGAGGAATTTAGAGATTCTTACTGAGAGGCTACCTGCAAGAGGAACGGGCAAATATAATGAAAGGGCGAAAAGAAGGACGAAGAGGGCTAAAAGTTCTAAAAGGAGGCTCTTTTTTGCCTTGTTTATAAACACCAAGAAACCGTAAAGGGAAAAGATTAAAGAAATTAGGGCAGAAAGCAAGTAACCCAATTTTGTGACAAGGATCGATCCAACTATGTATCCAATTTTGCCTCCCCAGTTTGTAAGTTCACCTTCGGGAAAGTAGGAGGCTATGCTGATTAACAAGAACAAAAAGGCAAAGGAAAAAATTAAAGAAGCGATACGTTCAGTGATTAAAATTTTGTTTTCTGAGCTAATGAAGAGAAGATATCCTGTGAAAGCAAAAAGGAAAAGAAGGCTCAAAAGCTCCATATTTAAATAATAAGCTAAAAGCCAAGGCTTATCAAACTATTTTTAAGGCTTTCTAAAGAGGAGTACAAGAAGTTTATACTGTTTCCTGAACTCTTTTTCGCCGTCTGGATTTTTGACCTTCTCGCTAAAAACGTTACTTTTCAGCAGTTCATTTCTAAACTCCCACGCATGAATGTAAACTTTTCCATGCAACTTCTTTATTTCTGATAATTCTTTAGGAGTAAACCACTTTATGTTTATTTCCTGGAGTTTGGAAGAATCGACTACAATGGAATCAATCCTCATATGATCAAGGATCGTATAAATCTGGTTTTTATCATAACTTCCAAGACTTAAGAGGGTATTTCTGGCATTGGTTGTGTTTTGAAAGATTTTACCTTTAAGGGGTTTGAGAGGCAATGTGTCAATTCCCAATTTTCCAACTTCTTTAATTACCGAGCTTTCAAGACTGTATCTTATCGGGTGCCTAACGGTAAGCTGGAATACATTCTGTGTGAAGAAAAGCATAAAGAAAGAGAGAATTCCAGCGGAAATGGGAGTTACAATCCATGCGAGAACAATGTCCTTAAGGACTCCAAAGTTTATTAGTCTGCCTGCTCCCCTTGCCATACCTATGCCTATCATTGCACCAATAACCACTTGTGAACTGGAGATAGGGACAAGGGGAAGGGTTGGAAGATGGAGTATTAATAAAAGTTTCCTAATTACATCTGAAGAAAAGAGGAGCAAGACAATAGCCTGAGTCAGAACCACCACGAGGCCGGCTAAGGGCGTGAGTTTTAAAATTCTTTCACCAACAGTTTTTATTACCCTTTCTGAACCGGTGAGAATTCCAAGGGCGATTGAAAGTGATCCCACAAATATTAAAATTTTAAAGGCAGAGATTTCAATAGGTCCAATGTATAGATTTTTAAAGGGGTTCGAGAAGATGTAAACCCCCACTATGTTTGCAATATTGTTCGCTCCAAAACTGAAGGCTGCAAAGGCGCCAAGGATAATGAAGGCTAACCGGAACAAATAATCCATCGTAAAAAGGTTCATTTTTGCTTTTACCTGCCATCTGTGAAAATATTTGTAAAGGAGAAAGGCAAGGACGAAGGCTATAAGTGGCGAGATAATCCAGGCTTTAAGAATTTCTACCAGTGAATTAACGTTGAGTATTTCACCAGCGAATAGCGTCCATCCGATTATTCCACCCACAAGGGCCTGTGTAATTGATACTAAGAATCCTGCTTTTGTCATCCATATAACTGTAAGGCCCGTGGCAAGACATACGGTAAAAGCTCCACCAATTGCATTAATTTTCCCCAGTTCCCCTATACTCTTTGTGGTATTCGAGCCCTGCAGTATGGCACCTAAAATGACCGATAGGGAGGCAACGATAAGGGCTGTACGAAGCCTAACCATCTTAGAGCCAACCGCCGTACCAAAGATATCGGCAGTATTGTTGGCTCCGAGAGACCAGCCAAGAATGAGACCACCAGCTAAGAGAATGAAGTTCATGCTATCCTTTTGATAACGTAAATGGAGAGCCTGTCGCACACATCTTCGGCCTTGTCAGAGACCAGTTGAACCATTGAGATAAAGTTTGACAACTGGATTTTACAACAGGGCTCAATGGTGGTGTCAACGAAAATTTTTCTTTTTATCTCGTTTCCAATTTCATCGCATTCGTGTTCAAAGTGCATGACCGATATTATATGGTTTCTTACCTCCTGGATGTTTTTAAAATACATACGGATTGCAGAGACCATCTCTTGAACGGAAAATACGGTATTTTCAATTAAAAGCTCAAAGGATTCTTTCAAAGATTCTGGTATTGTGGGCCTTTGAATATCAAATTCAATCATCACCTGTGACATAGAGTTTAGAACAGAATCTGCGTTCTCGATAATTCCAAGCACATCGCCTCTCGACTCGGGAATTAGAAGCTCCATGTAAATCACATTTTCGATTTCTCTCCTTAAGGAGTCTCCACGACTTTCCAGTTCATCCACTTTTTTTACCTTTTCTTCGAACTTTTCGCAATAATTTTTAAGGTACATAAGTAAGCCCTCTTTGAAATTTAGAGAGGCTTCGATGAAAAAATCAAGGTAGGCATCGATTTTCCCTTCTAATTCTTTAGTTTTTTTCCAAACGCTTAACATATTCACCTCCAGGGCATTGATTGTAAATCCTCTGAAAAATCAAGTCAAATGACGTTTTGAAAGTGCAGAATTCTTGACAATACCGAAGGAGGGCATTATATTAAATCTTAACGTGAAAATAACATTTTGAAAGCAAAGGAGGTTTCATGAGAAAAGGATTTACTTTGGTTGAACTTGCAATAGTTTTGATAGTAATTGGCCTCATCATTGTAATAGTCCTTAGAGGGCAAGGGCTTGTGGAGAATGCAAGGATTTCGAAATTAACCAGAGATTTTCAGGGGATACAGGCAGCTTTTTACTCTTACTATGATAGGTATGGAATGTACCCCGGCGATGATTCAACTGCTGGAACAAGGTGGCCCGGCGAGGTAAGCGGTAATGGAAATGGGTATGTGGATCCGGGAGAGGCCCCTTACGTCTGGAGCCATATGTTGAAGGGAGGATATGTACAGGGAATGCCAAGAGGCCCTTATGGAAATTACATATTTGGTAGTATGAATTTTGGCTCTACCTATGGATTTGGAAATTTTGTGGGAGGAACCGGGATCCCGGGTAACATTGCTGAGCAAATAGATAAGAAAAATGATGACGGAGTTTATAACACAGGTTATATTCAGGGGTCGAGGGCCTATACCTTGGACACCCTGACATTATATTGGAAACTTTAACGCTCGCCTTTAAAAGGAGGTAACATTATGAGGCGTAAAGGCTTCACACTGCTGGAACTGGCCATCGTGCTGGTGGTCATAGGGCTGCTCATAGCCCTTGTGATGAGGGGGATGACCCTCCAATCAAGCGCGAAGGTTAAGAGGACTGCCGGAGACCTCAGAAATATCCACACTGCTGTGATGGTGTACTACAGCAAGAAAGGTACATATCCGGGCGATACTGACGGGGATGGATATATAGATAGCGACGCAGCCGCATGGGATTCCTTAGCTAAGTACAGCATTGCTTTCAAAAAACCGAGTCCGTATGGCACTTACTACGTTCTTGATTCTTTAACAGTTAATACCGTTAAAAGAAATGTTATTAGAGTTGTTGTTGCAAATTCAGATGCAAGGACGGAAATCGATAATCTGATCGACGATGGTGCCTCAACCACTGGTGCCCTCATTGCAAAAGGTGATACTCTGGTTTACGTCATTGAATAGTTACTGTCTCAGGGGCCCCTTTAAGGGGCCCCTAAATCTATGAAAATTGCAGTATTTCTTATAAAACAGAATTTCTCGGCAGATCTCTATATCTTTGAAGATGGAGTTTTAGAAGGGTTATTCTTTTTAAGTGGAGAAGAATTCAAAGCGTCGAAATTCCCCTCAAGGATGAGGGGAGTTGATAGAGTTTATGTCTTATTAGATGACCCCAATATTTATTATTTAAATCTTTTGAGACTCCCCAATTTGAGGTCTTCTGAATTGAAAAAGACGGTGAATTACGAGCTTATTTCAATTTTGGGCGAAAAGGCGCGCTTTGCCCTTGAAACGGTGGCAATCAAAGAGGATGAGGCGGGTATATCCTCTTTGGTTTTGGTTAATGGGATTAAAGAGTCTTATTTTAATGAACTTATTGAATATTTAAAGAACTATCGTGACCTCATTGAGCTTATAGTTTCCTATCCTATTTCGTACTATAACTTTGACACGGGCAAGAGTGCTTTAATAGTGGAACTTTACGAAGATAAGACTAAGATGACCGTTTTAATGGGTGGTGCCGTGGTCCTTTACCGGACAATTCCCGTTGGCTCTCAAAGGGTAACTCCTGAAGATCTAACTTTGAGGTTAAGGGAGGAGATAGAGAGAATTACCTACTATGTAAGGCAGAATTACGATAGAACCTTTGAACTAAGAAAATTGTACTATTTTACGGAAGATAAGAAGGCAGGCACTTTATTTGGTGGATTCGACGTTGTTTCAGAAGAAATAGAACTCCCCATCTACAGAGGTGGAGATATTGCACCATACATCGTTTCACAGAAGAATCCAAAGGAGTTTATCTTAAATATACTTCCGCCTATTGTGAGCTATAGGGAAATTTCGCCTTACATTTATTTGATTCTACTGCTTTCCTTTCTCTTTTACTCGGCACTTTTTGGCTATTCTTACGGACGCCTTTTAAGATATGAACGTACCCTATCAAGAACCCTTGACAACCTTAGGTCAGGGGTTTATCAAAATCTCACCTATATAAGAGAAAACAGGATGTTGATGTTAACCAGTGGGTTGAGTCAAGCAGATGTTCCTTTGGAGGAGCTGCTCAAAGCAGTATCTGCCAGTTTAGAGAGAGGGATGAGGGTATCTTATTTCAAAGCGGAGAGACAAGTTTCCGGGCTTAACTTTTCATTAACCTTTGATTTTGAAAATGTTCCAGATTTTAAGAAAGCAGACTTGATCGAATCCTTTATAAATCGTTTAAATTCCTACGGGACATTTCAGAACCTTCGTTACGAAGTTCAAACCCAGGGGGATAAGAAGGAGTACCTTGTTAAAGGCGTGATGGTTAAGGGGAGTAGTTGAGAATGCTAAGAAGACCGATTTACCTTATAGTTTTCTTGCTTATTTTTGGCACCCTTGGTTATATAGAGTATCAGATTGTTCAGAAGGAAAGTTCAAAGATCGAAAGGATGGAGAATGAACTTATAAATCAGTTCAGGGAGTTCAGTGCCTATAAGAATTATGTTTATCAATTCAGCCTTCCTGCGAACAGGAGCTTTTTGTTTATAGATATGCGTGAGTTAGGCGACGACGGCAGAAAGACAAGCTTTCTTAAAGACTATTTTCAGAGTTCGGCAAAACAATACGGCCTTGATACGGAAGTTAAAGTCGAAGGTGGTCAATTTTTCGACTGGATGAATGTTTTATCTTCGGCAGGTGGGTTGCTCAAGGTTTATAGAGTGAATATGGAAATTCAAAACTACAGTAACCTGCCCGCTTTATTAGAATTTTTAAAATTTTTAAAAAATTTTCCAGTAGTTATAGACAATTTTGAGGCTGGTACAGGTGGTGAAAAAAAGGGGTATATAAAATTAACCTTTCAATTTGTTGAAACCTATGAGGAGTAAAGATGAAGGGTAAGAGCTTATTAATAGCATTGCTCATATTGGCTTTTGTGATTGGGGTAGTTTTAATTATTACCCTTTTCATTCCAACGCTTCGGAGGCCTGTGCCGCCGGTTCCTCAGGTACAGGTCACAGTCCCTGTTGAGACCTCTAAAAAGGAACAGATTCAAACAAAACCTTACGTTTTTGAAAAAGCGTCTTCCCTATACGACCCTTTCACCTCTAAGGTTCTTGAAGCCACTAAGTTGCAGGAACAGATGGAATTGAGAAATACCGAAATTGAATTACTTAAATTGGAACTTGAGAAGCTAAGATTGGAGGCCCAGATTGATAGCTTGAGAAAGGAAAGGGGATATTCGGTCTCAAGTATAGGAGGAGTAAAGGTACTTGCTGTTTCGGAGGGTGGAGGAAGCTTTAGGGCACTTCTTGATAATGGTGCAGAAAAACGCTGGATTAGTGAAGGCGGGAGTTTTAGTGGGTACACGGTGTTAAAGGTCGAGTCTGGATATGTTACTCTAAGGGATCCTTCAGGTAAAATATTGAAAATAAAGCCAGGAGAGTAATATGAAGAGACTTATTTTGATTGCAGTTTTGATGTTTGTTTCCTTTAAACCCATTTTTGCTGAGGAGCCTTCGATTCCAAGGGTAAAAGTGGACATGGTCAAGGCATCCTTATCCAAGAGGATCACTATCCAGGGTAAATCCATTCCTATTGCATCCATAATGGAACTAATTTCGGAAGAGTCGAATTTGAGTTACTATATAGATCCCGGTATTTCTAATTTGGTGGTTGCCGACTTGAATTTCAAGGATGCAACAATTAAAGAGCTTCTTGATTTTTTAGAGGCCAATTACGACCTTGTTTACAGAATTGAAGGTAATAAAATTCTTTTGAAAAATTATGACACCTGGACCTTTGAAATTGATTTCCCTCCAAGATCGAATAAATCTTCTATAAGCATCGGTGGTAGCGTGATACCAGCGGGCGATTTGTCGGGTAGTGCAAAAGTTAGTAGTGAGTTCAGCAGCGGACAGGCTGACCTTTACACCGCTATAGAAAATGATGTTAAAGCCCTTTTATCTCCTGCTGGAAAGTTTTCTTTAAATAGAAGCTCTGGGGTGCTCTTGGTTTCTGATAGTGCCTCTGCCCTAAAGAGGGTTAAGTATTATATAAATAAGGTACGGGAGTCAAAGGATAGGAAGGTTCGGATTGAGGTGAAGATTGTTGAAGTTTCTTTGGACAATACAGACTCCTACGGGATTGACTGGAGCTTTATGAAAAACTTCTCTGCAAATTCCACTAATTTTAATCTGAAGCTTGATCAGAATACAGCTTTAACTCAAAAGGTTTTCAGTGTTAACTTAGCAGGCGGTGGGTTTACAACATTGCTCAACTTTTTGTCCACTTACGGTAAAGTAAACCTTCTATCCCAGCCTTCCTTGTTGCTTATGAATGGCGAAAATGCGTTACTTTCAGTGGGTCGCCTGCTTACTTACTGGGAACTTACCGCTCAGGCAGCAGGTGCCCAGGTTGGTACACCCGTAGTTTATCCTGTCCAGAAAAGCATTCTAAAGGGGCTTCTATTCTCAGTTACGCCTTTCGTAAGCTCTGACAGTTCTGTTACCATGGAGATTACGCCTATTCTTGCCGATGTTTCTAAGTGGGAATCTTACCAGTGGCAGGGACAGTTACTCGAAGCACCTTCCGTTGATATTAGGGAAGCCCATACGATGCTAAAAGTTAAGTCGGGTGAGACCATTATCCTTGGTGGTTTAATCTCCAATAAAGAAAATACAGTGGAGAGGGGAATTCCGATAATCTCAAGGATTCCCATTATTGGTCATCTCTTTAAGAGTCAGGAGAAGGTTAAAGAACGGACTGAACTGGTCATTTTTATTACCCCTCAAATTGAATGAAATCACAAGAACTGATTTATTTAAACGAGGCCATTTTAGGTTTTTTCGGCCTTAAGGTTAATCCTTTTACCAATACCCCAAATTTAGATTTTCACTACGAATCCAAGTCCTTTCAGGAAGGTTATGCTGCCCTCTACTACGTGATAAGCAGGAGGTTGGGCTTTGCATTGATCACGGGAGAAGTAGGCACTGGAAAAACCCAGCTTTTAAGGTACTTTTTAAAAACTCCACCTTTTAAGATGTCTTCAGCCTTGGTTTTGAATCCCCTTGTTAAGCCTAAGGACCTTTTTAAATTAATTTTGTCAGATTTTGGCGTGAAGGAGGCTTCAAAGGTTAAAGAAATCAGCGTTTTGACGAATCTGCTTTACAATTTTACTCTGAAGAAAACTCAGGAGGGGGAAAGAGTTGTTGTTTTTATTGACGAAGCCCAGGACCTACCCCTTGATACTATGGAATCGCTAAGGCTTATTTCCAATTTTGAAACAGAGGATTCAAAGCTCATCGACATCATTCTCGTTGGACAACCTGAACTTGAGAAGAAATTGGAACGGTATGAGTTGAGACAGCTTAATCAAAGAATTTGGGTGAGGGTGAAACTAAGGCCGCTTGATATTGACGAAATAGAACCTTACTTAGTAGTGCGTTTTGAGAGGGCTGGGGCGGGGAGAATCTTTGATAATTTTATCATAGGAGAAGTTTACAATTTCTCAAAGGGGATTCCAAGGCTAATTAATGCGCTAATGGAGCGAGCTATGCTTGCCGCGTTCGTTGACGAGAACAAGATAATCCGTCCGAGACACATCAAAAGGGCAATTGAGAGTTTGATGGGGGAAGGCTAATGAGCCTCATCCATGAAGCCTTAGAAAAGGCCAAGAAAAGCGCGAGTAAAGTTGAGCTTAAAAAGATTGAGGCTCGAGAAGAAAGAAAAAGAAGGGTCTTTTGGTGGCCTGTGATTCTTGGCCTTTTATTTTTAGTTGTCATAGCCCTTGTGTTTTTGCTCGATGCTGGGGTGTTTAAGAAAGTGAGAAACTTAGAAACGGGTATCGCAGCTTTTGTGACGTCACAGAGGGCGGAAGATTCAAAAAATCAATCCTTAGAGAACGATTCTTTAACATCAAATCAATTTGTTAGTGCTGGGGACTCAACTCAGACTAATCTTATAAACTTCCGTGAAAGCTTTAATAGAGCTCTCAACACTGGTAATACAGAACTTCTGAAAGAACTTGCCCTTGATAACCCCGATTCCTTATCCTTTGAAGATTTTAAGAGAGTCCTCAAGATCTTTATGATCCTTAATGATTACCCGGTCGTTAAAGAAATAGCTCATAAAGCAGATGAAGCGGGAAAACTCGATGCTGATCTTCTTCTTGAGCTTGCAAAGTATTTTGAACAAAAGGATGGGCTTACTTCAGCCTATTATTACAGAAGATCATATTTTGCAGGGAATTTTGATCCTATTCTCCTTGCAAAAACGGGTTCTCTTTACGACAACCTGGGCCTTAAGGATAGTGCTGTAAAGTATTACAGGGCTTATCTTAATGTTGCAGATACAGGGGATTTGTATTTTAATATAAAGAGGAGGGTAGATTATCTTGCAGGTGGAAAGTAAAAAGAAAACTTTAAAGCTCGGGGAAATATTGCTAAACATGGGTTTTATTACCGAAACAGAGCTTAAGCTTGCTTTAGAGGAGCAAACTCGGACAGGGGAAAAACTGGGGGAGATACTTTTGAGGCTCGGCCTTGTTACAGAAGAGGAAATTTCTTATGCTATTGCCCACCAGGCTGGCGTTGAATTTATAAATCTGGAAGAGGTGATAATTAATCCAGCGGTAATTAAGCTCGTTCCTTATAATGTTGCAAGAGAAAATAAGGTTGTCCCGATAACTACCGATGGTAAATCAATTGTCGTAGCCATCCAGGATCCCTTTAATTTCAAGGCTATTGACACTATTGAGCAAATTACCGGACTTAGAGTCATCGTAAAAGTGGCAAGGGAAGAGCAGATTTTGAGAACCATTGAAAATCTTTACGGTCTCCATGTTAGTTCCGATGAAGACTTTGAAGCCAATATAAGAGAGGCTATCAGGATCCAACAACTTGGCGCGGAGGTGGCTCCCATTGCAAATATTGTTAATCTGATCGTTTTAAAAGGAATCCAGTTGGATGCTACAGATATCCACATTGAGCCATCGGATAAAGTTTCCAGGATAAGGTACCGTGTTGACGGGGTATTGCATCCCATTTACACCATTCCAAGGAGACTCCATCCCTCCATTGTTACCAGGATTAAAATTATGTCTAACCTTGATATTGGCGAGCAGAGGATCCCACAGGATGGGGGATTTAACTTCCAGTTGGGTATGAAAAATATAAACATCAGGGTATCTACCTATCCAACGCCCTATGGGGAAAGTGTGGTTTTGAGGATTCTCGAGAGGACAAATATTATACTGGGACTTGAGAAACTGGGCCTTTCTCAGGAAAAACTCGTGAAAATTAAAAATTTGATCCAAAAGCCCTTTGGGATTATTGTGGTGTGTGGACCAACGGGGTCAGGTAAAACTACGACTTTGAATTCCATTTTGTTAGAGCTCAATTCCCTTGAAAAGAACATTATGACTATAGAGGATCCTATAGAGTACAGGTTACCGCTGATAAAACAGTCCCAGGTCAATGAAAAGGCGGGATTTACCTTTGCCAACGCCCTAAGGAGTATTTTAAGGCACGACCCTGATGTTATTCTGGTCGGTGAAATGAGGGACCGAGAAACGGCTGAATTGGCCTTCCAGGCGTCCCTTACCGGACATTTGGTCTTAACAACGATTCATGCCAATACGGCGATTCAGGCTATTCCGAGACTTTTAAATCTTGGTGTTGATCCATACATAATGTCAGTGGGGCTCATTGCTATCATCGGGCAGAGGTTGGTGAGGAGGGTGTGTGAAAACTGCAAGGTGGCTCAGCCTGTGGACATTAGTTTAGTTAAAAAATTTGGTCTCGAAAAGTACTTTGCTAAGGATGAGAACGAATTCGTTGGTAGGGGTTGCTCCCACTGCTTCCACACTGGCTATCGTGGCAGAACGGGAATTTTTGAGATTCTTGAAATAACAGAGGAGGTGAGGGAACTAATCCAGAGAGGTGCTCCCCTTCATGAGATTGAGACGGTGGTCAAATATGAAACGATGTTGGAGGACGGAATAAAAAAGGTAAAACAGGGGGTTACCAATCTAAGTGAGGTTTTGAGGGTCATAGGTTGATATGGAGTTCGTTTACATTGGATTAAACGCAAGGGGTGAAAAGGTAAAAGGTTATATCGAGGCTGAGAATGAAGTAGTCGCCGTAAAAATCTTGAAGGAGCAAGGACTAACCCCTTTACAAGTGAGGAAGTCTACAATATTTTCCCTTAAGCCAAGGTACAGGGTAAAGCGAAAGGAATTAATTTTATTCACAGTGCAACTCCATTCTATTATAAGCTCCGGCGTTCCGATTACTGTGGGACTGGAAAGTTTAAGGGATGAAGCGGTGAGCAAAGACTTGAAAAAGGTTATTGAAGAGATACGTCTTGCCCTTCTTCAAGGAAGTTCTCTTTATGAAGCATTCTCTCGTTTTAAAACAGTTTTTCCGCCTTACTACCTTGGGGCTTTGAAAGTTGGTGAGGAGAGTGGAACTCTTCCCAAGACCTTAGAAAGGATTGTGAACGTTATGCAGAGGGAGGAGGAGCAGAAGGATAAGACCATCAAAGCCTTAATTTATCCAGCTTTTGCTGTTACTACGATATCTATCGCGGCTATTTTTTACCTCTTCTATGTGCTACCGAGGGTGATTGACCTTATCAAGGGTCTTGGAACCAGCCTGCCTTTTATAACGGTTTTCGTGATCACCATTGTAGGGTTTCTTAAAAAATTTGTTTTCCTTTTTGTGATCCTCTTGATTGCAGTTATAGGGGCTTTGATTTTAATGTATCAGAAGAAATCCACCAGAGTAATCATTGAGAAGGTTTTGGTGGAAAAGTTGGGCATTCTGTCGGATGTACTTGTTAAATCCTTTTATGCCCATTTTACGACCTTCCTTGCCTTAATGTTAGAGGCTGGAATCGATATGAGCACCGCCCTTGAGCTTTTGACCTTCAGTACGGGGAATTTATACCTTGTCAATCTGATCGAGAGATTAAAAACTCTCGTGACTTCGGGACAGAGGCTCGGGGAGGCGGTGAGGAATCTGGGTTTTCCGCCCCTTTTCTGTTCGATGGTCTCCATTGGTGAGGAAACTGGGACTTTACCTAAGCAGCTTAACAGCCTCTCCTTCTATTATGAATCTGAACTGACCCGCACCGTTGAGAGATTACAGGCCATCTTGGAGCCTGTTTTAATTATTTTCATCGGCGTATTCGCCGCATTGATTTTTGTCTCGGTCCTTTTGCCTATTTACCAGACCATAGGGAGTATAAGGTAAATTTCTAATTTTGATCGGTTGTAAAAACTGGGACACTTGAGCGTATTGCATTAACAGTGATTTCAATAATACAATTTCCATTGCTGTCGTAGCTTTTTGGAACAAAGGAGTTCGTGTATATTGTTGAAAAGGCTTTTTGTGAAGAGATTAAGACAAGTTCGTCTGGATATAGAGAATTCCACGTATATTGTTGCCCATTTGAAATTGTTCGGTAGGTAGAGTCAGTCTTTGAGGGGAATACATATATCGTTGAATCACTGGCGTTTCTTACCGTTACTCTGTAAGATATGCATAAAGTCGGTGAGGCCATCAATTCCCCTTGGGAAACGGATATTAAAATATCATCAAAATCCCCAGTACCTGTGGATTGGAATCGCTTATCCGTTGGAGTGGCATTTTCTCCGTCAAATTTTCCATTTGGTCCAGCGCTAATGATTACAGCGCTAATGTCACCAATGGAGTTGCCATCTACATATATTGGGTTGCCGTCAGCGAGATTATCGGCATAGTATCGGTAAGGGATACCGCTTACAGGGTCAAGGGTAAATCTTTGAGGGATCTGAAGGATGGTGTCATTAAGTGTGAAGTCAGATTTGTGTACAGGAATAGTATTGTACCCCTGATAGTACACAATGATCCTTCTTTTATAAGTCTCCATCTCCCTCTTGGCAATTTCTATGTTTTTTGACTTCCTGGTTTGAAGCAAAAGGGGTAAGGATACCCCTGCAATGATGCCAAGGAGAAGAAGGGCAATTGAGATTTCGATAAGAGTAAACCCTTTTCTTCTCATCTTGATAGGTCTCCCGTTATAAGGGGATGCGCGTTTCCAAAAAGTAGCGAATAAAGAACGACTTCAACAATGCAGTTATCACCCTCGTTGTAGGAAGATATGTTAAAAAAGTAGGTTCTTGTGGCAGAATAATTGTTTCCATTGTTAACTTGTATACAGGTATAGGGTCTCAATCCCGTTAAAGTAGCCGTACTCCCATAATTTAGGGTGTAGGAAGAAGATACTGTATCGGCTATGAACCTGTAATAAAGGGTAGTCCCAGAGATTTTGTTCCTCAATATTAAAGTGTAACTGGGGCAGTATCCTATTCCTGAGTATTGAGGCGGAGCTTCTTTCAAGTCCAACTCGCACACATAATATAAAACATCATCAAAGTCTCCTGATCCTGTGGATGCAAATCTTCGATCTTCCGGCTTTGCATTTTCACCATCGAATTTTCCATTTGGTCCAGCGCTAATAATCACTGCCGAAAGGCCCCCAAGGGGGATGCCATCGACATAAATTGTATCGTTAGACCCTGGTACGGTGTCCGCATAATAGAGGTAAGGGATACCTTTTATAGGATCATTCTTGTATTGGTCGGGAATACCGAGCTTTGCTGTGGGTAGGGTATATGCTGCGTCATGGGATGGGAGTTTACCGTTAACATTGTAATAGGAGATTATTAACTCTCTAATGTTTTCGAGTTCACCTTCTGCTTGCCTTATCTTTTGATTTCTCGTTACACTTAGAGTTATTGGGATGGCAACGGCAGTAAGAAGTCCCATTACTACTAAGGCGACGGAGAGTTCGATAAGGCTGAAGCCTTTTTTAAAATTTGAGATAGGAGACATTGGAGATTCTCCTGTATCTTCCTGCATTTAGGTCTCCATCATCGATTTTAGCATCAATCAGAGAATCGGCACTCAGAGGAATTCTATCGGAATAAATGTAGTTCCCGCTGTCACTCACGAAGTTTCTCCATAAAATGGTAAAGGTGCCGCCAAAGGGATTGGTAGTTTTTACATCGAAACCACTGGCTCGCAAAACAGGGATCGCATCACTTTCGATTTTACCGTCGCTATTATTATCACCCGGGTATTTTCTGTAAGTATTAAAATAGTTCTCAACGGCGTAGAGATTAACTCTATAAGATTCAACAGTCGCGTTGACCTTAGCAGTGTAATTTGTTTGCATACCCCTTACAACAATTCCGATAAGAATGCCAATTAGTATTAACACTATGGCCAATTCCAGCAGAGTGAATGCCTTCCTCAACCTATTAATTCCAGGTTCCATTTTCCCTCTTTTTAATGTTGTACTTTCTCATCTTTGCAATGAGGCTGGTTCTTGAAATCCCCAGCATCTTTGCCGCCTTCGTCTCATTCCAATCACAGCTAAGAAGGGCATCGATCAGAATGTTTTTCTCGTAGTTTTCCACGAGCTCGTCGAGGGAGAAGACATGGGATTCCATGGCTGTAATTTTGGGGGACAGTTTATCAACGGTAATATATCCACCGTCCTCCGTAAAGGCGATCATTCGCTCAACTTCCTTTTCCAGCTCCCTCACGTTTCCAGGCCAGTCGTAGGATTTTAGAAGTTCGTAGACAGCAGGCGTGACCCCTTTTATAATTTTGCCTTCTTCAATCGAGTATTTTTTGATAAAGTAGTTCACCAGTTCAGGAATATCCTCTTTCCTTTCTCTGAGGGGTGGTAACTTTATCACCATTCCGGAGATTCTGTAATAGAGGTCTTTTCTAAAGTTTCCCTTTTTAACTTCCTCTTCAAGATCGACATTTGATGCAGAAATTATCCTAACATCGATGGGTATGAGCTCCGTACCCCCCACTCTTCTTATGGTCTTTTCTTCGATGGCCCTTAGTAATTTTGCCTGCATAGCTGGCGATGTAGCCTCAATTTCATCAAGGAACACAGTGCCACCGGCTGCGGATTCAAAGAGCCCAATTTTTCTTGAAGTCGCTCCCGTAAAGGCCCCCTTTTCGTGTCCGAAAAGTTCGGACTCTAAGAGGGTTTCGGGGATTGAAGCGCAATCAATTATTACGAAGGGTTTATCCCTCCTCGCACTCAATTCATGGATTTTTCTTGCAACAAGCTCCTTACCCGTGCCAGTTTCCCCCAGTATAAGAACGGTCATATCAGTTTGGGAGGCGATTAGGATCTCCTCCTTTATTTTTGCCATCTTGCTGGAGTTTCCGATAATCTCAACGGTGAAAAGGTTTTCATGAGATTGTGCCCTTTTGCCTTTAGTAGTTAGTTGTAGTAGAGCATTTAGGACGAATTCGTCGTGCTCTAAAGTGTGTAAGTCTTCTGAATTGATGTATCCAAGAGAAAATTTGCATTTTACAGCAGTGTGGTTTATATGAAAGGATTCAAAATTTAGTGCAGAGCTTAACCTTTCTATGAAGGTTTTTGTACCTTCAGATGTTGTGTGGGGCATCAAGATTGCAAGCTTGTCTAAGTCAAATCTGCATAGGATGTCACTTTTTCTTTTCATTCTTGTGATAAAACGTGCAATATCTCTGATAAGGGCATCAAAGGATTCCTCAGGCAGGTTTCTCGAAAGTTCCTCGAAGTTATCTAACTTTACGATTATTAATGAAAAGTCTTCCTTGTACCTTATTTTCCTCTGAATCTGCTCATCAATGCGGTCGAGGAGATATTTTTTCCCTGGAAGCCCCGTTCCTGGATCCACAAAGTGGTAATCGAGAAGGCTTAAGAGTTCCGTGATTTTGGTAAAGGTTTCTGAAGCCCTTTCCAAATAGGCAGATTCGGATCCAGCACCTTCTGCAACAAAGATGTAACCATAAGAGCCCAGTTTTCCTTTTAATGGGTAAATTTTAAATCCGTTGATCTTGAAGGGAGAGTCCTTTGGAGTGGCGGAAAGTTCCAACTGTTGTATGAGTCCATTTAATTCTGCCTCGTTTATTCCCTTTGAAATTATTTGAATGGGCTTTCCTGTTGGCTTGGTTAAAACGACGCCGTATTTAAAATCTTGGAAGACCTCTGAGAGGAGTTGAAAAACGAACTCTATAAGCTCTGATAAGACTTGCGAATAGGAAGACTCCTCAACTTTTAACCTCTCGAGCATGTGTTTACATAAAATATAACACTACCTTCAGGAAAAATCAACATTTGATTAAATTCATTGTGGAATTTATAATTTTGCAACAAAAAGGAGGCTATATGCTTCGTAGAACACCACTTTTTGATGAACATGTAAAACTGGGTGCGAAGATTGTGCCTTTCGGTGGTTTTGAGATGCCCTTGCAATACTCCTCAATTATTGAGGAACATAGGTGGGTAAGAAAGAGTGTCGGTATCTTCGATGTCTCTCATATGGGAGAAATCATTATCAAAGGTCCTGATGCCCTCGAGTTTGTATCTTATATCACGTCCAATGACCCTTCGGAGCTTGAGATTATGGAAGCTCAATATTCGGCCCTTCCTACCGAGAAAGGGACAATTGTAGATGACCTTTTAGTGTATAGACTGGAAGACCATTTTATGTTAGTGGTAAATGCTTCCAACATTGAAAAGGATTTTAACTGGATTTTAAGTCACAAAAGGGGAAACGTTGAGATTATAAATATGTCTTATGAGATTGGTGAAGTTGCCTTTCAGGGGCCCAAGGCTGAAGAGGTTTTGCAGAGGATCGTTGATGGAGATCTATCACAAATCAAGTATTACTGGTCTGCACGGATTAATATTCTGGGGAAAGAAGCACTGGTATCGAGAACTGGTTACACAGGCGAGGATGGCTTTGAAATTTATACTGATAATAAACACATAGTGGAGATTTTTAGAAAACTTCTGGAGTTTCCAGAAGTTAAACCTGCCGGCCTTGGTGCGAGGGACTCATTGAGGCTGGAAATGGGATATTGCCTTTATGGAAACGATATTGATGAAACAACCAATTTGATAGAAGCAGGACTTAAGTGGATTACAAAACTCGAAAAGCCTGATTTTATTGGGAAAGAGGCACTTGTCGAGATTGATCAAAAAGGCGTTTCCAGGAAGAGAGTCGGATTCGTGGTTAAAGAAAGTGGCAATATTCCAAGACACGGCTATAAGATTTTTGATGAAGCGGGTAATGAAATCGGGGTTGTGACCAGTGGCAATATATCTCCGTCCTTGAATGTACCCATTGGTATGGGCTATGTCATGAAGGACTACTCAAAGGCAGGAACTCAAATATTTGTTGAAATTAGAGGGAAGAAAGTCTCTGCCGAGATTGTAAAACTTCCTTTTTACAAGGAAGGGAGCGTCAAAAAGGCTTAAATTGATTGTCTAAGCGCTGTTGTTTATAATATTGCCATTAAAATCAGGAGGTTTCAATGAGGAAGCAGGATATAGTAGATGAAATTTACCAGCAGACAGGTTTACCAAAGAAGGATATTCAGCTTGTGGTGAATCTATTCCTTGACACCGTTAAAAAAGCATTTTTCAGGGGCGAGAGAGTTGAGTTGAGAGGTTTTGGGGTTTTTGAAGTAAAACAAAGGAAAAGCAGGGTTGGAAGGAATCCCAAAACTAAAGAGGTTATCAAAATCCCTGCAAGAAAGGTTGTGACTTTTAAACCATCAAAACTTGTTAAAGGGTTGAAGGAGGAAGAGTAATGCCTTGCGGAAGGAAAAGAAAGAGAAAAAAGATTAAAAAGCACAAACTAAAAAAGAGAAGAAAAAGAGACAGGCATAAAAAGAAATAATGAGGATTGTTATCCTGTCGGATACACACATTCCCCATAGGGCAAAAGAACTGCCAAAGGAAATAGAGGCTGAAATTTCGAGCTGTGATGCAATAATACACGCAGGGGATTTTACATCCGTTGATTTTTATCAAGATCTCCAGCTTTTAAAAAAGCCTATTTACGCCGTTAGGGGAAACATGGATGACGACGACCTTTTTTCTCTACTTCCTGAAAAACTTGTTTTTGCAATTGAGGGACTAAAAGTTGGCCTTTACCACGGAATAGGTGCGCCCTGGGGCATTGAGAAGAAGGTGCTGGAGAAATTTCAAGATGATAAAGATTTGAATTTGATAGTGTTTGGACATTCTCACAGGCCTCTAAAGAAGGAAGAGAAGGGCTTGGTTCTTTTTAACCCCGGCTCACCGACGGATACTATCTTCGCACCGAGAAGGTCCTATGGAGTTATGGAAGTAGAGAATGGTAAGATATTGAGGTTGGATCATGTATTCTTGTAGTGCGCCCGTAGCTCAACTGGACAGAGCGTTGGCCTCCGGAGCCAAAGGCTGGGGGTTCAAGTCCCCCCGGGTGCATTGTTTTAATGTTTGAAAAAATTTGAGGAATATAGGTCATATTTTCCCATAACGCAGAAGTATATCTATTTTAATCACGCCAGTACCGCTCCTTTGAATACTTATTCTCTTGGCAAGACGGAACGTTACCTCGAAGTGCTAAGAGAAGAAGGTGAAGTGGGATGGGATTTGCTTCAAGAAATATCGGAAACCACAAGGAGGTATGTGGCCAACCTGTTAAGAGTCGAATCCTCGGAAATAGCCCTTGTTCAGAATACATCCATTGGGATCAACTTGATAATAGAGTCCATTAAATGGGAGCCAGATGACGAAGTTGTTTTGGTGGGCTATTTCCCTGCTCTCCTTTACCCCTTCAGGTATAATAGACACGGTATAAAGGTCGTTGAGGTTAGTGAAAATAAGCTGGAAGAGGCCATTGGACCAAAAACAAGAATGGTTGCAGTAGAATGGATTGACTATTTTTCTGGAAAGAGATTTGATCTTGAAAAGCTAAGTAGTCTCAAGCAGAAGTATGGCTTTTTTGTCCTTGTAGATGCTATTCAGGGATTGGGGGCTGTCCCCTTATATCCTAAGGAATTTTCAGTGGACTTTTTAGTTGCAGGGGCTTCCAAGTGGCTCTTAGGACCTCAGGGTATTGGGATATTATACATAGACCAAAAGGCCTTTGATAAATTGTCGAAGGCTTTTATCGGATGGCTATCCTGTCCCTGGAGTGGGTTCTCAGATTTTTCCCATTTGCCAGAACCGTTTAATGATGCGAGGGTTTTTGAAACAGGTACAAAAAACTATTGGGGACTTTCTTATTTGAGTGGTAATTTGGAGATGATACTCGATATTGGCGTGGATAAAGTTTTTTCGCGTTTAAAGGGATTTTTAGATACCCTTTTTGATGAGTTAACCTTTGCTGATGTTATTACTCCAAAGGACCCCGAAAGGCGTGGGGGGATCTTTACTTTCAGATTACCTAATTTATCTTCATTAGAACTCCATCTTGCCTTGCAAAGGGAAGGCATTAGAACATCTTTGCGCAACGGTTTTATAAGGGTTTCTCCCCATTTTTACAACACCGAAGACGAGGTAAACACCTTGATTAATTTATTAAAGAGGTTTTAGAGAATGGAAAGGATTAGCTTTTACAAGGCCGATGTGACAGAGCTTGAGAAAAATTTGATTGAAAACGTTCTTGAGTCAAAGATTTTAACGGCAGGGCCTTTTCTTTGGAGATTTCAGGAGGAGGTACGCCGGTATCTGAAGGCCCCTTATTTCCTTGCAACGTCCAGTGGCTTTTCAGCCTTGCACATTGCCATTAAGGTTTTAGGTTGGGGACGTGGGGACGAGGTTATTTTGTCTCCTCTTGTTCATGTGGGGGTGCCGAACGCACTTTGTGCCGAGGGGATAGGTCTTCAGGTCGTTGACATTGAACAGGACCGTCTTACATTAGACCCTGAGAAGGTCAAGGAATTTATTATGAATAACTATGAGAAGGATAAATCTGGTTTAAAGAATAAGGTTACAGGGAGGGTTTTAAGAGGGATTGTTCTCTATCACCTTTACGGTATTCCATGTGATCTTAAAGCTTTTTTGAAACTCAAAGAAGAATTTGGCCTTGAACTTTTAGAGGTGTGCTGGGAGAGTTTTGGTAGTACATATAAGTTCGTAGGGGAAGCGGTTTTAACCGGTATCACAGGTGATGTTGGTGTTTTCAGCTTTACAAGGTATGGCGCTGTTAATGTTGGAGAGGGAGGTGGTATTGCCTTTAAAAGTAGAGAACACTACGAAGTAGGGGAGAGTCTCAGGTACTATGGAGTTCCCACCGAATATGTAGAGTATCAGGCGATTGTTGGAGGTTACAATTACAATTTGGACGAGCTTTCCAGTGCCATTGGACTTGGTCAGATGATGAGGATTTCTGAAATTCTAAACAAGAGGAAAAAGATTCGTGAGCTATATGAAAAAGAGCTTAGTATAATCGAGGGTATAAGACTTATCGGTGCACCAAAGGATTCGGAGGTATCGTGGTATAGTCTAACAGTTCTTTTACCAGAGGGAGTTGATAGGGATGGACTTATTAGGCGTTTAATGGAGATGGGAGTGCCTGCAAAGGTATTTTACCCTCTTCTTACTGACCTTAAGTTTTACCGTGAAAATTTTAGGGAATTCGATTCTGCTGATTTAACGGTGGCGAGGAAAATTTCCTCCCGCCTTTTGTCTTTACCTTTCCATGGGGATCTAACGGAATCCGATGTTTCGTATGTGGTCGACTCACTACGGGAGGTCCTTATCGCAAAATGAAAGAAATCATCTATTTTCTGCTTCTTGTAATTACTATCAATCTGGATTGCTTTGCCTCTTCATTAACTGAAGGTTTTCTGCTTAAGTCAATAAATTATAAAAGGTTTCTTCAAATTGGCATCACCTTTGGCCTTGTTCAGGCTCTCTTCTTCCTCTTTGGTTTTTGGGGAGGAAGATTTGCAGCAAACTGGATTTTTTCCTTTGACCACTGGGTAGCCTTTTTTGTTTTGCTTGCCATTGGAGTTCATATGATCATTGAAGAATTTCAACAGGAAAAGGAGGTGGATGGTTTTTCCGGAGATTTTAAGACTCTCGTTGGAGTTGCTATGGCAGTTAGCATTGATGCCTTTGCCATTGGGCTTGTTACTTCTCTTTTGTTAAAGACCCTTGCCCTCTTTGCCTTATTGGTTTTTGCTTTGACTTCTTTGATTAGCTTTACAGGGGTTTTCCTTGGGTCCAGTTTTTCAAAGTTTGCAAAGAAAATTAAGTACTCTCAGGCCATTGGAGGAGTCATATTGATTTTGTTAGGCTTAAAGATTCTTCTTGAACATTTGGGAGTTCTTTAATTCACATTCTTTCGTCGAGAAATTTTCCCGTATCTAAGTGGTTGAATTCTGGGAGGTATGTTTTAAAGAGGTCTATTATCTCCTCTCTTGTCCAGTTCTTTCTTTCGATCAGACTTTTAAGCCCTTGAATTATTTGTGGAGAGATGGAATCTGCGTAGCTTTTATCGGGTAGTACCACCGAAAGGTTTTTGAACCTCTGGTGATCAACCTTTTCACTTTCGGAGTAAAGTTCTTCAAGTTCCTTTTCTCCGGTGGTATCTGGAGGAGATAGATAAATGGGCCACTTCTTAGCCTTAATTAATTCTCTAACTTTCGATTTCGCCTCCTTTTCATCTTCAGTAAAGAAAGGTTCAAATCCGTAGAATTCCAATAGTCTAACGGCGATATCAACAAGAGATACGGGCCTCAATTTATCCAATTTCATGGTGAAAATTTCGCCTGACTCGGCGAGAATGGCAGTAAGGATACAAAAAAGGGCAGATTCGTCGAGGGTAATAAAGTATCTTTTGATTTCTTTTGGAACAGCGATGGGTTGATCTTTTTCAATCCTTCGCAGGAATCCCCACAAGAGGCTCCCTTCTGAAAAAGCAACGTTGACGAAACGGGCAGAGGAGACCCGCAGGTGGTCCATCTTCGAGATAAGCAGAAGTTCCATCACCCTCTTCGATGCTCCCATAAGGTTGACGGGTTTTACTGCCTTATCAGTAGATACAGAAAAAAATCTTTTTGATCCCCTTTGAGGTAGAAGCTCAGTTAAAAACTCCACGTTGAGGATATTTACCCGCATCATTCTCATAAGGGTGTAAGGGTCTTTTTCGCTCCTCACATGCTTTAATGCGGAAAGATTGAAAACAAAATCATAGGGTGAGTTACTGTTAAAAAAGTTATAGAACTCGGGTGAACCCACATCCAGCACGTAGGTTTTTAAATCGGTCCTAACATCTATGTCCGAACTTCTTATTTCCCTTATAAGCTCGGTTAAGTTGTTTTCATTGATATCAACCACATGTACTTGTTTTGCTTTTAGTTTTATTAACTCCTTTACAACACTTCTACCAATACTCCCTGCTCCGCCAATTATCAGGAAGGAGGTTGCTTCTATTTCCCTTGAAATTAATTCTTTGTATTTGGATTCCTCTTCCTCAAAGAGGGAATTTTTCCTTCCAATGATTTTCAAGGTATCAAAGTCATGGAACATTCTTACTCTCACGGAGTTTTTTGATAAAACGTTTAACTGCATCTCTCCAATCAGGCATTATAAAACCCGTTTCTTCAACAAATTTTGAGGAGTCGAGAACGGTAAAGAGTGGCCTTTTTGCGGGAGAGGGAAAGTCTTCGGTTTTTGCCGGCAATAATTCACCTTCCCATCCCCAGTCTTTTAATATTTCTTCAGCCCATTCGTATCTCGAACAATATCCACTGTTGGTAAGGTGGTACAATCCGAATTTGCCTTTGAGGATTAGTTCTGTTATTCCCTTTGCGGCGTCGATGGTATATGTGGGGGAATTTGTTTGGTCTGTCGCCACTTTTATTATTTTTTGTTTCTCAGCCATATCAATTAATTTCAAGGGGAAATTTGTTTTTCCAAAACCAAAAACCCAGCTTACCCTTATGATAAAGTACCTCTTTGCAATTTCCTGTACAAAGATTTCCCCCTGAAGTTTGCTTTTCCCATAAGTATTTATCGGGTTGGGAAGATCAAGTGTGGTATATGGGGCACCTTTTTCCCCATCGAAAACATAGTCGGTACTGAAGTGGACTAGGATGGAGCTGTATTTATTAGCGAGTTCTGCCAGATTTCTAACGGCGTAGGCATTTACCTCGAAGGCTTTTTCGGGCTCTTCTTCGGCCTTATCTACATTGTTGTAAGCTGTAGCATTTATGATCACATCGGGTTTAAAATCTTTTAAAACTTCTTCGACTTTTCGGTAATCAGTGATGTCTATTTCCTCGTGTGAAAAGCCAACTACTTCAAAGTTCCTTTCCATTAAATTCTTAGCAAGTTCCCTTCCCAACTGACCTTTTGAGCCAAATATAACAAATTTCATGTTTCGTAATAATAAAAGTTTATGTCCGCCTCTGCAAGTGGGGGTAATTTGCTGTCTTTTTCTGACAAAATCGGGTCTTTGATAGGCCAGTCAATTGCAATTTCGGGATCGTTCCAGATTATTCCCCTTTCCTTTTCCCTATCGTAAAAGGCGGAGGTTTTGTAAAGCACCGTGGCGGTTTCACTAAGAACACAGAAGCCGTGGGCAAAGCCCTCAGGGATAAAAAGCTGAAGCTTATTAGTGCTTGATAAGATAACTCCAACCCATTTGCCAAAGGTTGGTGAACCTTTTCTTATATCTACTGCCACGTCAAAAATTTCGCCGTGGACTACCATGACGAGTTTTGCCTGAGCGGAGGGCCTTTTCTGAAAATGAAGTCCCCGTAAAACACCTTTTTTGGAAAAGGAAAGGTTATCCTGGACAAAACGCACTCTTAAGTAATCGTAATATATGTTTTCCTTGAAAATTTCCATGAAGTACCCTCGGTGGTCTTCAAAGGCCTTCGGCTCGATAAGGACTACCCCAGGCAGTTCCAGATTGTAAAACTTGAAATTTTCCATACTTTAATTATAGACTGTCTCTACCGTTAATGCTCAGTTCGTAAGCATCAAGTTTTTCCTTATCTCAAAGATGAGTTTGAAGGTTGTCAGGAGGTCGTATAGATTGTGCCTTGAGACTATTTTCAGGTATTTTTCATCCCCTGTTTTTTCGTAGAGCTTAATTATGGTGGGGAGGAGATTGGAGGGGACATCAAACTCCCTATAAATTTCCATTAGATTGTGCTCGAGTATTGTGAGTTTTCTTGATGCATAAGTTTCTTTCCAAATTGACCTTGCCAGTGGCAGAATATCAAGGTGGAAGGCGGGATTTACAAAATCTAATTTGTGCAATTCACATCGCTTTCTAACAAAGGGAAGGTCAAAAACCGAACCGTTATAAGTTATAACTTTAAACTTCTTAAAGTGGTTAATAACCCATCGTAAGAGATTTTTCTCTTTGTTTAGCGTTTTGGCTACAAATTGCACGGATATTGACTTTTCCTTTCCTGGGAAGTAAAAACCGGCCAGGAAAATTTGACTGTCAGAAGAAAGTCCACGAGTTTCTATATCAAAAATTGCGAGGTCTTCGTAAGATGTTCTATGAAGTTCTTCCAGCAGTCTTAAATTTTGTGAATTCTTTTTAGTGAAAGTCAATAGTTCAAGGGAGTTTATTTCATCCTGAAAAATTGGTATTGTATTTTCAACCTCGATTTTGATAATCTGATACCCTTTGTGTTTGTCTATACTTGAAATTTCGAAGAACCGTTCCCCCTCAGTTCTTTCTAAGATTTCCTTGATCAGAGCATCAACTTGTTTTTTCTGGGTGCTCATCGGGTTTAATTAGCCTTAAGATCGTCTGTGATTCCCTTTGGGCTTCCTCATATTTACCCAGTTTAAGATATACGTTGCTAAGGATGGCGTGATATACCGCGTTATCTGGTTCTATCTCGATGGCTTTCTTGATTTCTTCTTCAGCATCTTCGTATTTTTCAAGGTCGTAATAGATTAGACTGAGGTCTGCATGGGCCTGCGAGAAAGAAGGATTTACTTCAATTGCCTTGTAAAGTTCCTTTAAACACTCTTCCACTTCCCCCTTTTCATAGAGCATCATTGCAAGATTATCATAATACTCGGCTTCGTAAGGGTTTAACTCGATAGCTTTTTTTATTGTTTCGATTGCTAAGTCAATTTGCTCATTTTGAAAGTAACTTAAGGCCAGATTGTTAAGGAGAATTGGATCAAAGGGATCGAACTCAACAGCCTCTTTGTAATATTCGATGGCCTTTTCGAAATTTTCCATATCATAATAGAGATCGCCCAGGTCCGCATCGACATTCATTGCGCCCTTTAGTGCGTCTTTTACGCTAAGTAATTCTTTTTCTGCCTCTTCAAGATTACCCATTTTGTAAAGGGCAATCCCCTTGTAATAGTGAGAAAAGGGATCCTCAGAGATCTGAAGCGCTTTCTCTAAGTGGTTTAAAGCATTAACGTACTCCTCGAGATCTATTAGAAGTATGGCATAATCCCTTAAAATTGTGGCTGAATCCGGCTCTTCTTCCAAGGCTTTTTGGAAATAATTTTTTGCTTCCTCAAGCTTTCCGTGTTGATGAAGCTGCTTTGCTAATTCATAGTTAATATTTGCCATGGCTGAATTGTAGAGGTAGAGATGTGAAAAACAAAGTTTGAATTTATTTTGTTGTTGAATTAAAATTAAATCATAACAGGAGGAAAGAGATGCTAAGCAAAAATATAGAGGAAGCGCTCAATAAGCAGGTAAATGAGGAGCTCTTTTCGGCGTATCTCTACCTTTCTATGGCTGCCTACTTCGCCGATAAAAATCTTATGGGATTTTACAACTGGTTGTACGTGCAGTTCCATGAGGAATTAGAACATGCAAAAAAAATTATCCATTACATCATCGAGAGGGGTGGAAGAGTCAAGTTATCTCAAATAAAAGAACCTCAATTCGAATGGAAAGACCCTGTGGACGCCTTCAAGGCCGTCTTGGAACATGAGAGGTACATCACAGGTAAGATTAATGAGCTGGTTGATCTTGCAGAGAAGGAAAAGGACAGGGCGACCTTCGCAATGTTGCAGTGGTTTGTGAATGAGCAGGTAGAGGAGGAGGCCAACGCTTCTGAGATTTTAGCAAGGCTTGAGATGGTTGGTGAAAGTAAGCAGGGCTTACTGATGCTCGATAGGGAATTGGCCCAGAGAAAATTAAAAGACTAAGCAGAATAACAGCCTTTAGAAAAAGTTTTTTTAGTAGGTGTTTTTGTGTTTTCAGTTAGTCTTCAAATTATTCTGGTAATTGCGATTGGTTTTCTTTTTCGTCATCTTCGGATCTTTAAAGCCGGAGATGAGAGGGTATTTAACGTCTATGTATATTACGTAGCACTCCCGGCCTTTATCTTTCTCGAACTTAATCATCTACCTCTTCGCAAGGAAACATTGAAAGTAGTTGCCGTCGTTGCTGTGCCGATAATAATAATTTTAATGTTTTACTGGATTGTTGTTAAACTTTTTAAGCTCGATAGAAAACTATTCACAACCCTCGCTCTATCGACTGCCTTTGGGAGCACGGCATTCTTTGGCATTCCGTATATTACTTTTGCTTATCCTCAGACAGAATCTTTGCAGCTTGCGGCTTTAATAGCATCAGTTTCAGGAATTTTTGGACTTTCAACGGTTGTTTCCCTCCTTGAACTTTACTATGTGCCCGGCTTAAAGTTAAAAGAGTTGTTGAAGGTTATCATAAATAGATTTAAACGCAACCCTCTTATTCTCTCCATAATAGCAGGGTTCCTTTCCAATGTTTTGGGTTTAAAGGTAGGAGGGGGTATTTATAAAGGCCTTGACATGATTGGGAAATCCACGGCAGTTATCGCGATTTTTATGTTAGGCCTTTTCCTTTATGGTAGAACCTATAAGAAAATCTGGCAAGGGGTCCTTCTTAGCCTTCCAAGGATGTTGCTAATGCCTTTTTTAACTTATGTTTTCGCCCACCTTTTTGGGCTTACCTCCACCTCTTTGTCGATAACTGTATTGCTTTCTGCTATGCCCGTGGCCCTTACATTAATAACCCTTACCCAAAAGTACGATTTTGAGGTAGATTTGTTTGCAAATTTGATCCTTGTAAGCACTCTATCGTCTTTAGCTTATCTTAATTTGCTCAGGGTTCTTATATCTAAATAAAAGGGACTTGACTATTCACCTAAACCCTGGTATAATTCATACTAAACTGATAGGGAATTATGGTTAAGATTTCGCAAAAGACAAGATACGCTGTGCGGGCTCTTATGAGGCTTAGTAGTTACGGGACCGCAGGGGCTACTTTAAAACAAATTTCTTTTAAAGAAAATATTCCATTAAAATTCTTAGAACAGATATTTGCCGCTTTGGTGAAAGCTGACATATTAGAATCAAAGAGAGGTGCCGAGGGTGGTTATAAGTTGAAAAAGAATCTATCCGAAATTTCCCTTTATGATGTTATGAGGGCTTTAAAAGAAGATGTTAAACTCGCAAGGTGCTTTGAATTTGTAAAACAAGAATGCCCTTTTGCAGAGTATTGTTCTGCAGAGGCCTTTTGGAGAGAATTGCAGGAAAAAATTATGAAAATTTTTGAGGAAACGAAACTGGGGAGAAACTAAGATGAATGTTTATCTGGATAACGCCAGTAGTACAAGGGTTGATGAAAGGGTAGTTGAAGCAATGTTGGGGACCTTTTATGAAGACATTGCACTTCCTACCTCTGAATTTGTTCACACACCTGGTCAAAGGGTTAAGGAATTGGTTGAAGAATCGAGAAAAAAGATTGCCGATTTTGTCGGTGCAGAGCCTTCGGAAATAGTTTTTACTTCTGGTGGTACTGAGGCTACCAATCTGGCTATAAAAGGTGTTGTTTTTGCAATGGCAAAGAATGGGAAACACATAGTAACGACAGCTGTTGAAGGAAGAGCGGTACTGGACTCTGTTAGAAAGCTGGAGAAGTGGGGTTTTAAAGTGGACATCGTACCTGTTGACAGGTATGGTTTTGTAAATTTAGAAGCTCTGGAGAAGGCCATATCAAAGGAGACCATTCTTGTTTCTGTTCAGATGGTTAACGATGAGGTGGGAACCATTCAACCCCTTGAGGAAGTTGTTAAGATTGTGAAGTCCAAAAATCCAAACACTGTCGTTCATACTGATGCTACATATGGAATAGGATGGCTCCCCTTTAATGTGAAAAATTTAGGGGTTGATCTTGCCAGCTTTACTGCCCATAAAATTCATGGACCTAAAGGGGTTGGGGCTCTTTACATTAGAAAAGGTATCGCTATAGAGAAGCAAATGGATGGTGGATATGCAGAATTCAATTTAAGAGGTGGAACGCCAAATATCCCTGGTATTGTAGGTTTTGCCAAGGCAATTGAGATCCTTGATTGGAATGATGTGGAGAAGGTTAGAAAATTGAGGGATTATCTCTATGAGATGATCATTTCTAAGATTCCAGAGGTGATTTTACTTGGCCCTTCAGATTTTACAAAAAGACATCCTGCAAATCTCAATTTATCTTTCAAATATGTGGAGGGTGAATCCGTTGTCCTCTATATGGATATGAAAGGGGTTGCAGTTATTTCGGGGTCTGCCTGTTTTTCAAGGGGACTCGAACCTTCATATGTAATAATGGCTATGGGTCATACTCATGAAGATGCCCATGGGTCGATCAGATTTTCGTTAAGTAAGTATAATACTAAGGAGGAGATGGATTACACCGTCTCCGTTTTAGAAGAAGTTATAAAACAATTAAGGGAACTTAGCCCTTTGGGAGGAAATTGATATGAGTTTACCATATTCTAAGAAATTGATTGAATTGTTTGTTCACCCCAAAAATGTGGGAGAGATTCCTGATGCTGATGCAAAGGCAACGGAAGGCTCTCCTGCCTGTGGTGATATGGTGCAGCTCTTTTTAAAAGTTGACCCTGAGTCCAAAAGGATTATAGACATCAAGTTTAAATCCTACGGTTGTGCCTCTAATATTGCTACTGCTTCTATCGTAACAGAGCTGGCAAAGGGGAAAACCCTTGAGGAAGCCAAAAAGATTACTTGGAAAGATGCGGATGCGGAATTGGGCGGTTTGCCTCCTACTAAGATTCACTGTGCGGTGCTCGCTGTTGATGCGCTCCATACGGCCATAGAGAATTATGAACACCAGCATGGACTGTTAAAGGAGAAGGTTCCAACGACGAAAGAGGTTGTTATAAACCGTTTGAAGCATGTTATAGACCCTCGGAAGGGGATTGATGTTATTAGGGCTAAGACTGTAAGAGATGTGGAAGTTCAGGAGGGTGTAGCGAAAATATACCTAAATATGAAAGAGGATGAAGAGTTTGCAAAACACTTGAAAGAAGAGATTATTGAGAGGATCTCACCGTTATGGGATATTAAAGAAGTGGAGGTGATCTTTTCCCATGAGTGAAGCGAGATACAGCTGTATTGGCGAAGGTTGTGTAACAGAACATATTGTGAAATTTAGAAATGCCTATGTAAAAACTCCCGTTGGAGAATCCTTCATTATGGAAGGTGACAATTTTGAGGGACTCAATGAGATCCTTAAAATTGCCAAGTTCATGAAAACGAAAATAGAATATGTCAAGAACGAAGGTAACCGCTGGGAAGTGAAGTTCACGAAGGAGTAGGTTATGGATCAAGAACAATTAAAGAGGGAAATTCTGAGACTTAAAAAGGAGAAAAAGGCGGTTCTTTTGGTACATAATTATCAGAGGCCAGAAATTCAGGAAATTGCCGATTTTTTAGGCGATTCCCTTGATCTATCGAGGAAGGCAAAGGAGACTGAAGCGGATATCATAGTGTTTGCTGGTGTAACCTTTATGGCCGAAACGGCGAAGATACTATCACCGGATAAAAAGGTTTTAACCCCGGAGCCGGCAGCCAGATGCCCTATGGCAGACATGGTTAATGTGGGAAGTTTGCTTGAGTTAAAGAAACAACATCCTGGTGCAGCTATCGTTGCCTATGTAAATACCAATGCCGACGTTAAGGCCATTGCAGATGTTTGTGTAACCAGTGCCAATGCAGTTAAAGTTGTACGGGCTCTGGATGCAAAAAAGATTATTTTTGTTCCTGATAAAAACTTGGCCAATTACGTTTCTATTTATGTCAAAGACAAGGAAATTATTCCCTGGGATGGATATTGTTATGTTCATGATTCTTTTACTGAGGAGGACCTTTTCAAGGCACAGGATGAGCACCCCAATGCAGTAATTATTGCGCATCCCGAGTGCAGGGAAGAGGTTGTGATGAACGCTGATTATGTCGAATCTACTCAGGGGATGATTAGAACTGCGAAACTTTTGAATGCTCCTGAATATGTTTTCTTCACTGAGGAAGGTCTTGTAGACAGGGCAGTCCGTGAAATGCCAGACAAAAGGTTCTATAAACCGCCAAGAACGGCAATTTGCCAGCAAATGAAAAAAATCACTTTGGAAAAAATCTATGAATCTCTCCTTTACGAGAGGTATGAGGTGATTTTAGAACCCGAGATTATTAAAAAAGCCCAAAGGGCTTTAAATAAAATGCTTGAACTTTCATAAAATAAAAATTTAAGGAGGTAAAATTATGGGGTTTCTCTCAGAAGCCGACAAAAAAGAAATAAGGGCGATGTTCGCCGAAATGGTCCATCCTGTCAAGATTATCAATTTCACCCAGACCCTTGAGTGCACTTATTGCCGCGAAACAAGACAAATTCTGGAAGAGGTGGCGGAGCTCTCCGATCTTATCACGCTGGAAGTTTTAAATCATATGGAAAACAAAGAGAAGGCAGATAGTTACGGTATTGAGGACAAAATTCCTGCTATTATTATAGAGGGAGATAAGGACTATGGAATTCGCTACTACGGTATTCCCTCAGGCTACGAGTTCTCAACGCTCCTTGAAGATATAATAATGGTTTCTAAAAGGGATTCTGGATTAAAGCCAGAAACGAAGGCAAAGCTTGCTACCTTGGTGAAGCCTGTGCATATCAAGGTTTTTGTCACTCCTACCTGTCCTTATTGCCCTACAGCAGCGATTACCGCTCATAAGATGGCCTTTGAAAGCGATATGATAAAGTCTGAAGTTATTGAATCCATCGAATTTCCATTCCTTGCACAGAAGTATGGAGTCTATGGAGTTCCCAAGGTTGTGATTAACGAGAAGGTCTCCTTCGAAGGAGCTTTGCCCGAAGAGATGTTCCTCGACTATGTGCTAAAGGCAGTCAAGTAAAGTGGGAATTTTTTAAAAACAAAAAGGCCCCCGAAAGGGGGCCTTTTTGTTTTGGAGAGGTTTTTGTGTTATCTTGTCACCATTATCTTCTTTATTTCACTGGATCTTTCCGTTGAGATTTTGACGAAGTAAACGCCGCCTGCAAGTCCTCCATTGTAAGTTATATTGTGTTTACCTGGATTAAGCTGGCCCTTGAAGATAGTAGCAACTTCCCTTCCAGACACATCATAAAGGGTGATTTCAACTTTTTGAGCCTTATTAGAATTGATAGCAAATGTGATTGCTCCCTTAAAGATCGTGGGCATAGAGACTGAAAGTGGCAGGTTTTCATCTTCGGTTATGCTTGATACGAAATCTCCAAAGATGAAGTCATCAATATACCAACCGGGTCTTGTTACGGAGGCGTCGGAGCCGAAGCGGAATCTTATCCTGAAGGCGTCGCCGGTATGGACTTGAGGAAGGTCAAAAATGGCAAGTTCCCAGCCCGCTGTACTGCCGGAATAGCCGGGCTCATTTCCAAGGCCAACTACACTACTTCGAGGGTAACCTCCCCGGGGAGTTATCAACGTATAAGGTCCTCCGTTGACAGATACCGCTAAGTTCCCACCATCATAGGCAGTAGTAGTATATGCCTCGAAATTGTACCAGTGGTAGAAGGCAAAAGAAGGGGCGTCCTGGGTTGCTATAAGTAAAGGTGAATACAGGCTCCAGTTTGCACTGTTAGGGTAGTCGCCCGATAGTACCGTTGCCCAACATTTCTGACCAGAGTGTGCAGAGCCGGGACCGGAGGTTGGGACTCCCCACTCCCATTGAGTTCCAGCATCAGCGGAAAAGTCTCCATTATGTTCTTCGAAGTCGTAAAGGGTAGTATAAACTATAAATTTCTTGTTAATAGAGTTGTTAGTTGAATCGTCGTCGGTATAAAGGATTTTTAGAACAGCCTGATAGTCAAATCCAGTGGATGGTGGTGTAAAGGGCTCGAAAGTAAGGATACCTAATGCATTGGTGTCAATGGTAGCTATCGTTACCGTGTCTCCATATATAGGTACAGTTCCTTTTTTGATTAAAAGTTCGACACTCACATTATTTTCAGGGCTTGCACCGATGTTCCTTATAGTTGCCATAGGTGTAATTTGCTCTATTTGCATAAGATCCGGGATATTTAAAAATGCGCCAGCGGAAAGGTCATGGCTTCTTACAGGTCGCTTCCAGTATATAGTGAGGGAATCATGAACCACTGTCGGGTTACCATTATAAGTGTACTTCAAATACCAGTTGTTTTGCCCACCGTTACCCTGAATACCAATGGTAGATGAGTTTAGTGTGCCGACCATTGAGAGGTAGCTCATAGCGATGTCACCGTTGGGATACAGGATTACCTGCATATTATAGGTACCAGGTTGGGTTGTGCCGTAGTGTGGCACATTTTCAAAATGGATTACAGCGTAATCTGGGGTAGCAAGGTATCTTATCTGGCCTCCGACGCCTGGATTGAGGTCGTCCCAGAAGAAGGCGATCAAGTTAGGGATAGTGTCATTGGGCAAATCTCTGTTTAAGTACCATGTCAAAGTAGAAGTGGACAAAAAGCCATTGGAACAGAGGTTTATCTGCGTTAATGTACGGTCGTAGAAGGGGAAAGCGAAGGGTAAATTAAGGGTTGTATAGGCTTCGTCACTTAAACTAATAACTTGCCCCCCTTGAGTATTGTACCAAAGGAAATGTGGACCTGTGGGATAATCGGAATCCTTGAAGGTATAGCCGAATCCATCAGGTCCACCTGCGTGAACGTTGGTTATAACGGTTATGGTTTGAGAGGGATCAGATTCATGAGGCGGTGTTTCATTATCCACGGATGTAAGGTAAACGGAAACTCGCCCTGGAGTTACAATAACGGTGTCCCGAAAAGTTACACCCGTGTCTGAGATTGGGTATAGGTGATGGAAGGAGTTGTTTATGTAAACTTTGATCCCTGACAAGTCGTCTAAGGGTGTTCCATCCCTTTGGGTTCTTGGAGTGACGCCCACAATTTCGATTGTTGAGTCATCAACTATATTTACTGCGTTCAGGGTTGGAGGCGCTGGCCATGGGTCTCCACCGACGTACCAACTTACAGAAGCAGGTACGCTCAAAGAGTCATCATAGGTCCAAGTTTGGACAATGTATGTGTATCGGACACCATCAGTGAGTCCTGTGTCCACATATTGCTGGATTCCATTTCGGACAGTATCAACAAATATCGTATCGTTTGGATTAGTTCCTGATACCCTAAGGATTTTTATTCTGAAGCTGTCAAGTGGTGTACCATTCACGCGGGTTGTAGGGTCGGTCCAGGTGATCCTCATGCTTGTTGGCATGTTGCAATCCGAATAAGCCGTTAAATTCCCAGGTGGCAAGGGATCACCAGGGTCTCCAGGCAATTGAACAATTGCCTCTATGTTCCAGTTGTAATCGAGGTTATAACTTCTCAATTCCCCCCATCCGAGGCTTGCGGCATAGACAAAATCTCCTTTGCCTGCTACTGCCGGACCTTGGTCCACGGAAATGGGATACTCTCCCGCTGCATGGGTTATCTCAACGGATACCCAAAGGTCTCTTGTATTGTTTATTGTTACAGGAGTGGTAAGAGGGATTTCTATCCACCCCGCAGTGGGTGCAGAATAGGCCTGGGTAGTGATAAGACTGCCAGGAGCAGAGGATGTACCCTGATCGTAGATTTTAACTTGACCATTGTGGCTACCCTGGTGGTGGTAAAATCTCACTTTTATTAACTTCCAGTTGTTGTAGGGGCCGAGCTCTGTGGGAGTTAGTCTTATTGCAGCTTCATAAGTTCCACCGTTACTTAATCCTATGGCATCGTGGTCTACTGAGTTATAGTAGTATAAGGTGTCCGTTGGTTGTTTCCCGGAAAATTCAGCACGAGGATGAACTATGGCACTGCCTCTCCCAGCTTTGCTGAAGAGAGCAATCTCCTCCTTTTTTACTTCTGCCGGCTTTCCCGCAAAAAGGATGCCGATTACTATTAGTGTGGACAAAAGAAATCTCATAACACCCCCTGTGTAGTAATTATAACGGGAATTATCAAATTTGTCAAGTTTATTATAAGTTATTGACTTTTAGAAAATTACAGACTGCACTATTGATTTTACTTCCCCTGAGAGATAAAAGGAACCAAAAACGAGGATTGTTTTACCCCTTTTCATTGCGATTTCAAGGGCTTGCTGTGCACTTTTTGCACTTTCAATTTTTTCCCTTTGTATGCCGTTTTTTAAAAATACCTCAAGAAGCTCTTCACTTTGGAGTGCCCTTGGGCTTTGAGAGTTTGTAACAATGACATAAGCTGGGTCCACTCTTATTATCTCCCGAACAATTTTCTCATATTCTTTGTCTCTATTGATCCCAAAGATGAAGACACAGTCCTTTCCCACTATTTTCATTGCAGAATTGAGAAACTTTTTTACCGAGTCGAAGTTGTGGGAACCGTCAATTATAATGAGTGGATTCTCTGATATTACTTCAAATCTTCCTTCGATTTTTACTTTTTCAAAGCTAAAGTTATTAAAGCCAAGAACCTCAAGGGCCAGTGCGGAAAGTGCCATATTTTTTGCTTGAAAGGTGCCACCTTGATTCAAGGTGAGAATCTTTTCATCAAAAAGACCTTTGTATTTTATAACCGTTTTGTCCAATTTCGCTTCGATCAGTTTGTATTTTGCTTCTTGGTTTAATAGATACAATTTTGCGTTGTGTTTTTCACCGAATTCCCTTATAACCTTGTAAACTGCTTGATGCTGGGAGGCAACGACCACGGGATTTGGGTTTTTAATTACTGCCGCTTTTTCCTTAGCAATCTGAGTTATTTTGTGTCCGAGAATATCCATATGGTCGTAACTTATGTTGGTAATTATTGTTAGAATCTGATTTACCACATTAGTGGCATCGAGTCTTCCACCGAGTCCCGCCTCTAAAACGGAGTAATCGACTTTTTCATCTATGAAATAGAGAAAGGCCATCAAGGTCAAAGTTTCAAAGACGGTCTTAAAGCCCCTTTTGCCAACCAATTGAGGTTTTATAATTTCTACGTATTTTGCGAAAGTTTTTTCCGGTATCTTGATGCCATTTATTTTTATCCTTTCTCTGATATCTACGAGGTGAGGTGATGTAAAAAGCCCTACCTTAAAACCGAGAGATTCGAGGCCTCCTGCGACCAGGTGGGCTGTGGATCCCTTGCCTTTAGTGCCAACGATTAAAATTGGTTGTGGGACCCTTAGGTGAGGGTTGTCGAATTCTTTGAGGAAATCGAGAAATGGCTCTAAAGATTCTACATACCCTTTCTTCTTCTCGTAGTCAATAAGAGAATAGAGAAACTGAACTGCCTCATTAAATTCCATGAAGTTTTTTTATGTATTCGTGAGCTTCCAGTAGGAGCTCCCTTGTGTTTTCAAATTTTAGTTTAATGTAGGCAAGCCTGAGGGGAAACCAACCAAAGTCTAAATGTTCCTTGGACAGTTTTATGGGTTCTTTTCTGAAGCAACGTGCAAGAAAATAATGAACATCCTTAGTAACCTCTACCTTATCTTTTACAAAAGTGTAGCTTAGAACTTTGTGAAAGCCATCGATGATCTCAAAGTTTTCAATCCCCGTTTCTTCAATCATCTCTCTTTTAGCGGCGGTTATAAGGTCATTATTGTCCCTGTGTTCGATATGCCCTTTGGGAAAACTCCAGTGGGTTGGGTGCCTTAATAGCAAATAGAGAATTCTATCTCTATCGATGGTATAAACTACAAATCCGCTTGATACTTCTTTTGCCTTTTTCAATGGTTTCATGATTGGAAGAGCCTTTGAATCCCTATGTTGATTTTTCTAATGCAAACTTCCTTTCCCAGGGCCCCCATCAATTCAAATAAGCCGGGTCCAACGGTTTTACCCGTTAGTATGATCCTCAGGGGGTGAATAATGATTTTAGGTTCGATTTTTTCTTCATTCGCAAAGCTTCTTAAGGCATTCTCTATATTTTCTTTGGTAAACTCTTCTATGTCTTTTAAGACTTCAGAAAACTTTGACAGGTAAGTTTTGATTTCAGGACTTGAAAGGTACTTTTTAACACCTTCTTCATCATACTCGATGTCGTCGGTGAAGGCAAATTTGCAGGCGTCGGGGAGTTCTGATAAGATCTTTATCCTCTCTTTGTAGAGTTTAAGCAGGTTTTTCAAGAGGGTTGGGTCTATTTTCTCTATGTCAAATCCTTTTTCAGCAAAGAAGGGCTTTGATAGTTCAAAGAGTTCTTCTTCCGTCTTTTGTCTTATATAGTGAGAGTTCATCCAGTAGAGTTTGTTGAAGTCAAATACGGATCCCCTCTTACCCACTTTTTTTAGGTCAAAAAGTTCAATCATTTCCTGGAGGGATATAATTTCCCTGTTCCCTCCAGGTGACCAACCGAGAAGGGCAAGGAAGTTGACAAGGGCTTCAGGGAGTACGCCCATTTTCCTGAACTCAAGTACCGATGTTGCTCCGTGTCTCTTTGAGAGTTTTCCCTTGCCATCCGGTGCAAGAATTACGGGAAGGTGGGCAAAAATGGGTGGTTCCCATCCGAAGGCCTCATACATAAATACATGGTAGGGAGTACTGGGAATCCATTCATCTGCCCTCATTACGTGCGTGATTCCCATAAGATGGTCATCCACTACATTGGCTAAATGATAAGTAGGATATCCATCGGATTTGAGAAGGACTATATCCTCCAGTTCTGAGCCATGCACTTTAATGGTTCCCCGCAAATAATCTTCAAAGACGATTTCCTTATCTAAAGGCACTTTAAGGCGTATCACGTAAGGCATTCCTTCCTTTGCCATTTTATCGGATTCTTCTTGAGTAAGGTATCTACATTTCCGATCGTATCCCGGTTTGAGTCCTCGTTTCATCTGCTCTTGCCTCAATGCTTCAAGTCTTTCTTCAGAGCAAAAGCATCGGTATGCATACCCTTTCTGCAGTAATATTTCTGCATGTTCCCTGTATATGTTTATCCGTTCACTCTGGAAGTATGGTCCTTCATCCCATCGTAAGCCGAGCCATTTCAAACTTTCCTGGATATCTTCTACAGAGCCAGGAACGTACCTTGTTCTGTCGGTGTCTTCTATGCGGAGTATGAAAACCCCTTTATTTTTTCTTGCAAAAAGCCAGTTATATAAAGCTGTGCGCGCCCCTCCAACGTGTAAATAACCTGTAGGTGAAGGTGCAAAACGAACCTTTACCATCAATACCTTCCTTTTGTATAAATTTTAAGGCAATGGCTTACGACATTCAATTCCTATTTGGTTTTTCGAATTTTGAAAAGTATAATTTAAACATGAAGCCATTCAACAGAAGTGAGCGGGTTGCCCGTGAAATTATGAAGATTTTACAAGAGGCTATTTTGCTCGAAGTTAAAGATCCGCGTTTAAGCAGACTTACTATTGTGAGAGTAGATGTTTCAGGGGATTTGAGATTTGCTAAAGTTTATTATGAATCTTCCGTGGAGGATGTAGAGAAAGGTCTGGAAAGTGCCAAAGGGTTTTTAAGGAGCGTAGTTGCAAGGGAGTTGAATATAAGGTTCACTCCTGAGCTTGAATTTATTAGGGTCGAAAATGGATGGCTTTCTCAATATTTATAAGAAAAAGGGCCCCACTTCTTACGATGTTATAAGAGCCATTAAAAAGCATTTGAAAATAAAGAGAGTAGGCCATGCTGGAAATCTTGATCCGATGGGAGAAGGGGTTCTTGTTGTTGGCATTGGAAAGGCCACAAGATTTCTTGAATTCATAATGAATGAAACCAAAGAGTATCGGGTCAAAGTAAAGTTTGGCATTTTAACTACTACTCTTGACTCTGAAGGAGAAGTGATTCAAGAGATGCCTGTTCCTACCCTCGATCGTGAGAAACTTTTAAGTGTTCTTGCTCAATTTCAAGGGGAAATTGAACAGGTCCCCCCATCCTTTTCTGCCATTAAGTTTGAGGGGAAGAGGCTTTACGAGTACGCGAGAGAAGGTGTATTTTTGGTCCCCAAACCAAGAAAGGTAAAGATCCATAAGATAGATTTGCTCGAGATAGGGGATGATTACATTGTTATTGATGTAGAGTGCTCGTCTGGAACCTACATGAGATCCTTAGCCAGGGATATTGGTCAAAAACTCGGGAGTGTGGCAATTGTTGAGGATCTTACAAGGCTAAGGGTAGGGGATTACAGGATTGAGAATGCAGTGCAAATAGACGATGGTGAAAAGTTAATCGAATCAATTATCCCAATACACGAGGGATTACCTATGAAGACTTCAGTTTTTCTTAACCCCTCAGGGTCTACGATGTTCATGAATGGTAATAAGGTTCCAAGACGCTTTATTTCCAGGTTGTCGCAGGAAGCGAGGGCATTTTCCCTCGTAAAAGTATTTGATAACGAAAACAATTTTTTGGGAGTAGGTTTCCTTACATGGGAAGGTTTAGAGCCCAAAAAAGTTTACATACCTGAAGAATGAAATATTCCTGCGTTACCATTGGTACTTTTGATGGAGTCCATATTGGACATAGGGAAATTGTAAGCACCACTTTTAAAATTGCAGGGGCATTGAATTATGAACCCTTGATTCTTGTGCTTAACTACCCCCCGAAGTTTAACCAGATAAATTCCGAAAGGTTTCTCATAACTACAGAAGAAGAGAAGGTTTCATTGTTAAAGGAAATTGCTGATGGGAAGGTGGAGATTCTCGAATTTACGAAGGAGATAGAGGAACTGGAACCTGAGGAGTTTTTAAACCTTTTAAAAAAGCGGTATTATGTCGAACATTTAGTTGTCGGATTTAATCACACTTTCGGAAAGAATAGAAAAGGGGATGTACACTACTTATCTCAGGTAATAGACAAATTTGACTTAGCAATGACCGTTGTTCCACCAGTGAAGATCGAGGATAAGGTTGTAAGCTCTTCCCTTATAAGAAGTCTACTTTATGCTGGAGATGTTAAGTTGGCCTCTAAATGTCTTGGCAGATTTTACTCTATTTCTGGCATTGTTGTTAAAGGTGCTGGAGTAGCAAGGGAACTAGGATTTAGAACGATAAACTTAGATATACCAGAAAAAAAGATAGTCCCAAAGAGCGGAGTTTATGCCGTCATTGTCTCCATAGGTGGGAAGAACTTTTCCGGTGCCTGTTATATAGGTGAAAGTCCAACCCTGGGCCTTTCAAGATTCAGCATTGAGGTCCATCTCATCAACTTTGAAGGTGAAGTGTACGGAGAGTTGGCGACTATTCAATTTGTTGATTTTCTGCGAGATGATATGAAATTTTCCTCTATTGACGAGCTTAGAAGTCAGATTTCAAGGGATATAGCTACTGCTGGGAAGTTAATTTCGCAGTTCCTTTAATCTTTGTTCTAAAATTTTCCTTTTTCCTTCTTCGGTGAGCATGTACTCTTTTCTGGCGATGACTGTTAATAGCCGCGCCTTGATATGAAGAGCATCTTTTTGATACTTCTTATAAGTTGCATCAGTATTGAAAAATTCAATAAGGGCACCTACATAATGGTAAAGCACATAGGCTAACCCTACGTAAATTATATATCGCAGCAGTTTTTTCTTCTGAAATTTAGTCAAATCGTGCTTGATTTTTTACAGCGTTAAGTCCTGGATAAAAGGCGTTCTTTCCAAGTTCCTCTTCAATTTCGAGAAGTCTATTGTACTTTGCAATTCTTTCCGATCTTGATAGCGAACCGGTTTTAATCATACCGGTATTCATTCCTACTGCAAAGTCGGCAATTGTAGTGTCTTCTGTCTCTCCAGAACGGTGCGAAACTACTGCGGTGTATCCTGCTAAGTAAGCTAATCTCACGGTCTCAATAGTTTCTGTGACGGTCCCGATCTGGTTGAGTTTTATAAGAATGGAGTTTGCTATTTTTTCTTTGAGTCCTTTTCTTAGAATATTTGGGTTGGTTACGAAAATGTCATCACCTACTATCTGAATCTTATTTCCAAGTTTTTCTGTGATTTTTTTCCATCCTTCCCAGTCTTCTTCAGCCAGAGGGTCTTCTAAGCTAATTATTGGATATTCTGATACGAGTGTCTCATAATAGGAAATCATTTCATCTGAAGTCAATTTAGCGCCTTCAAAGTTGTATTTTCCGTTTTCGTAAAATTCGCTGGCTGCCGAATCTATTGCAAGATAAATATCCTTTCCCGCTTTATATCCAGCGGTTTCAATGGCTTCCAGCAGGGTTTCAATAGCTTCTTTTGCGGTTTTAATTTGAGGTGCGAAGCCACCTTCGTCACCGACGGAGGTGACTTGTCCCTTGGACTTTAAAATCTTTTTCAGGGTTTGAAAGACTTCAGCACCGTATCTGAGGGCCTCTGCAAAGGTTGGTGCTCCAGCAGGGACTATCATGAACTCCTGGATATCGAGTGGGTTGTCTGCGTGAACCCCACCATTGATGACATTCATAAAGGGAACGGGCAGGGTTTTCGCATTTATCCCGCCGATGTACCTGTATAACGGGATTCCAATGGAATTGGCTGCTGCTTTCATAACGGCTATGGAAACACCCAAAATGGCATTGGCCCCGAGTTTCGATTTATTTTCAGTACCATCTAAATCTATCATGAGATAATCTATTTCTGCCTGGTCAAAGGGTGACTTACCGACGATTTGTGGTCCTATGATTTTATTCACATTTTCAACAGCCCTTTTTACGCCTTTTCCACCATATCTTTCCTCGCCGTCTCTGAGTTCCAAGGCTTCCCGTGTACCGGTCGATGCGCCGGATGGGACCATGGCTCTTCCGATGGTCCCATCATCCAAAATACAATCCACCTGAACTGTGGGGTTCCCCCTGGAATCGAGAATTTCTCTTGCTTTAATTGCCTCAATTTTTACCCTTTTCATTTTTGCTCCTCTTGTTTTCCTTAGTACTGATAAAAATAGCTTCTGTAATCCTTAATGTCACTTATATCTATAAACTTTTGCTGGAACTCTCTGAAGGTGAAATCCCAGATTCTTGAATAAGGACCTACAGAGTACTTTGAATTATTTTTGATTTCTTCCTCTGTAGGTTCAATTCTTTCCAGTAATTTTACAATGTAGCCGCCGTAAGGCTTAGAGATGAAGGGTCCATAAAGTTCACCGGTTTTCTTTAGAGAGTATATGAAACCACTGAATTTGATGTCTCTGCCAATAAAGGGCGATGGTATGGTTTTGGCTGTAAAGTAAGAAGTAGTTTCTACAACACAAGGGATAGAGAGTTTCCCGGGAATAGAGTCTAAATCTACACCGCTCCTAACAAGGTTCATTGCCTTCTGCAGTTCTGCAGAAATAAGTTCCATCTTTTTATCGGAAATGTACATGCCCTTTATCCTGGCCCTAACTTCGTTGTCTTCAAATTCTGGTATGGTGCCTTTGTCTTTCTTATAGAGGTAAAAAACCTTGTAGGTATTCTCGTCCTTTATTACATCGGAAATACTCTTCTTTCTCGATTCTTTAACGAATCTCCTAACGGTTTCGTTTCGGAAACTGACATAAGGAATGAAGAATCCATCGACATTGAACTCTTGAGTATCATAAACCTCTAAGTTAAGCTCTTTTGCCGCCTTTTCAAATCCCTTCTTTTTCGCTAACTCAAGAAATTCTTGGGCCTTCCTGTAGACTTCCGCATAGGTATTCTCCGAAGGCTTAATTGCTGCATATATGTCTTTTACTTTGATGCTATCCCTTGTTTTTTCTTCTACTTTGAATAGATAGAATCCGTCTCTGAATTTAAAGGGTCCCGCCACTTCATTAACTTTTAGTACTGTGAGCGCCTTGTAAATTGTATCGAATTTTGTATCGTTCTTTCTTATCCAGCCAAATTCTCCTTGATCATCGGAGAAATCCCTGATAAGGTTTTCAAAGGTTTCTCCCTGTTTGTAGAGGTCGAGGGCGGTATTAATTCTATCAAGGGCTGTTGCAGTATCTTCAGAAGTGGGGTTTACATTAAAGACTACGAGTTTCATTGCAGCCCTTGGAGGTCTCTTGAACTTGTCTTTATTTTTCTTGTAATATTCCTGGAGGTCCTTTAGTTCAACGGGTATCAGGCTGTCTGGAATCTGAAAGGCTTTAATGCCAAGATACTTGATTTTGAATTTTGTGCTTTCCCGTTTATAAAGTTCTGCTTTCTCTGCTTGTGGAATATTGAAGGACAGTGCCACATCTTGATTTGTCAATTCTTGTAGCAGATCTAACCTTATTTTCATAAGTTGGTTCACCACGTAATCCCTATTTCTCGGGTCCTTTAAAACTTCAATGTATTTGTTTTGATCGAATTTGCCATTGGTGTAAAAGTTGGAGTCGTTAAGAACTTCCGCTGGTGGGTTCATAACCAGGATCTGAGTGTAGACATCGTTGGAAAATATCATTTTTCTGTATTTTTCGTCAAACCTGGATAGCTTTATTCGCCTAACAACGTCATAGAAGTTGTATTCTCTAATGTTGTTAAGTTCGTCTGGAGTTAAATTTTTATTGGGCCTTGTTCTTAAGGTCTCTTGAACGGCAAAGGAAACCATTCTTTCAAAGTCGGTGTAATTGATTTTTACTCCTTCAATTTCCGCCATTACCCCTTTTTGCCACAGCTTTTGCCTGTCGCCGAAGCCAGTGAGGGCAGCTCCCAATTCAAAGAATAACCATGCAATGAAGGCAATAACTACGATCCAAAGGATAGTCTTCGTCGAGGCTCTCAGTTTTTGCATGAACATAAAAAATACCTCCCTTTGTTGATAAGTATAAATAGAGAACGGCGCTTAATCAAGGAAAGGTTAAACTTTCTGTATTTTGATTCTGTTTTATTTCAACAATTCCTGGACGCCAAAATCCCTGTAGGGTGAGAATTCTTTTAAAATATTATCTATTTCCTCGCTGGTTTTGCCTTCTAAGTATTCGCTGATGTAATATCCCAGTCCAGGTCCCAACATGAATCCTTGACCGCACATACCGACAAGTTGGAGGAAGTTTTTATAACCTTTGAATCCAACGATGGGATTCCCATCAGGGGTCATAGGATACACGCCTCTCCAGGTTCTTCTAACTCTTATGTATTTCAACTTGGGCATAACCTTTATCATACGCTTTGCAACCATTGGGAGGAATGCCGAGGTTTCTCTCAGGTCTGTCCCCCATATCGGTGGGTCTGGGGTTAGGCAAAAGATGATCTGTCCTGTTTTGTGCTGGTAGAAGTAGAAGTTCTTGCTCCCTTTTTCAGGTTTAATATCTACGATCATTGGGTTTACAAATCTTTCTACGGGTTCAGTAACACCTCCTTCATGGGAATCAGGTGTAACAGGTAGCTCAATACCTGCGAGTTTTGCAATTTCTGCTGCATTTCCCCCTGCACAGTTTATAACTATATCTGCATAGTAAGTCCCATTTGTAGTTTTAACGGCCGTTATTTTTTCTTTATCGGTTTCAAACCCCGTTACTTTTTCGCGAAATTTAAAAATTGCACCGTATTTTTTTGCATGTTTGTAAAAACTTTCAATGGCAAGGAGTGGAGAGGCACTTCCATCCCGCGGAGAATAGGTTCCTCCCAATAAGCCTTCTGGATTTAGGCCGGGAATGATGTTCAAAATCTCTTCTTTCTCGTAAAAATCAATTTCCAGGCCGAATTGTCTTTGATATTTGACCAGTTCCTTTAAAGATTTTTTATCTTCTTCCCTGTAGGTTACGAAGGCATAGCCGCCTTCGTAGTACTCAATGTCGTCTCCCGTTTCCTTTTCCCAGTTTCTAAAAATTTCGAGGCTTTTGAGACCCACCAGAATTTTTCCTGGTGAAGAGTGAGTAGCCCTAATTCCACCAATGGCTGCTTTATTGGATCCTTGTCCAGGGGAAGCTTTTTCGTCAATCACTAAGGTTTTGAATCCTTTTTTGGCTAAAAAATATGAAAGGGGACCCCCCACACTTCCAGCGCCTATAATAACAACGTCGAATTTATTGTTCATTTTTCTTCTCCTTCATGCCTGCTAAGGTTCCAAGGGTAACTTCCATAAAAAGTGGCCTTTTTTCCCATTCGATGAATTCTCCCTCTTTTACACCCTCTTCTTTGAATAACCTCTTGATGAGATTTGTGCAGGTTTTCCCCTGGCATGCCCCCATTCCTGCTCTTGTTAGTGCCTTGATTTCGTTCATATCCCTTACACCTTCTCTAATGAGCTTTCTAATCTCGCCCGCTGTTACCCTCTCGCATCGGCAAACGATTGCATCATCAGGGATTGCTTCAACTGGTTCTTCATCAAAGGTTGGTGTTTCAACGATTTTTATGCCGCTCACCTTTTCCGCAATTTCCCGTGGCACTTTTACCTTCACTAATTTGGTTTTCACGGGGATCGTCCTTACCTTTTCCACGAATCTGAAACTAATAACCTCTCCTTTTCCAAGGACATTTCCCAGTCTATCAGTAAGTTCTACGGAGTCACCAACTTTAATTTTGTCATCGCCAAATTCGAAGGGTAACGTGACGATGGGGTCTTCACCTTTTCTGAAGTCAACGAGTGAAATCGCAAGGCCAGGGCATATGGCAACGCACATCTCACATCCTATACATCCGCCTTTATAAACAGGGGGATTTAAAATACTGCCTTCAATAACGATACTATTTTTTGGGCATATGGTGGTACAGGGGTTGCAGGGAATCTCTTGAACGCAGTTTAAAACGGGGTAAACGCCTTCTTTGATTTCGGGGTATTTCATTTCATAGATCTTTCCAGGTCTCGACTTCAAGACCTTCTGGGTTTCATACAATTCCATAGGAATTTCACCTTCGTATAAACCAAGTTCTTTTAAGATTTCGTAGCCTTTTATCTTGCCAGAAAAGATTGCTGAAGATGCTTCGGCAATTTCCTCTGCGTCTCCAGCCGAATAAGCTTTAAGGCCAAATTTTATAGCCTTTTCGTAAAATTCGTTTACTGGATCAAGTCCGACGGCAACAAGAACAGTATCGCACTTAAAGGTTTTTTCTGTACCTGAAATTATTTCGAATTTTTCGTTTACCTTAGCGATGGTAATCGCTTCCACCCTCTCAGTACCATGAACTTTAACAACGGTGTGAGAGGTGAGAACAGGAACCCCCAATTTGAGCAGTTTTTCTTTATGGACACTGTAGCCGCCCACTTCTGGCATTATCTCGCACAGGCCTACCACATTGATTCCCGCCTGAAGGGCATGATATGCTGCAATAAGTCCTACGTTGCCTCCACCAATTACAAAAAGGTTTTCAGCTGCCTTAACAAGGTCTCTGTTTACAAGGGTTTGGAAAGCTCCTGCCCCGTAAACCCCGGGTAGGGTATTTCCTGGGAACAATATCGACTTTTCCCTCGCACCTGATGCAACGAGCAAAATTTTTGGCTTCACAAGAACGTAATCTCTCTGGTCTTTCAAAATACCGACTTTTTTATCAGAGAATACCCAGATAGCAACAGAATTTAACCATATATCGATAGATGGAAAGCTTCTTACTTCCTCTTCCAATTTTCTTGCAATGTCAATACCTCTCATCCCCGCGTAGCATGCTTCTACAGAACCGAAGAACTTGTGAGTTTGAAGCACGAGTTTTCCACCCAGCTGATTTTTATCGTCTACTATAAGGGTTTTTACATTTTTTTCACCCAGTACCGTTGCTGCTCTGAGTCCCGCTGGACCACCTCCAATGATCAGCACGTCGTATTCGTACTCCGGAATATCCTGGAATTCAACCTTTGCGTCAAAATCCCAGTCTGGCAATTTAGGCAATTTCTCTAAGGGATATACTTCCATTCCTTCCTTTACAAGAGTCATACAGGCTTTAACAGTGATTCCATCGGCAATAACTTTACATTGATCGCATTGCCCGTTAGCACAAAAAATGCCAAGGGGGGCCCCATCCTTTTGATGTTTTCCAAAAACTCTAATTCCATTGGCGTAGAGAGCGGAGGCAATGGTCTCTCCCTCTCTCGCTTCCAGCGTTTCGCCGTTAAATTTAAACTTTATGGTTTTTGCAGGGGTTATTTTTAAGATAGGATGTGCAGTTATCCTAAAGTTTTTCATTAGCTACCTTCCTTTTTAGTAGGCCAGGTAAGTAATTCTTGAGCTCTTTGCCTTACCTGGTGATAAAGTTAAGTGATCGTAACAATAAACCTTTTTAAACCCCGCCTTTTTAAGATATCTTTTAACTTCGTCCGGGTCATAGCCTCTTTCCCGGAAAACGGTGTAAATTTTCTTATAAGTGTCTCCTTTATCAATCCTCACAAAAAGGGTAAAATAGAGATAGACGATTCCGTTTAAATATCTGGATTTCCAGATAGAGACGGTATTGGCCGTTTCTTCGACCCTGGTCATATTGTACCATTCTGTTTTGAAGGACCAATTGGTGTTGAGGTCGAAAATGAAGGGGCCGCCCTTGCGCAACACTTCCTTTACTTCCCTAAAGGTTTCGAAAAGTTCTTCGGGCTCCAGTATGTTGTTTAGACTGTCGAAGGTCGAAATTACAGCGTCAAACAGGTTTTTCCTGAAGGGGAGTTTACGGAAGTCTGCTATTACCATGTGCATTGTGAAAGGTTTATCCACGATCTTTTTCTTGGCAACCCTTACCATTCCTGGTGAATAGTCAAGTCCGAAGACTTCGTAACCTTGATTCCCCAGTTTTATTGATAAATTACCGGTACCGAAAGCAAGATCAAGAACTCTCTTTATTGGTTTTAGTGGGGCCATTGAGAAAAGGGTCTTTATGTATCGTGCCCATTCGTCGTAATCTACTTTTTCCATTACCTCATCGTAGTATTCGGCAATCAGACTGAATGGGTCATTCATTGCTTTAAGTTTAATGGGATTTGTAAGTATCTTCAAACCTTTAGAGGTTTTGTTTTAACCGTCTCACTTTTTCAAATCCCGTTGTTTGATTTTATAATTAAGCAATGATGCCATGTTTTGATGTTCAAAGTGTCCGCAAAGATTTTCCAATATTGCAAAGGAAATTGAGGGGCAAGCCCCTCGTATATTTGGATAACGCTGCTACCTCCCAGAGACCGGTTCAGGTCATTAAAGCACTGGAGGAATTTTATACGTTGCACAATGCTAATATTCACCGTGCCATTCATACATTGTCGAGGGAAGCCACGGAGCTTTACGAGGAAGCCCACGAGAAGGTGAGAAGATTTATAAACGCGAGATTTTTCGAAGAGATTATTTTCACTAAGAATACTACCGAGGCAATAAATCTTGTGGCATATTCGCTCTCTTTTAAATTGAAGCCGGGTGATGAGATAGTTACGACGGTGATGGAACACCATTCCAACATGGTGCCGTGGCAAATGTTAAGAGACCATTTTGGGATTAAATTAAAGTTTGCAAGGCTTAATGAAAAGGGATATCTCGATTTAGACCATCTAAATTCACTAATAACAGACAGGACAAAACTGGTGGCGGTGACCCATGTTTCAAACGTGTTAGGAATCGTCAATCCCATTGAAGAGATAGTTAAAATGGCCCATTCAAAAGGTGCGTTGTGCCTTGTGGACGGTGCGCAGAGTGTACCACACCTTCCCATTGACGTTCAAAAACTGGACATGGATTTTCTTGCCTTCTCGTCTCACAAGATGCTGGGTCCGACTGGTATTGGAGTTCTTTATGCCAAAAGAGAGATTCTCGAAAAGATGGAGCCTTTCCTCCGGGGTGGTGATATGATCTCTACGGTAACTATTGAAAGACCTGACTGGAATAAATTGCCTTGGAGATTTGAAGCTGGAACGTCCAATTTCGCAGATGGTTATGCCTTTGGTGTTGCAATTGATTACCTTGAGAGGGTTGGAATGGATTGCATCTTTGAACACGAAAAGGAAATTGCGAAACATACTTTAAACAGGCTTATTAATGAGGTAGAAGGAATTAAAATCCTTGGTCCTGTGGAAGATCGTATAGGTGTTATATCCTTTTATTTTGAAGATATTCCACCGGATTTGGTTGGATTGGCCCTTGATGAAGAGGGTGTAGCGATTAGAACGGGTTGCCATTGCGCTCAACCTTTGCACGAACATTTTGGGATCTCAGGTACTGCGCGGGCGAGCTTTTATCTATATAATACCTTTGAAGAGGCAGATTATTTCGTGGATACTTTGAAAGCCATTATCAAGAGGTATAGGAATCTTTAAAGGAGCAGGCCGTGCTTTATAGGGATTCGGGGGTAGATATCGATAAGGGCGACAGCCTGGTGGATTTTTTGAGAAAGATTATTAAACTGAAACCCGAAAATATAGGGCCCTTTGCGGCGATCGTAGACCTTAAAGTGCTAAAAGAGTATAGTGAGCCTGTGTTGGTGGCATCTACCGACGGAATAGGAACAAAGATTGATCTTGCAATTCAGTGGGGAAAACTGGAGGGACTCGGGTACGACCTTTTTGCCATGTGTGCCAATGATATAGGGGTTTATGGCGCAAAACCTCTCTTTTTCCTCGATTATTATGCCACAGGGCATTTAGATTTAGAGGTTTCCAAATCGGTCCTTCGCTCTTTAGTAGAGGCATGCGAAAGTTTCAATTGCCCTTTGGTCGGTGGAGAGACTGCAGAACTTCCAGGACTTTTGGAAAAGGGAAAGTTTGATATTGCTGGATTCATAGTGGGCGTTCAAGAAAAATCTAAACTTCCTAATCCTTCCAAGGTAAAGCCAGGTGACCTTTTGCTTGGTCTTCCTTCTACAGGGGTTCATAGCAACGGTTACTCCTTAGTTAGGGCTATCATAGAAAAATGTGGCCTTCAGGCTGATTACAAACTGGGTGACGGGACTTTACGAGAGATACTGCTTAAACCTACAAGAATTTATGTGAGCCTGGCAGAGGAGGTTTTTAGAGAATTTGATATAAAAGGAGCTGCCCATATTACCGGTGGTGGAATCCCTGGTAATCTCTCAAGGGTTATACCAAAGGATTGCGATGCGGTAATAGATAAGAGCTCTTGGGAAGTTCCTGAGATCTTCAAGTTTTTACAGGAGAAGGGTGAGGTTCCCGATGGGGAAATGTGGCGTGTTTTCAATATGGGAATAGGGTTTATTTTCATCGTCTCTAAGGACGAGCTAAAGGACCTTGCTCAGTTTTTGCAAAATAAAGGCGAAAGCTATTACGTTATTGGTGAAATAGCGGAAGGGTCAGGTAAGGTAGTTCTGAAGTAGTTAGTGGCTGTTTTTTTATCCTTTGATGCTCAGATTTTTAAAACTTAATTGTTCAGTATGACCATTTAGGGCACTTAAAGCCAGCGATTTTCCTTATACCACATTAGGGTTTCGTAAAGTCCTTCTATGATGGAGTAATTGGGTTTAAACCCTGTTTCTTCGTAAAGGGGTGTGGGATCTCCGATCCAGTATTTCTCAGCGAGCTCATTGCCCTTGTCGCTGTTTGCTATGGTTGGAGATTTTGTGATTTTGGCAATAGTTTCGCTTAATTTTAACGCGGGTCTAAAAATCCATTCTGGTATGGGGATTTTCAAAACTCTCCTTTTCCCAGATAGAGATTTGATGTTTTCGATTATCGAAGATAGGGTAGTGTATTCAGGATTCGCCACGAAATATATCCGATTTATTCCGACGTCTTCTTTCTCTAATAGCATGAGTATAAGCTTTACAACGTCTTTTACGTAAATAATGCTGAGATATTTTTCCCCGTTTGGCATGGGGAAAAGTCCCCACTTTACGTATTGGAAAAATCGCAAAGTTTCTCTATCGTGGGGGCCGTAAACCGTGGAGAGTCTCAGGATTGTGTAGGGATATTGAAGGGAGTTTATTATATAGTTCTCTGCCATTAGCTTTGATTTTCCGTACCAGCTTACGGGTTCGGGAGTTTGCTCCACTTTTCTTGGCATTAGCTCTTTTGATGGACCCTGAGCACTCTGGCTCGAGAGGAATGTGAAACGTTTAAAATTTTTAGGTTTAGCAATATTTATAGCGTCAACGAGATTTTTTGTCGCATTGTAATTTCCCGTTATAAAATCCTCTTTCCTCAGTGCCTTTATTACGCCTGCACAATGAATTACGGCCTCAAGGTCTTTAACAAAGTCAACAAGAGAAGATGGGTTAGAAAAGTCGCCGTAATAGGCTTCGACCTCGGGCCAAAGGATCTTTTGATTTTTGGAACGTACCAATATTCTAACTCTGTGTCCATTTTTTATTAGTTCAGGGACTAAGTTTTGACCAATGAAACCAGAAGCACCAGTAACTCCTATTAGCATTAATGTTTACTTATTATATTGGCTTTCCCTTATAATTCAAAATATGCAGGGCTTTATCTTTGATACAAAGGAGTGGGAAGTAGTTGGAATTGATGAAAATGGGTACGGACCACTGCTTGGGCCAATGGTGGTTACAGGCATCAAGGTCAATGTCAAAGGTACTGATCCACTGACAGCTTCTGAAGTAGAAGGCTATAAATTTCCAATCCCTGTAAGGGATAGCAAGGAGCTTTTTAAAAGGAGTAAGGGTAGTTACCGCATAGGGGAATCGGTGGTTTTGTCTATACTCAAAATGCTCGGTAGGGAGGTGAATAGTTTGCGAGGATTGATTAATGAGTTCTCTTTGGATATGATCGACCTTTCATCTTATGGCATAACTGATATGCAAATACCAATCTTTGGTGGTTTTGCTAATGAGAGGCTTCTCAACTATTTTGAGAATTGTCAAATAAAGTTCACAGATTTGAAGTTCTTAGTGTTGATGGCCGATAAATTTAACCAGCTGATCAATTCTCTTGGCAGCAAGGCATTGCTGGATTTTAAACTCTTTACTGAGCTTATGGAGAATTTTGATTCTTCTTATTTTTTAATGGGCAAAATTGGTGGGACTTCGAAGTATGGCAGATTTTTTGAAACTCTAAGTTATGGTTATGTAGTATCCGAGGAAAGATTCGATTACTCCGCTTATGAAATTAAGGGTTCGAGGCGTCTCTATTTTATAATGAATGGTGACGAAAGGTATTTACCCATTATGTTTGCTGGTATTGTGGGGAAGTATGTGAGGGAAGCCCTGATGTTTTCATTGTCAAGAACCTTAGGATATGAAGGTGAAATCCCTTATGCTTCAGGTTACTTCCATGATTCCAAAACCTATGAAGTCATCGAAAAGCTTTCGCCTGAGCTCAAAGATAAATGGATAAGAATTCGTTAATTCTATATTAGCCCATCAGCCCTGTGCTTTTCACCTACGGTTTTTGCCAGTTTTTGGAGAGATTCGTATGCTTTTTCATCGGGTAAGCCTTTGAAAGAAATCTCATCAATAATTTCGCCTTTAAAGTTGGAGAAAATATTTTTTAGGTCTTCAGCAGTTTTTCCACCCCATCCATAGGAATTTACAATAGCCAGATATTTGGTTTTTGGTCTAAGGGCATTGGCGAGATAGGTGTAATAAATTGCAAGTGGGTGGGCACTCGCGAGAACGGTAGGAGTTGCAATGATAAGAGTAGCTGCGTCTAAGAGGGCCATAGCTATTTCGCCTGTGTCAGCCACTGGCAAGCCAAAGACCTTTACATTAACACCTTCATCAATGAGTTTTTGTTCCAAGAATCTTACCGCCCTCTCTGTGCTGTGATGCATTGAAACATATAGGAGTAGCACCAGGTTTTCTACCTTGGTGGAAGCCCATTCTTTGTATGCATCTATTATAAATTGTGGGTTAGTGTGGATCGGCCCGTGGCTTGGACAGATCATTTCTGGTCCAAAGTCCTCTATTTTCTCAATGTTCTTTGGGATTATATTTCTGAAAGGCGCCATTATTTCGGCATAGTATCGTTTTGCAGCATTGTAGAGTTCGGGAGTACCATCGTTTAAGAATTCCGTAGTTGCAAGGTGAGAGCCAAAGAAGTCGCAGGTAAAGGCTATTTTGTCCTCGAGGAGCAGCGTGGTTTGAGTCTCGGGCCAGTGAACCCAGGGAGTCATAATAAATTTTAATGTTTTTCCACCGAGGTCAATGGTGTCATTCTCTTTAATTACTAAGAACTTTTGGGATGGTATTTGAAGGTGTGTTTTAAGGAGTTCGGCACATTTTTCGTTTGTTACCACAACGGCTTCCTTAAACTTTTCGAGGACTGAAGGGATTGCGCCCGAATGATCCTGCTCTGCATGGTTCGATACGATGTAGTCTATTTTCTTTACACCAATTGTGTCCAAATCCCTTAGGAATTCTTCAGCCTTTAAGGTATCAGAGGTATCGATAAGGGCTGTTTTATGTTCCCCGATTATCAGGTATGCATTGTAGGTAGTGCCATCGGGCAATGGTATTAATTCGTCAAAGAGCCTCCTTTCCCAGTGTAGAGTGTTGATTAAATAAAGCCCTTCTTTTATTTTCTTTACCGCCATTTTTTACTCCTTCCTTTCCTCTTTTATGTAGGTTGAAGCCGTTTTGGGGGTTTTCCCCTTGACTTCTTTATGATAATAATCGTAGGTCATCGGTGGATTTTCTGATAATATGTCGGCGTCAATAACTTCTCCAAGAAAGATAGTGTGTGTTCCAGCATCAAAGCTGTTTACTACCTTACATTCTATGTAAGCACAGGTGTAGTCGAGAACTATTGGTAAGCCGTTATCAGAAATTCTATAATTTACGCTTTCAAACTTATTTACATCCCTTCCCGTTTTAAAGCCGAACTTTCCGATAAAGGTAAAGGGAGCCTCCTGTGTTAGCACTGAAACGGAAAATTTGCCGGTCCTTGAAACCATTTCATGGGTTAAATTTAGTTTATTAAGGGCAACTGCAACTTTAATCGGTTCTGCAGTTACTTGAAAGACTGTGTTGGCTATTTGCCCATTTATTTTTTCACCTTCTTTTGTTGCTACAATGTAGAGGCCATAACTTAATTTTGTAAGTGCGAAAAGGTTCATATTTAATGCTCCTTTTTTTGCAAAAAGGCTTCAAGTTTTTTCTTATACTCACCGGACTCCAGTTCTGAATCCTTTAAAAAGAGGAAATTTTGTGGCTTGTTCCCAGTTATTTTGTAAATCTGGTCAACTATTTTTGCGTTCTTTTCTCCAAACCCTGATACCGAAATTAAAGTGATTATTTTGTTTTTTAAATTTTCAGAGTATTTCCTGAGGAAACTCACCACAGGAGCGGGAAGATGACCAGCCCAAACGGGCGTTAATAAATAAATTTTATCGTGTTCAGTACTTAGCTCTGTTGAAAATTTGAAGGGGACATTTTTCTTTGTCAAAGCATAGAAGGAGTCTCTAAAAAAGTTCCTCTTTAAGCTATCCTCGATCTTTGCAATCTCAATGCCTCTTAAACTTGCGATCTCGTAGGCTATCTTTTCATTATGCCCTGTGCCCGAAAAGTAAATCGCTATTTCGCTCATTTTTTCTCATTCTTTTTTAAACAGCTATTGCAGATGCCTTCGAGATAAAGATCTTGAGCCTTTACAAGGTGACCATCTCCCACCTTTTTGTTGATATAATCAGGCATTTCTATTTCGACGTCGTAGATTTTGCCGCACTCCATGCAGCGGAAGTGGGCGTGAGGTTCGATAATTGCGTCCACTCTAAGTTCCCTTGAATCTATATTTAAAGGCTTTACTATCCCCTTTTCCACAAGCGTTTCGATGGTGTTGTATACAGTAGTCTTCGAAAGGGTTGGGAGTTCAGCGCAGAGACTCCTGTAAATTTCATCAGCGGAAGGGTGGGTTCTATTTATTAACAAATATTCGAGAATTTTTATTCTTTGAACAGAGGGCTGAATCCCGTGTTTCTTTAAAATATTTTTTGCCTTTTCTGTAATTTCGTTTTTCATTTAAAAACCTCCCCGGCTTCCTTCGCCCATAGAAGCATGTCTAAATGGGCGAAAGGAATGCCAATCTGATTTGAAAAATCCTTCATTTTCTCTTCTATCGCTAAATAGTTTTTTGCGCTTAAGCTTTCTGGAACTTTTTCGATAACCCCGAGTTCAAGAAGGTTACGAAGGATATGCCTGTCGAGGATGGCAAGGTCGAAGTGCCCCGTATTCCGGAGGAAGTGGCTTGCTTCCTTCATCCCAATACCTTTGAAGTTTTTAACGAGAAACATTCTCTTTTGCTGTGAAGGGGTAGAGGAATTTACAAATTTTTTGAAATCGAAATGGTCCTCTTTTATTTTTCTGAGGTTGTTGGCTACAAATTCTGCTTTGTTATTAGGGAATCTGACCCCTTTCAGGAATTTTTTTATGTTTTCTTCCGTTGGGTTTACATAGACCTTGTTATTAAAGAGATTTTCAACTGCTTGCCAGCAGACCTTTGCCTTCGATTGGGGTGTTAAAGTGCAGAACACAAATTCTTTTAAAATCTCAATTTCGTTAGCGTTTTTTTTAGCGGTGAACTCTTGCAGTCTTTGTTCTATTTGTTTTTTAAGCTTCTCATAAAGCTTTTTAAGATTCTCTATTTCATTCATGTTTCAACTTTGAATAGATTTTAATGTCAAAAACAGGTTGATTCAAATTCAATTTCAATTTTATGGCGTAAAGGCCCATGTCCGTGTCCGATGGGCGGAGCATTTTTGATAGCCTGTTGAATGTATCTTTTTGCTATGCATACCGCCTTCTCAACACTGTAATTCATAGATAAAAGTGCAGCTATTGCTGAGGAAAGGGTACATCCCGTTCCATGGGTTGAAGTGGTTTGGATTTTTTCATCTTTAAATTTGAAATGGCCTTCTTTCCCAACGAGGATATCAATTACTTCTTCGCCGTCTAAATGTCCGCCTTTGACTAAAACCCATTGGGGCCCCTTTGAGAGAATTTTTTCGCCGGCTTTTATCATATCCTTTTCCGAAGAAATTTTCATTTCTGCTATTATTTCGGCTTCTGGAATATTAGGGGTCACAAGGAATGCAGTAGGTAACAGGGTCTTTACAAGGGCATCGATTGCATCGTCTCTTAGCAGTTTTGCTCCACTCTTCGCTACCATAACGGGGTCTACTACTAATTTTTCCACATTGTATTTTCGCATACATTCAGCAACGACTTCTATTATTTCTTTTGTGAACAACATGCCAGTTTTTACTGCTCCGGGAACTATGTCTTCAAAAACTGTTTCTATCTGAAGTTTTACAAACTCAGGGGTAACGGGATAAATTCCCGTGACGGAGTAGGTGTTTTGTGCCGTTAGAGCGGTTATTACACTCATCCCATAAACGTCAAAGGCTTCAAAGGTCTTTAGATCTGCTTGGATGCCTGCTCCACCTCCTGAGTCGCTTCCTGCAATTGTTAGAGCAATACCCTTGTATGGTTTCATTATCACCTCCCGATTTTACGAGTTTGAAGTTCTGGCAAACTGAAGCATATATAGGTGGTAATACATTCCTCTTTTCTCTATTAGCGATTCATGATTACCTTCTTCTACAATTCTTCCATCGTAAATCACAATAATTTTGTCAGCATCCTTTATGGTTGATAATCTATGGGCAATTACAATGGAAGTTCTGCCTTTTAAGACTTTTTTGATCGCCTGCTGTATCAATTTTTCAGTGTATGAATCTACATTTGCGGTTGCTTCATCAAGCACGAGAATCTTCGGGTTAAAGGCCAGTGCCCTTGCGAAGGAGAGGAGTTGCCTTTCACCGACAGAGAGGGAGGCACCCCTTTCTCCGAGGATTGTGGAGTATCCATTTTCCAGTTTTTCAATGAAGGTATGGGCATAAACACTTTTAGCTGCTTCTATAACTTTTTCATCGTCAATTTTCTCATTGTACAATGTGATGTTCTTCTTGAGTTCACCAGAAAAAATGAAAACATCTTGTAGCACCAATCCCATTTGGGATCTAAGATGATCAAGGTCGTATTCTTCCAGTGGAATATCGTCGATAAGTATTTGACCTTTCTGATATGGATAGAATCCAAAGATCGCGGATATGAGGGAGGTTTTCCCTGCTCCCGTTGGACCGACGATGGCCAAGGTTTCTCCGGGGTTCACAATAAAGCTTATATCTTTCAGGACCCAATTTCCAGAGTTATAAGCTAACCAGACGTTCTTAAATTCCACTTTACCCCTGATTTCCTTTCGTAAGCCTTTTCCTTTAAACTCTAAGGGCTCGTCCAGGAGTTCAAAAATCCTGTCACCCGCAGCCATTGCTGATTGCATTATGTTATATTTTTCTGAAAATTCTACGATAGGCTGGAATAGCATATCGATGTAAGATAAGAAGGCAACCAATGAACCGAAGGTTAACATATTCCTGATAACTTCTCCACCACCAATCCAGATAACGAGGGCGACGGTAACTGCCCTTAGAAAATCAATGATGGGCCTAAAGGTTGCGAAAACATAAAGTTGTTCGATATTCGCGTCGAATAATTCCTTATTGTGCTTCTGGAATTTCCCTTTTACGACATCTTCGAGGTTGAAAATTTGAATTATTCTTATTCCTGAGATGCTTTCCTGTAAGAAGGCGTTAAGTTGCGCCAGCTTGGCCCTCACTTTTCTGAAGGCGTTTCGCAGTTTTAATCGGAACACTACCGTTACGATAAGGAGAATTGGAGATACTGTTAGAACCAAGAGGGTAAGTTTTAAGTTCATTTTGATCATAATTATCACGACTCCCATAATGACAAGGAAGTCCTTTATGAGGTAGATTAAGACCGAGCTAAGCATTTCTGCAATAGCAGAAACATCGTTGGTAGCCCTTGTTACTAAGCGGCCAGTAGGGTTTTTGTCGAAGTAGGAAAGGGGAAGGTTCAAAAGATGCTTTGTTATAGCCATCCTCATGTCATACATAACCTTTTGGGTCACGTACTGGAGAGTGTAGCCCTGCAAAAAGGAGAAGATAAAGGATAAAAATAACAGTAATACGAGGAATGTTGCAAGTTTATAGACTTCTTGGATGTCTTCCTTTCGAATTTGGAGTAACTGGAGTTTTGAGAATATGTTGATTTTGCTTTGCTCAACGGCGTAAAGTCCATTTAAGGTTTTTACGAATAGGTTCTCTTTCCCTGGGATTATGTTCCTTGTTAAAATGTATCGCGTGGTTCCAAAGGCGCTTACTCTTTCGAGTTCTGCGGAAATTACCCTTGAAAGAGCTGGTCTTCTTATCAAGACCTTTCCGTTCTCCAACCGCACTACATATTTTTCTAAGTTGTATTTCTCGATTAAAGTCGTGTCGGTAAGCTCTACGTAGGATGGAAGGATATAGAAGTCAATTGCCCTTCTGTTAATGGCGGGGATGGCGATCTGAATAGCACTGGTTATCATTAAAAATAAAAAGGCTAAAACCAGACTCTTTTTGTAAGGCTTTACGAATTGAAGGGTTCTTCTGAGTACCTTTCTATCGAAAAATTTTCCTGTTACTTCTGCTTGTTCACCGTGACCGTGACTACCGAACAAGTCCCTCCTCCAGTTTTTGTAGTTCGAAGATATGTTTGTAAAAACCTTCTCGGGATATTAATTCTTCGTGGGTTCCCCTATCAACAATCTTACCGTCCTCTAAAACGATGATTTCATCTGCATCCATAACAGCTGAAACTCTGTGGGAAACAATGATCGTAGTTTTATCGCTTAAAAATTCCCTTAGATTTTCAAGAATTCTATTTTCAGTTTCAGTATCTACCGCTGATAGAGCGTCATCGATTATGAAGATAGGTGCATTTTTCACGATGGCTCTTGCTATAGCTATTCTTTGCTTTTGCCCACCAGAGAGGGTTATCCCCCTTTCTCCCACTAAGGTATCAAGGCCATTTGGCATCTCCATAACTTCATCGTATATTTCAGCGAGTTTTAGTGCTTTTACAATCTCTTCTTCGGTAGCGTCTGTCTTTCCGTAGGCTACATTTTCTCTTATAGTAGCTGAGAATAGGAGACTTTCTTGTGGAACAAAACTAATGGCATTTCTAAGATTGGTTAAATCGTGATACCTTACATCTACATCTTCGATAAAAATTGAACCCTCTGGTGGATCAAAGACCCTCGGTATGAGGTAACAAAGGGTGCTCTTTCCCGATCCGGTTCTTCCAATAATTCCGAGTTTTTGCCCCTTCCTGAGGGTAAAGTTGATATCTATAAGGACGGGGCGTCCTTCAACGTAAGAAAAGGTTAGATTTTTAACCTCTATGTTTCCTTCTATTTTTACTTTTCTGGGTAGTTGTGGGCTTTTGATTTCAGGTTCAACCTTTAATACTCTTTCAATACGATCCATGGAGGCCGAACCACGTTGTAGCATATTGACCAGGAAGCCTATAGCAATCATTGGCCAGATCATCATTCCGAGATAGCTGGAGAAGGCCACGAAGTCTCCGAGGGAAATTTCGTTTAATATAACTTTTCTTCCTCCGAAAAATAAAAGAATTGCAAAAGATAAAGTCGCACCTAACTGGATACCAGGTTCAAATAGGCTTGAAACTTTTGCGAGTTTCATATTTTTTTTAAAGTATATTTCATTGGTGACTGCGATGTCTTTAATTTGGCCATCCACCTGCGAAAATCCCTTAAGAACACGAATTCCAACTATGGACTCCCTTATCTTCTCTGTGAGGTAGGAGAAGGTTTCTTGTACTTCTTTGAAATATTTGTAGTTTAGCCTACCAGAAAAGGATATAAGGAGACTTATCAGTGGCAATGGCAACAAGGCATAAATTGTTAACATTGGCGAAATCTTGAACATTATTGCCAGGGAGAATGTTGAATAGACAATTATGTCGGTAATCTGTACAAGTCCCATACCTGCTGCCATTCTGACAGCATCAGTGTCGTTAGTTACGAGGGCCATGAGTTCGCCAGTTCGTTCTTTATTGAAGAAACTTGCTGAAAGTTTAACAAGATGAAAATATATTTCCTCTCGGATGTCCCTTTCCACCTTTCTTGCCGTTCCCATAATGAAGTATCTCCAGAAGAATCTTAGTATGGCGATAATTAGCGTCAATCCAAGAATATAGAGTGCGTATCTGCCAAGGATCATCATTGTTGCATGGCCAGATTGGATCAGATTGATGCTTTTTCTAATGATAAGCGGGATGATTAGTTGTGCTCCATCAACAATAAGGAGACTGAAAATTCCGAGGAAGATAGACAGCTTGTACTTCCAGAGCCTCTTCAGTATCCCTTTCATAGTAAGCCTCTAAGGATTGCAATTGTCTCAATTACTCCAACTGGTAAAAGGATCGTTGAGTAAACATCCTTGAAAGAGATTTTGTAGTACTCTTTGGTAGTTATAAGGCATAGATGGAAGGGTGAGAGCAAGACGCCAGCGATGGCAGAGATATAAGCCACATAGGGGAATGCAGGATTTTGGGCAAATAATATTGATAAAATTGGTGCTGTAGTGCCGATCCCTGCGGAGGTGATACCTGTTAAAAAGGCCATAATCATTGGTAAAATTATAACGGGGACGATTGTTGGTACATTATGCCTTGATAAGAAATTTGCAAAACTGCTAAGAATGCTTGTATTTTCCACCACTCCTTTGAAAATCAATACAACGAGGACGATGAGAGTTATCTCTGAAATTATTGAATTTTTAACGGTGTAGATTATTTCTTTGAATCCTACTCTCTCGAAAAGGAAGAGCAATAGGAGAACAACAAGGAGGGTTATTTTCATGTCCACTTTCATGAAAGTTAAAGTGATTATTAAAATTACAGGCCAAAGGGCAGAGATTAAGTATCTTATTATTTCGGAGCCTTTAGCCTTAACTTTTTCGCCATTTCCATTTCCTTTTACTCTCGTAAAGAGGAAAAATAGACCGATAAGGAGGGCGAGACCCATATAGGGTAGTGTTGATACAAGGAAGTCCTTGACGGGAATATTGGCAAGGCCCGCTGCAATGATTAACGCGCCGTATAAGGGCCAGGAGAATTCACAGACGTGCCTAAACCAGTAATTAAAGAAAAAAACCCATTTCCTTTCCGCTTTAAGTTCTTCACCCGCCTTTCTGCTGAGGTCCGCCGTTAGCATTGCGCCCGCAGGCATTGGCAAAAGTCCAAAGATAATGGGCGGCACAAGTAATGAATATCTGATGTCGCCGGAAAGAGATGAGATCAGTTTTAGTACCTTCAAATGAAAGTTCTTAACTTTGAAAGTGGATGTAATTGCCTGAACAAGGATGACAAGAATCAAAAGATTAAAGAATGTGTAGTTAAAAATTTTGGGGGTGTCTGAAACTTTAAAATGTCCAAATAGGGCGAATGTTAGTGCTAAGCCGAATATAAACAAAGTGGTGGAAAGAAGCCGACTGTTTTTTAACATTTTTTGGCAGAGGAATACTCCGGCAGTTTATTCTTCATTTTTGTTAGGAGTTCAAGAAATTTTTCCTTTTCTTCTTCCGTAAAATCCATCATAAGCTTTCTTAAAAAGTCAACTCTTTTATCGATAACCCTCTGGATTACTTCTTCCCCCTGAGGGGTCAGAATTACAATTTCACTTCTTCGATCTGCTTCAACCTTCCCTCTTTTTACAAATCTTCTCTTTTCCAGTCTTTCAACGATACCTGAGATGGTGCTTTTTGCGAGATACAGGTCTTTTGAGAGGTTGGTTTGGTTGAGTGGTCCACAAAAGTAAAGGTGAACCATCAGGTTGAATTGAGGCGGTGTGAGGTTGATCTCTTTTAATGCCGTTCTACCTTCCTTCGTTATCTGGGAATAGACTTCCCTCATGACCTTTTCAACTTCTCTTTCTATCATAACTAAGCCTCCTGTTCGTATTGCTAACTATTTTAGGTTAAAATTGGTGGTCAGTCAAAATTTGACTTCAAACTAAACAATTTATCCTTGGCTTTGGATTTTTAATCCATTTTCTGGGTTTTATAATTTTTCAAAGACATGGAGTCGATTAAGCTTATTTTAAAGATTGGATATGGTCCTTCCTCTTCCCATACCATGGGGCCCGTTGAGGCTCTTAGGCTTTTCTTGAGGGATTTTCCCGATGTGGTATCTTTAAAAGTCACTCTTTTCGGAAGCCTTGCCGCCACCGGGAAAGGCCATCTTACTAAGGAGGCACTGAAAAAAGCTTTTAATAGTGATCTTGAAATTATTGAGAAACCGGATGTCTATATGCCTCTACATCCTAATGCTTTAAAGTTTGAAGGTTTTGATAGAATTGGAAATTTTGTGGCCGAGAAAGTTTATTACAGCGTTGGTGGCGGAATCGTAAAAACGGAAGATGATTTCTACAAGAAAAACGATGTTTATCCCTCAAGTACCATGGAGGAAGTCTTAGATTGGTGTGAATCCAATGGAAGAAGTTTGTGGGAATTTGTTGAGATCAATGAGGGGATAGAGATCTGGGATTATCTTAAAGAAATCTGGAAGGTAATGGAAGATTCGATAAGTCGAGGCTTAAAAAATGAAGGCGTCCTACCTGGAGAGTTACATCTTCCCCGGAAAGCATGGTCTTATTACATAAAAGCGATTAATTCAAAAAACATAAACTATACAAAGGGAAAGATTTTCTCTTATGCTCTGGCCGTTGCGGAGGAGAATGCAGCTGGGGGCTTGATTGTTACTGCCCCTACCTGTGGTTCCAGTGGAGTTGTTCCTGCTGTGCTCTTCTTTTTAAAAGAGGAATACAATCTTCCTGAAGAGAAGATTCTAAGGGCCCTTGCTACCGCTGGCCTTATTGGGGCGCTCGTCAGAGAAAATGCTTCAATTTCGGGGGCAGAGGTAGGGTGTCAGGGTGAGATCGGGGTTGCTTGTGCTATGGCTGCTGCCGCAGCGACGCAGATTCTCGGTGGAACGATATTCCAGATAGAATATGCTGCCGAAATGGGAATTGAGCACCATCTTGGCCTAACCTGCGACCCGGTCCTTGGGTATGTTCAAATTCCCTGTATCGAGAGGAATGCTGTTGCTGCTGTGAGGGCCTTAGAATGTGCAGTTTACGCGCTACTCTCTGATGGAAGACACATGATTTCCTTTGATTCGGTGTTGAAGACGATGATGGAGACGGGTAAGGACCTACCATCGGCATACAAGGAGACTGCCAGAGGTGGACTTGCACTCCACTGGAGAGACAAAAAGAAGAAATGAGTTTTCTATTAGAAATTTTTCTTAGCTATTACATTTTTATTCCGATGGACGGATCCCAATTTGACCACCTTAGGGCCTATGGGGTGGTATATAACTCTCTGCGTGCTGGAGTCAAAGCCGAGTGGATACTGAATTACCGTGGAGGCTCTTTTATCCTCGATGATACGAAAATTGTCCGCGAACTTCTATCCATTACAGGGGTCTACTACGAATTAATGCCCGAAGAAGAAGTGGTTGACCTTAAAGAACGTCCTAAAAATGAAAACTTTGAGTTTGTTATCCTCGAAAATGCCCCAAAGATTGCTGTATACGCGCCTCCATATTATGAACCTTGGGATGACCCAGTGATTATGGTCCTTGAGTATGCACAAATTCCCTATGAGAGGATATATGATGAAGAGGTTCTAAGTGGACGCCTTAAGGATTTTGATTGGGTTCATTTGCACCACGAAGATTTTACTGGTCAATTCGGAAAGTTTTATGCTACTTACGGAAACGCGGATTGGTACAGAAAACAGGTAGAATTTAAGAAATCACTGGCCTTAAAGCTCGGATTCAAAAGTGTTGCGGAACTGGAAAGGGCTGTTGCTAAAACCTTCTATAACTTTGTAAATGAGGGTAAGTACCTCTTTGCGATGTGTTCTGCTCCGATCACTCTTGATGTTGCTCTTGCCTCGGAAGGTGTTGATATCCTTGATGTTCCCTTTGACGGGACTCCCTTTGACCCCGATTGTAATTCAAAACTGGACTATTCAAAAACTATGGCATTCAAGGATTTTAAACTTTTTCCTCAATTCTACATCTATGAACATTCTGATGTGGATATGACCCAAGAGGTGGCACAACTGGGCGAAGAGAACGCATACTTCGTTCTGCACCAATTTTCCCCAAAAACAGACCTTATTCCCTGCATCCTTACCCAAAATCACAAAACGGTCATAAAGGATTTTCTGGGCCAGGATACGGGTTTCAGGAGGAGTAAGTTAAAAAAGAACACGGTGGTTCTTGCTGATGTCCCAGGTACTGAATATGTCAAGTATCTTTATGGTGAGCTGGGTAAGGGATTTTTTAGCTTCTTAGGGGGGCATGATCCAGAGGATTTTCAGCACTTCGTTGGAGATCCTCCCACTGATGTTGCGAGATATAAAAACTCCCCAGGATACAGGTTGATATTGAATAACATACTATTACCTTCCGCTCAGAAAAAGAGATTAAAAACTTAGTCCCAAATCAAAATCTGGTCCTCTGGAACAATTTTTCTCAGTTTCTTCGTTGGATTTACCGCATAAAACTTCCCGGTAGCTTCAAGAAAGTGTATGTCTGCGTGATGGTCTGCGTAAGTAATGGAAAGGGTAAGGTCAATATTTTCCCTTTTTGCTATTTCCGTCATTATGGTTTCCTTGTTTTTACCGAAGGGGACCATTCCCTTTATTCTACCAGTGTACTTTCCATTTCTAATTTCAAGGAAGGAGGCGTAATATCCGTCAAATTTTAAATGATCATTTATTACTCGAGCGATGAAATCAGGGGCCCCTGTGATAATAAAAAGCTTATAATCCTCTTTCCTTCTCTGTTCTACATGATTTTTTGCCTTCTCCGAGATTGCTTCTATTATTTGATTGTAACTTGCTTCCAGGATTTTTTGCAAGTCTTTAACCCTTACTCCTTGATAGTATGCCTTTGAATTTTTGAAGTTTTTGTACTTGAACAGGGATTCCAGAAGCCAGATTATTATTCCTGAGGGTGAGGGAGGGAGTTTTCTAAAAAGTACTTTTAGAAATCTTGTTTCCGAGGAGGGATTTGGTATTAAAGTGCCATCGAGGTCGAAAAAACAAGCCTTATTCATTTATTTTTTAGGTATGGCCAAGCGTCTAGAATCACGGGTAGCCCACGCACTATGCAGATTAGGAGAGAGAGCCAGGCAAAGGCAAGGGCTAAGCCATGGATGTTGAAAGATAACTTTCCATGGATTGTTAATAGGTCCACTCCCAAAAGGGTGAAGGCAATCGCCTTTGACAGTGCATATCCAGTCCTAAAATAGCCTGATGTTACAATGAAGTTTGCTATCCTGTTTTTGTGCATTTCATAAGGTTTTACGCCTTTCTTAAAGGCCGAACTTCTTATTGTGTCGACGAGAACATCCCTTGTAATAACAATGACTGGAAACCAAAAAGAGATTAATCCTTTCGACGCGAAGAAGATCCAGAAGATGAATTCTACGATTCTGTCGCCTGTTATGTCGAGGATGGCACCGATTTCCGATTCTGCCTTCAGGGTCCTTGCGAGAAAGCCGTCAAGGAAGTCGGTGAAAATTATGACTACGATTAATATGCACGCTGTGAAGGTTGTCCCATACCTCCCCAGGTCCAAAAGGTAAAGGGTTAAAAAGCTAAGGAGGATTCTAACAATACTTATTATATTGGGCAAATTTTTTTTCATCGGACTACCACTACCTTTTGGGTTGTTTCAAAGTTGTCAGTGTGTATCTGGATAAAGTATACTCCAGGGGTTGCATTTTCAAAAGGAATGGAGGTGTTGAAGTTTTTACTATTCAACGGAATTTCTATCTTTTTCAGGACTCCACCATAGGCGTTGTATATTTGGCAGGATATGGTGCCAGGAATTGAAGATGACAACCTTAATTTTATAGGCTGGCCCGCTTTTACAATTGAACTTACTATTATTTTTTTCGAACTCAGGCTGTCACCCACATAAGATGAGTCAAGGAGAAGTTGGTAGTATTCGTCCGATTCGATATCGCCGTTTTGGGTTCTTGGCCTTGGTACCTGCCACTGGAGAGTTCCACCATCTTGAGTCGCGTAGGAACCTACCGCAATGTAAATTACACTTGGATTGCCAAAGGGTGAAAGGTTTATTACTCCTTCGAGGTATCCCTGGTCACTTACATAAGATGCACATTTAAAATTTACTGTGTCCGTAATTAGAGTTCCCGTTGAATCAAACCAGCCAACAAAATCATTGTTGTCTTCGTCGGCAAGAAAAAAGTTAAACCTCCCAACCTGTCCCTGCTTTGCCCAAGGGGCGTTTACCATGGTGCTTGGGTTAAAGGAGATGAAAATGAAATGATCGTTGTAAAAGTAGCCTGATTGATTGGCTGACGCATTGCCTGCCGACTCCGTTGCCACGTAGAGCCTCTTCGTGTTTCTATCGTAATATCCATAGAGGTGCATATTCTCGTTCTGCGATAAAAGCACGGCAACCCTATCAAGTACCCCATCCATCACAAAATCCTGAAATCCAACAGTGTATGAATAGTTTTGTCCATTGTTGTTGTCCCAGCTTTCATTTTGATAAGGGGAGTTGTCTTTAGCCCGAATTGCAAAGTACACCCTTGTCCCATTGGGCTGTGGCGGGATGAAAACACCATAAAGAGAAGGGTCTGGTTCATGATTTCCATTGTAATCTCTACCGAACCCATCATCGGGTAACATTTGAAGGTCTGTAAAGCTCTGCCAGTTATTGTTTGTGTATCTAACCCACACACCGAGCATTCCAGAGGGGTCTAAGACGTTAGTTGTCACAAGAACACTATCGCTCTCAAGAATGTTGAAATTTGGGCTAAAAGTGGTATTCCAGATTCTCGGCCCTTCTCTATCTCCTGGCCCTGTAAGGTCTATATCGGGACTACCTTTTCCTGCGTAGAAGTAAATAGTATAAGCACCGTTTTTTCCTCCAACTTCAATGAGCTCCGCTCCTGAAGACATCTTACCGAGGAAGTTGAAGGTTAGACCAGTGCCTGAAGGATATAGGAAAACCGCTTTTACTGAATCGTAAAGGCTTTCGTATCCTCCGTAAGTCCAACCATTCTGACTCACCCCGTAAATCGGCCTCATATTGTAGCCTTTGAGTATCTGTTTGTAAAGGGAAGGAGTTACACCTGCCTTAGTCCAGTTGGTGTATGTGGAGTTATAAGTGACAGAAATGAAGTTTTTATTGGGTGTAATTTTTACTGTTTTCCTTAAGTCGCTTTGAGGATTCCCGCTCCAGTCGTATCTTTCGGTAAAAGTAAGAATCGCCGTGTCTCCAGAGTAAGAAACATTCACGTCAAACCATGAATTTTCACCCTGAGAATCGTTTAAAAGGCCCGGGTGACCCCCATCATTATAATCACCTTCACCACTCCAATTACTCATCAAATTGCCTACGACACAAGATGTATCTGATGTGAAGACCGCAAGGGCACGTCCACCTCTTCTGTCAAAAATCAAACACATTTTGTCATTATAAATAGTGAATTCTTTAACGCCGTCTGCATCAAGGTCTAAACTGTCTATTTTAGGAACTTGTTGAAATCTCAAAGAGTCAAGCCAGATTGCACCATAGGAAAAGATTCCTCCGTACCTTGCATGGTTCCAAAGATTTTTTCCCCAAAAAACCAAATAGCCGCCAGGGCCCGTGTGCCATGCAGTTTCGTAAAGCATAGACGAGAGGGTAATCCAGCCCAGTTTAGCAAACTCGTTGTCGGGAACGTTCATGAGCTTGTTGTAGGCAAATTTCCACAAGTCTTCGTAATCTCCTGTTACTCCGTTTCCGTTTAAATCTGGACCATACTCACATCCCCAGCCTCTTGTGTTTTTAAAATCATAATACCAGTTGTCATAGGTACCACCGGTCCAATCGTGAAGCTCCTGATAAGCTGCATAATGGATAGTAATTACTGGGGGGTCGTTATTGGGATCGCTATCATAAATTTTGTCAACCCCCCACCATTTTACGGCCTCGGCTATGTGAACGGGCTGAATCCAGGATTGTTGTTTAATAAATCTGATATTCCAGTCGTAGCTGGAGGCTGGTGCTCCTGGGTTACCGAAGTCCCATCCTGCAACTCCCGCTGCCTTTTCCCAATCATCACCGTATATTACTAATTGTTCTTGATCTGGATCGTTTGCAAGGGACGATAGTAACTGATGCAGAGGGTTTGAGGGATTGGAGACATCGTTCCATACCATCTGGTCCCGTGCAACCTTTTGTATGAACACAACAAACACATAGTTACCCTCGTTGTCAAACATCCGGTGTACCTTTCTTGAATTATGACATTCCGTTCCATTAGGGTAGGTGTGAGAAAACCACTCGTGGACGTTATCGTCTAACACAATGCAGGGTGCAAGGTATCTCCCTTGTGAATCGTATTTCCCATATTCTTCGTTTAGAACCTTTATTAAAGAGTAGGGCATTAATAGCTCTGATTTGAAAACCCTCTCTGGAATCCATATCACATTTGGATAATCAGGCCATCCCATTCCTTTAATCGAATTTTCGTAAAGGGTTTTAGCATACCAGAGGGAAAATTTGTTTAAACTGCTATCGACATAAGGCATTATATGCTCTGCATATGTTCCTCCCACGATATAGACCAGGTCTCCACGAAGTCTATTTAATAACCCCCTGTCATTTTGCATCCAGGTGTAGGACTGGGTAAGGGTCCCCGAGATGTGGATGTCAATGGGACAATTGTAATATTCGTGAGTATCGAGGATTCGATGGAAAGAGTTGCCATTGTAACCGTAGTCTCCAGGCCTTAGAACATAGGCACCGTTGTCGGAGAAATGTTGATTTCCATGGTGTAGGAAGGCTATTTTTGCGGTTCCACTTAACAATAGCGCCTTTACTAACAGATATGTCAAAAGCATGAGTTTATTATGCCCCACCGCATATAAATATTCAACCCCCAAAAGCCCATTTAAGGTTTTTTTAAACGCTGGTTATTACGAGCACCTTAGTGCGTATTTTTGAATTTTTAAGGTTATGTTGTAAAATTTAGGACAGGAGGTCCTATGGAGGATATTATCAAAAAAATCAAGGATGCCGAGAAGGAAGCCGAAGAAATGATTAGGAAAACTCAGGAAGAGGCGAATCTAATCATAAGTGAAGCCCAGAGACTGGCAGCTCAGAGGATTGAGGAAGCTTTAAACAAAAGGAAGGAAATGCTCCTTACGGTTGAGGAAGAGGCCCAGAAACGGGCGCAAGAGAAGATAAAAGAATTGGAAAAGGAGTTGGCAGTTAAGGTACAGGAATTGAAAAACAGGGCCGAGAGAAAAGAGAAAACGGCCATTGAATTTTTGTTAAGTAAACTTTCTTGATCTATGGCTAAAATACCTTTAAGGAAGGTTGTTTTTTACGTCCATTATTCGGAGAGAGAGAGGTTACTGGAACGGCTTCAAGACGAGGGACTCATTCACTTCACGGAAATAAGAAAGGATTTGAAAGAGGAGTTTGGTGTCACTCATTTGTCTGAGGTTGAATTTGAATCTCACCTTGAAGCGGTTATCACAAGGCTTTCCAATGCCATAAAGTTTCTTGAGAGCTTCGCGAAAAAGAAGTCGTTAATTGAAAGCTTATACGAAGCAAAGAAAGCCTTTGAGAAGAAAGAGTTTTTCAAAATTGCCAACTGTGTTGAGCCTGGTACAATTTTAGTTCAGGTTGAGACCTTAGAACAGGAATTGGCTCAGCTGGCTCAGGAGGAGTCTAATCTAATTGCACAGAGGAATTTTATTTTGCCCTGGGTAGACTTGAATTATAATCTTGAAGAAATTAAGAGTACAAATGAACTCATAATGCTCCCTGGTTCTATTCCCAGTAATAAACTCCCGTCTCTTAATGATTATCCTTTGGCTTACCAGCTCGTCTCTGATGATGGGAAGAGGGCTTATGTTGTTGTAGTTTACCATAAGAAAGATGAAGATTTAGTTCGTCCTATATTGCAGGAAAAAGAGTTTGAGCTGATCGAGTTCCACGGTTACATGGGGCGTCCTGCGGATATTCTTGAAGAAATTGACAATCGAATCAAAGTTCTTGAAGAGGAAAAGAAAAATTTGCAGCAAGCAATAGAAAAGGTCTCTGCGCATTATGATTCTCTTCTTGTACTTCACGACTATTACCTTGCAATATATAATAGGGAATTGACAGATAATCGAGGGCTTAAGACCGCCTGCATTTCAGTCTATCAGGGCTTTGTGAGAGAAAGAGATCTCTCGAAACTTGACAAAATCTTTTCTGAGTTTGAAACCGCTTATTATGAAGTAGTAAATTTGGAGGACGGGGAAGAATTTCCCGTTGAATTAGAAAATAGAAAGATTTTTAAGCCCTTTGAGGGATTAGTGAGAATGTATGGACTTCCGTCCTATATAGATCCCGACCCCACTGCCTTGATAACTCCATTCTTTGTTCTATTTTTTGGTATTTGTTACGGTGATGCTGCTTATGGCCTTCTTCTTGCTATTTTCTCGATTTGGCTAATGAGAAAACTAAAAATTTCGGCTCCTCTTTTGTGGATTCTGTTTAGTGGCGGGATCGTTTCGATGATCTTTGGGGCTTTAACTGGTGGTTGGTTTGGTGATTTCTTTGAGCGAGCTAATATTGGATTCCTTAATGCTTTTCGGAAAAAGATGATGCTATTTGATCCCATGAGCGACGTAATGACCTTTTTCGCATTGATAATTGCTTTAGGATTCATTCAAATAAATGTAGGGCTTGCAGTAAATGCTTATAAGAGAATAAAAGAGGGTGATACCCTTGGCGCCCTTTCTCAGCCTATTGCCTGGATCGTGATTTTACTCTCCCTTGCGTATATGGGGCTTTTTGCAAGTAAGGTTTCAAACCCGTTATTAAACAATGCGGTGAAAGGGGTTGCCCTGTTCTTTGTTTTGTTTATGGTCTTGTTTAGCTCGAGACATAGCAGGAATTTCATCATACGCATTATTAAAGGTGCCTATAATTTATACAATGGAGTAGGTTTTATTGGAGACCTTCTCTCTTATGTTCGTTTGATGGCTCTTGGTCTTACCTCTGCGGGAATTGCAATGGCGATTAATATTTTAACTTTGCTTGTCTGGCAGATCCCAATTGCTGGTTATATATTAGGTCCGATTGTTTTTGTCTTCGGTCATTTGTTTAGCTTTGCGATAAATATTCTTGGTTCTATTGTTCATCCTCTACGTTTGCAATATGTTGAATTTTTCAAACAATTTTATGATGATGGAGGAACACCATTCCTTCCATTGAAGTGGGAAGGGAAATACACTGAAATTGTAGAAATTAAAAAACAGGAGGTGTGAGTTGACTGCAGGACTTTGGTTATCAATACTTGGTGCTGGACTGGCGACTTTTTTACCAGGCCTTGGTTCAGCGATCGGTGTAGGAATGACGGCCAGAGCAGCCGCAGGTGTGTTGTCTGAAGACCCGAGCAAGTTTGGAAGGTTGTTCCTATTAGTTGCGCTTCCGGGTACACAGGGTTTTTATGGATTTATTGCTGCCCTCCTTGTCATTATTAAAGTCGGACTTCTTGGGCAGGTTAAGCCCCTCGATGTTATGCAGGGTCTCCAAATCCTTCTCGCCGTTATTCCTGTGACTTTTCTTGGATATTTCTCGGCGATCCATCAGGGTAAAGTGTGCACTGCAGGTGTTGAAATGGCAGCGAAGAAGCCGGAATCTTCAATGCAGCCTGTGATTTATGCAGGTCTGGTAGAGACCTATGCCGTTCTCGGGCTTCTTGCAACAATATTTATACTACTTGGAATCAGGGTTTAAGGAGGTCGATATTGGGCCTTCAAGAAATATTGAATAAAATAAAAGAAGAAGCTGACCTTAAAAGGCGTGAAATTCTGGATAAAGCAATATCTGAAAGAGACAGAATTCTTCAAGATGCGGATAATAGGGTCAAAGAAATTCTTGCAAAGGCTCAACAGGAAAAGGAGAAGCTGGTTATCCAAAGGCTAAATGCCCTTATCGCCGATTATGAGATAAAGTCGAACGTTGAGATTGCAAAGGTTAAAAGGGATATTTTGAAGGAGATATACGGAAAGGTCCAAAGACACATTCTTGAAGACAAGGGTATTTATAGCGAGATCGTAAAGAGACTTTTTGAAATTGTCGAACTTAATGGTGATGAGGAAATCTTTGTGTCAGAGAACGAGCCTGTGATCACTAAGGATTTTGTTGAAAAACTAAATAGGGAAAAAGGCTGGAACTTAAGAATTTCTGAAAAACCCGTAAAAATCAGCGGTGGATTTATTGCGAGAGGATCCCACTCTACAATTGATGCATCGATCGAAAAGTTGATGGAAATTTTGCAGGAAGAAACAGAAGTTCACGTTTCCAATATATTGTTTTTCTAAATTATGCTAAGATTGCCTTTTACAAAGTATCCTTCCTTTGGAAGGGATAATCCTGAATATGCTTACGCCTGTGGAAGAGTAAAAGCCCTCGAGACTAAACTGTTTGATCGGGTTAGATTTGAACGTTTGGCTTCCTCTAAGGATATAGAAGAACTTTTCAAGATGCTCCAGGATACCGATTACTCTAAGTACTTAAGTGATATACACAAGCCGTCGGACTTTGAAATCCTCCTCAAAAAAGAAAATGAAAAACTCCTGTCCCTGATTTCTGAATTAGCGGTTGAACCTTCTTTAGTCAAGGATTTAAGGTTACCTTATGATTTTTTGAACTTAAAAGTGTTGGTGAAGTCCCTTATTTTTGAACGTGATTTTTCCTATTCATATTCTAAGTACTCCTATTACCCTGTAACCCTTTTCAAAGTTGCGCTGGAATCTGGTAAAGGCGAAATGCTTTCAAAAGAGATTTACGATGCGTACGAAAGCGCTGTTGACTCTTATTATGAGTCAAAAGAAATTTTCAGGATTGATGCTGCTATCGATAATGTGATGTACAGGTATTTTGTCAACTCTTCTGGTTTTGAGTTTTTAAGAGTTTATTACAACCTAAGTGCTGACCTCAAGAATGTGTTATCCTTTCTCAGGCTCGAGAGAATGGGTAAGTTATCCATTTTGAAAAATGTGCTTCTTGACGCTGGTTACTTACCAAGGGAATTATTCCTTAAAGCCCCTGACTTTAATACCCTTCTATACGAAGTGAGACAAACCGTTTATTACCAAGTTCTTCAGCCAGGATATTCCCTTTATCAGAAGTCTGGGAGTTTTGTAAAAATGGAAAAGGATATCTCTAATTACTTGAATGGACTTATAAAAGAGGCGTCTAAGAAGGACCTCGGGGTAGAGGTTTTGATATCATACTTTTTCAGGAAGAAAAACGAAATATCTTTGCTCAGAATGATTATGGTATCGAAACTGAATCAACTGCCTAAGGAGCTTGTAATAGAAAGAATTCCGGAGGTGTTATGAAAAAGGTAATTTGCCTTGGAAAGTATGAGACCGTTTTCCCTCTAAAGGCAATAGGGATGGAATACAGAGTGTGTAACACCGGAGAAGAAGCTAAGGAAGCGTTAAAAAGCCTTATTTCTGAGAATTATGGTTTGATTTTTATAGAAGAGGATTATTTTCAAAGTGTTCAGGAGATCGTAGAAAGCCTGAGGGAACAGGCATCACCTGCAATTACTTTTATACCTGGTGCAGGTGGTAGTACTGGCCAGGCGCGAGAAAAGCTGAGATCAATCTTACTTAAAGCCATTGGTATTGATATCTTTTAGGAGGTAGAAAATGAAATCTGGAAGGGTTGTTAAAGTTTCCGGTCCCCTTGTGGTAGCCGATGGGATGCTTGGAACCAAGATGTACGATGTTGTTTATGTTGGAGAAATGAGACTTTTGGGTGAAGTTATCGAATTAAAGGGGGACAGGGCGTATATTCAGGTGTACGAAGATACCCATGGAGTAGGTCCCGGTGATCCCGTTTATGGAACGGGTTATCCTCTAATGGTTGAGCTTGGCCCCGGGCTTATTGAGTCTTTTTTTGATGGTGTCCAAAGGCCTCTTGATAAAATAAAGATTTTATCAGGCGATTTCATTTCACGGGGTATCCATGTACCTGCCTTACCAAGAGATAAGAAGTGGTTTTTTGTTCCCAAGGTGAAAAAGGGTGATATTGTAGAGGAAGGGGATATTATAGGCGAAATTGATGAAACCACTTTAGTGAAACATAAGATAATGGTTCCACCGGGAATAAATGGTGTGATTGAAGAGATTAAGGAAGGTGTATTTACTGTCGAAGACGTTGTCGCAATAGTGAAAGATAAAGAGGGCAATTTGCACGAGATCAGGATGATGCAGAAATGGCCTGTCAGGATTCCAAGGCCCTATAAAGAAAAACATTTGCCTAATGCCCCTATGTTTACTGGTCAAAGGGTAATTGATACCTTCTTCCCCATTGCCAAGGGAGGGACTGCTTGCGTTCCAGGACCTTTTGGTTCGGGTAAAACGGTCATCCAGCACCAGCTTGCTAAATGGTCTGATGCGAATATTGTTGTTTATATTGGTTGCGGTGAAAGAGGGAATGAGATGACGGATGTGCTTATTGAGTTCCCAGAGCTAAAAGACCCTTATAGCGGTGAACCACTGATGAAAAGAACAGTTCTAATTGCCAATACATCTAACATGCCAGTGGCTGCAAGGGAAGCGTCAATTTATACCGGTATTACTATTGCAGAATATTTCAGAGATATGGGATATTCAGTGGCCCTTATGGCCGATTCTACTTCCAGATGGGCTGAGGCGTTGAGAGAGATTTCAGGGCGTTTGGAAGAGATGCCAGGTGAGGAAGGTTATCCTGCATATCTCGCAGCGAGGGTTGCCAGTTTTTATGAGAGAGCAGGAAGAGTTACTTGTCTTGGAAGTGACAATAGGGAGGGTACTCTTACAGTTATAGGTGCAGTCTCTCCACCGGGAGGCGATCTTTCAGATCCGGTAGTTCAGTCAACTTTGAGAGTTGTTAAAGTTTTCTGGAGTCTCGAAGATAAACTTGCTTATCGAAGGCATTTCCCTGCGATTAACTGGTTGACAAGCTATTCGCTTTATAGGGAGGATTTGAAAGCTTACTATGAAAGGAATGTGGCTCCTGATTTTTATGATATGGTCCTTGAAGCAATGAAGATACTTGAGAAGGAAGCAGAATTAGAGGAAATCGTTAGACTTGTCGGTGCAGAGGCGCTTTCTCAAGATGACCAATTGCTTCTTGAAATTGCAAGGAGTATACGCGAGGATTTCTTGCATCAAAACGCTTTCCATGAGGTAGATACCTTTGCCTCCATTAAGAAGCAATACCTCATGCTTAAAGTCATTTTGAAACTCTACGACCTTTGTAAGGAGATTATCGCTAAGGGTGAAGCCACGGTTAGAGATTTGAGGAAAAGACCCATCTGGGAAAAGGTAGCAAGGATGAAGTATTTCTCTGAACAAGAATTAAAGGAGATTGAAAAATTGTTAAAGGAGATGGATTATGAAGTTAGACAGCCAGTTAGTTAGGAAGAGGCTCTCTAAGTTTAATACCGTTACAAATATTTCGGGACCGTTAATGCTCGTTGAGGGAGTTCGTGGGGTAAAATATGGAGAACTGGTGGAGATTGAGCTACCTTCCGGTGAAATACGTAGAGGCGAAGTTTTACAGGTTGAAGAGGACAAGGTCCTTTTGCAGGTCTTTGAAGGTACTTCCGGGATTGATATTCCTAAAACTTCTATAAGGTTCCTTGCGAAAGGTCTTGAAATAAATCTTTCCTTAGACATGCTGGGTAGGGTTTTTGATGGTCTCGGTCGTCCCATTGACGGCGGTCCCGAGGTTGTCCCAGAAGAGAGGGCGGACATTAATGGAGCCCCTATAAACCCTTATGCCAGGGATTATCCAAATGAGTTCATTCAGACAGGTATATCCGCAATTGACGGATTAAATACCCTTGTAAGGGGACAGAAACTGCCAATTTTTTCAGGTTCTGGTTTGCCTCACAACAGGCTCGCTACACAGATTGCAAGGCAGGCAAAGGTGAGGGGAGAGGGAGAAAGCTTTGCGGTGGTCTTTGCAGCGATGGGAATTACTTTTGAAGAAGCCGAGTTCTTTATAAAAAGCTTCAGAGACACCGGGGCTATTGGAAGGGCAGTTCTCTTTATTAACCTTGCAGATGACCCTGCGATCGAAAGAATAGCAACCCCAAGAGTTGCTTTAACAACCGCGGAGTATCTTGCCTTCAAGAAAGACATGCACGTGCTTGTTATCTTGACCGATATGACAAATTACTGCGAAGCGCTGCGTGAAATTTCGGCGGCGAGGAAGGAAGTTCCCGGAAGGAGGGGGTATCCTGGATATCTTTATACTGACCTGGCAACGATTTATGAGAGAGCTGGTAGAATTAAAGGTAAAAAAGGTTCTATTACATTGATCCCAATCCTCACAATGCCCGAGGACGATAAAACCCATCCCATTCCAGACCTTACTGGATACATCACTGAGGGTCAGATTATCCTTTCAAGGACCCTTCACAGAAAGAAGATTTACCCACCTATTGATGTATTGCCTTCGCTTTCAAGATTAAAGGATAAGGGTATTGGAAAAGGCAAGACAAGGGAAGATCATGCGGATGTTTTCAACCAGCTTTTCGCCTGCTATGCGAGGGGGAAGGAAGTTCAAGAATTGGCAGTTATTCTTGGTGAAGGTGCGCTTTCAGAAATTGATAAGATTTATTTCAAATTTGCTGATCTTTTTGAGGAAAGGTACGTTGGTCAAGGGGAATTTGAAGATAGAAGCATCGAGGAGACCCTTGACCTTGGGTGGGAATTGCTATCTATGTTTCCAACGTCGGAACTGAAGAGGATAAGGCCTCAATTCATCGAAAAGTATTTGAAGAAGGCAGGAAGTTGATAAACTTCCTCACGCTACTTACAATGGTGAGGTTTTCCCATGCTTAAGCTATTTTTGAGTTTGTTTATATTTGCAAAGTTTGGATATGTCGTGGAGCTTGATTCCACTTATGAAGTCTATTATCAGAGTGGGATCAGCGAGAGGATCGAATATCTTCGATACAAAATTTTAAGCGACCAGGTTCCTGAGGGATTAAGTTCTTTAACTGTTTCTTACACCCCTTATTATAACACCGCTGATTTTGAATACGTGAGGATTATTAGGGGTAAAGACACATTGTATCTGGATACGAAGAACATTGTTGATGTTTTAGCACCCCCCGATCTTGGCGGAACTATTTTCTGGGGCGAAAGAGAAAAAATTCTTGAAGTCAAAGATTTGAGGAAGGGTGATATCCTTGAGTATAAAGTAAGAAAATATGGAGGAAACTGGCTCGGGCCAACGGGCAGTGAAAAATATAAGACGCCCTATCCGGGATATTTTAATCAGATAATGCTCTTTGGGTCATCGGTCCCGGTAAAAAAGAAAGTTTACGTACTGGAGGAATTAAAGGAAAAGCCTGTAAAATATGGAATTTTCAATGGTAAAATTAAGCACCGTATCCTGAATAGGGATGGAAAAAGACTTCACGTGTTTTACCTAAAAAACATTAAACCATATAAGTCGGAGCCTTTTTCGCCAAGTCAATATGACTACCTGCCGAAGCTTATTGTAACTAACATCCCTTCCTGGAGGGAAATGTCCCGCATTGAATTCCAGAGAGCGGAGCCCAACGTTACCCCTGATGACAGGATAAAAAGTTTTGCTGACAGCCTATGCCAGGGGATTACTGACGAAAATGAGAAAATAAAAAAGCTATTCTATTTTGTAGCGGATGAAATAAGGTATCTCGGTTTGATAGAATCGGAGATGGAAGGGTATGAACCCCACCCAGCCTCCTTGACTCTCGAGAAGAGATCGGGTGTTTGTAAAGATAAGGCCGCTTTGCTCGTTGCGCTCCTCAGAGCTCAAGGTTTTAAAGCATACTACGCAACCACAGCAGCGGGAATGAGGATGGAGAATATCCCCGCAGATCAGACTAATCACGCTATTGTGGCTTTGGAGAAAGGGAATGACTACGAATATCTGGATCCAACAATTGGCGCTGGTGGAAGAGACTTGATGCCGGCATCGGAAGGCGGGCAAAGTGTTTTGGTGTCAAGGGAAGAGGGAGATACTCTGAGAACGATTCCCTTGTCCTCTTCCGACAGCAATAAGGTCTCAATTTTCCTGTTTACTGACATAAAAGGGGATACTATTTATTTTAATTATCTAATGAAGTTTAATGGTGGTTTTGATCAGCAGTTTCGTAGAATTGCACAGGGCGGCAGAAAAGGGATCGAAAGATTTGTCCGTAACAGTTTGAGTAATGTTTATACCGGCAACCTGTTGATTGATTCTCTTAGCTTTACAGAGCCTCAGGATTATTCCGATTATTTCAAAGTGCAGATTTTTGGCAAAGTTTTTAATGAGATTGTTAAGACGCCTGATTTCAAGCTTTACAAGCCAGTAAGTTTTAAAATTGGCAAGAGTTTTGTCTATTTCTTAGAATCCTTAACATCGGAAAGGAAACTGGATTTCAAGATCAGATTTCCCCAATCGGTTGAAGTGACAGAGTATATACCTTACAGCAAAGTGGAGGAACCTTTTGTAAAACGTCAGGTTCTTGGTAAAGAGAATTCTTACCGCTTAGAATTCGTGAGTCAAAAGGCCGATGAGGGAGCCATCAAGGAACTAAAAAATGTTGCAGGGAACAACGGGGTTCAAGGTTGGTACCTGGTGTCAACTATGCTTAGGTTCGACAAAAGGCAATACTCTCCGGATGAAGTCAGGTCTATGTACAGAGATTATAGAGATTTTCAGGAAAATGAAAGCCTTTGGCTGATTTTAAAAGGAGAATAGGGTATGGTGCTTTTTTATATAATTTTGTTTGGGCAATTTATTGCAGGTAGAGGAGATTTTGTAAAGTACAGCTACAAGGAATACCGGCTTGGGGACAGTCTGCTAACTATAAAAGAAGAGAAGAAGATCTTGATAAAGACCGAGGATGCAAAAGAAGAGTTCGGTACTTTGGTTTTCCCTTATGATGATTCAACAGAGAATATCAAAATAATTTATGCTCGCACTATTAGTCCAGATGGTGACACGATAAACGTTCCTGAGAATGCAATAAACAGAGTGGCAGATCCCATCATTGATGCTTATCCTTTCCTTAAGAACAGAAAAGAGCTTCACATTTCCTTTGTCTCTATTAAACCTGGTTCAACTATCGAATATTGCATAGAGAGAACTGTGCGAAATTTCGAATATGTTGATGGAATCGAGTATTTCAGGACTACTATACCCGTTGAATATAGCAAAATGGTTTTTTACTTTAGTCCTGGCGCAGGTTTAAGGTTTCAGAAAGGTAATGTCGAGGGTTACGACCATTCCGAAAGATTAAGAGACTCATCAGGGTGTAGAATCTATGAGTTTGAAGTTAAAGATCTCCCTGAAATCTTTAGAAACCGATGGGGTGGATACCCTCCACAATATTTAATATCGCCCTATGTGATCTTTTCTACTTTTCCCACATGGGATTCCTTAGCCCATTATTTGTTGGCACACTACAAAAGGATTGAGTCTATAAAACCACAAAAATTTGATCTTTGCCGGCTTGAAGAACTAAGTAAAAAGATAAATTCACCTGAAGATGAAAGCTTCAAGATCCAGGGATATGTTCCTTTAAATAGGGAACGTTCTGCATCCTTTAATTCTATGACCTATCCCGAGGAAATTTTAAAACTTATCTCCTCCTTTGAAGGGCTTTCCCCTGCTTTTGTATTGCGTTATGGGTTTGACACTTTAAAGGTCATTCCTGCTTTGTCAGCCATTGAAAGTATAATTCTTTATGATGGTAAAAGCTTTTTATATCCCTTCCAGGGAGAAAAAAAGATACTGAGCGCCCCTTACGAAGGCCATGTTGCCATTGTACTTCTCCCCGACTTAAATAGCTATTCTGTTCAGGAAGTGGAAGGAAAAGATGTGTACGCTGAAACACTAATTGTTAATATTCCCAAAAAATTGATCTCCTTTTCCAAGTGGATCCCTTCTTGTAGGTTTCTCGGCTCCTTCTCCCGCAGTTGGAGTGAAGAGGAGGAAGAGCTTGAAAACATAAAAAACTTTGTTTCGCCTAAGGAGTTTGCTGAATACGGTGTTATCAAAGATTTTAAGGCTGTTCTAAAAAACCAGAAGGATGTAGAGAAACCCTATTATATTAACGGGAAAGTCAGGTTAAAGAGCATTGGTTCACAGAGTGGAAGATATCTAATTTTAAACATCCCGGAAATGCCCAAAATCGACCCTGAGTTATTTAGAAATGGCTTCTATTTGGGCTTTCGGAATGTTTTAAAAAGAGAAGTTTGCTTCATTGTCAAAATACCCAAGGGGTACATAATAAAGTATGTTCCTCCATCCGTTTCTTATTCGGATAGAAATCTATCCATGGAAAGAGATCTGAAGGTTGACCAAGACAGGGTCACGATACAACAGCGTATCATGTATTTTAGAAGGTATATTGGCTATAGCGATTTGATTAAAATCAATGGGACACCTGAAGTTAAAGATTTTTGGTCGACACACGTGGTTATTCTCGAACGTAAACATTGAATTCAAGGTGATTTAGCATTAAAATTATTTAGTTACCTAAGGAGTATGATATGGCAGGATTTTCGGTGGAGAAAGTTATAGAGGAGTTTAATAGTAAGAGAGATTTGAGGTTAAAAGCCGAATTGATGAAAGTTGAAAGTTATCGGTTGACAGTAACCTTTTGTACCAAGGGCAATCATAATAACAGTAATTTCGATGAAGATATCGTGGAGTTTGGAAACATCTTAAGCTCCCATTCTGGTAACGACTATGACCTTGTTAGGCTTTTCAGATTGGGAGACGGTCGATTTGTCGGAGTTTTTGTCCCCGATGGTGATAGAATGAAAGAAGTGGTTGATTTTGGGTTCGACCCCTTTGACATGCTTTTATGAGCATCAATTTTTTCCTTGTCCTCCTTTTGAATTTTTCTTTTTATGATCCGGTTTTTTTGAAGGACTATTCTGTTCAGTTTTTTGAGCTTAGGAGAAACTTTCTGTTAAAGGGCACTGATACTTATGTTTGGACCTTCGACGATACCGCTGATAACAAGCCCTTTCTGAAATTTAGTCCGGGCTTAAAATTGGTAAATATAACAAAAAGTAGTGTAAATTATACCAATAGTTACCTTGATCTCGAGTTCGATGCAGGGTTTCGTTTTGACAGCATCCTGGTTTATACACGAGTCAATTTCTTCAATTTCGTAACCCCATACAAATTCAATTTTTACGAACCATTGTCAGATAATAGGTATAACCTCTATAGTTTTGATGAACAGCCAATCGTGGGTGGCACAAGCCTTTTTGATATAAATGTTGAAAAGGCTTACATCAAATATGCCAATGATAATTTTGGTATTCTTGTGGGTAGAAATAATGTAATGATAGGCGAAGGTCTACTCTTTAGTGGGCTTTGCTACCCATTAGACCATGTGTACCGCTTAAATTTCCGGTTCGGTAAATTTCAGGTGGTTTCAGCCTTTGCTGTTGCCCAGGATACCTTTCCTGAGAAGACCATTTCTTATCAGACCTTAGAATGGAAACCCTTTAGCAATTTCATGGTGACTTTTTATGAAGCCGTATCCCATACAGGAAAGGATTATTTCAAGTATTTTAATCCCGTTTCCCTTTATTACGAAAGACAGAGAAGAGGCATTTCTAATTCCGATAACCTATTAGGTGGCATTGCCTGTAAGCTTAACTTTAGTAAAAAAGTTAGTGTCTTTTTAGATTTTCTAAACGATGATTTTATTGTCTTCAAGGGAGGGACGAGCAAATACGGAATCTGTGCCGGGGTGGAGGCTTCACCTAACTCCTGCTCCTTCTTGAGATTTTCTTTTGTGGCTATCCCTCGTTTTACCTACACCCATGTATCTGATACCAATGCCTGGCAATTTATGGGGCTCCCAATTGGCTATCCAAGAGGAAATGACCTCCTTGATTTCTATTTTAGCTATTTGAGAAAGTTCAATAACAATGATTATGTGATTCTGAGGGTTGCTCAATTGAATAAAGGAGAGGGAACTTTAAAAGAGCATTGGGAAAATAGCGGCTATCCCAAGAATATGCCCTTCCCTACAGGCAAAGTGGAAAGAGAGCTATTCACAATTCTTGGCTATCAAAGAAAATGCATCTATGCAGGTTTCTTTTTAGATTGGAAATATAAGCTTTCCAGTTTCTTTGGTGCCTTCCTTTATTTTAAGTCTGATGTGTTTAAGGTGACTTTTTAGTTGATGGATCCTATTCTTCTCGAAAAATTCATTAAGGCTGTGAAAAAGTACAATATGATTCAGAAAGGGGATAAAATTTTAGTGGGTTTTTCAGGGGGGCCTGATTCTGTCTTCCTTGTGGAAATCCTGAAGGAAGTTAGGGACTACTTTAGTATAGGCTTTAGCTGTCTTCATGTGAACCACATGCTCAGGGGTGAAGAATCTTTTAGAGACGAGGCCTTTTGCAAGGAATTTTGCAGTAAGGAGATGATGGAGTTGTTTATTGAAAGAGTAGATGTCAGGAGTTTAAAAAGAGATAGAGAATCCATTGAAGAGACTGCAAGGAGGCTCAGGTATGAAAAGTTCAATGAATATTTGGAAAAGGGTGGTTTTGATAAAATTGCTCTCGCTCACACGGCTTCAGATTCCGTCGAGACTTTTCTCATCAACCTTTTGAGGGGCACGGGGGTTATGGGATTAAAAGGAATTCCGCCTGTGCGTGGAAGAATTATTAGACCTTTGATATTTATAACCCGGAAAGAAATTGAACAATACCTTGAGTCGAAAGGAGTTCCTTATGTAATAGATTCGTCAAACCTTGAGACAACTTATTTGAGGAACCGCATAAGATTGGAACTTATCCCTTATTTGGAGACCATTAGGCCAGGGTCCTTTGACAAAATAAGGGAAACTGCAGAAATTTTGGTGGATTTTACTAATTTTCTCGAAACCGAACTGGAAAGGATGGAAAAAGAGGCCCTTAAGAACACCTTTCCATGGGCCACTTTAATTGATTGTTCGAAGTTTAGAAATTATCATTATTTTCTACAAAAACTTTTTATTCAGCGGAGGTTAAATTTGAGTTTTCAGGAAGTGGAAAACTTTGAAAGTATAATAAATCAAGGGAAGTCTGGAAAAGTGAGAGGTTTTCAAGTTTTTGCGGGTTCAAAGGAAATCTTTGTTGCTCCTGAAGAGAAGAGGTTCCCTGAACTGCAAATTAATTTAGAGGATTTACCTTTAAAACTTTACGATTTCAACCTTGCGATAGAGCGTTCTCAAAGTTTTTCAGCGGGTACTTTTGTGATGGGTTTCAGAAAAGCTGACTTTCCTCTTACAATTAGGGCCTGGAAACATGGCGATGTTTACAAAGGAAAGAAACTTTCCGATTTATTTTATTCTAAGAGAGTAGAGGCCTGGAAGAGACGATATTATCCCGTTTTTGAAAGTAAAGGCCAAATTCTGTGGGTCCCCGGTTTTAGAAAGGAGAAGGTCGTAGGCGACATTTTTTTGGAGGTAAAGAAAATCGATGAAGGAAAATACTGGATTTTTGATAACTGAAGAACAAATCAAGAAAAGGATTAAGGAAATAGCTTTACAAATAAGGCGAGACTACGAAGCCACTGTTCCTATTCTTGTCGGCGTATTAAAGGGGTCTTTTATTTTCCTTGCCGATCTAATAAGAGAGTTAAAGGATATGGCTTTAGAGGTTGATTTCCTCGCCGTTTCGAGCTACGGAAAATCTACAAAGACTTCTGGTATTGTGAAGATTTTGAAGGACCTTTCCACTTCGATAGAGGGGAGGGATGTAATCCTCGTGGAGGATATTTGTGACAGTGGGTTGACCCTGAAGTATCTGATCGAATTATTGGAGGGAAGAAAGCCGAATAGTTTAAGAGTTTGCGTTTTATTAGACAAGAAAGAGAGAAGAGTGGTGGATATAGAGCTACACTACGTGGGATTCGAGGTCCCGGATAGATTTCTTGTAGGATACGGCCTTGATTACGCCGAGAAATATAGAAATCTCCCTTACATAAGGGAACTCATGCCGGAGGAATTAAGAAAGGTGGAGAATAATGAAAAGTGACATTTTTAGAAATTTAGTTGTTTGGATATTGATTTTTCTTGTGTTTTTGACTCTCTACAATTACCTTTCATCGGAAAAAGGCATTGTAGAAATATCCTTTACCGATTTTTATACCCAGGTTGATAAGGGTAATGTGTCCCAGGTTCTTATATCTGGAAAGAGCGTGGAAGGTCTTTTTAAAGAGCCTCTTAAAGTTGACAACAAAGAGTACTTGAGATTTAAGGTCACATTGCCCTTTGAGGATGCAGAGCTCGTTAAACTTCTTGCCTCGAAAAATGTTCAAGTTTATTCTAAGGAAAAAAGCCTTGCCTGGAATTTGATTGTAGGTTCAATTCCCTGGCTTCTAATGCTTGCCTTTTTCTGGTTTTTCTTTTTTAGACAGATGAGTGCAAGTCAGCGGGAAGCAATTCGATTTGGAAAGAGCAGAGTGAAAGTCCTGAAGGAATCAAAGCCTCAAGTAACCTTTAATGATGTTGCAGGTTGTGATGAAGCTAAAATCGAGCTACAGGAGATCATTGAGTTTTTGAAAAACCCTCATAAATTTGCAAGAATCGGTGCGAGGATTCCCAAAGGTGTTTTGCTTGTTGGACCGCCTGGTACCGGTAAGACCTTACTGGCAAAGGCAGTTGCGGGAGAGGCGGGTGTGCCTTTTCTTTCAATTTCTGGTTCTGAATTTGTAGAGCTTTTCGTAGGTGTTGGAGCGGCAAGGGTAAGAGACCTTTTTGAGCAGGCTAAGGCTAATGCACCTTGTATAGTTTTTATCGATGAGATTGATGCTGTTGGAAGACTTAGGGGTGCAGGACTTGGTGGTGGACACGATGAAAGGGAGCAGACCCTAAATCAACTTCTTGTGGAGATGGACGGATTTGACTCTTCGGAAGGTATTATTGTCATGGCGGCTACTAATAGGCCTGATATCCTTGACCCTGCGCTTTTGAGACCGGGGAGGTTTGATAGAAGAGTTTATGTCCCCATTCCGGATGTTAAGGGCAGAGAAGAGATTTTAAAGATACATACGCGAAGGATTCCCCTTGGCCCCGATGTGGACCTTAAGTTAATTGCTCAATCTACACCAGGTTTTACTGGTGCTGATTTGGCTAACCTTGTCAATGAGGCTGCTCTTCTTGCTGCGAGGAAGAACAAGCAAGTAGTTGAAATGCAGGACTTTGAAGAGGCCAAGGATAAATTAATAATGGGAATTGCGCGAAGAAGTATGGTCATTTCTGAGGAGGAGAAGAAGAGGATCGCTTATCATGAAACGGGCCACGCACTCGTTGCTAAGTTTTTGCCTGGTGCTGATCCTGTTCATAAAATAACCATAATTCCCCATGGAAGAGCCTTAGGAGCGACTCAATCTCTCCCCAGTGAAGACCGTTATCTTTATACCAAGTCTTACATTCTGACTCAGCTATCCGTACTTCTTGGTGGCCGAGCAGCAGAACTTCTTGTATTTAACGAAGAATCCACCGGTGCGGCCGATGATCTCTCAAAGGCTACTGAGATCGCAAGGAGAATGGTCACCGATTGGGGAATGTCGGAAAAGATAGGACCTGTCACTCTCGGGAAGGAGGAAGAGGAAATCTTTCTCGGTAGAGAGCTTAGTGTGAGAAAGTATTATTCAGAAGAGACTGCCAGATTGATTGATAATGAGATAAAAGAGATTGTAAAAAATGCCTTTGATAAGGCAGTGGAAATTCTCAGGTCAAAAATGGAGCTACTTCATAAGGTAGCAAATTATCTCCTTGAGAAGGAAACTATTACGGGTCAGGAACTCGACGAGATAATAAGTAAAAGTGCTGCTTAGCTTTTAGTGCTCAGCTATCCCGCTCTTATAGAAAGCTTTACGTGTCTTTCTTGACATTTCATTTTTCCACATCCATAATATATGACTGACTGGTCAGTCAGAGGTGTAAAATATGGAAACAAAGGAAAAAATACTTATTGCAGCAAGGGACGTCTTCGGTAAAAAGGGGTTCTACGAGACCAAAATGGAGGATGTCGCTAAGGAGGCTGGTGTAGCAAAGGGAACCCTTTATCTCTATTTCCAGTCCAAGGAGGATCTTTATCAGTGCTTGATAAAAGAAGGTATTAAATACTTCATTCAGAGGCTAAAAGAGGCTCTTGAGAGTCAGAATTCCTTTGAAGGTAAAATCAGGGCACTTATAAAAACCCTTGTGTTGCTAATCAATGAGAACAGGGATTTTATCCTTCGAATGATGTATGAAATACCATTGGCAAATTTGTGGAACGAGAGGATAAAAAGCGTAATTATTGAGGAACAGAAGGAATTTGCGCGGTTTATAAAAGATTTGTTTGAAGATGCAATAAAACAAGGGATTGCCTACGAAGGGAATGTAGAGGTTTTATCTAATGCTTTCGTGGGCATGGTTATGAGGCCCATTTTTAATAGTGTAATAGAGGGGACACTCTCTGAAAGTGTCGAAGAGGAAGTGTTTTCAATCTTTAAAAGGGCATTTATTAAAAAGTAAAGGAGTGCACTATGGTTGCGCTAATTCTTTTAATAATTTCCATAAGTGATACACTGTACCTCACTCAAAAAGGTGCGGTAGAAATAGGACTTCAAAATAGTCCGCTTCTTCTGGCTTCCAAGGCACAGGTCAAAGCTGCTGAATCTCAAAAGTTGCAGGCTCGCTCAGTTTTTCTACCTCAAGTAAAGCTGGATGCAAGCTATAGAAGGGTATCCATCGTTCAGGAGATGAAAAGCTTTCAGCTCGATAGTCTTGTAAGAACTCCCTCTGGTGCCTTCATCCCAATTGGTCATAGTGTTTCGATTCCCTTTGGTCAAAAGGACAATTACAATATAAATCTGGGAATAAGCCAGGTTGTTTTCACCTGGGGAACTCTCCTGAGAACCTACAAAATTGCGGCATTAAATCTCTACGATAAGATTCTCTCTGACTCTGCGAGTTCAGAAAATTTGGCTTTCCAGATTAAACAACTCTACAGCTATGCATTGGTTATGAGGGAGTTTGTCAATCTCTCAAAAAAGGTCGATGAAGAGCTCCTTGAACATTATGAGACAACTAAAAGAAAATACTCCGTTGGAACTGCAACGGAAGTGGAACTTCTCCAAGCCGAGGCCAAATATAAGAACAACAAGGTTCAGGTGATGGATGCTGAGAGGTCTTATAGAGACGTTCTTGATATGCTAAGATTGGTCATGGGCCTTTCTGACTCCGTCGAGATAGTACTCGTGGATTCTCTTACCATTGACACAGCTTACTTCAACACCCTTCTCGGTTCAGAGCTCAATGTAGACTCAAGGTACGATTTAAGAAGCCTTGCCCTAAAAGAAAAGATTCTTAATTTAACAATGAAAAACTATTCCGCAACCAATCTTCCCAGCGTCTTTTATTCCTTCAATTATCTTATGCAAAAACCCTTTGGCTTTGAAAATATATGGAAAGACTACTGGGCCTTTACCGTCGGTTTATCTTTCCCTATCTTTGACGGTTTAAAGGGTAATTACCAGATGCAAGAGGTTTACTATCAGAAGAAGGCCCTTTCTTACACGATAGCGTATCAAAAGAATGCTGCTGTTCTCGAGTTTGAGAAGGCAAAGAGGAACTTAAAGATAGCTTTAGAGAAGTATGAGGCTCAAAAAGAAAATCTTCGGGTGGCTGAAGCCCTTTATAACACAGTTAAGACACAGTATGAGAGGGGGCTTGCTACGCAACTTGATTTTGTTGATGCTGAAACCAACTATTTTTCTCAGAGGACGTTGCTATTACAGTCCCTTGCGGATTGTATCTTTAAGGCAATGGACCTCGAAAAAACCTTGAAAGGAATAAAATAAGGAGGTAGCTATGAAGGTTTTTAATAAAATTGTAATGTCTCTTCTGATTCTTGGGGTTCTCCATGCACAAAGTGAAACTGTAAGGAAATTTCTTGTGAAAGCTGATAAGGTTAAGCTTGGCGAAATTAGCGAGTATATTTATACATACGGTAGAGTTACTGGATTGGAAGAAGCACCAATTTTTCCCGTAATGCCTGGAAGAGTTGTTAGCATATTGAAAAATGAAGGTGATAGGGTGAAGAAAGACGAAGTGATTGCCCTTCTTGATAGAGAAATACCTGGTGTGAAGACTGAATACTTGCAGATTACTGCTCCAATTGACGGGATTATTACCTTGATAAATGGTAAAGTAGGGCAGATGGCTTTGCAGACGCAGCCTTTTGCTTATATCGTATCTGAGAAGCAGGCTGTGGAAGTTGGGCTTTCCTCGGAAGATTTGGGCAAAGTACGAGCTGGATCCCTCGCCTATGCAGTTCGTGATGATAAGGTTGTTGCAGGAAAAGTAGTTACGAGGTCTCAGGGGATTGATCCAATGAGCTTCACAGGAAAGGCAAGGATTGCTCTAAATGAAAATGCTTTTGAGTACGGTTCCGTTGTAAAAGTTAAAATTGTCGTGAGAAGAAAATCTCAGGTTTTAATCGTACCTGAAACTGCCCTGGTGCAGAAGGGTAATAAAACCGTCGTTTATGCCGTCAAGGATGGTATAGCGAAAGAAATTCCTGTAGAGGTTGGTATTGTAAGCGAAGGACAAGCAGAGGTGAAAGGGGATCTTGAGCCGGGTGATTTTGTCGTAACTCTTGGAGCCGAAGGCCTCTACGATGGCGCACATGTTGAAATTGGAGGGAAATAAGTTATGATTAAATTTTCTGTCAGGCATCCTGTAACGATTTTAATGTTCATTGGCGTCCTTTTAGTTCTCGGTGCGGTTTCACTATCGAGGATGGGCCTTGACCTTCTGCCTCAGATGACCTACCCTGCAGTGACTGTCGTTACCCGATATGAAAACGTTGCTCCGGAGGATATTGAGCAGTTAGTAACAAAACCCATAGAGAGCGTGGTTTCGACGGTCTCTGGCGTGAAGAAGGTAACTTCCCAGTCCTTAGAAGGCATATCATTAGTTATAGTGGAGTTTGAATGGGGAACGAATCTGGATTTTGCAGCTCAAGAAGTTAGAGACAAAATTGGTCTAATTGAAAGGTATTTACCACAGGATGTCCAAAAGCCGATTGTTTTTAAGTTTGATGCCTCAATGATGCCAGTGGCTCGTTACGTTGCTACCTCTGACAGATACACGTTGACCCAACTTAAGAAGCTCCTTGAGGACGATATAGCACCGTATCTTGAAAGGGTCGAGGGCGTTGCGACAGTTGATGTTCTTGGTGGAAGGGATATTGAGTACTGGGTCGAAGTGGACATACCAAAGCTCATTGAGGCTGGTGTTTCCTTTTCCCAGATTTCACAGATGCTCCAGCTTAACAATTTTAACTTTCCGTCAGGGAAGGTCGATATAAGACAGAAGACCCTATTGATAAGAACCATAGGAGAGTACGGTGGAGTAAAAGACCTGGAAAATCAGGTGGTTGGTTTTAGGAAAAATGGACTTCCTGTTTTCTTGAAAGATATTGCAAAGGTATATTCCACAGAGTCAGAAAGGTTAGGCTTTGCGAAGTCCTTCAAAAATGAAGCTATAATTATCTCTGTTTATAAGAGGTCTGGTGCAAACACAGTTCAAGTGGTCCAGCGAGTGGATAAAGCGATCAGCAGGCTTTCGAAGTGGTATAAGGATATAAAACTGGAAAAGGGGTTTGACCAGTCACGTTTTATAACAAAATCTGCTTCAGAGACCATAAACAGCGGGATTATTGGCGCAATTCTTGCTGCATTGATGATTTTCCTTTTCCTTATCGATCTCAGGCCAACGGTTATCATCAGTTTAGCAATTCCTTTCTCGGTTATCATGTCTTTTACAGTTCTTTATTTTTTAGGCTATTCTCTCAATATGATGACCCTTGCAGGAATAGCACTGGGTGTTGGAATGTTAGTGGACGCGGCCGTTGTAGTAGTTGAGAATATTTTTAGACACGAAGAGCTTGGTGAAGACAGGTATAGTGCTGCAATTAGCGGTACTGAGGAGGTCTGGACCGCAATATCTGCATCAACTTTTACAAATATTGTAGTATTCCTTCCCCTCATTTATATTGGCGGTTTGATAGGACAGTTCACAAAACCCCTTGCAGTAACTGTTACTGTTACTCTTCTGGCTTCACTTCTTGTTGCTGTAACGATTATTCCGGTGATGACTTCAAGCTACATTACTCAGTCGGTCGCCCTTAAAGAAATGAGAAAGCGTTACTGGTTTACTCCTATTAGAGAGTTTTACCAGAAATTGCTTACAAATTATGTTTTGCCAAAAAGAGGCCTCGTTTTAATCGGCGCTATTGTTCTGTTCCTGGCTTCCCTACCCCTTCTAAAATTCATTGATAAAGAATTTATGCCTCCTATGGATATGGGAACTGCAGTAATCTCCATTGAACTTCCTCCTGCAACTAATCTTAAGGAGACAGAGCACTATGTGGATCAGATCATTGATATTGCTAAAGAATACCCTGAAGTTCAGAGAGTACTGGCGATAGGTGGATCTTCGGGAACAGGTATGATGTTCGGCACCTCGCAGGGAAGCAACTCTGCAACATTACTTATTAGACTTGTTGACGCTGCAAAAAGAAAGAAGAGTGCAATGCAGATCGCAAATGAGATTTTACAGAAAGCACCCATTTATCAGGGCGCTACTGTAAAATCTATGGATCTTGTTAATACTTTGTTCTTTGGGGGTGCAGGTAAACCGGTGGAAATTTCTCTTTACGGTGAGGACCTTGAAGAACTTTCATCCCTTGCAAACAGAGTGGCTGAAGAGATTGGAAAAATTAAGGGGGTAACAGGCGTTGAGATTTCCCTTAAAAAGGCGAAACCCGAGTTAAGAATAAATATTCTTAGAGACAAGGCGGCGTACTTTGGGCTTACTCCCATTCAAATTCAGAGGGAACTCCAGATCGCCCTCCAGGGAATGACTACAACAAAATTAAGGTTAAGGGGGAAGGATTACAATCTCGTTTTGAAAGCCGATACGACCTATTTGAAAGAAAATGTCGAAAAGCTCTATTACTTTCCCATACTGAGTCCGACAGGGGCTGTAATTCCTTTGAAGGAAATAGCAGATTTTTCCTATGATTATGGGCCAGTACAAATTGATCATGAGAACCAGTCGAGGGTCATAAAAGTTCTTGCTGATATTCAGGGTGGAAAGAAGAGCGAGGTGTTCGCTGAAATTAGGGATCGGCTGTTTAAAATTTCTCTTCCGGAAGGCTACAGCTTACAGATTAAGGGCGAGTTTGAGCAGGTTCAGGATATGATAAAGAACCTTGGGATATCTATCCTTGCAGCAATAGTTCTCGTTTATATGATTTTGGCGGCCCAACTGGAATCCTTAAAAGATCCGATAATTATTATGCTAACTATTCCCCTTGCTTTCATCGGTGTGGTTCTGGCTCTGTGGATTTCAGGCACTACAATTTCGGTTTCCTCAATGGTTGGCGTTTTGATTCTTGTGGGTGTTGTGGTAAACCAGGCGATTGTTATGTTAACATTCTATAAGGAGTTAAGGGAAAAAGGCGTTGATCCGTTGGAAGCCGTTATTCAAGGTTCAGTCGTAAGATTGAGGCCTGTACTTATAACAAACTTAACTACTATTTTTGGATTAATACCAATGGCTTTGTCTGGTCATACGGAAGGTGGCGCATTAAGGCAACCCTTGGCCGTGGCGATGATTGGCGGACTTACCGCTTCAACGATTATGGCGTTTTTCGTCGTACCGGTGATTTATACCTATTTTGAGAAAATCAAGGTGAAGAGGGAAGAGTAAAGAGTTGGCTTGTCGGGGGCTTTAATTAATTGGAACTGGGGGCCGCCCCGTTTTACGGGGCGGCCCCCAGTTATTAACCTAAAGCAAGTTTTTTTTAAACTTCCCTAAGTTTTCTCTTCGATGGGGGTTTTCTTGAGCTTTTTGATTTTAAACCAACCTTTAAAGTCTAACGGGGGCTCGCTTTTCAAAATTCTTTTTAATCATCGAAACCAGTTTGATCCCAAAAAGTCGTAGAAGCTATAAGTTTTTAATGTTCAATGTGATGTTCAACAAATTAGGTTTTTCAATTGGTCCGAAAATAAGACTGGTGGAGGTGGCGGGAATTGAACCCGCGTCCAGGGGCCTTGAACCATAGAGCCCTACATGCTTAGCCTGTCTTTGAATTTCTCCCTCTCGCACCGACAGGCAGGTGCTTTGAGGGATAGCCTTCTTGGTTCTCGACCCGAACCCCGAAGGCGTGGGCCCGAGTCCAGCTCCTGTGTATCACGCCCTCTTTTCAGGCAGGAGCACCCCGAAAAGGGACGGCTGCTTTAATTAAGCAGCGTATGCGTAGCTGTAGTTGGCAGTTGTTTTTTGTGGCCTTATTAACGAGGTGGCCACACCCCGGCATGCGCTCTATGATTCAAACCGGCCCTGTCGAATCCAATACACCCCCTCTTGAGTAAGAGCAATTATATTATAATTGCATAAGACCGAAAAGTAAATAGTTATCCCTAAATTAGTTCACAATACGAACAATCTGCTTTACAATAATTATGTGGAGAAGCAGACTGCGCTTAAACTCTATAGCCTTGCGGTAATTCGTGGATTGCAATCTGCAAGCTATGCGATCAGTATTCCCTTTTTAAGCATTTATCTTTACAACGTACGGGGCGTGCCCATGAGCCTTGTTGGTACTATTATCGGTTTTGCGTCTATACTGGGATCCTTTCTAAGGTTTTACGCTGGCAAACTGTCTGATACCCTGCCCACTGATACCGTTATGAAACTTGGTTTACTTTTCAGGGCAACTGGCTTTTTAGGTTTTTCAATTTTGATTCTGCTAAAGGCGAGTCCACTTTTGTTTTTCTTTTTCTTTCTACTCAATTCTGGTGGAGCCAGCTTTTTTATGTCTGCCTCCGATGTCTTTGTGGCGAAAAATATCGATGAGTCAGATCGGCCTTTTGCCTACAGCGTGATAAGAGTGGGAGGTAACTTGGGGTTTGCCGTTGGTCCATCCATTGGTGGATTTATTTCTCGCTATTCATACGCTCTAACTTTCTTTGCCTCTTTTTTGCTCCAAATAATTTGTGTTTTCTTGATTGTGTACCTTGTCTCCTCTAAGGGAGAAAGTGTAAATGTTGACGTTAAAAAGGAAGTTTCCTTTGGTGAAGTTTTCAAACACAAAAATTTCATTGTATTTATTGCCGGAACTTTCATTCTTTCTCTTCTCATGGGCCAGCTTATCTCTACCCTCTCTGTATATGCCAAGTCTAAAGGTCTGGATAACGTTCAGATCGGTTATCTTTACAGTATCAATGGTTTTATGGTGGTCTTCTTCCAGATGCTCATTATCAAAATTGTTGATTACGTTGGGTACAAAAAGGGCTTGATCCTTGGCTCGCTTCTATATTCTGTGGGGTATTTTTATTTTACCTTTTCAAGGAATTTTGGAAACTTTGCGGTTGGAGTCGTCCTTTTGACCCTCGGTGAAATGCTGGCTATGCCCCTTTTGACCACTATAACTTCGGCAATGGCGCCAGAAGACAAGAGGGGTCTATATATAGGTTTTCTCGGATTTATTGAAGGTCTCTCATGGGCGGTAGCGCCCCTTATCGGTGGAGTTTTAATTGATATGTTCCTTAAGACTCCCATTTTGATCTGGGGTACGGTTGCTTCCTTCGGCCTTTTATCCAGCCTTATATTTATGAAGGTAAAGTTTAATTGACGCACACTTTCCTTTATAATTCAAGGAAAGGAGTCAGCATGAAAAAGTTAATTTTATTGGCGCTGTTATTTTCTATGTCCTGTCAAGCAAAGAAGACACAGCCTCCTGCAACTTCGGATTACCTTTTTAGAAGGGCTAAAGAATGTTTTGAAAAGAAGAAGTACAATCAGTCTGCGGAGCTCTTCAAGGAGTTTGTTTTTAAATATCCGCTCAGTGACAGTGTTGACGCAGCTCAATATTACCTTGCCAAGAGCTATAAAGAGGCGAAAAACTACGATGATGCAATTACTGAATATATCTTTTTAATCAATACCTTTCCTACCAGTGAGTATGTGGCGGTTTCCTACTTGGAGTTAGCAGAGTGCTATATGGAAAAAAGTAAGACGATCTCAAGGGATACCGAATCCATCAACGAGGCCAAGAGGTATATTGAAGAGTTTAAGAGCAGGTTTCCCGATTCTCCAGAGATGACAAAGGCAAGGGAACTCGAGAAGGCACTATACAGGCGTAAGGGTCTGAAATATTTATACATAGCAGATACTTATTTAAAGATTGGCCAACCAAGGGCCGCCGATGTTTACATAGATCTTGTTTTTGAAGAGTTTCCTGAGGATGACAGTCTGATTACTGTGGCGAAAATCCTAAAAGTAAGGAGTTATTTATTAAGGAAAGAGTGTGATTCAGCAAGGGTTCTCTTTGACGATATTGGAAACTTAAAGGATAAAGGCTTTCAAAAGAGTATCAAGGTTTTAGCAAAGGCAATCGAAAAATCATGCAAAAAATAGGTATCTTTGGTGGTGCTTTTGATCCCATTCATATTGGACACATTATTCTTGCTCAAGATATTTGGGAGAATGTGAAATTGGACAAAATTGTCTTTTTAGTGAATTACAAGCCGCCCCACAAAGAAACCTATGCCTCCTTTGATGATCGCTTTAATATGGTTAAGCTCGCTACGTCCGGCTTTGAATATTTTGAGGCTTCAGATTTTGAAGCTGTGGAGAATATCGTTCCATCCTATACTGTGAATGTGCTGGAAAAATTGAAAGAAAAACTAAACGAGGCAGAATTCTATTTAATAATCGGTGCTGACCAGTATCAAGCCTTGCCAAGCTGGTATAATTATAGTAGGCTTCTTGAAATGGTGGATTTTATTGTTTTGAAAAGACCTGGCTGGGAGCTCAAGCCAATAGCCTCAGAAAAAGTCATTTTTTTGGACGAAAGGATCATTGATATTTCTTCAACGGAAATAAGGGAAAGGGTTAAGCAAGGCAAAAGTATAAGATTCTTTGTCCCGGAAAGGGTTTCTGATTATATTTTAAGGAAGGGATTGTATCGTTAGTAGATTAGAACACCGGCAGAGCGACAAGACCATAAGCACCGGGACCTACATGAAGGGAGAGTAAAGGTCCAGCCTCGTTTACGATTAGTTTTCTGACTGAAAATTCTGATCTTACGAAAGACTCTAAACGCTCAACAAATTCACTTTTCCCCACGTACGCGATTCCAAAGTCATAAGTCTGGAAAGGATTAAGTCTTTCCTTTGCAATTTTGACGATCTTTTTAAATGCCTTTTCTTCTCCTAAGGCTGTTCCGATGGATTCCAGTTTACCTTCAGAATTTACCGTAATGATAGGTTTTATTCGCATTAGCTCAGCAATTCCACCTTTAAGGTTGGAAATTCTACCAGATCTCATAAGATATTTCACGGTTTTCAAAGTGAGGATGAAAAGCGATTTCTTTTGAACTTTCCTGAGGTATTCCAAGATGTTCTCAATGTCATAACCTTCCTCAAATTTTTCCAGTGCCCTGAGCGCGAGGAGGGTTGTACCGAGGGATGCCATTTTTCCATCGAAAAGGTATACATTTGGGTATTTTGAAGCTACTATTCTTATAGCGTTGAAGGTTCCAGATAGTTGGGAACTAAGGGTTACGATCATAATTTTTTCGTGTTTTGAAAGTGCTTCTTTTATTGTTCTTTCAATGGAAATTGGGTCAGGCTGAGAGGTAGAGAGTCGGGTTTTGCCTTCTACCAAGAGTTCAAGGACCTGTTTTTTGTCAATGTCAATCCCTTCCAGATAGGTTTTCCCATTCATCATGAGTTGTAGTGGAATTATATTTATCCCGAACTCCTGGGCGATATCGAGAGGTATGTCCGCTGTTGAATCCACAACCACGCCAAATTTTTTCTTTCTGGCCTTTAGATTCATCTCTATCATATCATCAATCTTTTGTTTTAGTATGGTACCTTTTTCCTTAAGAGCTTCAAAGACCTTATGAGGCCAATTGGTATGTATGTGAATTTTGAAGAGTCCCCCAGCACCTGCAATTAAGAGGGAGCTTCCCAGGGCCCCGAGGATAAGGGCCAGTTTTTTCTTGTCGAGTCCTTCACTTTTGATAACTGCCTCTGTACAGTATCTGTGTTCTATGTTTTCTTCTTCTATTATCTTTTGGGTCTCTTTTGAAGGGACTTTGCTGAGTTCGATTTTGCCTGTATCTATGTACTCCACAATACCTTTTAAAATTAAAACAAACCCAAAGGCTCCGGAGTCCACGACACCTTTCTCTTTGAGTTTTGGAAGCAAATCAGGGGTTTTGGCTAAGGACTTTTCTGCCTTATTCAGAAGCAGCCTTAAGAATTTGATAAAATCTCTTTCCCTCTCGGAAATTTCCACAGCATATTCGGCAACTTCTCTCATCACCGTTATGATAGTCCCCTCTACAGGTTTCTCTAAGGAGTCGTAGACTGTGCCTGTTGCGTGTTTTAATGCTTCAGCAAATTCCGAGGTGGTAATGCTCTCTTTTCCTTTCAAAGCCTCGGCAAATCCAGTAAAAAACTGGGACAAAATTGTACCTGAGTTGCCTTTAGCGGTAAAAAGAATTGCCTCTGCGAATCTTCTTACTATTTCACACAACTTGAGACTCGAAGACTCGATTAGGATGTTTACACCACCCGCAAGGGTTTCAGCGAGGTTGGTGCCAGTGTCACCGTCGGGAACAGGGTAAACGTTGATCTTGTTTAATTCATCTTTAAGGTCTTGAACTTTTATGATTCCCGCTAATAGTGCCTTTCTTAATTCCTTTCCCCTTAGCCTTGTTAACTCCATAATGCTATTATTTTAACTTTTGCTCCTCAAATTTTTTAGTGGCCTTTATTTCTGGTAGAAAGTCCCAAAGGTAAGCGATTAAGAGAAAGGTTGCGGTATAAAAGATGAAGCCTGCGGTTAGTCTTTGTAAGGAGTTACGCAAGTGTACGACATAGCATGGAAAAAGGGAAACTAAGCTTGCCACCATTACCTTGATTACTTTTTGTAAATATTCCGGCGTTATAGGGCTCTCTTTAGAGACCGTTGCAGTCAAAAAGAGTGCCTGCGTTGACATCCCAGCAGATACGGCGAGGGCAAGGGCTGGAAAATCAAGGTATTTTGAGAGTGTAAGTGCTATCGTAATATTCGCTATGGTTCCGAGAGCCACGCTTATATTGGGAATCTTGATTTCTCCCTTAGAGAAGTAATAGTTTAGAAATATCTTTGATACGCCGATAGCGAATACATGTGGTGTGTATAAAATCAAGGCCTGGGTGGTGTAGAGAGTGTCAAGATATGTAAAGGCGCCTCTTTGAAAGAGTATTTGAACTATTTCACCGGAGTAAAACATCATGAAAATAGAGGAGGGGAGGGTTAAGAGCACTGCATAGAAGAAAGACTTCCATAAAGCATCTCTAATTTCTTTGTTCCTTGCAACGATCTGTGAAAAGGAAGGCATCGAAACCGTTTGTAGTCCCACTGCAAAGAGGCCTACCGGTACCTGCATCAAACGATAGGCGTAAGTTAGATAAGAAATTGAACCTTCTCTTAAAAAAGTTGCTATAAGAGTGTTTATAAAGGGTGCAATCTTAGAAAAACCAACGCTTATTAAAACGGGGATGAGTAACTTTCCAAAATCCCTTAAATATGGATGGTGGAAATTAAAGGTAAGTTTTGGGTAAATGCGGTGCACCTCGAGCCTTAGTGCTAAGTATAAAAGTTGCAGTAGGCCACCAAAGAGGACAGAATATCCAAGCACTCTCGTATATTCTTCTACAGGGATAAAGTATTTTGCTGCGATTGTAATTACAATAATTCCGAGGCCGAATAAGGCAGGGGAAAGTGCGGGGTGGAAAAATTCGTTTTTTGAATTTAGAACAGCCTGAAAGAGGGCAGAAATAGAAACGATAATAAGGTAAGGAAAGGTTATCCTTGTGACTTCAACGGTTTTGTAAAACTTTTCTGGAATGCTGGTATAGCCGTATGCAGTAACGAGCACGATCTGCTTCGAGAAAATAATGCCAAGGACAGTGATTAGGAGCGATGCGAATAAAAAGATGGTGAATATTAAGTTTAAGAAGTGATCTGGGTCTTCGTTTTTTTCTAAGGCCCTTACGTAATTTGGTACAAAGGCTGTTTGCATTGCGTTTTCCGCCAGCATATCCCTCAGAAAATTTGGAATTCTAAAGGCTACGTTAAATATGTCTGCAAATCTCCCTGCGCCTACTAAGTAGGCGATCGATGCATCCCTGATAAATCCGAGAATTCGGGAAACAAAGGTTGCAATCGCAAATTGTAAAAGGGACTTGAACTTAATGGCTTTGCTCCTTTAGAAAATTGCTGATTATTTCAGATATTCTTTCCGATGTTTTCCCATCCCAATATTCGATTTTCGATGGTTTTCTCGCAACCTTTTCGCCCTTTGGTTCTCCATTCAGGATTTTGTCGACGATTCTCTCTATAAGGTCAATATCGTATCCTACGAGGTGATTGGTGCCCTTTCTAAGGGTAATAATCCATTCAGTATTTTCTCGAAGGGTCAAGCAGGGAATGCCAAGGTAAGAAGATTCCGTTTGCACGCCCCCTGAGTCGGTGAAAACTATTCTGGAATTTTTTAAGAGGGCAATGAATTCGAGGTATCCGAGAGGTTCGAGGAATTTGAGCCCTTTTTCAGGTTTATATCCCATTTCCTCGATTTTTTTCCTTGTCCTTGGGTGAACTGGGAAGACGATGGGTATTTTTTGAGCCAATCTTTCTAAGATGTTCATAATTTCCTTTAATCTTTTTTCCTCGTCAACGTTTCCAGCCCTGTGGATCGTTGCAACGGCGTATTGGAAAGGGTTCAAGTTTGCTTTATTCATTACATCTTTTTCCATGGATTCCACTTTACCTTGATATTTCACGAGGGTATCAATTACAATGTTTCCAACGAGAAAGATTTTATGTGGCGGTATACCTTCCTTTTTTAGATTCGAATTAGCGTATTTGTCAGGGATGAAGAGTAGATCGGAAATTCTATCCACGAGAATCCTGTTTATTTCTTCCGGCATTGTCATATCGAAACTTCTCACACCCGCTTCAACATGGGCAACTTTTATTCCAAGTTTTACGGCGGATAGTGCACCTGCTAAGGTCGAATTGGTATCACCAAAGACGACCACCAAATCAGGTTTGGAACTGGTATAATGTTCTTCAAGTTTTATCAACATCTCAGCTATCTGTTTACCATGGGATTTGGAACCGACTTCAAGGTTGACATCGGGGATGGGCAATTCTAATTGGCTGAAGAAAACATCAGACATATTCACATCGTAATGCTGTCCTGTGTGGACTAATTCGACTTCAATAGATGGGATTTTTTTCAAAGCATAAAAAAGTGGAGCCGCCTTAACGAAGTTTGGTCTCGCACCTACTACTAATGAGACTTTAAACATTCCAGAAATTCTATGAGATGAGTCCCAGCTCTCGGCCTGCTTTCTTAAAGGCCTCTAATGCTCTCTCCAGTTGTTCAATGGTGTGTGTTGCCATAATACTTGTTCTTATAAGCTGTCTTCCAGGTGGAACAGCGGGGGTTATAACGGGGTTGGTGTATACTCCATATTCCATAAGTTTTTTCCAGAACATGAAGGTCTTCATATCATCGCCTATGATTACAGGTACAATTGGGGTTTGGGTTTCTCCAATGTCAAATCCAAGGCTTCTCAAGCCGTTGTGCCAGAACTTTGTGTTTCTCCAAAGGTTTTCCCTTCTCTCGTGGTCATTTTTCATAATTTCGAGAGCTGCTCTGGCGGCAGCTACCTGACCCGGAGCTAAGGCAGCGCTGAAAATCATTGGCCTTGCAAAATGTTTAATATATTCAATTACTTTTGCATCTCCTGCAACAAAACCACCGATGGAAGCGAAGGACTTACTGAAAGTCGACATTATTAAGTCTACTTTCTCCGTTAAACCAAAGTGTTCGGCGGTTCCAGCCCCTGTTTTTCCCAATACGCCAACGGAATGGGCATCATCAACCATTAACCTTGCTCCGTATTTTTCCTTTATTTTCACGAGTTCTGGTAGATTTGCAATGTCGCCTTCCATGCTAAAAACGCCATCCACCACGATCAGGATGCCCCTATCCTCAGGAATAGCTTTTAAAATCTTTTCTAAATGTTCCATATCGTTGTGTTTAAACCTTAAAACATGGGCATAGCCGAGTCTTGTACCATCTACAATACTTGCATGGTCCCACTTGTCAAGGACCACGACATCGTGTTTACCAAGGAGTGCCGACATTATCCCAAGATTTGTTTGGTAACCAGTGCTGAAGACCAGTGCCTTTTCTTTCCCAACAAATTTTGCCAGTTCTTCCTCAAGTTCTTCGTGAATATCAAGAGTTCCGTTCAAAAATCTTGAACCGCAGCTTCCTGTTCCGTATTTTTCAATAGCCTCCTGGGCTTTTTTCTTTACGTAAGGATGGGTGGTGAGCCCAAGGTAATTGTTGGACCCCAACATTACAAGGGTTTTGCCATCCACCACTACTTCTGTATCCTCAGCGGAGGAGACAGGATGAAAGTAAGGATAGTAGCCTAATTGTTTTGCTTTCTCCGCTTCTTCGAATTCATAGCACTTTTTGAATATATCCATTATTAAACCTCCTGAGTAAAGAGTTTTCCTGTTTTTATTAAATCTAAGACTTCTCCTATTTTTGAAGGGTCCTTGCCACCGCCTTCAGCCTTTGTTTTACTTCCACCGCCACCACCTTTTATATGTTTTCCGATAATTTTCACCAGTTTTGATGCATCAATACCTTCAATGTTCCCAAGAATCTCTACCATGAAGGAGACGTTATTTTCTCTACTGCCAATCAGGATCACAACTCCATGGTCTTGGGTTATTCTGATTCTATCAGCTAAGGCCCTCAGCGCATTTATATCCGCGTTTTTAACATATTCTGCAAAAACTAAAAAGTTGTTGAATTTTAATGGCTTTTCCAAAATTTCTTTAACTTTTAGGTCCGCCCATTTGGTCAAATAAGTTTTAACTTCGTCTTCTAAGGATTTCATAAGCTCGAGGTTCTTCTCAATTTTTTCAGTCAGCTTATCCGGAGTAGTAGATAGCAATTCGGCTGAACTTATAATTGTTTCCTCCATTTTCTGAACATATTGAAGGGCTTTGAGCCCTGTGTAGGCTTCAATCCTTCTAATATTGGCACTGGAGGCCTCTTCCTTTACTATTTTGAAAAATCCTATGTCTCCGGTTCTTTCCACATGGGTACCGCCACATAGCTCCCGCGAGAAATCGCCGATGTAAATTACCCTCACGATTTCACCATATTTCCCCTCGAAAAGCGCCATTGCGCCATCTTTAACTGCCTCGTCATATTTTAGGTATTTTATCACAACAGGAATATTTTCCACGATCTTTGTATTAACAATTCTTTCAATTTCTTCAATCTCGTCCTTTCTTAGTTTTGAGAAATGTAAAAAGTCAAATCTCAGCCTATCAGGTTCCACCAAGGAACCCTCTTGTCTTACGTGCTCACCAAGAACCTCTCGTAGGGCAGCATGGAGAAGGTGAGTTGCGGTATGGGCTCTTTGAGCACCCTTCCTGAGTTTTTCGTCAACAACTAACCTGACCTCTACATCTTGAATCTTACCTTCAACCAACTTTCCAATATGTATAATTTGATTTTCTAACTTTTTCGTATCTAAAACCTCGGCGAAGAAATGCCCTTCAGGACCTTCCCCTTCTATAAATCCCTTGTCACCAACTTGACCTCCACTTTCCGCGTAGAAAGGCGTTTCCTCGGTTATTATGTATATTTTCCCGCCTTTGAACCCGTATTTTAGAATTCTTGAGAGTGTCTCGAGTTTTTCGTAACCTACAAATTTCACTTGACCTTCTCTGAAAGTTACCCATTCCTCGGGCAAGTCCACTTTGAATATTTCCGTTTTTCTTGCCTTTTCTCTCTGGATGTCCATCTCCTCTTCAAAGGAGGACCAATCTATTGAGAGCCCCGCGTCCTTGGCATACTCTTCGATTAAATCGAGAGGGAGTCCATAAGTGTCGTAGAATTTAAATACCACCTTACCGCTCAAGACACCCGATGGCTTAGCATCTTCGATTTCCTGCTCCAGCTTCGGAAGGGTTCTGGCAATGTTTTCAATAAATCTTTCTTCTTCTCTTTTAATGATAAATTCCACTTCCGTTTTTCTTTCCGTTAATTCAGGATAGGCATCTTTCATTATTTCCACTACTACGGGGACCAATCTGTAAACTATGGGCTTGTCTCCGTATCCAATCTTCTGGGCAAAACGGTGCGCTCTACGGAGAATCCTTCTTAATACATAACCTCTACCGTAATTGGATGGGTAGATTCCGTCAGAGATTGCAAAGGTCAAAGCACGAGAATGGTCTGCTAATACCCTGTGTGCGCTTCCTCGCTCGTCACAGGAGTATTTTACCCCAGTTATCCTTTCCACCTCTTCGATAATGGGCATGAAAAGATCTGTATGGAAGTTGGAATCTGCACCATTTAAAACCCGTAGAAGTCTTTCGAGCCCCATTCCTGTGTCGATGTTTTTAGTGCTCAGTTTTTCCAGCTCACCCTTTTCATTTCTATTGTACTGCATGAATACGAGATTCCAGATTTCAAGGAAGCGTTCTCCTTCCACTTCAGGTGTCTTTTGTTTATGATCGGCCTCTTCTCCGAGATCGTAGAGAATTTCTGAGCAAGGCCCTGCAGGTCCTTGTTCACCCATTTCCCAGAAGTTGTCTTTTTCGCCAAGCTTTACGATTCGATTTGCAGGCACGCCAATGATATCTTTCCAGATATTGTATGCCTCGTCATCTTCCCTGTATACCGTAACCCAGAGTTTTTCTTTTTCGAGTCCGTATATCTCTGTAAGAAGTTCCCAGGCAAATTTAATGGCTTCTTCTTTGAAGTAATCATTGAAGGAGAAGTTCCCGAGCATCTCAAAAAAGGTATGGTGCCTTTTGGTAAAGCCAACGTTATCGAGGTCATTGTGTTTTCCACCAGCCCTTAAACACTTTTGGCAAGAGGCAGCGCGGGTAAAAGGTGGATTAACGACCCCAAGGAAGAAGAGTTTGAACTGGTTCATGCCCGCGTTAGTAAAGAGAAGGGTTGGGTCGTTCTTGGGTAATAATGAAGAACTGGGGACTATAACGTGGTCTCGTTCTCTAAAATATTGCAGAAAAGTTTCTCTGACCTTGTTAGAACTCCACTTCATATTACCAATTCCTTTAAAATTTTAATTTTGGTGTCGAATTCCAGGAGTTCCAGTCGGTTTAGTGCTTCAATCAGGTCTTTGCCTGCAACAAGAACCCCGTGTTTTTGAAGTATTAAAATATAGACCCCTTCCGTTGAACCTTTATCGGCGACGTCTTCTTCAAGTTCAGGAGAGCCTGCCTTTTTATAAGGTATGGAGAGGAGTTTCTGCCCAAGAATATCAGCCAATTCTGTCATCAATGGTTTTGATTCCACCGGGGTATAGAAAGACGCAGCGGTGATGTAGGGAGGATGTGCATGGATGATCGCACGAATGTCGGGTCTAACCCTGTACCAGGCAAGATGGGTCCTCAATTCAATAGATGGAATCAGTGTGCCTTCAATCACATTCCCGTTTATGTCGACGAGAAGAATGTCTTCTGGGTTTAATTCGGCTTTCCTTTTACCGCGGGGCGTGATAAGAATTTCTGTCTCGCTTACCTTTACACTAATGTTGCCCACATTAGCCTGGATGAAATCTTTTTCATATAAAATTTTTAAAACTCGTAAAATTTCTTCCCTTTCATTTTGGTAGGATGACATTTTTACCCCCCATGTATGGTCTCAGCACCTCAGGAATTTCTACACTTCCATCCTCTCTCTGGAAATTTTCAAGGATTGCTACAAAGACCCTCGGCGTAGCAAGTCCTGAACCGTTTAAAGCATGAGGATATTCAATTCGACCATCTTTTCTTCTGAATCTCATCTTGGCCCTTCTTGTCTGAAAGCTTTCTGTGTTAGAACAGGATGAAGCCTCTAACCATCTTCCAACGCCAGGTGCCCAAACTTCTATATCGTAGGTTTTTGATGAAGCAAAGCCCATATCGCCGGTGCAAAGTAAAACGACGCGATAAGGGATCCCTAATAACTTTAAGAGATCTTCAACATCTTGAACCATCTTTTCCAGCTCATCATAGGAATCTTCAGGTTTGGTGAATTTAAAGAGTTCCACTTTGTTGAATTGATGTACTCTTATAATTCCCCTCACATCTTTCCCGTAAGATCCTGCTTCCCTTCTGTAACATGGGGTATAGGCCATGTAATATTTGGGAAGTTCTTCTTCGTTTAAAATTTCGTCTCGATGCAAATTCGCTAAGACTGTTTCGGCCGTCGGAATTAAAAAGAGTTCATCTTCTGGAATGTAATACATTTCCTCTCTAAATTTTGGTAAATGCGCCGAAACATACATAGATTCCTCTTTCACTAAGGTCGGTGGTAGTATTTCTTCATAACCTTTTTTCTTGTTTTGATCTAAAAAGAAGTTGATCAGCGCCCTTTCCAGTTCTGCACCTTCGTTTTTGTAAATTGCGAATCGCGACCCTGAAATTTCGCCTGCCTTCTCAAAATCAATGATCTTTAGCTTTTCGGCAATATCCCAATGAGGCTTAGGTGTAAAACCAAATTCTCTTAGCTTGCCGTGTTGCCTTACTACTACGTTATCTTCTGAGCTTTTACCCACAGGGCATGATTCATGAGGAATGTTGGGCAAGTACAATATCTTTTCGTTTAGAACCCTTTCCTTTTCTTCTAATACTTTTTCAAGTTCTTCGAGTTTTGTGTCGATTTCCTTTGCCTGACTTAACAGTTGTTCGGGATTTGAATTTTCTCTCCTTGCCTTGGAGATTTCCTTACTAATTTTATTTTTTTCCGCTCTTAGAGTTTCAATTTCCTTTCGCAGAGTACGTGTATCTTCATCCAGTTTTATTAATTCTTCTAAAATTCCAGCGTCGTAGTTTCTTTTTCTAAGGGCCTCTCTCAATAAATTTGCGTTTTCTCTCAATAACTTTCGATCGATCAACTGAGCCTCCTTTGAGTAGGTTTAATTTTAATATTTAGTGCATGGAAGTTCAAAGTAAAACAGGCTTCTAAAATCATCTTGCCTTTAAGTAAGTTTTGCTACATAATAAAGTCATGGACGCTCAGAGGTTATTGGTTGAAAGAAGGAGTATTAGGAGATACAAAAGGGAGCCTATACCTGATGAAATTTTCGAAAAACTTTTTGAACTCTGTAGATGGGCTCCCACGGCCAGAAATTCACAATCCTACTATTTCATAGTGATTAAGATCCCAGAAATAATTCAGTTTCTCGGCAACATAAGAGAACCTGCAAGGCCGATCCTTGAAGCGCCTTATGCTGTGGCAATTTGTTCTGATCCGTCAAAGTCAAGGCGCTACGTGCAGGATGGTTGCATTGCCGCTTATCATTTTATGTTAGCTGCCTGGACCCTGGGTTTAGGAACCTGTTGGATTGCTGACATGGACAGGCCTGAAGTTAAGGAAAAAATCGGTGTGCCCGCGGATCACTATGTGGCCACGGTTACTCCCCTTGGGTGGCCTATGGAGATTCCTGAAGCGCCTCCGAGGAAGCCAGCCAGGGAATTTTACAGAGTCATTGAATAGGTTGGGTATTTAATATAACATGGGAAAGATTGGCATAAGAATTTTGGTCCCGTTTGTGGTTGTGCTATTATCGGTTGCGACTTTTAAATTATTTGAGAGACTCTACGATACAAGAAGTATAGGGTGCGGAGATTGTATATTTGTTTCATCTTTTCAAAGTGGCGATTCGACGATTTCGGTACCTTTCTTCTCAGAATCACCAGGGACTCACATTTTTCGATTCAATTTGAGAAGAGTTCAATGTGATAGACCTTCTATCTTCATTCCTTTCATTGATGGAAATTATTTAGCAGTTTATCTTAACGGCCATCTCATAGGGACGTCTGGAAATTTACTGGGTCTTGCTTCGCTTAGGTGGAATAAGCCTGAACTCTTTTTGATGGAAAGGGACTTACAACGTGATTCCAACGAGGTGAAATTAGTGGTTAAAACTGAGAATACTGTTGGGATCTTTTACCCTATTTTTGTAGGAGATCTAAGGAATGCCAAGACTCGATACATTTTATTGGGGTTTTTAAATCAGATTTTGAACCAGTTTTATATAAGTTTCTTTGTGGTCCTTGGAATTTTCATGATACTTTTGCCTTTTATGATTGGCTTAAGAAAACACAGGGCAGTTGTCGGAATTTCACTTATCCTTTTTGCCCTTTATCTTGTTGATTACCTCTACATTCCCTATTTACCTTTGCCATATGCTTTTTACAAAAAGATCGTGGTTTCCAGCCTTTACTTAGCAATGTCATTGTATGCCCTCGGTTTTATTTATGAATTTGGATATAAAGGGACACTGAGGAATGCGGGGTATGTTCTTGTAATTATCAATGCGGTGCTTTCCCTCCTTCTGCTCGCAACCAAAAACGACAGCGTTATCGTGCGTCGTACTTACCTCAAAATGGATGTGACGGTTTTCTTGAGTATGGCTTTTATCCTGCTTTTATTTTTTAAAAGGGCTTTGGTGCCACCCGAAACCAAATCATCGGATTTTCTGACAACTTTAAATTTTTACGCGGTGTTCTTTTTACTACTATATGTTTTCAGAGATGTTTACGTTTTAATCACTAATTTGCCAATTCCTCTGCTCACGCAGTATGTGTTACCAGTATTCCTTTTGATCAATGTTTCTTACATAGTGAATGATTTTACCACTCTATACCGTAAGCTCGTTTTGGAAAAAAGAAGGGTAGAGTTTCTGGAAATGGAATCGATGAGGGACCCATTAACAGGTGCCTTGAACAGGAGATTTCTTTGGAAGATCAGGGAAATTGTGCCAGAACTTTATACCGTTTGCCTCATTGATATTGATGGTTTTAAAGAATTTAACGACCAGTTTGGACATCTTTTGGGGGATTGTGTATTGAGAAAGATGGTTTCAAAGATGACAAGTTCACTTAGAAAGGATGATCATATTATCCGCTATGGAGGAGATGAATTCGTTATTTTGCTTTATAAAACATCAGGGAGAGATGCAGAGCAGGTAGTAGGAAAAATTAGAGACCAATTCTTAAGCGAAAAGATAGTCTGTGAGGAAAAAGAATTTACGCTGTCTTTTTCTTATGGAATTGCTGCGATTGGGGAGGGTAATAGTTTAGAAGATCTCCTTAAGATAGCTGATTCGAGACTTTATGAAGCGAAAAATTCAAAAGCAAAGGCTTAATCACCTATAAAAATAGAAGGTTTATTTGCTTTTACCCGTTGGAGGTAGTAATCAGCCCTTTTTAATATTTTATAGAAACTGTCATCTTCTCGAACTACAGCGCCTCCAATGGAGGCTGAAACCGATATCTCTTGACCCTCGCAAGTTACTTCTGAACTTTTTATAAGTCTCCAAAGTTTCTTTGCGATTTTCCTAAGTTTTGGCTTAGTTACATCCTGTAAAATAACTACCAGCTCGTCTCCGCCGTATCTTCCCACAGTATCTATGGGTTTTATATTCATCAAAATTGTTTGGCTTACCGCTTTCAATACCCTGTCTCCGCAAAGATGCCCAAATTTGTCATTTATACTTTTGAAGCTATCGAGGTCAATAAAAAGGATTCCAAACTTTTTCCTGTCATAGCGATACCTTTTGAAGGCCTCCCTCAACTTTTTTTCCAAGTACCTCCGATTTGGTATCGCTGTTAAAGGGTCAAGAAAGGCCTCTTTTTCTAAATTTTTTATACTTTCAAGGGTTAATGATGTCCCAAGGTTTATGTTAAATCTCTCTACGGCCCCTATGACTTTACCTTCGGTGTTTTTTACGGGGTAAACTACCACGTGAACTGGAATCCTTGCCCCTTGCTTATCGTGAAGAAAAACGTCAGCTTCCTGAATTTTCCCCGTTTCTACTGCTTTCACTACGGGACATTTGCCCGTGCACAGGTTGTTACCTTTTTCATCTATGTGTCTTAAAATGTTATCATAGCAATATCTTCCTACGACTTCCCTCGCTTTATATCCTGTCAGCGTTTCTGCCGATTTGTTCCAGAAGAGAATTTGTCTTTCAGGGGATAAAAAATAGATGCTATCTACAGCGTTTTGTGCAGCGATCTCAAAAAATTTCTTCGGCAAATTAATACTTTTTAATTTCACTTTTTAAGATTACAGCATTTTCAATGCAAGTTCAAGTTTCTCAATTTGTATCTTTACAGTTCGCACAAATTGGCTTAAATTTATGCATGAAAGGAGGAATTTATGTCTATTGAAAAAAACACTGTAAGGATTTCCAATAGGGCGAAGGAGATGCAGGCCTCACCAATCAGGAAGCTTTATCCATACGCAGTGGAGGCACAAAAGAAAGGTATCACTGTTTACTATCTAAATATAGGTCAGCCAGACGTTCCAACGCCAAAACAAATATTTGAAGGAATAAGAAATTTTAGTGACCCCGTTCTCCCCTATGGTCCTTCCGATGGTATTCCTGAGTTGAGGGAGGCAATTGCCCATTATTTTGAAAGATTCGGTGTCAAAGTATCACCTTCTGAGGTCTTTATAACTACAGGAGGTTCTGAAGCGATTTTATTTGCCTTTCTCTTGGTGGGTGACTATGGAGACGAGGTTTTGGTGCCGGAGCCTTTTTATACCAATTATCAAGGATTTGCCCAGCAAGTTGGGATAATCTTAAGGCCTATTCCAACTTCGGTAGAAGATGGATTTCATTTGCCATCCTATGAAGTCATAAAAAAATTGGTGACTGATAAGACCAGGGCCATCCTCCTTTGCTCCCCCAACAATCCTACGGGTACAATTTATGAAGATGAAGAATTTGAGAATGTTATAAAAGTGGTAAAGGAATTTGGGTTATATCTGCTTGTGGACGAAGTCTACAGGGAGTTCGCCTTTGATGGGCGTAAGCCTATGACAACATTAAAATTTGAAGATGTACATGATCAACTAATCGTTCTTGATTCAATTTCTAAGAGGTTTAGCGCTTGTGGTGCCCGTGTGGGCTTTATAGTTACGAAAAATAAAGAATTTCTTGAAGCCTTTTTAAAGATGGGTCAAGCAAGACTATGCCCACCTACCATAGAGCAATGGGGAGCAGTGAACGGATTTAGGCATATCGATGAATTTATAGGACCTATGATAGCAGAATATGAAAAGAGAAGGAATGCGGTTTTTGACGAACTCGCGAAAATTCCCGGAATTGAGGCAAGAAAACCCGAGGGTGCCTTTTACACCGTTGTGAAACTCCCTGTAGAAAATGCGGAAGACTTTGCCCTTTGGCTTTTGAAAGATTTTAATGTTGATGGAAAGACATTGATGGTAGCCCCTGCTGAATCCTTTTACTTAACGCCTGGTAAGGGAGTGGATGAGGTTAGAATTGCCTATGTCTTGGAAGAGGATAAATTGAGAGATGCAATTAGAATTTTAGGGACGGCTTTGGAAGTATACAATTTGCGGAGGTGAAATATGTGGGAAGGCAGGTTGGAAAAAATTGACAATTTTAGGTGGAAGATTAGTCAAGATTATAAAAGGTGCATGAGGGTTCCAGGTATCATTTATGCTTCTGAGAAACTTCTGGACTCCATTAAGAAGGACAATGCACCTGAGCAGGTAGCGAACGTAGCCTGTCTTCCCGGGATTCAAAAGTATTCCATTGCTATGCCGGATATTCATTGGGGATATGGTTTCCCCATTGGCGGAGTTGCTGCCTTCGATGTGGAAGAGGGGGTAATCTCACCTGGTGGAGTAGGATACGACATAAACTGTGGAGTTAGAATACTAAGAACAAATCTGAAGAAATCGGATATTGAAAAACATTTGGAAAAGATTCTGGATGCTGTTTTCCACAACGTCCCTGCAGGTGTGGGTAAGGGCGGAATTTACAAAGTCACTGAAAGGGAATTGAGGGATGTGATGCTCAATGGTGCCCGCTGGGTAGTGGAACGGGGCTTTGGCTGGAAGGAAGACCTGGAGAGGATTGAAGAAGGTGGGGCAATGAGCGGTGCAAATCCTGAGAAGGTCTCAAGGAGGGCAATCGAAAGGGGACTTCCTCAGCTTGGGTCTCTTGGTGCGGGTAATCATTTTCTTGAAATCCAGGTGGTTGAGAGGATCTTTGATAGGGAGGCAGCAAAAATCATAGGGATTGAGGAAGGTACTATTACAATCATGATCCATACAGGCTCCAGGGGTTTTGGCCACCAAATTTGCGACGATTATGTTAGGCAGCTTCAGAATGCAATGAATAAGTATGGCATTAATGTACCTGATAGACAGTTGGCATCGGTGCCTTTCAAGTCCCCTGAGGGACAGGCCTACTTTGGTGCGATGGTATGTGCTGCCAATTTTGCCTGGGCAAATAGGCAGTTTATTACCCACTGGATAAGGGAGTCCTTTGAAAAAGTCCTTGGTGAGAGTGCAGAAAAACTGGGTATGCAGATCATTTACGACGTCGCTCACAACATCGCTAAGGTTGAAGACCATGTAGTGGATGGGCAGTTAAAAAAGGTTGTTGTTCACAGAAAGGGTGCTACAAGAGCGTTTCCGAAGGGGCACCCTCAAGTTCCCGCAGTTTATAAGGAGATAGGCCAGCCTGTTTTAATACCTGGTGATATGGGAACCGCTTCTTACATACTTCTTGGAACCCAAAGGGCGATGGAAGAAACCTTTGGCTCAACGGCACATGGCGCAGGAAGGGTCCTTTCCCGGAGTGAGGCTATAAGACAAACAAGGGGAAGAAATATAATTGAGGAGCTACGAAGACAAGGTATCCTTGTGAAGGTTCATTCTATGGAGACTTTGAGCGAAGAGGTTCCCGATGCCTACAAGGATGTTGATGTGGTAGTCGATGTGGTTCACAATGCAGGAATTTCTAAGAAAGTGGCAAGGATGGTTCCTATAGCGGTTATTAAAGGGTAAAAAGGAGGGGAAATGGCTAATTACAGAATTTTATTGGTGGATGATGAGCCTGACATAAGGGCGGTGTATGGAGAGATGCTGCGGAGAGAAGGGTACGATGTGGTAACGGCGGAAAATGCTGAAGAAGCCCTTTATAAGATATCAACAGAGCAGGTAGACCTTGTTATACTCGATATTAAAATGAAGGGAAAGTCAGGGCTTGAAGTTCTTGAAAGCCTTGAGAAAGAAAAGAAAAAGAAGGACATCCCCGTTATCCTGTTTACAGCTTATAGCTCTTATCAGGACGAATATACCGCCTGGTTCGCTGATGCCTACGTGGTGAAATCAGGTGATCCTACGGAGTTGAAAAACGAAATTAAAAGGCTGCTTCGGAAAAAGAAAGAGACCGCTAAATAACAAATTTCCATAGGAAGTCGTAGAGTTTTTTAAGTTCCCATTTTTGCCAATAAGATGTGCTTAAAAGGTGTGATGGTGGTGAAAAGTTTCAAGAATTTCTTAGTGGGGGGAAGGTGGTAGATCTTAATGTCGCTGTTATAATTGGTAGCTCTTTCGGGTAGGTCGTTAACCCCTTAATGGCAGATGTACTAACTCCTTTGATTTGTGTCATCTGAAAAAGGTCTGACTTTTCTGCTATAATGCGCGGACCTATGCAAATTGTAAAGTTTATTAATGCGACTGCCAATTTCCTACTTGTTTCAGCAGCCATTTACTTTGCAGCAGTTTTCCCAATGCAAAAACTCCAGGAAATCGTGAGGAAAAAGAAACGCCACCTCCAGAGTCCTTGGAAGAGGTACACTTTTGAGACAGATCCTGGAGGTTTTAAGCAAGAAATCCCAAGAGTAAGAGAGACTGGAAAGTAATTAGAAAAGTAAAATTTTTAAAGCTTTTTGCGCGGCATTATAGTGTCAAATCTCGCTGTCCACTTGATTATTGTTCATATTGCTTTTAATATTTACAATAACACAGGAGTGTCGTTATGAAGTGTATTGTTATGGCAGGCGGTTTTGGTACAAGGATAAGACCTTTAACTATGAGTATACCTAAACCCATGTTGCCACTGGTAAACAAACCGATCCTTGAAAGGATTGTTTCGCACCTTAAAAAACACGGAATTGAAGATCTTATCATGCTCCTTTATTTCCAGCCCGAGGTTATAAAGAACTACTTTGGGGATGGCTCTGATTTCGGGGTTAAGATTACCTATGTAGTTCCTCAGGAGGATTACGGTACTGCTGGCGCCTGCAAAATGGCTGAGGAATACCTTGGTGATGAGGAAAGGATTCTTGTAATAAGCGGTGATCTACTTACCGATTATAACCTTAAAGCTATGATGGATTTTCATGAAAAGAAAAAGTCAATGGTTACCATTGGACTCACCAGGGTTGCCGATCCGTTGCAATTTGGTATCGTAATCACTGATGAGAATTCCAGGATTGTCAAATTTCTTGAAAAGCCAACATGGGGAGAGGTCTTTTCTGATACAATAAACACCGGTATCTATTTGCTAAATAGGGAAGTTTTCAATTATATCCCAAAAGGGAACGCCTTTGACTACTCTAAGGACCTTTTCCCATTGCTTCTAAAGGAGGGAAAGCCACTCTATGGCTTTATCGGAAAAGGGTACTGGAGAGATATCGGAGACCCCGATGCCTACCGTTATGCCCACTATGATGTTTTTGATGGTAAGGTGAATATTGCTATTGAAGGGACGAAACTGGACCTTGTGGGTCGCGATGTACGAGTTGGAGAGGATGTTAAAATAGGTGAAGACGTTGATTTTAAGGGTACTGTTATTATAGGTAAAAACACTACTATCGGTGACAGGTGTAAAATCCAGAGGTCTTCGATTGGGAATAACTGTGTGATAGAGCAGGGAGTGGAGATAGTTGATTCAATAATCTGGGATAACGTCTATATAAAAAGAGGCGCAAAGATACATGGTGCCGTTTTGATGAACGGAGTGAGCGTGCTCGACGAAGCTGAAATTAATGAGGGGGCAGTTATTGCCGATGAATGTATTATCGGGAAAAATGCGGTAGTTAGGGAGAATGTTAAAATCTGGCCTCGGAAGATCGTTGAAGACTCAGCGGTGGTGATTTCTAATGTGGTGTGGGGTGAAAAGTGGAAGAGGTCCCTCTTCCAGGGGTCAAAGATTACTGGTTTGACCAATGTGGAGCTTACTCCAGAGATGTGCGCGAAACTCGGTGCGGCGTATGGTGCCTTGTTGCCCAGAAATTCGTGGGTTATTTTGGGGCGTGATGCCAGCCCTTCTGCACGGAATTTGAGACGTGCTTTTATTGGTGGTCTTGGAGCCAGCGGTGTGAATATCAAAGACGCCCAGATGATTCCATTGCCCATTTTGAGATTCAAACTCAGCACCTTTGGTGAAATCGGAGGTGTATATTTCAGGCAGACCCCTGACGATCCCCCCTCAACGGATATCATATTTTTTGATTCTAACGCTTTTCAAATTTCACCAGACTTTGCTAAATCTATCGAAAGGGTTTTCTATAGGGAAGACTTCCGAAGGGCACATTACAGTGAAGCGGGACAGATTGTAGTTGAAAACAGGATTTTCGAATTTTATCGGGAATCTTACCTAAAGTCATTAAATCTCGATGTAATAAAGGGAACACCCTTGAAGGTGGTTTTTGACTATGCCCACGGTGAGATTGCCGACTTTTTCCCCTATATCGTTAATGAATTTCTCATTGAATATATAAGCCTTAACGCCCATATTGATGTTGAGCGAAAGCCAAAAAACGAGGAAGATTTAAAACGTTCCTTAGAGCGAATCTCCCATTTGATAGTAAATTTGAAATATGACCTTGGTGTCTACTTTTATCCTGGCGGTGAGAAGCTTGCCCTCGTTGACCCCACAGGTAGAGTCTGGAGTGGAGTAGATTTGCTTGTTTTTGTCCTATACATTGTCATTAGTGCGGGTCTTAAAGGGACCGTTGTCCTGCCGCCCTTTGTTCCTGATGAAGTAGCAAAAGTTTGTGAAAAAAGTGGTGTTGAGATAAAATTTGTTCAGTCGTCTTCCCGTATATCGGAGATTGAGGCGGGTAAGCACGATGTTATTTTCGCGGGGACTGGAGAAGGGCATTTGATATTCCCTGAGTTACACAGCGTTTCAGATCCTATGTTTGCCTTTGGGAGGATTCTTGAAATTGTCTCCTCTTCAAAAATCGACATTGCAGAACTTTCCAGAAGTATTCCTCCTTTTGAAATTTATCAAGAGAGAATCCCATGTTCTTTTGAGAAAAAGGGGACCGTCATGCGAGAAATTGCGGAATCCATAAAGGGAGAAAATGCCTCCTTTGTAGACGGCATTAAGATCTTTAAGGATAGTGGATGGATTTTGATAAGGCCGGAGGAGTATCATCCTTCTATAAGCGTATATGCCCAGTTTAAAGATAAAGAAGAATTGGAAAAGGTTTTAAAGACCTATAAGAGGATTATCGAGAAAGCTAAAGAACAATGAGGGTACTTTTCCTCTGGCACATGCACCAGCCTGCCTATTTTGTGAATGAAAATGGTAGACGTGTATACTATTTGCCTTGGGTCCTTCAGCATGCCCTGAGAGAGTACTATGAGATGCCTTATATCCTTTCAAAGTTTGATGAAGTTAAGGTAACCTTTAACCTTGTCCCCGTTCTTATTGAGCAACTTCTTGACTATGCGGAAGGCAAGGCAGAATGCAAATTTACAGATCTTGCGTTAAAGCCTGCAGATTCTTTAACGGAAGAGGAGATTAAATTTATCCTCTTTCATTTCTTCAACGTAAGTGAAAAGACCAGAATTAGGCCATATCCCCGTTATTACTATCTTTTAAGAAAAAGGGGAAAACCCCATGAAATTGAGTCCCGGTGGAAATATTTCACCCTTCAGGATCTTCGTGATTTGAAATTTTACTGGTTATTTAGTGCTATAAGTCCCTTGATTATCGAGAATCATCCCGTTTTAAAAGAACTTGGAAAGAAAGGCCAAAAATACAGCGATGAAGATGTCAAACTGCTTTACCAGGAGATGGTTCCGCTGATTAAAAAGACCGTTGATCTTTATAGAGAATTGCACGAATCTAAACATATTGAGATATCAACAACTCCTTATTACCATCCGATTCTCCCTGTAATTTGCAATTCTAAGAATGCAGAAATTTCAAACCCTTATACCCGTAAGCCCGACTTTACCTTTTCTGAACCTGAAAATGCAAAGAAGCATGTAGCCAAGGCAGTTCAATTCATGGCTGAAACGATGAAGGTAAAGGTCCAGGGTATGTGGCCTGCGGAAGGCTCGGTTTCTATGGACACTGTAGATATTTACACGGAGTACGGAATTAAGTGGATTGCAACGGACGAGGAAATCCTTTTCAAATCTCTAAGAAATCTTGACAGAGAAAAGATTTACAAGCCTTATCTCGTAAATGGTATAAAGATTTTTTTCAGGGATCGAATCCTTTCTGACAAAATAGGCTTCGAATATACAAGACAGGGGGAGGTAGAAGCTGCCCTGGACCTTCTTGAAAGGTTGAGAGACCTCTCCAAGGTTGAGGATAGGGTAGTATCTATAATTCTCGATGGTGAAAACCCATGGGATAATTATCCCAATGGGGGTCTTAAATTTCTTGAAACATTATACAGTCTTTTGAACAAATGCACCCGTATAAAAACCGCTACCTTCAGTGAAGTAGCAGAGGAGGGGGCGGAGCCTTTACATTATCTGCATCCAGGTTCCTGGATCCGTGGAGACTTTACCACCTGGGTAGGGCATGAAGAGAAGAATAGGGCATGGAAATATTTAGCACAGGTTAAATCGATGTTAAAAGGTCATTTAAACCCACAGGCAGAAGAGGAATTGATGTGTGCCGAGGGGTCTGACTGGTTTTGGTGGTATGGAGACGACAATTTTACCCTGTATTTTAGGGAGTTTGATGAACTTTTTAGAAAGCATTTAAAAAGGGCGCTCGAACTTGCAAATCTCCAGGTTCCCGATTTCCTTGAAGAACCAATCAAAAAGGAGATTCAAAGTATTACCCCTTCTGTCTTGGCAGTATCTTATATCAATCCCAAAATCGATGGTTTCGTGGAAAGTTATTACGAGTACTTAGGGGCTGGTGAATTTGATGTTTCCACCTTTTCAACAGGTCAAATGGTTGTGAAAAGTTACTTTTTGGAGAGAATTGTTTACGGCTTTAATGATGAAAAGATCTTTTTAATGCTGAGGTTACAACCAGGGCGTTCCATCGAAAGAGTAGAGCTATATTTCGAGGGCGGGAGCGACATCGTTATAGATTTGAAACAGAACAGTTCTAATTATGAAGGCGTTGAATTTGCGTACCGGAAGGTTCTGGAAATTGCCCTGCCCTTGGGTTTGTGCGGTAATTCAAAGGAATTGAAGTTTTATTTAATTGTAAGAGGTGAAGAGGTTGCTGAAAGGTATCCACGAGTTGGCTCCTTTAAAATTAATAAGTTGCAGAAAGATGAAATTGATCAAATCTGGTAGGAGGTGAAATGAAGAAGAAACTGCTATTTGGAGTTCATAACCATCAACCTGTTGGAAATTTCAAACACGTTTTTGACCACTCCTTTGAGCGCAGTTACAAGCCATTCCTCGATATTATGTATGAATACCCACAGTTCAAGTTTTCGATGCACACAACCGGTCCTCTTTGGGAATATTTTGAGGCGGAGCACCCTGAATACATCGAAAAGGTAAGGGAGATGGTCTTGAGGGGACAATTAGAGCTGGTGATTAGCGGTTTTTATGAGCCTGTACTCGCCTCCATTCCCCACAGGGATAGGATTGGGCAAATAAAGCTTGCCAAAGATTATATTAAAGACCGTTTCAACTACGATGCAAAAGGCCTGTGGTTGACTGAAAGGGTATGGGAATCAGATATTGTCCAATCCCTCGTTGAGAGCGGAATAAAATATGTCCTTGTGGATGACTTTCACTTTCTCTCTGCGGGAAAAAAGAAAGAGGAGCTGCACGGGTATTATGTAACAGAAGGGGAAGGGAAGACCTTGGCCATTTTCCCCATTGACGAGACCCTCAGGTATTTAACTCCCTTTAGAGAGGTTTATCAAAGTATCGACTACATAAAGAATATTCCAGGGCAAATGGCTATAATCTTTGATGATGGCGAAAAATTTGGGCTCTGGCCCGGGACTTATGAATGGGTTTATGAAAGAGGATGGCTTAGAAATTTTGTTGAGGCAGTTTTAAATAGCGACGATATTGAGCCCATGACCTATTCTGAGGCAATGAAATTTTTCTCGCCTCTTGGTAGGATTTATCTTCCCACCGCTTCCTATTTTGAAATGGGTGAGTGGTCTCTTCCGGCGGATGGGGCCGTGGATTTCATTAAGTTTGTCAACAGGCTTCGAGCTGAGGGCATTTTCGATGAGTACAGGAGGTTCGTAAGGGGTGGTATTTGGAAGAACTTCTTAGTAAAATATGAAGAGTCCAACAACATGCACAAGAAGATGCTATATCTTTCAGAACTTCTCTCTGCAAGTAAGATTCGAAAATTAAAGATTAATCTTTACAGAGCACAGTGCAACGATGCTTACTGGCATGGAGTTTTTGGGGGCTTATACCTTCCCCATCTAAGAAAAGAGATATATTCCAACCTCATTGAAGTTGACAGGAATGTGAAGAGTCCTGAAAGACTGGTGGAAGACCTGAATAAAGATGGTAGGCCGGAGATCAGCATAAAAAGTAAAGATTTGAGGCTTACAATAATGCCCCATCTTGGTGGCTCTATTTATGAGATTTCCAGTTTTAAATACCTTTACAATTTCCAGGACACCCTGACAAGGCGTTTTGAGCACTATCATGTGGGTGTGAAAATCGGAGAGCCACCTAAGGAAGGAGTCGCTTCCATTCATGAACAGGAGAAATGGATTGATGAACAAAGTGCCAAAGAGATGGTCTATGACAAATATCCTCGTTACTCCTTCTTCGTCCATTTCCTTCCTAAGGAATTGGATTTGCAGGACCTTAGATATAACCGTTATGAGGAGTTAGGCGATTTTGTTGCAGGAGAATTTGATTATAAATTTAATGGGAATGTGCTTCAATTAAGGCGCCAGGGAAGAGTAAAAGGGGAAAGGGAAGCGAAGGTGAGTGTTGTTAAGACTATTGCACCGGTTAAGGGTGGATTTGACTTAGGGTTGACGATAAAGAGCGAGGGGGATTTGGATCACCTTCTTGGTGTTGAGTTGAATTTAAAGTTTGAAGTGCCAACTCTTGTTTTTGATGGCAGTAACGTAAACATAAGCCACAGTGAATACCTTTTAAAGGGTAGGAATCGTTTGGAAATCGCAGATGAGATTTTAGGAGTGATCGTATCCATAGAAGGTTCCCATTTTGAGGATATATACCTTTACCCTATCTTGACTATTTCCCAGTCAGAAAAGGGGTTTGACTTAGTATATCAGGGAAGCTCAATTTTTCTATTAGCTAAACTGATGGGCAGAAATTACAGGGATTTAATCAGAGTGAGGTTCAAAGGAGGGAAAAATGCCTGAGCTGAGATATGATGTCTTCAGAGTTAGATGGACGATTATTTCAACGGAGAGGGGTAGAAGGCCATCAGATTACGTGATGACAAAGGAAGAAATTAAAGGGGGAGTTTGTCCCTTTTGCTATGGGCATGAACACACTACACCACCAGAGATTTTTGTTATTGGTCCGAAGGATCGTGCCCCCAATACGGAGGGTTGGGAAGTAAGGGTTGTACCTAATAAGTTTCCTGCTCTTCGAGTCGAAGGCGAATTAACTCGGGAGGCAGTTGGACTTTTTGACAAAATCAATGGAATTGGTGCCCATGAGGTGATTATTGAAACCCCGGAACACGATAAGAATTTAGGAGATTTAAGTGTTGAACAGATAAAAAAGGTTTTGATAGCCTATAGAGAGCGTATTAAGGATCTACGGAAGGACATTCGCATTCGTTATGTTCTCATCTTCAAAAATTATGGGAGAGAGGCGGGAGCCTCATTGTCTCATCCCCATTCTCAATTGATTGCAACACCTATGATTCCAACGGTAGTAGTCACTGAGCTTCAAGCGTCGAGGGACCATTTTAGGACCAAGGAAAGATGTTTAATGTGTGACATTATAAATCAGGAACTTCAATATGGTTCTCGCATTGTAATGGACAGGGATAATTACATTGTTTGGGAACCCTTTGCCTCATCCTTCCCCTTCGAAACCTGGCTAATTCCTAAGAAACATCTTCACGATTTTGCCCTCCTTGAAGATCATGAGCTGGAAGTCCTTGCCAGCGTTTTAAAGGAAATGCTGCTGCGTATTAAAGTGGTTTTGAATGACCCTCCCTTTAATATGGTTCTTCACACTGCGCCAAGCCCCCACGAGAGGCCAGGCAGGCCTGATTACTGGTCAACAATTGAGTACGATTATCACTGGCACATAGAACTTATTCCGAGGATTACAAAGATTGCTGGATTTGAGTGGGGTTCTGGCCTTTATATAAACCCCACACCGCCGGAAGAGGCAGCAAGATATTTGAGAGAAGCTGACATAAGCTTTTAGGGGAGATTATGGCTAAGAGGGGTTATTTTTCTTTAGTGTTACATTCCCACTTGCCTTACGTTCTTGGGCATGGTATATGGCCCCACGGTGCGGAGTGGCTTTACGAAGCGGCAACGGAAACCTACATTCCTCTCCTTATGACCTTGGAGAGGCTCGTGTCCAAAGGTGTTAGGGTACATTTTACCATAGGGATTACCCCAGTTTTGCAAGAGCAGCTTAAAGACGTGAGGTTTAAAGAAGGAGTTAAAGGTTACATTGAACAGAAGATTGACTCGGCTAAAGAGGATGAAGTCTATTTCTTAAAAACGGGTTATAAACATAGGGCGAGTCTTGCCGTTTTCTGGCAAAGGTTTTATGAACAGGTTGGCGAATATTTCGATAGGATAAATAAAGACATTCTTGGTAAATTCGCATCTTATTACAAAGCAGGTCACATCGAGATAATTACCTCCGGAGCAACCCATGGATATCTGCCTCTTTTGTTAAAGGACGAGTCCTGCTATGCCCAGGTTTTGGAAGGCAAGAGGGCTTTTTCAAAAAATGTGGGCTTAGAGCCTTCTGGTATCTGGCCACCTGAACTGGCTTACCGATTTTCCTACGAATGGAAATCGCCCGTTGGAAATTACCCAAAGTATGTTAGGCTTGGTCTTGAAGAAATTTACAACAAGTTGGGGATCGAGTATTTCCTCGTTGATCACCACCTGATTGAGGGCGGTAAAGCGGTTGGAACTTACATTGGGCTTTTCGATGCCCTTAAGCTTTTGTGGGAGACCCAGGCCTCTGCCTATAAGCCGCTCGAAATTGAAAAGAAAGACACCCTCCGAAACTACTATGTAGTTTCACCTGGTAAAAAAGCCGGGGCGAGTGTATTTGCAAGGGATCCGAGGACTGCCATGCAGGTATGGTCAAGGGATATTGGTTATCCCGGTGATTTTGCATATCTGGAATTCCATAAAAAACACTTCCCTGGGGGCCATCGCTACTGGAGAATTACCGGGAAAGATGTAGACCTTGGAAACAAGGATGAGTACCGAAGGGATTGGGCTGAAATGGCCTTGCAGAGCCATGCAAATCATTTTGTAAGTCTAATCGAAAAGATCATTACTGAGAGTGAACTGGAAAATCCCGTCATTGTAGCACCCTTTGACACAGAGCTTTACGGTCACTGGTGGTTTGAGGGCATAGAGTGGCTCGAAAAGGTTTTCGAAAATATTAGTAAAAGCAACGTGGTAGAAACTATTACCCTCGGTGAATATCATCGGAAATACCCACCCGAAACCGCTGTTAATCTTCCAGAGGGATCATGGGGCGAAGGAGGTTTTCACTGGGTTTGGTTAAACGATTGGACCTCTTGGACCTGGGAAAAGATCTATGAGGTTGAGGACAGGTTTTATAAAGAGGCCTTAAATGAAGATTTCGCAAAGGAACCGATGTATTTCAGAATTTTAAAACAGCTGGGAAGGGAGCTCCTCTTGCTTCAATCCTCTGACTGGCAATTTCTCATTACTACGTGGAGCGCCAGGGATTACGCTGAACAGAGGGTGGCGATTCACTATGAATACTGCAAAAGGCTTCTTGATATGCTAACTAAATTGAGGGAAAAGCAAGGCTTAAGTGCGGAAGATTTAAATCTTCTCGAGACCCTTGAAGATAAGGACAGACTTTTTGAGGATATCAATCCCATGGATTGGAGGCTACAATGAAGGCGGTAATTCTGGCGGGCGGAAAGGGAAAGCGGCTTGAACCCTATTCTCTCGTAGTTCCTAAGCCTCTCATGCCCGTTGGTGATATGCCCATAATGGAGATCATTGTAAAGAAGCTGGTAAAAAGCGGATTTACAGAAATTTACGTTGCCTGTGGCCATCTTGCAGAACTTATTAAATCGTACTTTAACAATGGAAAGAAGTGGGGGGCAAACATTGAATATTCCCTGGAAGACAGAGAGCTTGGTACTGTAGGGCCTTTGAAACTTCTAAGGGATAAACTGGATGAATCCTTTCTCGTGGTCAATGGCGATACCCTCACGGACCTTGACTTTCAGAAAATCTATAGATTCCATCTAATACATGGTAAGCCACTAACCATTGGTGTTGTAAAACGAGAGATTGCGACGGAATTTGGAGTGGTTAAATTTGAGGGGAATGTTCTTAAGGAGTATCAGGAAAAGCCCACCCTTGAATATTACGTTTCCATGGGGGTTTATGTTTTCAATCCTTACATTTTGAGGAGAATCCCTGAAAACCAGAAGTACGACTTTCCTGACCTGGTCAATGACCTTTTGAAGGATAATCTTGAGATCGGAATTTATTTACACGATGGGTTCTGGCTTGACCTCGGAAGGAAAGAAGACTTCGAGGTTGCTCTGGAGGAATTCGAAAAAAGGCGAAAAGAAATTTTACAGGAATAGGGAACTTTATTCTATTTGTGATAGTGGTTAACGATTAGTCCTAAAGAGGCTAAGCTGTTTACACAAGCAGAGTTTAGTAAAGCTGTTATTATCTCTACTCGTGGCGGTTTATCGGGTCGAAACATAAAACTTAATATGCCGCCCTTTTCAGTGTAATATCTAAATCGAAAGTCCTTGGCTTTTCCCCATCCGCCTTTACCCGCTCTTACAATTTGATTTCCATAAATTCCATATAAAAGGCCATTGGGTATGCATCCCAGCACTATTGCGTGGATCTTATCTGACAGTTGTTCGTGAATAACTTGTACCACATAAGTTAGAGTTATTTTTCCATCCACATACCTGGGCGGGAGGTTTGCTGTAAATGTATTAGGAATTGAATAGCTTGTTTGATTTTGGCCGATGTTTATTACCCCTTTGTAATCTGATTCGTTAGAAATAAGTGGAGTTTTTATGTCAATATGGATTCTAAAACCTTCGTCTCCCTGCCCTGTTAAGAAATGCATTTACCCAGTCACTTTTTATTGGGATTCTCGAGTTTAATTGACTAATTATAATGTAGAAATCATCGCTACGACATCAGTTAAGAGTCTATCGTATCGGCTATCAAATTTTAAAACCTCTTTTAGCTTGTTCCAGTCTGAAGGCCTCGGCAAGCTTCCACCTTTGCCCCAGTGCGAGAAATCCTTTCTGAGCCAATGTGCTGCACTGTAATTGTAACCTAAGAGTTTTTCTAAGGCTTCGATGGTTATATTTGATTTTTTTAGGTGTCTCTTTAGATAGTCTGCAATAAGTGGCTGAGGAAATATCCATTTTCTTTTTAAAACCAATTTTTCTCCAGTAATTGCAAGTCTTCCAGCTGGCGAAGAGGTAAGAAGCTTAGCTTTTTTGTATTTTTCGCTCCCTTTTGCATTGGTCAATTTGCTTTTTGTGGACAAGTTGGTAGAAAAAAACCATTCTCTTTCTTCGTGCACTTCATTTTGAAATTCTGGTATAGGTAAATTAGTTGTCTTGCAGTTTGGACAAAGGAAATTCCCATGATTTGCGTAGGAAAGTAAAATGTCCCAGTAGATAATTTTGTGCGAACAATTCTCACATCGAAAAGCTATCTCTTTTTGCTCCTCTGCAAACTCTATGCTCTCTTCCTGACCGTCATCCCATAAAACCTTTATGAATTTTTTATTAACTCCTGTGAAAATGCCTTCTCTTTTACCTCTTGATGTTAAGTTGTCTTCAATTTTCCCTGAGAGAAGATTTTCAATGTTTGCGCTAAGGCGTGGGGTAAATAATCTACTCTCTTCATATAGCTCTGCCAGATTGAAATAGAATACCTCTTTCCCCACATTTTTTACGAAAAAGAATACAGCTTCATAAGTGTTGTTTTATCTATTCCTTGCTGGTGTTGGCATCGCTTTAGGCTTGTACCAGATAATTTTGTTTTTTAACATGTAGCCTAACTTTCTCATTTCAAAGGAGACAAGTTCTGGTATCAGCAAAAATTCCTCATTTTGGAATTTGTAACCTATATTTAGGAAAATAGTAGCAGTGGTTTTTAACTTTGGCCACAATAGCTCAAATACATATGCAATCTCCTTGGCGTAGTCCTCAGGTGATGTTTCTTGTCCTATTTGCGCCTCAATCCCGTAATCTCGCTGTTGCCAGTACGGGGGAGATATAATAACACAATCTATACTATTGTCTTCAAGCAAGTGGTAAACTTTTCTAACGTCCGTCTCCAATTATCGCTTTTACCATTGTGCGGTAGTCTTAAAAACATACAATAAACTGACATCCGTTTTTTAATTATACTATTCTTCAGCTGCATCTTCAATGTCTGTTTTAGAGGAGTTTTCTTTTTCCGTTTGAAGGTTTAGTTTCTTCTCAATTCTGCTGACGAGCTGGTTAAATTTCTGTTCTGAGTTCTTACCGAGCAGGGAAGCTAAGAATTGGGAATATCCAAGGATCTTCTCTATTACCTTGGGAGCTGCTTCACATCCTGGCCAGTAGGATTTTATTTTTCCCTCGTTGAGGTGTTTCATAAGTCCATTTAAAATATAGGCAGCAAGAAATATATCATCAACATAACCGAGAATTCCGAAAAACATTTCCGAAAAGATATCAATAGGAATAATCCAGTATGCGAGAACTGACGCAAGGCCTGCCTTAAATTCTAATGGAACCTCCGGATCTCTGTAAATCCTGAAGAGAAAGATGAAAAGATCTGGACCTGTGAGGAGGATCTCCACTGCTGTTCTGCCATATTTGCCTAAGATTTTCTCTGCATCCTCAGCGATTTTTCTGCGCAAAAACTTATAAAAACTTAAGTAGCCCTCTACGCTCCGCACCTTCTTTATGTTTTCCATAGCAAATAAATTATAATATTACAAAAGGAAAAAGCAAAACTCTGGAGGTTTAAAGTGAAGTTTTTTGATGCTGTGATTCTTGGTGCTGGACCTGGAGGGTACGTTGCAGCAATCCGCCTGGCACAACTGGGCAAGAAGGTTTGTGTTGTGGAAAAAGATCAGGTTGGTGGAGTTTGCCTGAATGTTGGTTGCATTCCCACTAAAGCCCTTCTTGAAGTTACTTCTATCATAGAAAAGGTTGAAACTTTCAAAGGGAAAGGAATTTGGGTGGATGGTTTTAGATTCGAGCCCGAAAGGATGCGGGAGTGGAAAAAGAGTGTAGTTACGAGGCTTGTAAAGGGTGTAGAGTATCTCTTTAAACAGAATGGCGTTGAACTCCTTCGAGGGTATGGTGAACTTTTAAACGAAAGGCAGGTAAAGGTCAATGGTGAGGTAATTGAGGGAGATTCCATTATCCTTGCAACTGGTTCTTCTCCAAAGACCATCCCCGGTTTTGACTTTGATGGCGTAAAAGTTCTCGATTCTACCTCAGCCTTAGAAATAAACGAAATTCCCCAGCATCTTTTAATTGTGGGCGCTGGTGTAATTGGTGTAGAAATGGCGACCATTTACAGAAGACTTGGTTCGGAGGTCACTGTAGTGGAAATATTGCCTCAAATCCTGACGGGTTTTGACACGGAGACGGTGAGTGTTTTGAAGAGAAATTTGGAAAGAAAGGGCATCAAGTTTCACCTTAACTCTAAATTGATTAAGGAGGATGGTAAACTGTTTGTTGTAAAGGGCGAGGAGAAAATCTCTATTGAGCCTGATAAGATTTTGATTGCGACGGGTAGAAAACCTAATACCGAAGCCTTTGTAAATGCTGGTGTAGAACTTGATGAGAGGGGATTTGTAAAGGTTGACGAAGACTTCTCTACAAATCTAAAAAGTGTTTATGCGATCGGTGATATTATTCCTGGACCTCAGCTTGCCCATAAGGCGTCAAGGGAAGGCATTATGGTCGCTGAAATTATCGCTTCGGGTAAGCCTTCCCACCGTGCAAAATTCATTCCTTCTGTAGTTTACGGTGACCCTGAGATTGTTAAGGTTGGCTACACTGAAGAGGAATTGAAGGAGAAGGGTATAAATTATAAAGTAGGAAAATTTCCCTTCCAGGCAAATGGCCGTGCATTGACCCAGGAAAATGTGCAGGGATTTGTAAAGATCTTGGGTGATGAAAGGGATAATGTTTTAGGATTCCATATTGTAGGCCCTCATGCCTCGGAATTTGCAGGTATCGGAGCTTTGGTTCTTGAAAATGGCCTTAAGGTTGAGGATATTGCGAAGGTTATTTTCCCTCATCCAACTCTCTCTGAGGCTATAATGGAGTGTGCTGAAAATTACTACAAAAAGGCGATCCACATCATCAATCGATGATTGAATTAATAGACTTGGGGTTTAAGCGTTACAAAGATACTTGGGATTTCCAGAAGGAGCTTGTGGAAAAGAGGATCAGAGATGAAATTTCTGATACCCTTATTTTCGTTGAACACGAACCGGTGTTTACCCTCGGCAGAAATAGAGATTGGAAAAATCTCCTTTTTCCCGAGGATTATTTGAGAAGGATGGGATATTCCCTTTATAAAGTGGAGAGGGGAGGAGATATTACCTACCATGGCCCTGGGCAACTCGTTGGATACCCCATTTTTAAATTAAACAGCGCCCTTGCCGGTGTTAAAAAATTTGTTTACGATGTGGAAGAGGCCCTTATAAGAACGTTAAAAAGGTACGGTATTGAAGCCTACAGGCACAAAGAATACACTGGAGTTTTTACTCCTCAGGGCAAAATAGTGTCCATTGGCCTTGCTTTTAGGAAATGGGTTTCCTTTCATGGTTTTGCCCTGAATGTGAATAATAGTCTTGACCCTTTCAAATTCATAATTCCCTGTGGTATATCCCATATTCCGATGGTGTCAATGAGTTTGATTCTCGGTAAAGAAGTTCCTATGGGCGAACTTAAAAAGTGTGTTTACGAAAGTTTCTTAGAGGTTTTTGGGTGATAAATTTAAAGGCAGCGGCCTGTTCAAGTTTTTGTGAAGCCTTTTGGAACTTTTTAATTAGTTGAAAGTTGAGCAATTTTGTTGAATAATTAAAATCAGATGGAGAAATGAAGTTGAAACGAATATTATCCTTTGATATTGGGGGCACCAATGTAAAGTATGGGGTTGTTGAAGACGGAAAGATTTTGGAGAGGGGTTCTTTTCCAACGGTTGTGGATAAGGGAAAGGATTTTTTAATCTCAAGGCTGGTTGAACTTGCTAGGGAAAAGATTGATAGAATTGATGAGATTGGGCTTGCCGTTGCAGGACTTGTTGACCACGAGAAAGGAATAGTTTACGAACCACCCAATTTACCGGGTTGGAATTATGTCCCGATTAAGGAGATTATCGAAAGTAAGACTGAAAAACCTACCTTTGTATTGAACGATGCCAATGCCTTTGTGCTCGGAGAATGGCAATTCGGAATTGGCAGAAAGGTCTCTAATGTAATTGGAATAACCTTAGGAACGGGTGTTGGCGGTGGAATTATTGCCCATGGAAAATTACTTTTAGGCGGTGTTCATTTTGCTGCAGAAATAGGCCACATGGTCATTGATCCTTCTGGTCCTGTATGCAATTGCGGGCAAAGGGGATGCTGGGAGGCTTTTTTAGGGAGTGCCTATTTTTCTCAAAGGGCGAAGGTATTCTTGCAAAAGTATGGCATTGTCCTTAAGGAATATTCTCCTAAGGAGTTAAGCGAACTTGCAAAGCAGGGGAGTGAACCAGCTAAATTACTGTGGGAAGAGTTTGGATATTTCCTTGGAATTGGACTTACAAATCTTACCCACATTTTCGACCCTGAGGTTTTCGTTATCGGTGGAGGTGTATCCAACGCCTTTGAACTCTTTATTGAAAGTGCTACGAATACGATGAAGGAGCGGGTTATGGGGTATGCCAAGCGCAGAATTGAAATCAGAAAATCTTCCTTAGGTGATGATTCTGCCCTGTTAGGAGCCTACTATTTTGCCCATGAAGAAGGTAAAGTCTGGTAGGATACTGGCGGTAGATTATGGCAGGAAAAGGGTAGGACTTGCCTGGAGTGATGAGATGAGGGTAGTGGTGTCACCGCTTAAGGCATATGACAACGATGAAAATTTGCTAAATAAATTGGTCTCGTTGATTACAGAAAACAATGTGACAGAGGTCGTCTTTGGAATTCCTTTGAGAATGAGTGGTGAGGAAGGTGAACTTGCAGAAGAGATAAAAAATTTTGCAAAGGAACTTTCTAACAAATTGCCAAATATTGCTATTTGTTTCTTTGATGAAAGCCTGACTTCAAAGGATGCCGAAGCTCTCTTCAAATCCAAGCACGGAAGGTATCCAGTAGAAAAAAGGGATAAGTATATAATCGACAGTTATTCGGCGGCGATTTTGCTGGAAGAATACCTTAGGAAAGATGAAAACTTTTAAGATTTTTTTAGTGGTCTTTACTATCCTTTTACTTGCAGCAGGTATTTATTTTATTGAGTTTTTTTACCCTATTAAAGGGGAGTACGAATTCCTGGTTTCCAGAAAGGTTCCAGCCTCCGTTGTGGCTAAGTCTCTTGAAAAAGAGGGCTTTATAAGAAATGCATACAGTTTCTTGATTTTGTCAAGGATAACGGGCTGGGATAAAAAAATAAAGGCAGGAAAATACAAATTGTCCCGTCCCCTTCCGACCTTCCGGCTTTTATATGCGATGGTATATAACGGGCTATATGTTCTCGAGAACCCTGTTACCGTTAAAGAAGGTGAAACTATTGCTGACATCGCCAAAACTCTCGCCACGATTGAAGTTGATACCGCTGAATTTCTGAGACTTACAAGAGACCCTTCCTTTTTTGAGTATCTAAAAAAATACTTTCCGAGACTTGATGCGAGGATAACCCTTGAAGGTTACCTTTATCCTGAGACCTATATGTTTTACTGGGCCGAAGACCCAAGACAGGTTATTTTTAAGATGGTTTCGCAACTTTTTGCCGTTATACCTGATTCCTTCTATGACAGGATGAAAGAGTTAAAGTTCACTTTGAATAAAACATTGATTCTGGCCTCTATTATTGAGAAGGAGGCTCAAGTTGATTTTGAAAGGCCCCTTATTTCTGCAGTATTTCATAATCGCTTGAGGCTCCGCCGCCCTTTAGAATCGAATGTAACCTTAGAGTATTACCTGAGAGAACGCCGGGCCTGGCTAAAGGGAAGTGAAACAAGACTTGATACTCCATACAACACTTACAAGTATACTGGACTTCCGCCAACTCCAATATGTTCCCCATCAATTAAGTCGATAACTGCTGCACTCTATCCTGCAAAGGTGAACTATCTCTATTTTGTTGCAAAAGGTGATGGCACCCACTACTTTTCCAGGACTTTCGCTGAGCACCGTCTCTATACAATGAAAGTCAGATCGCTGTATAAACAAAAAGTACAGAATTCACAGTCGCAGTAACCTGTTGTAATATTCCCTTATTATTTTCCTTTCTTCTGGCGGGAGCTTTTCTATTTCCTTTAGAGTTTCGCTGATTTTATCCGTATTAATGATCTTTTCGCCTTTTGGCTCCACGAAAGGATAGGGCTTTGCCGGTTCAGCATACCTCCTTTGGGTGTACTCCTCTTTCTTATACGTGCCATAGGCGTCGAGAAGGTGTTTCAAGGTCTTCCTCTGGGATTCGACGAGCTCATTGTCGAATTCCCGCTTTCTTAATTTATCCTCCACCTTTTGAAGTTCCTTAAGGGCCTCCTCGATTTTTTCTCTAACTTCTTGATTTTGGGATTTCATATAGAGAGAAAGCATCTGGCTCTTCATCTCTGATATTCTATCGAGCATAGAGGAGGTGAAATTTTGAGGAATGGGAATTGGTATTTGCATCATTTCCCCTGTTTGTCTTATCATAGAAGCCTGTTCTTTCATCAATTTTTCCAGCATTTTCATTGCTTCCATACCTCCGCTTTGAGAGGTGGATTTTGCCATAGCCTCCATCCGGAAGAGTTCGAAGATTGCGTAATTTAAGTAATTCAAAGAGGCCCAAGGCTTTACATAGAGTGAATCCATGGCCAGATCGATGAGTTTTGGAACCCTTGATGAAGTTATGAGAATGAGTACACCTGTCTTTCTCAGCTCTTCCCGGCATCGCTGTAGTGACCTCATAACGTAAGGTAAAAATTGTTCATTTTTTAAATTGTCTTCCAGAGCTAAGGAAGTTATCAGAAGTTTTCTCCTGAGGCTTCCTACCATTTCAATTAATTTCGAGATCTCTTGGTCAATGGCAGATTGCTTTAAATCCTTCATATGGGAAAGCATCTCCTTCAACTCTTCTTCCTGGGCTTCTTGAGATTTCAATGTTTGCCTCCGATTATTGCTTGCGACCGATTTTAGAATCTCTTCCTGTAGTTTCTGTATTTTGCTTAAATTCTCATTTAATTCTTCGGGTGATATCAAGTCTTTTAGGCTTTCCCTAATTTGAAAGAAATTCTTGGAAAGTTCGGAATTGAATTGCTCCTCTAATTTTTTGAGTTCTTTAAAGTCTCCCGTTTTTGCGAGTTCATGCAGGTTTTCTCTCTTTTCCAAAAGTTTCTGGATTCTTTCTGCGGCGTCGTTGATAGCCAATTCTTTTTTCGCCAATTCCAACAGTTGCTCCAAATAGCTGAGCCTTTCCAAAAGCTCTTCACTTTTCTTATTGAGTTCTTCTGCCTTCTTACTATCAAACCTTTTTGTTGAATCGGCTAAGGATTCAAATTTCTTCAAAAGGTCTGGAAGATCTTTCTGCAGAATCGAATAGAGTTCTTCTCCGACCTTCTGGAGCTTCTGAAGAAGCTCGGGGGTGAGGGATAGAGTTTGAAGATTCTCGATAGATTCCTGGATTTTCGAAAACTGCTGAATAGCTGATTGTAGCTCTTCAAGGATCTTATCTGTTTCAACGCTGGTTTCTCCTTTAAGGGACTGGATTTTCAGTGAATCAATGATATCAGAGACTTTACTTTTGAGATTACTGAAGTTTTCTGCACTTTTTTCAAATTCGGCGGTTACTTTTTCCATTTTTTCAAATTCCTTCTGGTAGGTTTGCTCAAGGGTGGGGAACACAACGGTATAAACCTGAGAGGAATCGATAAGCCCCGTTCTATCTTCTGCGATTACATAAAACTTCAACTCATCTCCGGGGAGCATTGCCTCTTTCTGAAGGTCTATTTCGTACCTCAGGAATTTTTCAATCTGATTTTCTCCGAGGAACTTTATCCTTCTTATGCCTCCCCTCAAGGTGTAGTGTAAGTAAACGACCTTGATGCCGTCTTCGTCAAAGATGTGTGATGAAATTTTGAGTTTCATATCCTCTGGAATGTAAGAATAAGGGTCCTGTGGTTCGAGTACCTCAATCCTTGGGGGAAGATTGGGAACTACCGATAATGTGAAAAGGTGGATTTTGTTTTTAAGCGTTTTATACTCAATCTCTGCTGTGATGTCTAAATCTGCCGATGGGCTTAGGGTAAATTCAACGGATTTGTTTCCTGATTTTATAAGTTTGTCGTTGGCGAATACTTTTAACTTGTAGGAAGGATTTGCAAAAATCTTTATTTTTACAGGTGTCTTTTCTGTGATTGCAATCCATTCAGGGCTAAGATAAGATGTTTTGGCAACAAAGACCCGAAAGGAATCGATCTGGGGCTTTTCCAGAATTTTTACTAGGGAGGGTAGAGTGGTAAATCCATTAAACTTCCCAAAAATCTTATATGTTCCTGGGGATTGGAAGCTAATCGGCGCAGCGGTATCCTTAGCCACAGAAACTGGCTTTGAATTGTCTTTGAGAAGATAGAATCGCACCTTTTTGTTTGTTTTGAATGTTATTGTGGTATCTTTGAATGCTAATGCAAAGCGAGGCAAAATTTCCCCTTGTGGGACATTTTTTAAACCGGAATAAACGGAGGGAAAGAGGGTAATTGCTGTGAGAACGAAAAGGATTGAGTACACCAGCAACCTCAGTTCGGGGAGTATATTCACCGGTGTTTTGATCTTCCCCGTGAGTTTTTCCTTTAATCGATTTTCGAGGATTTCTAAGTAAGGCGTTTTGCTTTTCTTTAATTCATAGTAAGAAATCAAGGACTCCTGAAATTCGGGGTTTGATTCTTCCAAGGTCCAGAGGAAATTTTTAAAGGTAAGTTTATTTGCCTGATTCTTTGCAAAAAGGGCAAAGATAAAGGCAAGGACAAATTTTGCTAAAGTATATAATGCGGGTAACGGTTTTAAGGTTAAAAGAATCAAGCCAAAGGTCAAAAGCAAAAGGGCGCATTTCAAGAGGATTTTAAAAATGTAAATTGTATAAAGCTGAATTAACTTTCTGAACATTTAATTAGAATTCTAAACCAGGTGGCGCGTAGTTTTCGAAGCGGGTATACTCTTTGATGAAGGTAAGCTTAACTTCACCAACTGGCCCATTCCTGTGTTTTCCCACAATTACATCCACCACATCCTCTTCTGGTGGTTCTGCTCCACGAAAGTCTAATTCGTCTTCTATGCGGGGTTTGTGAAGGAAAATTACAAGGTCGGCATCCTGCTCGATAGCCCCGGATTCCCTCAGGTCTGAGAGTTGAGGCCTTTTGTCAGCGCGTTGTTCAATAGCTCTGGAAAGCTGAGAAAGCGCTATAACGGGAATTTGCAACTCTTTTGCCAGAGCTTTAAGAGACCTTGAGATTGCTGAAATTTCTTGCTGTCTGTTCTCGGCGTTCTCTGGTCCCCTTATGAGTTGAAGATAGTCGATAAAGATTGCCTTTACGTCGTGTTCTCTTTTGATCCTTCTCGCTTTTGCCCTTAGCTCCAGAATTGGTATTGAAGGGGTATCATCGATGAAGATTGGGGCTTTTTTGAGTGCGCCTGCTGCCATCGTAATCTTTTCAAAATCTTCTTCCCTTATTATTCCTTTTCTGAGCTTTGAGATGTCTACCCGCGATTCCATACACAAGAGTCTGAGTCCTATCTGGTCTACCGGCATTTCAAGGCTGAACATCGCCGTTGGTATACCTTGTTCGACGCTTAAATAACGCATTATGCTCAGAGCAAGGCTCGTTTTTCCTTGAGAGGGCCTTGAGGCGATGATTATCAGGTCTCCATTATGAAAACCTGTAGTGAGTTCATCAAGATCTTTAAATCCTGTGGGTAGACCTGTAATAGTTGAACCAGTGTTTTTTATCCTTTCTATGAGTTTAACGTTTTCGCTGACCAAGGTTTCCATTGTGATGAATCCTTTTCGAATTTCTCTTTCTCTTACACTGAGAATCTGTTGCTCTGCGTAGTCCAGGAGTTCTTCGGCAGGAAGTGCTCCTGTGTAGGCTTCCTTTAAAATCTCTGTGGCATTTTCGATGATTTTTCTGTAAATTGACTTCTCGAGGAGGATTTTACAGTGGTTATCAATTAAGGCAGGCGAGATTACGCTTTCGGCAATTGCCATTATATACTCGGGCCCTCCAATTTCCTCTAAATAGCCCTTTTTCTTTAGCTCCTCAACTAATGTAAGTGGATCAACGGTTTTTTTAGTTTCAAAGATCTCAGATATGGTGTTAAATATCTTCTTGTGGGCATCAAGATAAAAGTCATCTTCCTTTAAAGTCTCGAGACCCTTATAAAGAGCCTCTTCACTCATAATCATTGCACCGAGGACCGACATCTCTATTTCCCTTGCAAAGGGGAGTTCCTGGGTTAGATTCTCCGTGGTTTTCTTCTGCTCTTTTTTTCTTCGTTCTGTCATACTATTATTCTCGGAAGTTTTGGTGACAGTTTCGTTACAATTTCGTAATTTATAGTACCGCTTTTTTCTGCTAACTCTTGAACGGTGATCTCTTCTGCCCCGTCACGTCCAATAAGCGTCACCTTGTCACCGATTTTAATATAATTTACAACCTGTGAAGCGTCAAAGATTATATGGTTCATGCAGATTTTTCCCACTACTGGAACTCTCTTCCCTTTTACAATGACTTCTGCCTTTCCTTTAAGATTCCACATATAACCATTGCTGTAACCGAAGGGGATAGTAGCTACATACATATCTCGCTTTGCTTTAAAGAGGTGATCGTAACTAACCCCTTCTCCTTTTCGTATTTTTAGTACATCTATTACAGTGGAGTAAAGGCTCAGGACCGGTTTGAAGTGGCTCGTTGTTGAATTGTTAGTTAAAAGACCGTAAAGGGAAATCCCAGGGCGTACACTATTCGTAAAGTCGAGGAGGAGTTTGAGAATTCCCGAACTATTTTCCATGTGAATTAACAGATCTTGTTTTTGAGGAATTTTCTCTATGACAGATTTGAACTTCTCTGCCTGCTTTTGTGCAAACTTTGTGTTCTCGGGGAGCGTTGCATAATGAGAAAAAATTCCTTCCAGCTTTAAATTTTTTGAGTTATAGATGATTTCTAAAGCTTCAGAGAGTTCCTCGGGTGTTAAGCCAGAGCGATTCATTCCGGTGTTGATTTCGAGATGCACCTTTACAGGCCAGGTTAAGCTTAGGGAGTTTAACCATTTTAGATACTGAGTGTTCCCTACAAAAATACTAAAATTTAGCCTCGAAGTTTCAACGATTTCCTTTTCCTCTACAGGGGGTAGTGATACTATTATTTTAATGTCACTCGTGTGTTCGTAAAGCTCTAATGCTTCCTCAAAGTCCCCTACAACGAAAGCATCAACATGGTCTTTTAAAATTCGCGCTACCGGTAGAAGTCCGTGTCCGTAGGCATTGGATTTTATAACAGCAAGTATCTTTTTGCCTTTTGCTTTTTCCTTAATAAGATTTACATTGTTTACCAAGGCCTCTTTTGAAATTTCAATCCAGTTTAAAGGCATATCACATCATCAAGGCAAAGCCTAAGTTGTAAAACGAGAATTTCTTATCAATTCCACGAGAGTTCGAGTAATTTACAGAGATGTACAATTTTAAAGGTTTGTCTGTGATCTTGATATCGGTACCGAGGCTGTACCCTGTAATATAGTAGACATTGGTGTAAGAAGGGTTTTGGATCTGAAAGCGAGTAAAAAGGGGCCTTCCTTCAAAGGAAAAAATATTTCTTAAAAGAGGTGGGACTAAGGTAACGACGGGGGCTATGCTGGTCAGTTTAATTTCAGAGTTTCCACTGCCTGACATCACAAAGGAAGAGCCTTCAAAAGAAATTCCTGCTGCCAAAAATCGCCATTGATAAATGGTGGCATCAAATCCTACCGTTCCCCCACCTTTCAGCAGGTTCCTTGTCTCTCCCGAAGGTATGCCAATAGCAATATAGCCCTTTAGATTGGATGTCAAAAAGCTCATAAGAATTAAGAGCAAGTTCATTTTGTAGTTACTGAGACCCCGTCAAGTAGAATGTAAGGAATTCTTGCAAAACCGCCTGTCCCCATACTGGGCATTGCTTCCACATTGCTTGATATTTCAATTACTCTCTGATAATCTTCGTAGACGTTGCCGGAAATCATCGTGTCCTTTACCCTGCCGACTATCTCACCATTCTCGATGTAATAACCAAGCCCTACGTTCACCGAGTAGTCTCCCATCATTATGTTTGACTGGCCTGCGCCAATTGGGAAGAGGAAGAGAATGCCTTTATCGAGGTTTTTTATGATTGTGTCTAAATCAGATTTTCCTTCTTTTATTATCAGATTGTGAAAGGCAGGGGTAGGAAGGGATGCGAAGCCCCCTCGCTTACCATTACCCGTAGGCTTCATATTGAGATCTGCCGAGGTGTCCAAATTAAGCACGAAATTTTTTAATATCCCGTTTTCTACGATGGGCTTTTTCTCCGCTTTGATACCTTCATCGTCAATAGTACACTTACCCGGCATATCGTATTCAGGGTCATCGGTTATTGTGATGCTTTCATGGAGAATCTTTTCATTGAGTTTATTCTGAAGGGGTGACATTTTCCTTGCAATACTAAGGCCATTGACTCCAGAGCCGATAGATAGTCCAAGGGTGGAGCCAACGGCAAAAGGCGAAAAAATCACCTTATATTTGCCCGATTCCAATTTAGCAACGCGGTCGAAGCCAATCAAAGTTTTTTCTAATTCTTTAACCACATTCCATAATTCTTCCTTTGAGAGCTTGCTTTTTGACCATGTCCATTTCCAGGAAAAAGTGAAGCCTGCCTCCGTTATGGTGAAAAGGCTCAAGGAAAAGTCAAAATATTTTATCCTGGAACGTGCTACATTGTTGTTTTTGTAGTTGGTCAAAAGATTTTCCCTACTTATTTCTTCCAGTGAAAGGTCAACCTTGCCGTGGTATTTTCCCTCTAAGTAGGTGATTATTTCTTTCACTTCATAAAAAACAGATTCGAAGTCGATTTCGCTCTGCAGGTTCCCATATTCGAAATTTACCCCTTGTATTTCCGGGAAATCAAATTTTGCCTCCTTTGCATATTTTGCAGAATTTATAGCGTAGTCAAGCACATCTACATTGTCCAACTGGTTTGTACTGCTAAAACCTATGTGGCCATCTTTTAGTATTCTAATCCCTACGCCTTCGACAATTTTATGGGAGATGTCTTTAAGCTGGCTTTGCTCAAAATTTATGCTCTTTGTTTCAACCTTAGAGAAGAAAATTTCATATTTTAAGTTTTTTTTCTTTGCCTCGCTAAGGATTTTTTCCATTATTTCCCTCCTATTATTACATTTCTGATGCGGATGTGAGGAGCCCCATCGGAGACTGGAAGGGGCATCTGGCCACCTTTACCACAACCTCCAAGGCCTCCAAAGATTTTAAGATCATTTCCCACTGCATCAATGTTTTTCAGTGTTTCGAAAAGGTTTCCAGAAAGCACCACATCTCTTACAGGTTCAGTAATCTTTCCTTTTTCTATTTTGTAGGCCTTTGCAGCAGAGAAGGTAAACATCTCAAGTTCTGTTTGTCCACCCAGTGCACCAACTACATAAAGGCCCTTATCAACGCCTTCCAGGAGCTCTTCAAAGGTTTTATCTCCATTTTCGATGTAGGTATTAGTCATTCTAACAAGGGGCATGTAGTTGAATCTGATGGCTCTTGAATTTCCGGTAGGTTCCTCGTTCATAAGGGCAGCAGTGTAACGGGAATGGAGTCTACCTACCAATTTCCCATTTTTTATGAGGTAAGTTTTTCTTGATTTTACTCCATCATCGTCATAAGCGATATAGCCTCTCTCTCCTACCATTGAGCCGTCATCAACAACAGATAGAATTTCTGATGCCATCGTTTTGCCAAGGGTCATAATTTCCTTTAACTTTTCATTCCCATAAACATGGTCTGCCTCTGAGAGGTGACCAAAGGCTTCGTGAATGAAAACACCGGCAATCTGAGGGTCAAGAATTACGGTGTAAACACCACCTTCGACTTTGTCGGCTTTCAGGAGGTCCAGAACATCTTTTTTAATTTCTTCAAAATCTTTTTCTCTGTTCAGAACCGTTTCATAACCTCTTAAATCTCCGAAACTTCTATATGCTCTCTGAAGGATGTTTCCCTCCTTGCCTACGACCGTTGCCGCTACACCGCAATAGGGTCTCTCTTCAATAATTTCCGTTCCCTCGGTGTTGAGATAGTATCTTGTAAGCAGCTCCTCACGATATACCACGGATACCGCTGAAAATTTTTCGTTTCCTGTGAAGATGTTGTGGTATCTTTTGACCAGTTCCACTTTTTCGTCAAAGGAAACCGTCTCAGGGTGGACAGAAACGGAGGGGATGACTTTGTCTTTTTTGGGCTTATCAGGATACAATTCTACCTCTTTGTCCGTTTTGATTAGTTTCGACATCTTTTCTGCACTGCTTAAGGCTTTTTCTGCATCCTCTGGCCTTGTGAAAGTTGCGAATCCAAAAGTTCCTTTGTTAAAGAATCTCACTGAGCCTCCGGAAATGATGTTTGTAGAGGAACTTTCAATCCGCCCATTCACCATGCTTATATCGGTTACTTTCCAGATCTCGAAGCGGATATCCGCATATCCACTTGAGACCTTTCCAAGAATATCTCTAAGTTTTTCCAGCATAAATTGACTCCTTTTAATTCAATACTTCAATTCTATAAGCTTTGATTTCTTCCTTGCCACGGAAGGTTGTTTTCTTACCCTCAACTTTTATTCTCATCCCCGGCAAGAGGTCGTAATGGCCCGTTATAAAGATTTTAGTGCCATCTTTCAAGTATATTATCGTGTAGGGCCTGCCTTTCTTTGAAACCTTTCTTTCAACACTTCTAATAACTCCCACAAAATAGGATTTTTCAGTCTCGAAATAGGATGGTGCTTTTTCCTCGGACTCTTTCCACAATTTTTCGAAGTACTTTTTGAATTCCTTTGCAAGGGCTTCGCTCTCAATCAGAACATTGCTCTCATTATTTGCCTGTAGTCCGAAGTAGGTCCAATTTGTAGACCCAAGAAGTATGTATTTTGAATCCACAACGATGAACTTTGCATGGGTGGTCTTATTCCTCTTGTCGGTTCTTACTTCGATATTTCCCTGTTTTAAGAGCCTCATGATTTCGTTTACAGATTTGTAAAAATCTTTGCCTAAGAAAGGCTCCCCGCCTTCCAGGATTATTTTTATCTTGACGCCTTTCTTGGATTTTTCTATTAATTTTGAAAGGAGCTTGTTGGAGAAGCTCTCCGGTTTATCGGCATAGTAGGAGAATTGGAACATACATATTAAAATCTCTTTCTGAGCATTGTCAATAAGGTTTGATACTACATCACAGTAAGAAGAATCAAAGACTGCCTTAACTTTTGCACTTTCATCGGTAAAATTTGCTATAGAATTAGGCTGTAGCGCCAGTTGAAAAAACAAGAACAACGCAAGCATGGTTTAATTTTAAAGGTGCTAATTTGAATATAAAATGGAATCTGAGTTGCAGGTTTGGAAATGGTTTTTAAATATAGACCTCAAGCAGGTTTATGGGGCTGAGTTTTAAAATCAGTTTAATGGCGTTTCTCAAGTATTCTTAAATACGGAGCATTTGGGTACCAGTAATACTTTTCGAGATGTGCGAATTCCTACTACGCCTTGTAAACGATACTTATTGTCATTTAAATGCTACGTTTATATTTGCGGGAGTAAATTCGTAAATAATTTACCCGAAATTCCATGCTTTTAAAAGCGAAAATGGCAGATTCAGACCGAATGTTCCCAAAATGGAAAGTTGCGATTAAGCACGATTTAGAAGTTTGCTAAGGGTATTTTATTAATTCAGGGATCAACTATTGTCAAACTCCTTTTTGCACACGTTTCGAGGTTAAGTTCGCCAGATAATTTGCACCACATCCGACTACGCATTTCAATCCCTGTTTTACAAATGTTTCTCTCAACAAACTCTTTGAAGTTTTGACCTTCGAATTTATAATCTTCGTAAAGGAGGTGTTGTGATGATTTTTCTATTGGCTACCCTAATGGCTCAATTCAATCCTGCTTCTTGCGTATCAGACTTTTACTCTGGGCGTTATTTTGCTACGGGTTTTTTGATGAAAGGGCCACAGGAACTCATTCAGAATCCCTCTTATCTGCTTCTTGCAAAGAATTCCTATCTATTACTAAATTTGAGTAATTTTTCCGATAAAAACAAGCTCTTTGTATTCGGTGGAAATGTAAAGACCGAGCCGCTTATGGAAGGTGGTCTTATTAAAATCGGAGAAGAAAAGTTTCCATTAGCTAACGACTTTGGTACTTCTGGATATTTTAGGAAAGATACACTCCAATATGAGGATGCAGACCTTAACGGCTCTTATGACAGAGCCAAGTTAGTGAAGTTTGAGGTTAATGGAGATTCCACTGTTTTTAACCTGTCTGCCCTTGTTGGCTTTCAGTTTGTTTATGAAAACTGGTTTGTTTCTGCCTCTTTCTTAAAGTCACAATTTAATACCCAATATCAGAAGCCCGGTGATACTTCGAGTAATTTTGGCTACTTCAACTATTCAATGACGGAGGCTACTTATCCTGACAATCGTTTTGTTTTGCAAAAGATTGGGCGAGGGGATTTTGCGAGTAAAATCATAGATAATCTAAACTTTGTCCGGCTTGGCGGTGGCATAATTCTCAGCGATTCATCCTTTGTAAGCTTGCTTTTAGGATATAAGACCTCGGAGGAGAGGAATTTAAGTGATGGATATTTTTCTTGGGCTATTGACTCGGATACTACGAGACTGGAAACCCACTTAGCCTACGATCAGGGCAGGTTAGACGAAGAGACTTCTTTTACAGGTAGGGGTTATTCTTTAAATTTCGATTATTTTCTTCTGAAGGGCCACAATACTTACAGAGAAGCAGGGCTTTTCTTTATAAGGGATAACAAGGCAGTAGATAACATCTCAAAGGTCAGTATGACCTACTTCGGAAATTTCAACACGGTGGTTGATACTTTTATGTCAAAATATGATAGCGTGACTTACAGCGAGGAAAATTTCACAAGTTCAAAGGGAAAAACTGAGGATTATTTTAAGGCTTATTATAGTGAAGTCTTTGAATTAAATCCCTTTGCAAGATTTGCCATTGGGATCAATGGTTATTACCGTTACAGCTATATGAATCTCTCTTATTCTGGACTGGATTCTTTATACGTGGGGTATTCAGATGGCGATACCGTGTTCCATGATTCGGATGACTATGAAAGGGTTGTAATGCAAAACAAAGTTGGCTGGAAGACGACGGAAGAGAAGGAGTATGCGATTCAAGTCCCCACTGCAGTTGAAGTAAATCCCTTTAACTTAAAAGGGGTGACTTTGTGGTTTGGTAGTCTTTTTAATTTCACCCACAAATTTTCTGCCGAGGAATTAAAAATTGTCCCCTCGGGTGAGAAGATCGATTCGACCCTTAGAGGCGATTCTACAGTAAGAGTGGTTAGGACTCCAATTTCTCAATTAAGGCAGAGAACATCCTTTGTCAAAGAGAATACAATGGTCTTTTTGAGTTATGGACTAAGTCTCGAGATTAATGAGAACATCGCTGTAGAGGCTTACTTCAGGAATAAATTGAACCGCTTCGATTCTGCGAACTTTTCAGTGGTAATAAAGTTTTAAGTTAGTCGATTCATATTTACAATTTTAGTTCGCCTTATTAATTAAAACCAATGTTTGGTGCTATTTCTACTTAAATGTCAAGATTTGTAACAAGAGTTGCATGTTCCATTATGTAATTCTTACGAGGTTCGACTTTTGGCCCCATTAGGATGCTAATTAGCATACTTGCTTGGGCAGCATCTTCAAGGGTTACTTTCTTTAAAACTCTGCGTGCAGGATCCATAGTCGTTTCCCACAATTGTTCGGGATTCATTTCACCAAGGCCCTTGTACCTCTGTATGGTTACATTTTCAATCCCGTGGATTCTTATAAATTCTTCTTTTTCTTCCTCGGTGTAAGCGTATTTTTCTTCTTTCTTGGCCTTTAGTTTGTAAAGAGGTGGTTGGGCGATGTAAATATACCCGTGTTCGATAAGGGGCTGCATATACCTGTAAAAGAATGTTAGGAGAAGGGTTCTGATGTGAGAACCATCGACGTCTGCATCGGTCATTATGATGATTTTAGAATACCGTGAGTTCTCTGGTACGCAGTTGTCTTTAATGCCCGCGCCAATAGCCTGAATCAATATCTTAATCTGTTCGTTTTCAAGGACCTTTTCGAAGGACGCCTTTTCAATGTTTAAAGTTTTACCCCTAAGGGGTAAAATGGCTTGAAATTCTCTGTTTCTTCCCTGTTTGGCTGAACCACCTGCTGATTCACCCTCAACAATAAATAGTTCTGCCTTGGACCGGTCTTTGGTGGTACAATCGGCGAGCTTTCCTGCAAGCCCGTTCGCATCCCAGGAAGATTTTCGCCTTTCTATTTCCTTCGCTTTTCTCGCTGCTTCTCTTGCCCTCTGGTTTTCAAGGCATTTTCCAATAATAACTTTTGCATCGTTAGGGTTTTCTTCAAGGTATCTTGTGAATTCTTCATAGACTGCAGAAGAAACAAGGCCGGTTATATAAGTGTTGCCCAGTTTTGTTTTTGTCTGTCCTTCAAATTGTGGGTCAGGTAACTTTACATGGATAATACAGGTAAGTCCCTCTCGTAAATCCTCGCCTTGAAAGGCTTGATTCTCCTTTATTAGGTTATTTTTTCTTGCAAAGTCGTTAAGGGCTCGGGTAAGCCCCTGGCGCAGCCCAGTGACATGGGTCCCGTGTTCTGTGGTGTTTATCGTGTTAACAAAAGAGATAAGTACTTCTTCATAGCCTTTATTATACTCTAAGGCAACTTCCACTTCGACCTTTTCATTTTCAAATCTCCTGTGGAAGTAAAAAGGTTTTTCATTCAGTACATATTGGCCCTCATCAAGTTCTGCAAGGAATTCTTTTAATCCACCTTCAAATTGATACTCTTTGTATTTCCCTGTTCTCTGATCTTCGATGGATATTTTAATTCCCTTTACAAGGTAGGCAAGTTCCTTCAGCCTTTCACTTAACAATTCAAAATCGAAGTTTATATTCTTGAAGATTTCAATGTCTGGTTTGAAGGTGACTTCTGTACCGTGTTCATCGGTCTCTCCTATAACCTCAAGGTCCTTAATCTTTTTGCCTTTAGAGAATGCCATGTGATAAATTTTCCCGTCTCGGAACACCTTGACTTCGAGGTATTCTGAAAGGGCGTTTACAACAGATGCACCCACACCATGTAAACCACCGGAGATTTGATACGCCTTAGATCCAAATTTTCCTCCAGCATGCAAATGGGTAAAAACTATCTCTACAGCAGGGATTTTCTCTTCAGGGTGGATGTCTACAGGAATTCCTCTACCGTTGTCTCTAATTGTAATCATCCCATCTTTTCTTATTGTTACTTTTATTTCTGTGCAAAAGCCAGCCAGTGCTTCATCTATAGCGTTATCCACAATTTCATAAACTAAGTGGTGTAGTCCCTGCTTAGACGTATCGCCGATGTACATTGCAGGGCGTGTTCTAACCCCTTCAAGACCTTTAAGAACTTTGATTTCTTTCGCAGTATAGTTATTTTGCTCTTGCTCAAAGATTTTTTCGTCCATTTACAACCTCCCTACGATGACAATGTTTTCTGGATTATTTTGCAATTCTTTTCCATTTATGATGGAAAGGAGTTCCGCCCTCCTCATAAAAAGTTCATTTCTAAGGACAGGGCTTTTAATCTCTATGAAAATTTTTCCCTTTTTAACTTTCACTTTTCCTATGTTTTCCTCCCCGTAAGTTTTTACCAAATACTCTCGCAATTTTTTTGCCTTCTCAGTAAGGTCTACACTTCTCTCAATCCCGAGATTCTCCAAGATTTTTTTTATGGAATCGTCCAGGTTTCTCATAATTTTATGACTCTCGTAATTCTTTGATGCTCCAACTCAAGATATGGTGCGCTGATGAAGGATTGGTTTCTTAGGCGTGACAAGACCAGCTCGACCCCCCTTTTATCCAGGACACTAAAGGGCTCATCCAATATCACTATAGAATTTGGGTTGTATATGTTTAAAAAGGTAAAGTAAAAGGCCAGAATTATCAAGCGCTTTTCTCCTTCTGAAGCAAAAATTTTGGCAGGTTTCCCATCAATTAAAAATTCGATCAAGTCCCTGTGTGGGCCATGAAAGGAGTACCCTCTTTCTAATTCTTCCTTAATAAAATTGTCAAAAGAAGCCTCCTCTTCTACAGAAGGGTTGTATGTTATATCTGCGGTTTTGCCTCTAAGGAACTCTTGGGAAGTTGCCGAAAAGTGGTCCTTAATTTTTTCAATGAAATTTTTTCTGTAGCGAATAATTTCACGGGAAAGTTGTTCCTGTTTTTGATTCCAGGGCTTTAACTCTTCAACTTTGCGATTTCTTAGTAGGTAGTTCTTGTTTTCGACAACCTTTGTGTAATCAAGGATAAGCCTCATGTATTCACTGTTTGTTATAGAAATTAGCCTATTTATAACCCTTCTTCTTTCCCTTGGTGGACCGTCAATTATGTCCTGGTCTCGATCCGATGAGATCAAACTAGGTAATATTGAAAAAAGAGTCGCCACTCGGTCCAACGCTTTATTGTTGATGAAAATCTTTTTCATTCCTGTCTCACTGTCGTAAAATACCGCAATGTTATGCGTTAATCCATCTTTCTCGAAAGTGGCTTCAATTCTAAAAAAGTTTTCTCCCCAGGTAACTAAATCTCTATCAGAAACTCTCCTAAAGGATTTGGCCTGTGACAAATAGCAAATTGCTTCCAGCAAATTAGTTTTTCCACTTCCGTTTGGGCCTAAAATTAAATTTATTCCGCTGTCAAAGTCGAATTTTTGGGCTTTGAAATTTCTGAAGGATGACAGAGTTATCTCTTTGATCATTTGATAATTTTACGGCAAAATCCTTGAAATTTCAATAAAAAGACGCTATTATTAGCATATGAAAACGGGATATATGACCCTTCCCCTTCACGGCGGAAAGGCCCCTCACTGGCTGATGGAAAGAATGACTAAGCTTGCGAGGAGCATTATATCAATAATGGTGATGGAATTTGGAAGAGAAGAGGTTCTAAGAAGACTTTCAGACCCGGTCTGGTTTCAATCCCTTGGGTGTCTACTTGGTTTTGACTGGCATTCTTCAGGAGTTACAACTACTGTAACTTACGCTATAAAGTCCGGCCTTAAAGGCCTTGAAGGGGAATTGGGTATTTTTGTAGCAGGTGGGAAGGGTAAGCACTCTTTGTTAGTGCCCGAGGAGATTAAAAAAACGGGTGATGCCTTTGGTTTCGATGCCGAAAGGATCATTTATGCCAGTAGGTTGAGTGCAAAGGTCGATTCTGTGTTGTTGCAGGATGGATATTCTCTGTACCATCATGTGATTATTTATACAAAAGAAGGCAAGTGGAGTGTAATTCAGCAAGGCATGAACGAAGAGTCCCGCACTGCGAGGAGATATCATTGGTTTTCAGAAAAGGTGCAGGATTTCACTTTGGAACCGCACACTGGAATCATTTCTGAGAGAAGAGAACGGAGCGTCCTTGACATAACATCGAGGAAATCGGAAGATGCGCGAAAGGTAATCCTTGACTTAGTGGGGACTGCGCCCGATAAAGTTATTTCGCTTTACCAGAAGGCTATTTCTTACAAAATGCCGTCAAGGCACTACATTACTTTAAAGGATATGAGACCGGAAAATTTGAAAAAGGTTCTCATAAAAACCTACGAAACAATTCCACAGGATTTTGAAAGCCTTCTGGCGGTAAGGGGGCTTGGCCCTATGAGTTTGAGAGCACTGGTCTTGATTTCGGATGTGATTTTCGGTGCGAAGCCAAGTTATGAAGATCCAGTCATTTATAGTTTTGCACATGGAGGTAAGGATGGATATCCTTATCGGGTAAGAAGGGACGTATATGATAAATCCATCGAAATTTTGGAGAAGGCAATCAAAAGGGCTAAATTGGGTCAAAGGGAAGAGCTGGAAGCCTTAAGAAGATTGCAAAAGTATTTTCTTTAGCGCTTCTTTCTGGACTTTATAAGCTTCCTTAACACTTTTAAATTCTCTTCGTAGAATTCTTCAGCTCCAGGTGTCTCAAGGATCATCGGGTGTTCTTGGAACCTCGGATCATTGACTAAAAGTTCGAAGGCTTTGAGCCCAATTTCACCTTTACCTATGTGTTCATGACGATCTACGTTGGATCCCAAAGGGGTCTTAGAGTCGTTTAGGTGAAAGCATTTCAGATAGTGGAGCCCGATAATTTGGTCAAAGGTTTCAAAGGTTTTATGATAAGATTCTTCGTCTCTTATATTGTAGCCCGATTCAAAGGCGTGGGCCGTGTCAAAGCAGACACCAATTCGAGACTTGTCTTCAACCTGTTCAATAATTTCCGCAATTTCTTCAAATCTTCTACCTATTGCATTTCCCTGCCCAGCTGTTATTTCAACGAGAAGAATTACACCTTTTACCTTGGAGATCGTTGTGTTGAGCGCGTCGGAAATTCTTTTGATACCTTCTTCAATATCGGGATTCGAACCAGGATGAAAGACAAGGTAGGGTATTTCCAGCTGGTAAGCCCGGTATGCCTCGTCTATAAAAGCTTCCCTGGATTTTTCATAGGTCTCTTTATTAGGGGAGGCCAAATTTATTAGGTAGGAGTCGTGAACTACGGGTTTTTGAAGATTGTAAAGTTTTATTTTTTCTTTAAAAGTTTTAATCGATTCTTCGGAGAGTTCCTTTGCGATCCATTGTCTCTGGTTTTTCGTAAATATCTGAATTGTGTCACATTTTAATTCATGACCCCTGTCCGGGGCATTTTCAACACCACCTGCAATGGAAACGTGAGCACCCAAGAGTCCCATTTTTATTCCATACTAAATTCTGGAATGTCAAACCAGAAACCTGTTCCTTTTATGTAATCGATTTGAGCCATTATGAGCTCATAATGGGCTTTTTCGGTCTCATAGAGTTTTTTTAGCAAAGCTTTTAAAGAATCGTCATCAACCGATTGGTAATGGGTTTCATAAAATTCCATCGATTTCTTTTCTTGCTCTAATGCTATTTCAAGGGCATCCAGTTCGTTTAACTCAGATTTTCCATGTTTTTTCTTCTCTCTTGCCTTTATGTCTGGGAGTAGTTTTTCAATTTCAGATTTGGGAACTTCAAGGGTCTTTATGTGGACCTCTTTACTGAATAGATCCTTGACTTCTAAGAGAGAAAGGAGGTGTCTAACTTCCTCGCTTGCGAGGGTTATGAACATATTTTTACCACTGGTATCCTTTGTTTTTCTCGCAATATCGAGGTAAGTAAAAATAGCACCCTTTTCGTTTTCAATGGCAATGTCAACAATTGTAACTTTATCCATTTAACCTCCTTTTTAAAATTTTCATGGATTTTTTGCGTCACTTCAAGTGAGCGGCGTTCCTCAAAATTAATCTACTCGAAATGGGATTGTTTCATCAAAAATAACAAAATAATAAACGGCGACCGTACTGTTCTTTTTTCCCCTGAAAGTTTGAGAAGGCACTATCACCTTAAGGATTAAAGGCCAAAAATAGCAAGCAATCCTTTCATAGTGGCAGAGTTAAGGCGGGAAGTGAAGTATACGATACTCAAGTTTCAAATTATGTTTAACAAAACTTGTTGTGAAAATGCAAAAGGGGCAAGGTTTAAGAACTGTTCGTTTTATTAGGTATATTGATTCGCAGAGATGTAAAACCATTGGCTCCGATTATTTTTACCATTTTTGCGTTTACTTTAACGTTTAATTAAAAGGTGCGGGGCTCCTTCGGAGCCCCGCACAGGAATTGTAAGACTTCAAATTAGCTCACATTCTTATGTTCTTACCTCACTATCACTACCTTCCCCTTCTCTCTTAGGTACGGCGTCTCAACTCGGTAGAAGTACACACCCGAAGCAGGAATTTTAACTTCTAACTTCGTTTCACCTGAAGAGAGTCTTCTTGCAATCGGCCCGTAAATGGCTCGTCCTGAAGCATCGTATAGGCTCAATATTGCTTCACAATCTGCAGAGCTGCCCAAAAGCAGTATAAGAGTACCATTCTTAGAACTAAATCTTACCCAATCCTTTCCTCTCGGTTCCTCTATAGGTGCAATGCCTTCAAATTTCAGAAGGAAGGCATCAGAATTACCAGCATTAGTACCTTGATAATAAGCACTACCACCAGGATTGTAAACAGGAAAATCGGCAGAATAAGTCTGCCCCACTACATAAATATTATCCTGTAGGTCTGCCGCTACAGAATAGGCATAATCATCACGACCTCCCCCATAATAAGTGGCCCATTGCCTTACTCCACTGGAATCAAATCTGAGTATGAAGGCATCATTACCATCATTTCTACTTCCCTGATAATAAGCTCCACCACCTGGATTGTAAACAGGAAAATCGGCAGAGTTAGTCAAACCCACCACATAAACGTTACCCTGTAGGTCTGTCGCTACAGAAAGGGCTTCATCCCAACCCACTCCCCCATAATAAGTGGCCCATAGCCTTACTCCAGTGGAATCAAATTTGAGGATGAAGGCATCCCAGTAATAAGCGTTACTTCCCTGATAGTAAGCACCGCCACCTGGATCGTAAACAGGAAAATCGGTGGACAAAGTCCGCCCTACCACATAAACGTTACCCTGCGGGTCTGTCGCTACAGAAAAGGCAAAATCCCAATAACCTCCCCCATAATAAGTGGCCCATAGCCTCACTCCACTGGAATTAAATTTGAGTATGAAGGCATCAGGACCATCACTAGCGCGACTTCCCTGAAAGTAAGCTCCACCACCTGGATTGTAAACAGGAAAACTGTCAGAACCAGTACTACCCACCACGTAAACATTACCCTGTAGGTCTGTCGCTACAGAAAAGGCACAATCCCAATCATCTCCCCCATAATAAGTAGCCCATAGCCTTACTCCACTGGAATTGAATTTGAGTATGAAGGCATCCTCTCCACGAAAAAGACTATCAGCGTTACCTCCCTGAAAATAAGCGCCACCTCCTGGATTGTAAACAGGGAAATCGGTAGACCGAGTAGTACCCACAACATAGACATTACCCTGTGCGTCTGCCGCTACAGAAGTGGAAGAATCATCATCACTTCCCCCATAATAAGTAGCCCATAGTCTTTCTCCACTGGAATTAAATTTCAGAATGAAGGCATCAGAATAACCACCAGCATAATTTCCCTGATAATAAGCACCACCACCTGGATTGTAAAGAGGAAAATCGATAGAACCAGTCCGACCCACCACATAAACATTACCCTGTGGGTCTGTCGCTACAGAATAGGTCCAATCAATACTATCTCCCCCATAATAAGTAGCCCAGAGCCTTGCCAAGGGTGGGTCTATCACAAGATTTTCATTCCTCCTCCAACCTCTTACATCATAGGCCAAAAGCCCATCATCAAAAACATAGTTCACCTTCACCCTCTTATCACCCTCATAAGCATAAATGCTACCATCAAGAATGTCTCCCACCGGTGTGGATAAAATGATCTCGCTTCCATCATCATTTAACTTCACATCTGCCCACTTCACCCTTAATTTTATTTCATCAGGATTACCCTCAGGCTTTACCACAAACTCATGGTGTAAGTTCCCATCGGCATCATACCTGAAAACCCAGTCTATACCAGGATAAACATCCTTGGCTCTTACAACCCTGTAAGTCTTTAGATTCGTTATCCCCTCAGGACAACCGGGAAGATAGTAGTTCACATAACCCGGTAGTTCATCTTCAAAGACAATCTTTGACCTGTCAATGTTTCCACCCACCAGTTCAAGATCAACCCGGGCATAATTTAAAGGGGAAGAATCTTCTTTATTGAGCCTGTCTTTTAAATCGAAGCCTTCAGAAGAATTTAATTCTTCCTCTGTTTTTGAGTAAATCACATAACTGACTCCATCTTTCTTAAAGAACAAATTAAGTCCTGGAGCCTTTGTTGAGAAGATAATATCTTTTACAGGTTTGCCTTCGAAGTCCTGCACCTGGCCATAGTTTGGTTCAAAGCCCCTGTGGGCCTTTATCAGTTCTTGAGCGGGAATATAGGCCCATAGGGGCAACGACAGTGCTATTA